>Ga0181522_10001458_pt1 | contig 14411 bp, 8 predicted proteins | sample PEATcosm2014_Bin_27_FD_121103 | JGI IMG/M metagenome (GOLD analysis project Ga0181522, IMG submission 121103) | Peatland microbial communities from MTU Mesocosm Facility, Houghton, MI, USA - PEATcosm2014_Bin05_10_metaG | ecosystem: Environmental > Terrestrial > Soil > Wetlands > Peat | place... | reverse complement strand
TGCCACGCAGTGGCCAGCGGGCCGGTTTCGGCTTCGCCGTCGCCGACGACGCAAGCGACAATCAGATCTGGATTGTCGAATGCCGCTCCGAAAGCATGACTGAGCGAGTATCCAAGCTCTCCGCCTTCATGGATTGAGCCTGGCGTCGTGGGCGCGACATGACTCGAAATGCCGCCCGGAAAGGAAAACTGCGTGAACAGTTTTTTCATCCCGGCTTCGTCCCGCGTGATATTGGGATAAATCTCGCTATAGGTTCCTTCTAGATAAGTGTTTCCCACCAACGCCGGACCGCCGTGACCCGGACCGGCGATATAAAACATATTCAAATCATATTTTTTTATGACCCTGTTCAAATGCACATAAATAAAATTCTGGCCAGGCGTCGTGCCCCAATGTCCGACCACGAGCGGCTTCACATGAGCAAGCTTCAAAGGCTCGCGCAAAAGCGGATTGTCGTAGAGATAAATCTGTCCTACGGACAAATAGTTGGCGGCGCGCCAGTAAGCGTTCATCCTGTTCAGCTCGTCGGGAGCCAACTTCGCCACGTTGACGGAACCGCCTTTTTCGACACCTCGATTTTGAGGTATCAGCTGTGTGATCGTCGCTTCCATTAAACCGTTCTCCTGAGTATTGTGCGACGCGCCCGCACCCCGAAAGGGTGAATAATTCAAATGATCGGCAACTGTTTCGTCTATGCGTCAGGCCGACAACAAGCGCTTGATCGTAATAGACGCTAATCGACACTTTCGCTGCAACTGAAGTCCTTTCGGTCCGATCGAATTGGAAGAACTTCAGCTCTTTTTGAGCCACGTTTTATCTACTCGAACCGGACATTGCATTACGCCAAGACGCTCCAACTCTCGCAGGAGGAAGCTGCTATTTCTTCTTCTTCCGGAAGGGGAACGATCCCCGTGCCGGCGCGAAAAACCTGTGATTTCGGGGCTTTCGCGTCAGTGGAGTCATTGGCGTCTCAGACGAAAAGCGGTCGAAGAGTATCTATAGAGATCTCGATCCGCTTGAGGCAGGATCGGAAACTACGCATTCGGACAAAGGCGCCCGGCGTTTCAGGCTCTCGCCTGCGCCAGCCGACTGTGACCCCGAAAGTATTAGATGTCTTCTCACGCCGGGAGGAACCGGCCCCGGCAATCGGGCGTCCCTGAGTAGATTCCCCCTCTCCCGAGCGGCCTTTCACCTAAGTAAGTGGTCGGCCCCATCGGGTGATCCAGTTATAATGTTAGTTCATAGCCGGCGAGTTACGGCGCTTGGCGCGGGAGGTCTCCGATGGAGTTGATGGCGACCTCTTTTTCCATGCCGCGTGATGGCGGTAGAGTCAGAGTATGAGCCGATCGGATGTTTGGGATTTAGATGGGCTGAACGATTGGACCTCGTGCCGTAGGCTTGAAGAGTGAGGCGACACAAACCAGTGCGCCTACGACTACCTCATTTGCTACTGCTATTTCATGTTCGCCGCCGGTAACGCCAAACGCCCAGGGTGCGAGTAAAATAAATATGCCGATGATAAGGGCTAACCATTTTTCCACTCTCAACCACCGAAACAAGCCGGAAAACGCCAACACAGCAAGAACAACTGCCAATATTCTGGCGGCGGCGGCGGGGTAGACCGATACTTCCGAGGCTTCTCCTGGAGACATTCCCGGCAAATTAGCTTCCCCGTACGGAAACACCCATGGCGAGATAAATAGCCATGCCGCCAACACGAGAATTGCCCAATCCTGCCAGTCGGCATGCGGTAAGCGGTTGCGGAACGTTGTAGACCATTGTTCTGCCATGTCGAAACATCCTTTTCTGAGTCAGTGGCCGACGCCACTTTCAAGAAACGTAGAGTAAGTGTCTGCCACCTCATCGATCGAAGAATTGTCGTGTAACGTCCCTAAAAGGCGACAGAAAACTCAAGTCGTTATGGGTTCAGATAAGGTAGCAGGCTGCTGGGCGCCTTGGCGCCCCCGGAAACTACTCAGCCTGGTCACGTCCTTCCCCGATTTAAATGCGTTCAACTCGCGGGAACGTAACTCTGGCGACTTGGGCGGATTGTTCCTAGCGCACGCCCGCTCTATTTTTAAAGCGCCCCAGATGGTCCTTTCAGCGCGGAATCTGTCGCCGCTAGTGGGCTGCGGCGCAGACTGAAACACGAACTGTGGCAGGCATCCCAGCCCCAAATTTGCCGTCAATGGTGCGCGGACTTATGACGCACCCGGACCCTTCCGAATGGATCGGAGCGCTATTTTGATTATTGACAAGGGATTTTAGACATAGGCTCGCACGCAAGTTTTCGGTCGATACGCCAAACCGGGTCTGGACGGGCGACATCATTTATCTCTGGACCGAGGAAGGCTGGGTCTATCTCGCCGTCATCATCGATCTGTTCAGTCGTCAGATTGTCGACTTGGCCATGAGCGAGCGCATGAAAAGGCGCCTGGTCATCGACGCATTGCGTATGGCTTGGTTCCGCCGACGGCCAACATCCGGCCTGATCTTTCATTCGGACCGAGGCAACCAATAACGCCAGCGGAGATTTCCCAAAGCAGCTCGCGGCCTTCGGCATGCGAGGCTCAATGAGCCCCAAGGGCACCTGCTGGGACAACGCAGTGACCGAAACGCTCTTTGGTTCCATGAAGGTCTAACGGCTCCATGGAATGCGCTGCGCCAGCCGTCACCAGGAAAAAGACGAGGTGATCGACTGGCTCGGATTCTATAATCACCGGAGGCTTCACTCGACACTGGGCTATCTCAGCCCAATGGCTTTCGAGAAAAAGCAGCTTGCCGATAAAGAAAGTTCGGCGGCATAATCGCTCAGCCAGGGGAGACGCTGAACAAGGGCAAGGTCACTCTCCAAAGCTAGCACACGCTGGCTCTATCAGACTGAACCGCTCCGGGTTTGCCGGAGGCGTTTTCGGTTAAATCAAGGCGCGATGGCGGTCTGATTTATTGATGCGTAATATCGCGCCTCAGCCTCGGCCGGCGGGATATTTCCGATTGGCTCTAGCAGCCGACGGTGGTTGAACCAATCGACCCATTCCAGCGTGGCGAACTCGACGGCTTCAAAACCGCGCCAAGGTCCACGGCGATTTGATTGGAGAAGCTCAACATCGTCCACCCGTTTCCAGGTTAGACACTAATGAATAGATGGGTTCCTGAGTTCTGATCCGTAATAAGGTTAGAGTCCGGCATATGGGCTACGCCCTCCGACATGCATGCAGTCAGCAAGCGGAGAAGGTGAGCGGCTGGCGACCGGTCAAACCCCATTAATCGCGGCGGTGCTGTTCCGCCACAAACGGGATGGCGCGATCCTCCAAAAAAACGCCCAGGGGCCACGCCTGAACAGCTGTTCGTGGCATGACGCGACACTTCCTTCTCCGGGGCGCATTTCGGAGCGCGATCGATCTTGTCCATCCGCTGGAGGAGCCATGTTTGCAATGACTGTCCACATCTCAGGCCCAGCAATCATAGGATGTGGCCTGCATATTCGAGAATCCGGCATAATCGGAATCTCTCCGCAACAGCATGATCACTAGCCTTTAGGCCGTCGAGACGAGGCGCTGATCCGCTTAGCATCGGGAGGCCAAATAATTGGAGGCTGTCCGGCGTCTGTATGGGGGCGCGCGACGATGCGCGTCCCCATACAACTCTATTTTGCCAAACCTCCTCGGTAGGCCTGCCGGAACTCTGACATCAGGCACTGTCAGAACCAAAAACAGACTTTGTCCTCAAGACTGTAATCACCGAGCTATCGGCTGGTCGAGCTGGCGACGCAGTGCGTCCATCGCCTTGCCGAATTTCTTCCAGTCTCCTTGCTGTACCGCCTGTTGCGCCTCGTCAAAGCGCTTTCTGGCGCTGTTCGATTCTGGCGAATGGACGTTTGCCGCCTGACTTACGGGCGGCTCCGCCGAGATCTGCGCCCCCGTTGTCTGCTGGACAAGACTTGTCTTCACGGCAGCCTGCTTTGGCGCTGTGCCGAACAAGGCGGAGAGCGCCTCGTCGAGCGTCGGCTCCATCACCACCTTGTCGCCCGCGACTGCGATGACCCGCTTAAGCTGCGGGAAGTTCGCGCCCTCCGCTTTCAGATACAATGGCACGACGTAAAGGAAGGAGTTCTCGATCGGCGTGACAATCTGCTTCCCCCGGATGACTCTCGATCCGTTTTGGTTCCATAGCGTCAGCTGTTGTGAGATTGTCGTATTCTGATCGATCATAGCCTCGATCTGGTTCGGCCCATAGACAAGTTTCTCCTTGGGCAGTTGATAGAACAGCATTTTTCCATATTGCGGGAAGTCCGATCGCGCGGCCATCCAGGAGATCATATTATCCCGATTCTGCGGCGTGAACGGCGTCATCAGCATATATTCAAGCTCATCGCTGCCGGGAAGCTTGGCCAATATATAATAGGGCTCCATCGATTGAACTTCGCCTGCGTATTTTTCCTTGGGAGCCGCCCAGAGATCCTCCCGATTATAGAATACCTGCGGGTCTGTCATATGAAAGGTTTTGTACTGATCGGCCTGGATCGAGAAGAGATTCTCAGGATAGCGAAGATGCATCTTCAGATCGGCGGAGAGTTCGCCAAGATCGCTGAAAACATCCGGAAACGCCTGCTTATAGGCGGCCAGGATAGGGTCGTTGGTGTCCATGACAAAGAAGCGCACTGTCCCGTCGTACATATCGACAACGACCTTCGCGGAATTACGTACATAGTTCAGTCCATCAAAGGAGGTCAGTGAATGGGATTCCGTGCCTTGCGGATTCATATTGCGCACTTCGGCCGTAAATCCTTCGTCGAAGTTCAGATCGTTAGAGGATGGATGGAGCCAGCTGCGTTCGGGAGTCGCATAAGGATAGTGATCAGAGGTCGTATAGGCGTCCTGAATCCAATAAAGCTTACCCTCGCTTAAGACAGCATAGGGGTCGTTGTCGAGATGCAAGAAGGGCGCAATCTGCGATACGCGTTCTTGAACATTTCTGTGAATTTGGATTCTACTCTCGGGCGTTAGATAGGAGGTCAAGAGAAGGTTGATGTCCGCCTTCGTCCAAGAGAACAGAAGCCTCTTCCAGATGCTGTCTAGCGGGATGCCGCCCTTGCCAGTGTAACTCGTGTAGACATTGTCGTTACCCTTCGGATAATCGAATTCCTTGACGCCAGTCGAAACAATTCGATAGCCCGGCATCGCCTGCCCGTAATAGATGTCCGGCTGCGTCACTTTGAGACCGAAGTCGGATTGTGCTGGCACATTCTCGAGCAGATATTGCGGAAACCCATCCCCAACGGTCTTGGAAACGAAGTTCATGACCGCGCCATTGCCATGGGTGAACTCCAGATATTGATTGACCCAGGTGCGCGCCTTGGCGGGAAGTTCCTGTGAGAGTTCTCGAGCCGACAGCATGACCTGGTGATAGCCGTCCGCGAGCCGATAACGGTCGGTGTCGACGTTAAAGAACTGGTAGTATAGCCGGATCGCCTGAGTCTGCCGATAAGTTTGCAGCAGCGGCCTCGCATCCCAGAGCCGGACGTTCTGGATGGTGTCCTGGTTTCGAGCGATCACGCTCTGTGTCAGATCCGCCAAAGCCGGATAGGACGTCTCCTGAATGGCATCGAGCTGATATGACTTTCGCGTGAAATCTATGGAGTTTCTAAGATAGGGCGTCTCTAGCGCCAGTTCATTGGGTTGCACGATGAATTTCTGGACGAGGAACGGCGCTGCCCCCAAGCCAAGAATCCACAGCACAAAATATGCGCCCGCGCCCCAAGTGAACAGCTTCAGACTGGGCTTGAAGAAATTGAGCGCTAAAAGGAGGCATGCTAGTCCGGAGACGCCGACCATCATCCAAAGAGCGAGTCTCGTCACATGATAGGCTGTATAGCCGGTTCCGTAGACGACGCCCTGATTGGAGTAAAGCAGTTCGAAACGACCGAGGTAAAATCCCCACCCTAAATCGGCGACAAGAATGAAAAGAAGGATGGATAGGTGTCTAGACACATTTCCATCCACCTCGATTTTTCCGCCGTCGTTTACACGAATGGAGCCGAAGAACAGGTGTATCAGCAGCACCATTGCGAGGGTCAAGGCCGTCAGAAACATCAGGCTGGTCTGCAGAAGCTCGTAAAATGGGAGGTGGAAGACATAAAACCCGACATCCACTCCAAAGATTGGGTCGGAAACGCCAAAGGCCGCTCCGTAACGGAAGCGTATGAGGTTATCCCACTCGGCGTAATAGCCGACGCCGAACAAAAGAGCGACGGCGGCGCTCGCCAATGCAACATCCACCATCAGGAGCTTAGGCGAGAATTCGATTCCGGATCTTGCGATTACATCCAATTTCGACCAGAAGCCAGGCGCTCTCGCCTGCCCCCCGGCGCTGTAATCGGCGCTGTTTACAGCCGCTTGGCGCAGATTGATCCATAGAAAGAGAAATGCGAAGATGAACGCAAAGAAAAACATTCCCCAGCGCGCCGACAAAAGCGTCCAGAAGATATTGGCGTAGTCGAGCTCTCTCATCCAAAGCCATTTTTCGACATAGCCGGGGAGAATGGCGAGAGCCATGACAAAGATTACCGCCGTCGTGAGCAAGAACCGTAGCGGATGTCGAATAACGAGACGCTTTTTGGCGGCGTCGACCGCATGGCCCCAAGTTGGGCGTGGGTGTGGGGTAACCGATCGCGCAGGGAACATCGTTCCATCCTTCCATATGCCGCATAATGGCTCCAAACCTTCCGGATTTTCGGATCAATGCGTATTCGAAAGGTTCGTGGCCAAGCATGAAACTCTAAACGGCGGGAATGCGCCCACGATAGCGTCGGAATCTACTCAACAGATTAGAGTCAGGAGTCATGCTTCTGCCGGATTACAGCTCGCGTAGACGCAAGTCGGCGATCGGGGCCAGCCCGGGCGACGCCGGATCGACTGGCCGTTTCCCCAACAGCGCCGCTAGCACTGAGCTACATTGATCGCACCATGGGATGCGCTGACGAGATCAGCCTAGCCCGCGTCTACAGCGTGAGTAGTTTCCGAACCTATGCTCGCAGGACAGGCGCTAGCTAAAATGCATCCTGGTTGCCGAAGGCCGAGCGCGGCATTTCTCGCCGACCATGCCCAAGCCTTATGCCCAGCGATTATGGAGAAAATCATGCAATCGAAATTTGTCTCGCTCCTTACCGTGGCGACACTCTTCGCCGCCATCGGCAGCGCTGCTGCGGCTCCGCGCGAAATTACGGACCCGGTGAATGTGCGATCGGGCCCTGGATCGAAGTGGCCGGTGATTGGAGTGATCCAGGCGGACACTGAAATGAATGTCCAAAATTGTGGGCAAGGCTGGAAACGGGCTTGGTGTCAGGTGCAACTCGGCGAAAAAATCGGGTTTGTGCATGCATCGGCCCTGGCTCCGCTCGGCAATACGGTGATCGTCGCAACGCTCGTTACCACTGATTTAGCCAATGTCCGTTCCGGTCCCGGAATGAAATGGCCCGTGGTTGCGACGATAGAGCCTTCCACGCAAGTGAATATCTCGTCTTGCTCGAAGGGTTGGGGAGCCAGTTGGTGCCTTGTGCATGTAGACGGCAAAACCGGCTATATCAACAGATTGTTGCTCGCGAGACAGAACGCTCTATTCCCTCAATAATCGGAGGAAAGTCAGTTTGATCGGAGCGACTAGCCCGTTTTCCGCGAGACGAGTCCTCAACCGAAGCGACCCCAGAGTATGGCGCTGTCCCATCGCGACCGACGCCATACTGTAGGTTTGCGGGAAATAGTGGAAGGGTGCGCCTGCGTCACGCGGGCTTACCGGATTTTACGCAGCCCGGACATCTCAGGGGCGCCATGAGCATTGAACCTTCATCTCCTGACGCTTCGTCTGACGCGCCGACCCGCCGGGACCTGCTCTTTATCACAACAGGGGCGATGGGCGTGATAGCGGCAGGGGCGGCGCTCATTCCTCTTGTCGACCAAATGAATCCAGATGCTTCCGCTATTGCTGCCGGAGGGCCGGTCGATCTGAATCTCGACCAGGTGGAGCCAGGTAGCCAAGTCGTCGTGCTTTGGCGGAGCAGGCCGATCCTCGTAGTCTTTCGCACCATTGAAGCGATTAAGGCTCTGCAGGATCCATCGTTGCTAAAGGCGTTGGCCGACCCACAATCGGAGCAGTTGCAACAGCCGCCTTACGCACGGAATTGGCACCGTTCCCTGACGCCCGAAATCGCCGTTCTTGTCGGTGTATGCACCCATCTGGGCTGCATTCCGCAGTTTGATCCGCTGCCGAATGCGACTGAACCGGCGCAGAACTGGCTAGGAGGTTACTTCTGCGCCTGTCACGGCTCAAAATACGATCTCGCGGGGCGCGTATTTCGTGATGTTCCAGCTCCCTACAACCTGCCCGTCCCGCTATATCGCTTTCTCACGGACACCACAATCCGCATCGGAGAGAATCCGCCGAACGTCGATTTCGATTTCTCGTCAATTCAGCAGATGTGAAAACAGCTGAAAAGCAGCGTCGCCGACTAGCGCCGCTAGCGCAGATGAATTCATTGTTTTTACGGTCCATATCTCGACCATGGCCATCCGCCCCGGCTGCATAGGATCGGAAATCACATATGCGGCCTGAGGACATCAGCAATTCGCAAATATGCAATTCGCATGAGTCATCGCGAGATGCAGGCGGTCATTGCCAATTTGGCCTCAGCCAGCTCCCTCCCAGATTGTACTGAGTAGTTTCCGAGGCTGTTTTCGCACCCAGCAATGCCGATGATTGTCGTATCGGCTAAGGGAAGCGACCGCAGTTTAGGGGCTTGTCCAAGAGCAAAGCACACACGCCTAAAGATGATCGCTCGCAGCAGCTTATTTCAGAATGGAGCATCAAATGACACAAGATGACACAGTCGTCGCCGTCTTCGCCGGTCATCAAGCCGCGGAGGACGCCGTTAAGAAGTTGGCGGACGCGGGCATTGACATCAAACACCTTAGCGTAGTCGGGAAGGGCTACCACATCGACGAAAAGATCGTCGGTTTCTACAACACCGGCGATCGGGTCAAGTTCTGGGGCAAGCTCGGCGCCTTCTGGGGGGGCCTCTGGGGCTGGCTTGGTGGACTGTTCCTCACGATTCCCGTCGTGGGTCATGTCGTCGTGATCGGATATCTCGCCATGATAGTTCTTTCGGCGATTGAAGGCGCCATCGTGATGGGCGGCCTCTCGGCGCTCGGCGCTGCGCTCTACAGCATCGGCATCCCGAAGAACAGCGTGATCGCATATGAGGCGGCGCTGAAGAACGACAGCTTTCTCGTTCTCGCGCGAGGGCCGACAGAAGAGGCGGTTCGCGCCAGAAACATTCTCAAGAGTTTCGATCCTTCTAGTCTCGAAGTGCATGAAGGCATGAAAATCATAGAGCCCGCGGATGTTACGGTCCTTGCGTAGCGCCTACGGCCTCTGACGCCATAGTCTGTGGAAGAGATTCAGTGGCGGGCCGCACAATCGGGAGATGGATCCCTCACCGCTCTTCTAACCCGTCCCCGCGAGCTGGGCCGCCCGAGGCCTTGGTGGGGATGTTCCGGAGATTAAGAACTAGCGACATTCAAGCGGGGCTCCATCAGCGTTGCCTCGCTTGAAGGCATGGAGCTCGCGCACCAAGCGACATATCGGCCCAAGCCTCTCTTGGGGGATCAAGATGACTGGACCTCAAGATGGCGAATCAAGAAATTTCAAGCGGAGCACTGGCTCAAAGCCAATCAGGCTCCTGGTCGATCGCGGCGAATAATTCCCGCAGCACGTATTCGGCCGGTCTTATGGCGCCACTATCGGAATATCTGATCGACGCTTTCCAGCGCAATATTCTCTTTCTCGATATTCTTCGCCGGCGTGGGGACGAAGAGATCAAGATCACTTCGACGCCGATGCCGACTGTGTTGCGCTTCGACCATGAGCTGCTGATGAGTGGGTCTTCACTCGCTCGGCCTATGAACTACTCACTCTATCGCGTCCTGCCGCCGAAAGGCCTTGCGATCGATCCCAGCAAGAGACCCGTCGTCGTTGTGGATCCAAGAGCTGGCGAAGGGCCTGGCATCGGCGGCTTCAAGCTAGAAAGCGAAATTGGCGACGCTCTGCGTGCTGGGCATCCGGTTTACTTCATCGGTTTCGGTTCGGCGCCGACGCCCGGACAGCAGTTTCTCGATGTCGTCGAGGGACAAGTCGCCTTTTTCGAAAGGGTGGTCGAGCTTCATCCGAATGCGTCGCGCCCTTTCGCTATCGGCAATTGCCAGGCGGGCTACCAGACGCTGATGGTGGCGATGCTACGCCCAGATCTATTCGGCCCCTGCCTCGTCGTGGGCTCGCCGATGTCATACTGGCAGGGCGTGCACGGCAAGAACCCGATGCGCTATTCCGGCGGGCTTCTCGGCGGCAGCTGGCTCACGGCCATGGCCAGCGATCTCGGAAACGGCACATTTGACGGGACCTGGCTCGTGCTGAACTTCGACAATCTGGGTCCGGCGAATTGGCTGTGGGGCAAGCAATATCAGCTCTTCAGCGAGGTCGATACAGATGGCGAGCGCTACCTCGAGTTCGAGAAGTGGTGGGGCGACTTCATCCATTTGAATGGCGATGAGCTGCAGTACCTCGTCGACAACTTTTTCATTGGCGACAAGCTGACCCGCAACCAGATAAAATCTCACGAGGGAGTGACCTTCGACATTCGGAACGTCGTCTCCCCAATTATTGTTTTCACGTCGGAGGGAGACAATATCAGTCCGCCGCCTCAGGCCCTCGGCTGGATCGTCGATCTTTATCGGGACGTCGAAGACATTCGTGCTGCAGGGCAAACCATTCTTTACTGCATGGCGGAGAAGATAGGGCATCTCGCCTTGTTCGTTTCCGGAAAGGTGGGTGCGGAGCAAGACGAGGAATTCATACAGTTGATGGATGTGATCGACTGTTTACCGCCAGGTCTTTATGAAATGGTCATTTCGCCGAACGCGGACGATGCCTCCTCTGGAGGCTTCGCGACGGGCAACTGGCGCGCAAGCTTCGAAGCGCGCACGCTCGACGACATTCGGGCCGTCGGGCGCAATAGTCTTAGCGACGACCGCGCCTTCGCCGCCGTGGCGCGCCTCTCCGAAATAAACCTCTTCTCGTACCGCACTTTCGCGCAGCCATTTGTGCGTGCGCTCGCCAATCAGCCCGCAGCGGACCTCGCCCAGGCCCTGAATCCCCTCAGGCTCAGCTATACGATTTTCGCCAGCGTAATGCCCTGGATGAATGGGGTTCAGAAACTGGCGAACAAGGTGACGATTTCTCGTAAGCCGGCGAACGCCGACAATCCTTTCGTCGCGCTGCAGACGGTGGTGTCGGATCAGATCGTCGCCTCCCTGGACGCCTATCGCGTGGTGCGCGACCAATTGGCTGAACACTTGTTCTTTGGCTTTTATGGTTCGCCATCCATTCAGGCGTTCCTCGGCCTCAAGGCCGGTTCCGAAGTGCGGCCGCTCCCCTCTCTTTCGAAGGTGCAAATTGCGGCGAGGAAGTCTCGCTTAGAGGAATGCGCCGCAAAGGTGGAGACAGGCGGGATCGACGAAGCCTTGATCCGGGCTATAATCTATGTCGTCGCGGCCGACCGGATCTTTGATCAGAGCGCTGCTTTCGCTCTGAACCTCGCACGCCAGCGTCTCATGCGACTGTCGCTCGAGAATTTTAAGATTTTGGTGCGCGATCAGTTTTTCGTAATGCAATTGGCGCCCGAGCGCGCGATCGACGCGCTAACCATTCTCGCGCCTAAAGCAGAAGAGCGAGCGGTGTTGATGGAACGGCTACGCAGGATCATCGGCGCTGGCCATCCGCAAAGCATTGCTGGGCGCGAGCGGCTGGACCGACTATCCCGGTTACTCGGCACTCCAGTCGAGAGGTCAGCGGCGCCCGCAATAACCGCCGTCTGCTGACCACATGGAAACCGTCGCAAACAAGACCTTCGAAGAAATATCGCCTGGGGACGTCGCCCTTGTTCAGCGCGCGCTCCAGATCAGCGATCTGCGGGCCTTCGCCGCTGCCTTTGGCGATGCGGACACGCTGGGCGCCCCGGGTGCCGGCCAGGGTACGACCGGCATCGTCACGGCGATAATGACCGCACTTGTCGCCTCGACCTTGCCTGGCCCGGGGAGTTCTGTGCTCGCGACCTCGGTATGGGTCAAGGGCGAGCTACCAATCGGAGAACCGATGGCGACGCGGCTTGTTGTACGGGAGAAGATGGCGGATCGCGGCGTCATCGTGCTGGATGGCCAGTGCGCCGACCTCGGGGGGCGCATCGTGGCGACGGCAATGCTGGAGGTGCTGGCGCCGACCACACGCCAAAGGAGACAACTGGCGGAACATCGGCTCGACGGGTTGTTGGAGCGATGCCGAATCCTCGAGCCGATGCTGATGGGCGTCGTGCATCCATGCAGCGTCGAAGCGCTCGCGGGCGCCGTGGATGCCGCAAGGGCCGGGCTGATAAAGCCCCTGCTTTTCGGTCCCCCGGAAGAAATCCACCGGGTTGCCGATAGCGCGCATCTGGATATCTCCGGCTTTGAGTTCGTGACCACAGACAGCCCGGAGGACTCCGCGCTAAAGGCCGCCATGGCCGCAGGTGCGGGCGATGTCGCTGCATTGATGAAAGGGAGCCTGCATACCGATGTGCTTTTGCACGCGGTCATGCAGAAAGAGACAAAGCTGCGCATCGGGCGTCTGATCAGTCATTGTGCAATGGTGTCCGCGCCGACCTATTCGCGCCGCTTCGTCATCAGCGACGTAGCGCTGAACATTGCGCCGGACACCGACCAGAAGCGGGATATTTGTCAAAACGCCATCGGTTTCGCGCGCGCGCTCGGCGTCGAGACGCCAAAGGTGGCGGTGCTGGCTGCAGTGGAAATGGTTCGCACCAAAATGCAGGCATCGCTCGACGGCGCCATCCTGGCAAAAATGGCGGATCGTCGCCAGATCGTCGGCGGCCTCGTGGACGGCCCGCTTGATCTCGACGCCGCCGTGGACGCCAACGCCGCGAGGATCAAGAAAATCTCATCGCCCGTCGCGGGCCTCGCCGATGTGCTCATCGTGCCGAATATCGAGGCCGGCAACATGGTATACAAGAATCTCGCCTTCATGGCCGATGCGCAGACTGCGGGTCTCGTGGTCGGCGCCCGGGCGCCCATCGTTCTCACCAGCAGGGCCGATACCGCCGCCTCGCGCCGCTTCTCCGCCGCAGCAGCCGTTCTCTATGCCGACGCGCTAAAGCGCGATCCAACCATCCTGCAGCCCGAAATCGCGGAATGATTGCCATGAGCGACGCTATCATTGTCGTGAACGTAGGCTCCACCAGTTTAAAATTCGCGGCTTATGACGCCGTTGACCCGCTGCCCCTGCTTTGCCGGGGCGGAGTCGACAGTATGGAAGGCAGCCCGCAGTTTGCAGTCAAAAACGCCGCTGGCGGCGCTTTGGGCGCACATCAATGGGGCGACGGTCAAGCTATCGACCATGGTGTGGCGCTGCGCTTCGTGGTCAACTGGCTAGAAGCCAACCTCGCGGGCAAGAAGGTCTGCGCAGCCGGCCACAGAGTGGTGCTCGGCGGCGCTCGTTTTAGCGCACCCGCACTGATCGAGGGTGATGTTTTGGACTACCTCGAGTCTTTGGCGGTCATGGAGCCATCGCACCAGCTCTTTAATGTGAAGGGCGCACGGGCGCTGGCCGAAGCCTTCCCGGGCTTGCCCCAAGTCGCCTGTTTCGATAGCTCCTTCCACCGAACGATGCCGGCAGCCGCTCAACATTATGCTTTGCCCGCAGACGTCCGCGATAAGGGAGTACGCCACTGGGGCTACCATGGAATATCCTACGACTACATCAGCCGGCGGCTACCCGAATTCGCGCCTGGTGCACGGCGGGCGATCGTCGCGCATCTAGGCGGCGGCGCTAGCATGTGCGCTATGCTGGATGGGCGCAGCATCGACACCTCAATGGGCTTTGCCGGCGGCTCGGGCTTGCCAATGGCGACGCGTTCCGGGGACGTGCCGCTAGGCGCGTTGTTTTACCTGCTGCGGACCAAAATGTTCGATGCGGCGTCCTTGGAGAAAATGCTCTACGAACGCTCTGGTCTTCTTGGCCTGTCCGGCCTGAGCGGCGATATGCGGGTGTTGCAGGAGAGCAAGGACCCATCTGCGGTCGCTGCGATAGACTATTTCGTTTACGCGATGACGAAATACGCGGGTGCCTACACGGCCGTGCTCGGCGGACTAGACGCCTTCGTTTTTACCGCCGGGATTGGCGAACACTCTGCTCCAATCCGCGCTGCACTGTGCGGAAAGCTGACCTCGCTCGGCGTGCAACTTGACGCCCTCGCTAACGCTGCCGGCGGACCTCGCATCTCAACCCAGGACAGCGCTGTGTCGGTATGGGTT
>Ga0181522_10001456_pt1 | contig 14421 bp, 7 predicted proteins | sample PEATcosm2014_Bin_27_FD_121103 | JGI IMG/M metagenome (GOLD analysis project Ga0181522, IMG submission 121103) | Peatland microbial communities from MTU Mesocosm Facility, Houghton, MI, USA - PEATcosm2014_Bin05_10_metaG | ecosystem: Environmental > Terrestrial > Soil > Wetlands > Peat | place... | reverse complement strand
CAACATCGTGCAGGTCAACGGCGCCGACATTTCCGGCCTGACCTACAGCGATGCCGGCACGGCGGCATTGCATATCACGTCATCGGGAACCAACAACGAGACGATGACGGCGGCTGAGTACAATGACTTCAACGCCACCGGCATCTCGATCACCGGCACCGCCACGGCGGCGCAGACCACGATCACCTTCTCCAACGCTGGAACGGTGACCATCAACGGCAACGTCGGCAACTACAACCTGACCGGAAGTTTGACGATTAATGCCGGGCTTGGCATCAACACCATAATGTTCGCGGGCTCGGCGAATGATATCATTAATCAGGGTGGCACCGACACGCTTATCGATACCGGGACAGATAACACAATTGCTCTACCGTTGGCCGGTCAAGGGCTGGACACAATACACGGCGCCGTTTTGGCCAACGGGGATACTTTCAACCTGCGTGCCGCGCTCGCCGGTACGACGTGGGATCAGCAGCTAAGCGACCTTGGAAATTATCTGACGCTCGGGACCTCAGGCAGCAATACTCTTGTTCAGCTTAGTGTAACCTCCGGGGGGACGCCGATTACGGTGGCGATACTGGTGGGACAGGGCTCTGTTAGCCTTTCGACATTCGAAGCCCACGCGCTGCTGACCTGAATCGGACGTCGGTCTGCGTCGATGACCTGCCGGATTTTTTGAACCAGCGGGATAAAGATTACGGCATCGGCAGAATGTTCAAGCAAATTTGCTTCGCGCGGACGGTTTTGGCGGACGCGCCCGCGCGGGCTCTGATTGGCCGGCGCAGTGAAGGTCCTTGGCTGCGCGATCCTCAACGGCTTGCTTTTGAGCTTCCGTAATCACACCAGCTGCGAAAAGACATTGCGCTTTGACTGCCATGAGCTGAGCGGATGATTCATCCACGATCGGAAATATCTTATCTAGAGCAACACTCACAGCGGCGTTCTCTCGATAGCAGCACTGAAATGGGCCCGACCCCACCCAGCAACCGGGGTTACGGCAGCACGAGCGGTTTCTTGCGCCCCGGCAGAAGGGGATAAATGCGCGAAAGTACATACGCCGATCATTAAAACCGTGGCGCTCAGGGCGAGACAAACGACCCTCAGATGGGTGCTTCGGTCGGCGGTCAAGAGCGAATAGTTCACTGCCGTTCCCCAGGTCGCACTGCCCTAAGGTCACATCACACTTAGGGTGTACAGTAAACTACATACTACCAAATTCAATACCTGACAAGGGTATTAGCGTGGCAGGCTGTTTGCCTTACTCCCGCTGGGCTTTTGGCGAAGTGCTCGGTCAGAGCGCTCTCCGTCGTGGTTAATATAGTCGTGGTTAATCAAATTGAATTTGAGCAATTGCTGCTAGGCGCTTGAATTCTCAGACGCTTGTATTTTGGCGGCCGTGTTTTGCGATGCACGCCTGCTGTGGAACTAGGCTTTCCGGCTTAAATTGAGGTTGCCTGATGGGGGGTCTTGCCATAAAAACAACTCTTTACACGGCAACAGGCTTCGTCTCGCTACAGTCGGAGCTCGTTTTTGCTATGCCGTTTTCGAAAAGTAGCAAATGGACTTGCCGGTAGCTTTGCTAGAGTTGGGACGACATGTGGCGAAATAAGAATAAGGCTAATAGAAACAATCTGTTAGCGCGTGGCTTTCGGGTGACGCGTCCGGCGTTCGTGTCGGCGATCATCTTCAGTTTTTTTATCAATGTGCTGGCCTTTGTCGGCCCACTGTACATGTTGCAGATTTACGATCGTGTTCTGAGCAGCCGCAATTTTTTCACGTTGCTATTCCTAACCCTGATTGCGGGCTTTTTGCTCATCATTTATGCGGTGTTAGAGAAAATCAGATCGGCCGTATTGGTTCGTGCCGGCCTGCTGTTTGATTCCGTGACACGTTCAGAACTGTTTGAGAGCGTGTTGCACGGCACCCTCAAGCAACCGGGTATGTCGCATCACACCGTTCTGCGCGAACTCGACATTATTCGTGAGTTTCTGACCGGCGCCGGACTGATCTCGTTCTGTGATGCGCCCTGGACTCCGATCTTTATTGCCGGATGTTTCATCCTGCATCCGTGGTTTGGCTGGATTGCCTTGGGCGGCGCCGTTCTGATTTTTGCGTTCGCTTATGCCAATGAAGTACTGACCCGGGATCAGCTCAAGCTTGCAAGTATAAGTGCCACCCAAGCGGGAACGTTCGCGGCGTCAACCTTCCGTAATGCGGAGGTGTTGCATGCCATGGGCATGTGGCGGCCGTTGCGTGATCGATGGCTGAGCCGACATAATGAAACGCTGACCTTGCAGGCGGGCGCAAGCGATCGTGCCGGTGTCCTGCTCACGGCGACAAAGTTTCTGCGCGCTTTTTTGCAAGTTGCGATCCTCGGTACCGGCGCTTACCTGGCGATTATTCAAGAGGCTTCGCCCGGCGCCATGATTGCAGCGTCAATCATCATGGGTCGTGCGTTGGCTCCCGTTGAAATGATCGTATCGCAATGGAAAAGTTTTCTTGCGGCACGTTCAGCCTATGATCGTATTACTGAGCTTCTGAGTATCCTCCAAGCAAAACAGCCGCAGATGAGGCTGCCCGATCCGGAAGGTCATCTGACGGTACAAAACATAGTTGTCGCTCCGCCGGGCACGCAGCGTCCGGTGCTGGCAGGGGTGTCCTTTGCTCTCCCGGCAGGCTCAGCGCTTGGTATCATCGGCCCGAGTGCTGCGGGCAAATCCAGCCTTGCGCGGGCGATTGTTGGCGTGTGGCCGCTTCATAACGGAGAAATTCGTATCGACGGCGCTGCGTTGTCACATTGGGACAACGAGCAGCTCGGACGCCACATTGGCTATTTGCCGCAGGACGTCGAATTGTTTTCCGGGACGATTGCGGAGAACATTGCGCGCTTCCAAACCGTCGACGAGGTGAAGGTGATCGCGGCCGCACAGATGGCCGGCGTGCACGATATGGTTCAGCTCATGCCGTCTGGCTACAACACCCAGATTGGCGATGGTGGCCAGAGTCTTTCGGGAGGGCAGCGTCAGAGAATCGCATTGGCGCGGGCGCTCTATGGCATGCCGACCATCATCCTTCTCGATGAACCCAATGCCAGTTTGGATTCAGAGGGCGAAGCTGCGTTGATGACGACCTTGGAACGCCTCAAGGCCGAAAACAAAACAGTCATTCTTATTACGCACAAGACCAACATTTTATCGATGATGGACAAGATCCTGGTGCTTAAGCAGGGCCAAGTGCAGGGATTCGGCGATCGGGACGAAATCTTCAGCAAGCTGCTGGCGCCGCGGGTGGCGGCATCTGGTTCACCAGCGGCTCCGCCTGCTGCGCCAACGGTCGTTGCGGCGAGATAGGCAAAAAGTGTCATGAATATAATAGATAAAGTGGGTTCGTTTTGTAACCGACAGCTGCGTATTGCAAGAATCTCATTGCGCCCACTTTGGCATCAATGCAAAAGCGTGTTTGCTGCCGTTGTTGATTACGTCCGTGATCTTTACGGAAACCGGCAAAGTAAAGCCCTCTCGGTTGTCGATGCGACATCCGCCGATGCGGCATCGTTTGTCAGTCGACCCGTGCCCGACTGGAGACACCCAGCCAAGGTTGGCTATCTCGTCATCGTTTTGACGTTTGGTGTCATTGGTGGCTGGTCGGCGTTCGCGCGCCTCGACAGCGCTGTGGTGGCTTCCGGTGTGGTGACTTTGGAATCAAGCCGCAAGACCATTCAGCATTTTGAAGGCGGCATGATTAAAAGCATCCTGGTGCATGAGGGACAGCATGTCGAGCAGGGTGATCTGCTTTTCAAACTCGATGCGGTGCAGTCACAGGCCAATGCCGATTTAGTGGGCAACCAGCTTTACGGTTTGCAAGCTCAGGAAGCGCGACTAATCGCCGAACGTGACGGTGCAGCACAAATAACATTTCCGCGTGACTTCTCGACCGATAAAGAAAATCCGGTGCTCAAGGAGGCCATTAATGATCAGCTAAAACAATTTGAGGAGCGCCGCGCATCACTCAGCGGGCAGATTTCAATTCTTGAGTCACGGATAAAACAGTTTGGTTCGCAAATCGATGGCACCACAGTCGAAAAGGCGGCCACTGTTGAACAATTGGGTTTTATCAATAATGAGCTCGAGGATTTGCGAGGACTGTTAGCAAAGAACCTGGTGCAAAAAACGCGCGTTCTATCCATGGAACGCGAAAGGAGCCGTCTGGAGGGAGTTATTGGCCACGCGGTTGCTGATATTGCCAAGACGCAAAACGATATTGGCGAAGCGCATTTGCAGATCGAACAGCTTCACAAGAAGTTTTCGGAGGAAGTGAACGCCCAGATTGTCGATGTGCGCGCGAAAATTGCCGACTTGCAGCAAAAATCGACGGTTACGTCAGATGTCCTGCGCCGAAATGAAATTCGCGCGCCACGGTCTGGTACGGTCCAGAACCTTCATGTCACCACGATCGGTGGCGTGATTAGGCCCGGCGAGCCGCTGCTTGAACTCATTCCGGACGACGAAGGCATGGTGATCAATGCCATGGTATCGCCGTCGGATATCGATGTCATAGAGACGGGCATGGAGGCCGAGGTAAGATTTAGTGCATTCCACGGCCAGATTCTTCCGCTCATAACCGGCAAGGTCGAAAGCATTTCGCGGGACCGAATCATCGACGAACAATCCAAGCAGCCTTATTTCTTGGCACGCATTGTGATCAACAAAGATAATGTGCCAGCCATGGTCAAGGACCACATTAGGGCAGGCATGGCGACCGAGGTCGTTGTCCCCACCGGCGAACGAACGGTGATCAGCTATCTCGTTCGCCCGCTTCGCAATCGAGCAAGCGGGGCGTTGCGCGAAAAGTGATGCCTGCGTGCTCTGCAAGGGCAAGGCGTTATGGCGCAAGGCGATAATCCGTTGCCCCCGGCATTAGGTTCTCACGACCGCCCGACCCCCCTTGAATTTACTGGATAGGGGGAATGTTAAGCGGCCTTTACGGGGCTGGCCCGATTGCTGACCTCGTTATTAGGGGTAGGCCAGGCGGGGACGCGAACGGCTCTGGCCGCAGCAGGACCGGCAGCTGTGCAGCTGCAAATATGAGGGACCGGTGTTTTTGCTCCGTCAGGTGGAGGGGCAGGTTCGAAGAATACCTGCCAAAAATCAAAGAACGTAAACGGGATTTGGCGCTGGCACCCGGAAACAGTGGCTTTTTTCAGGATAACTGCTTGATTTGCCCTGAGAACCGCTTGTCACTGACCAAGGGCTAGCTTAATCTTTGCCTGTATATAGAGAGAAAAGAGAATAGAAGGAGCCATGTCCACGACTACGGAACACCGGAGTAACCCCGATGTGCAAAAGCTACGTCGGGCCGCGGGTGAATGGCTTCGCTACCTACGCGAACAAAAGGGGCTCTCACAGCGAGATCTAGCCAAGCTTGTGGGTGCTGATTACTATACATTCATATCGCAACTTGAGACTGGCCGAGGCCGTGTCCCGCCGGATCGCTGTGAGGATTGGGCCAAGGCACTCGGTGTCGATCCGAAAACGTTCGTGAAAACACTGTTGAGATATTACGACCCGGTGACCTACGATATCCTGTTCAATGAAGAGGAAACTGAGACGACGATTCAGTGAGTGTCCGGCAGCTGAAGTTGGCGCCGTGAAGTGGCGGCAAGGAACGCGCTAAAGGGATTGGAAGAAGATGGCGACGACGGTTTTGATGTTTGCCAATCGGGTCTCGGGGCAACCCGGCTGGACCAATGCGGAGCTCGCCGAGTTATATCGCGTTGAGCATGCGCTGGTTCAGGCTCGCATCAACATAGAAACCGATCGTGGCGTGACCGATGAGGGCGATCCGTGGTTCGTTTTTTGCCGGCCCGGGGGTGATGTTGTTGTTCATGCCACGCGATTTGGCGGCATTTATCGTCTGTATTCGCCAGCGCTGCCGCAACCGCTGACGGGTGTCAGCTTCGCCGCACTGACAAAATCCTTCGTTTCGGGACTGCGAACGCCGGTCGAGACGAGTAAGAGCGTAAGCATCCATCCGGCCGCGCTGCTCAGTGTGCTCATTGCAGCGATCTTCTACTCCGTCGATTTTCATTCCGGTTCGGCTCAGGCCGCAGAAACAATCCGCGATCACCAGAAAAAGGCTGCCGAATCGACCCACGCGCCGCCGGAAGCGGCGTCTGCGGACACTCTGTTCCACACCTTTGTCACCAGCATCAAAGCGTTGCTGGAGCCGGCGGCAGAAGCGGCATCCCATCCATTCGCATTTCTGGCGTCGCTGGAAGCCACCGCGGTAGCGGCAGTTGCAATTGCACTGTCGGGGTTGGCCGAGTTCGCCAACAATTCAGACTCAAACTCGGAACTCGTGACGACCAAGGCGGCCGCCGATGACCAGCAATGCGTGCTCGATTGTCAGAACGGCGCCGCGCCGCAGCATCAGCTCAATGAAAAGAGCAATTGGCAGACCGCCAACGACGCAACAAATCAGGCTGTAATCACTGCCTCTTTGCAAGGTGATTCACAATCTGGACAAGACGCAAAACACATCCTGCCAGTTGTCGCAGAACGCAGCGACATGGTGGCCGCAGACGCCAAGGCCCTCGCATCGACCACAAATTCAAATACAGCCCTGAGCGCGGATAGCCAGGCCGCAATCAATGGCGCGGCTTTGGTCGCTATTGGGGATGGATCTGTCGTTGTTGCGGAGAACCATATCGGTCTGCCGACGACGGGGCTGCATTCCAACGATGGCGGCACGACCGCCAATATTACGCTTAGCAATGACGATGTGGCGGCGCTTTCCAGCAGCGATTCTATCCAAGCCGTTGATATCGTTTTGGTGCAAGGCGGCGGAAGCATTGATCTTTCCAACGCGGCGGGGGTGGACAAGATCACGGTGGCGGGAGATGGCGACCTCCAGATCAGCGGAATTACATCGAGCGAAAATCCGCAACTCGTTGTTGCCTCCGGTTCCGCCGAAATATTAAGCCTATCCTTTGGCGCGGTTGCTACGGCCTCCTTCGCCATCCGGCTAGACGGCCAAGATCAACTGTTGCTGGCCGGTCTGTCCACACATGGCACAAGCGTGCAACTGACGCTCGACAGTGAGGGCGCTGCCGCCAATAATGTCACAATCGCGGATACAGCTGTTGTTGGCGCGTCGACCTTGGCGCTCAAGGCGATTGGCGTTGAAGATCTGATTCTCAATGAGTCAGCGGCGGTCTTTAGCATTACCAACGTCGACACGTCGGGTCTTACCGGTGCCCTGACGATCAGCCTCGACCTGGGCAACACATTTGAATCAGTCAATCTGTCGCAAGTGAATGCGGCAAACTTTATCGTTGCTGATGATGCGAATGTTGCATTTCTGCAAGCCGCAAACGGTTCGCATATTCAATTGGGCAGCAATCTTAACATTGTCGATTTTTCCGTTGCGTCGGCCACCGCCGCTGCACCAGGGGCGCTCGCGCTCAGTCTGCAGACCGAGGCGGGGCAAGCCAGCGCGCTCGTAATTCATGAATTGAATGTCTATTACGTCTCAAATCTTGCCATCGACTCGAGCGGAACAGGTTCAGGCTACGGCAAAACGATCGAGACTTTGACGGATTCCAGTCTGTCGATTCTGACGATCACCGGCGATTCGGCGTTGACAGTGGGTTCAATCCAAGGCGTGGCCAGCAGCGATAGTCAAAGTGTAATTATTAATGCCAGCGCATTGACAGGATCGTTGAATATCAATGCCAGCGATATCGCCGATACTGCGACGCTGGGTCGTTCGATCACCATCATTGGTGGTTCGGGAAATAATGTTCTGACAAATATGACGATCTCCGAGGCGACCACCTTTGTTAGCGGTGCTGGCAGCACCGTCATCAATATTGGTGTCGGCGCGACCAATGACAGCATCGTCGCCGTTAACACCATTGGTACCGTGAACATTGGTTCCGCCACACATAATGACGCTGTCGTCAACGAGCTCAATGCTGGAACCGATCAGGGATTAATCAACAGTCAAGGTAATCTCACAGCGGCGGCACATGTTGCGTCTACGCTTGCTGGTTCGACCGCTGCGCAACAGGCCGTTCTTTTTTCCTATCAAGGCAACACGTATGTGTTCGTCGACGCGACAGGAAGTCACTTATTCAATGCGAGCCAAGACGCTATCATTAAAATTGCCGGGCTTTCAGCCAGCATGGATTTAACCAACGTGTTTCATTCGGCCTAAAGTCAGCAGCGCTCTGGCTTCCCCGCTACCAGAGTTGCGCGATTGTGGTCTTCCGACCATCATCGAAATTGCTCGAACCGCGGATAATTGCAATAACATTGTTGCTTCAACTGGGTCGTAGCGCTGATCCTTATGGTCGGCGTTGCGAAAATGTCTGTTGCGAACATGTCTGAAGAATCGGGCATGATCTCTCGCGTCGGACGGGCAGGGTAATTTATGTTTGGTTGCGTACGGCTCTTGCTGGCGATTGGTGTCGCGTTAAGTCATGTCGGCGTGACCATAGCGGGATATAATCCCGGCCCGGTTGCCGTGATTTCGTTTTATCTGATTTCTGGCTACGTGACCGCAGGGCTACTCGATAACCCGCGTGTGCATGCGCTCGACTATTATAAAGAACGCGCCTTGCGGCTATTGCCGAGTTATTTTGGAGCGCTCGGTATTGCGGTCGCGATCTGGCTGCTGGTGCGGCCGGATGATGTGTATTTTTTGCAGCGCGTTCCTGGATGGCTCGATTGGGTTTCCAATTTCACGATCGTTCCGCTGAATTTTTATATGTGGACGGGGCAGGATCACTTCACGCTCATTCCTCCGGCATGGTCGCTCGCGGCGGAGGTACAGTTCTATGCGCTCGCGCCATGGATTTTACGCGCGCCGCGTTTGCCGCGCATCGTGATCATGGCTGTAAGTTTGGCGATATGGCTGATCGCTATCGCGGGCAGCTTGCAGACGGATTGGTGGGGTTACCGATTGTTGCCGGGAATATTGTTCGTGTTCATGCTCGGCGCCGGCATCTTTCGTTCTGAACGTCGGCTTGCTTGCGCGGTCTGGTTGGTGGCGATGATCGTGTTTGGCGTCTTGATGATGGCGCTGGTGAAAGTGCAGCCGTTTAATGTCGAAACAAGTTTTGGGTTGTTGCTCGGTATTCCGATGCTGGCGTGTCTGTCACGACTGCCGCGCCGGCGCTGGGATGATGTCGTCGGCCGCTTGGCCTATCCGATGTTCCTGCTGCATTTTCCGATGATGTGGGTGTTCGACGGCTTTGGTTATGCGCCGGCCTACTTATTAAAAATGCCGCACGTCTTGCTGGCGTGGCTTGGCTGCGCATTGGTCGCTAGCTGGCTGCTGTTCTTAAGTACCGAAGCTCCGTTGATGCGTCTGCGTCATTCCCTGCGCCGAAGCGGTCAAGCAGATCATGCGCACCCGGTCTGGGGACGGTGGGTTCGCAAGCCGCCACTGCCATTGAATGGTTAAGAATCGTTAACGATAATTCGAGACTGTTAGGATTTTTCGAGCCGGCAAGGATGCCTCGCTATGATCGATAATGGCGAAGAACGCCAAGCAGAACGCGATAAAAGTTCCCAATAAAGGAACAACTTTATGTAATTGTTGTGTTTTTTTGAAGGTATTAGGGCACCTATGCCCCGGCGCCACGGTTTGCGTCCTATCTGGCGCTGCAAAAATAATTGTGTAGACCCCTATACAGTAAACTTGACACGTTAATTGGCGGGTGCGACAACCACCATGAGTTAACGCTGAGGGGATGTGTCTGCGGCGGTACGCTGTAGGGCTACGAACCAACCAGCAAAATTTAGGGCGTCCACAAACCACTACGGGAGTCGACTATTATGGCACAAGCTCAGGCAACCATCCTTCAGGAAATCAACGGTCTTTATGTCGCGGCCTACGGTCGCGCTGCTGACGGCCCGGGCATCGACTTCTGGGCCAGTTTTCTAGGCGTTTCGACGTCAGCTGCGGCGACGACAGTAATTACTGTTCCCCAGCAGATGGCCCTTGGTGCGGCGTTTGTGAACACGCAGAATACTTATTTCCTCACACAATATCCCGTCGCGATGAGCGATCTCGCATTCGTTCAGGCGATTTATGTGAACATCGGTGGCAACACCGGCGATGCGACCGGAGTTCAATTCTGGTTCAACCAACTGCAGCTGGCCGAAGCAGCCAATGGCGGCAACGTAACGGCAGCTCGCGCCTCGATCATGGGGCAGTTTGTTTTCAATCTGCTCAGCATCGACCTGACCGTCGGTGCGGCGGCGTTGGGGCTCAACGCGACCGATTATGCTGCAGCGGTAGCGCGGCAAGTCGAAATGCAGAACAAGGTTACGGTCTCGCAGTACTATGCTGATGAATCGCGTCTGCCGGGAGTAGGCGGCGCCGCCAACGTTCTGCTGGTGACAGCGACAGGCACACCAGCCTTTGTCGCTGCGCAGCAAGTGGCGAATGCAGTTACCAACAACCCGGCCTCGGTTACGACCGTGGAAGCAGCGATTGCGGCCGCAGTCGCGGCTGGCAGTCTCGCCACGATTACGGCGCTGCCGCCAGGGGCCCCGTTCTTTGCCACGACCTTCACGCTCACTACGGGTACCGACGTATTCACGGCCACTCAGAACAACACCCTTGTGGTCGGGACCAACGCCACCTTCACCGCTGGCGACCAGATCGCGGGTAATGGCTTCATCACCACGGTCACCCTTAACGACGCCGGCGTCGGCGGCACCTATATCCCGACAGCCGTTGCCGGAGCCACCGTGAGCGGCGTGCAGACCCTTAACGTCAACACAGCCGAAGCGGTTACCATCAACACCGCGAGCGGCACTCAGGGTTGGGCTGGTTTGACGACACTCAACGTCCTCGCCAACGTCACCGGCTCGACTGCTGGCAGTGCGGTGTCTGCTGCTGCCACCACGGCGATCAACTTTACCCTCAACGGCGCGGGCTTTGGCGGTGGACTTGTTACCACCGGCCCGATCGTGATTGCCGGCGGTTCGGTTGATACCGTTGTTCTGACCGACAACAATCTGATGCCGCTCACGACCGCTGTGTTCAACACGGTCGTTGTGAACGGCTTGGCTGGCACGACGTCGGTTTCGGTCTCCGAATCTGCGCCGGTCGTCGCAGGCTCTACCTTCGGCGGCGTTGCCGACGGTTTGGTCCTTATTAACGGCACCGGTCTGACCACGGTCAGCCTGACGAACTTCGGCACCGGCTCCACCATCACGAACGGTGCGACCGCCGCTACCGGCACGCTGGCGAACCTGACTCTGTCGGGGAGCCCGGGCGCCACGCTCGGCATCACCAACGCGTCCAAGACGGTGGCCCTGAATCTGACTGGCTTCACTGGTGGCCTGATCACCGACGTCAACAACGAAATCACGACGTTGAACGTGGCGGTCACCGGCACGACGGCTCTCGCCCTCGCTGACGCCGGCCTCAAGACGGTCGGCATCACGGGCACTGGCGCCCTGACCTGGGACACAACCAACGGCGGAACCATGGCCCAGGCGATGGTGATCACCGACGCCGATACCGGCGCGCAGAAGCTGACACTTAACGCTTTGTCGTCGTTCAACGGTACCGGCAGCGGTGTGGACACCATCACGCTCAACGCCGCGAACCTTTCGACCGGCGGCATCGTCGGTGGTTCGGCCGCCGGCAATACGATCGTTCTTAACTTCCTCGGCACCGGCGCTGTCATCGTCCTGGGTCCGCTGACGAACTTCAGCACGCTGAACTTCGTTGCTGGCGTCTCGGGCGGTGTCTACTCGCTGCCGACCGCCAATACGGTCAACACTTTCAATATCGCTGCTAACCCTGTCTTAGCCACAGCTGTGACGAACCTCGTCGGTGGCACGGCGTTGACGGTGAACGAAGCCGGCGGCGATACATCTACCTTTACGACCCTATACGCCGGCAACGGTGCCGTCGGTGGCGTCGGGAGCGCGACTGTCAATCTGGGTACCGGTACCGCCGGCTTTTTCACTTCTGCCGGCTTTAACTTCGGCGACGCTGCCGGCAATGCCGTTGGTACTTTGGCCATCGTGTCCTCCGGCGCTGCCACGACCTTCAACCTCATCACGGCACTTGATACCGCTTTTGCCGGGCTGGGGGCTAACCTCACCGGTATCAGCGCTCTGACGATCACTGGTACCACCGCTGTAAGGATTGGTGCTGGTGGCTGGAACGACGGCGTCACCTCTCTGGTGATCACGAATAACGTCACCGGCACGAACACGAGCGCCTTTGGTCTCACCGACCCGAACCTGGGGTCGTTGGTCATCACGGGTACGGCGACGGGCGCCACGACGGTCACTATCACTGACACCACTGTGGGCGGGTTCGCCTTCTTCGATACGGCTGCTGCAGCGGTGACGTTTACCCCGACCTTCGCCGCCGCCGGTCCCACCGTCTTCACGGTGACCGACACTTCAGCTGCGATCCTGAGTGTTACCGGGTTTACTGACACCAATCTTACTACGGCGACCTTCAATAACCTGGGGGCCGCGACGCTGGCAGAGACGACTGCCATTACTTCCGCCGGCGCCGCGTTTGCGACTGTCAACTTCACTGGTACCGGTGCTGAGACATTTGCCGGCTTTACGTCCAATTACGTTGGAACGACTCTCGCTCCCTTCACGATCAACGACAGTGATAGCGGTTTGGTAACGGTCACCGCTCTGATTGAGAGTGGTGCTGGTAATGTCACGATCAATAACAGCGGTGGATTGCTGACAATCACCACTGCCACTATTTCCGGTGGTGCTGGAGCTACCGACACCGTAAACAATACCGGGGTGGGCGGCATTACTATCAGTAATGATGTGAATACCGATGCCGTCATGGTGTTTAACAACACCGGCACCGGCACCCTTAAAGACGTGATGACTACCACTCGCGATGCCAACTTAACCACTGTGAACATTACCGGTACCGGTCCGGAAGTTCTGACTCTCTTCCACAGCACCGTAGCCACTGCTATCACGCAAGTGGGTAACGCCAATGTGACGTTGACCGACGGCAACTCTTCAGCTGGTGATGCTATCAACTTGAACAATGGCAACGACATCGTGACGATCACCAATAACACGGCGATTAGTATCACGGTGGGTAATGGTGGCACTGGCGTCGCCGACGCTATCAATCTGGGTGCCGGTCACGGCGCCGGTACTTCACCCGTCATCTTCAATGCGGCAAACGGTGGTACGTTCGTTGCATCAGCAGTGGCAGGGGTTGTAACAGGGGCGGGGATCTACACCATCAGCGGCGTAGCCGCGAATGCTGCCCCCGCCTACGACACGATTGCATTCGCTAATAGCGCGGTGAATACGACCGTCTTTAACGAGGGTCCTGTGGCCTCAATCGCGCTGGGTATTGCCGGTGCACATACGACTGCCGGCTTTAACGAGTTCAGCATCACCGGAACTACGACGGAGTTCATCTTCGAGAACACCGGTACGGCTGCGACCAGTGAACTTGTTGCGATTGCTGCCGGCACCACTCATACAATAAACGTCGGTACCACTGCGGCACCCGCGGTTGAGCCCGTCGGGCTATCCGGAGTTAATAACGGGGGGCTCTTGTTCGTTCAGTTGGTGTAAGCAGACGACAGGTTCAGGCACCCCCGGCAAAAAGAGCCGGGGGGCCTCTTCAAAAAAAGCCCCCCGGGCACTTCCGGGGGGTTTCTTTTTGCGGGACAGACGCCGACTTGGTGGCTTGTCTGGACGGCGTTGTCGCGATGCTGATGGATGGGCTACAAAAACTACATATGGCGATCAGCTTTGATCGTCCCTACCTAACTGGATCGTCCTTACCTAAACCGTGCGGGAGCACCTCATGAGCCAGATGATTCTTATTGACGCGATCACCAACCTCTCAATCCTCAACGGCGTGGTGCGCATCGAGTGCTCCGCAGTCGGGCCGGATGGCCAGCAGCGTCCCTCCGGCACTATGATCATTCCCGGTGCCGCAGCGGGTGCGGTCATCAACGCGCTCATCCAGGGTGCCCAGCAGCTCGAGAAGAAGGTGCAGGAACAGCAGCAGATGCCGCCCGCCGGCAACGCCTGACCGGACGCGAGGCGAGGCAACCGCGATGGTGCAGTTCGTTGCAGTCAGTCAGGAGCGCCACGCCAAAAAGAAATGGCAGCGCCACCCGAACTACCGGTTCGCGGCGACACAAGCGATCGCGCCCATAGTCGGGGCGGAGCTGGCGCGCGCTGCGCTCTCCATGCCGCTCGCGTTCGTGGAGCAGGAGGGGCGCTACGCCCTGATGGCCGTGTTGTCGCTCGCGCCCGACCGCAACATGTTTGTGACGCCGGACGGCCGCTGGGTGGGCGGCTACGTTCCGGCCTGTCTTCGAACCTACCCGTTTCGTCTGATTCCAAAGCCAGAAACAGAAGAAGCCGTGCT
>Ga0181522_10001454_pt1 | contig 14429 bp, 10 predicted proteins | sample PEATcosm2014_Bin_27_FD_121103 | JGI IMG/M metagenome (GOLD analysis project Ga0181522, IMG submission 121103) | Peatland microbial communities from MTU Mesocosm Facility, Houghton, MI, USA - PEATcosm2014_Bin05_10_metaG | ecosystem: Environmental > Terrestrial > Soil > Wetlands > Peat | place... | reverse complement strand
CGACCTCCGGATTACGCGACACGGCCCGATCATCAGTGAAATTTTGCCCGGCGAAAGCCGGCAGATCGCGTTGCGCTGGACGCTCTACGACGGCCTGCGCATACCGTTTTTCGATGTCGATTCCGCGCAGAATTGGGATGAATTTCGCAAGGCATTCTCACAACTCGACGCGCCGGGGCAGAACGTGGTGTATGCGGATGTGGACGGGAACATCGGTTATCAGGCGACGGGGCGGATCCCGATTCGCGCGGCCGGCGACGGCAGCGTGCCGGTAAGTGGCTCGGATGACGCTCATGAATGGGTCGGTTACATTCCGTTCGACAAGCTGCCCAGTATTTACAACCCGCCGTCGGGCGTGATTGCGACCGCGAATGCGCGGGCGACGCCCGACAAATATCCTTATTCGATCAGCGCAGAGTGGGATGCGCCGTGGCGGGCCGAGCGCATTTATCACGTGCTTGAGTCGGGCAGAAAATTTGGCGCAGGTGACATGCTGGCGCTCGAAAACGACATTCATTCCGAGAACGATCTTTTTGCCGCCGAACGCTTCGTTTACGCCATCGATCACGCCAAACAGCCATTGGCGCGGGCAAAGCAAGCGGCCGATCTCATGCGGAATTGGGATGGAAGGATGATGGCGTCCTCCGCCGCGCCGGCGATTGCGGTGCGTTCGGCGGAAGAGTTAAAGCGTTTGCTGCTGGAGCCGCGGCTTGGGGCCGCGAGCGATGGCGCCGGCAATGACGACGAAGCTCTCAGCTGGAAGACCTATCGCTGGCACATGGAAACGGTGTGGTTGCAGAATGTTCTGCTGCATCAGCCCAAGCGCTGGCTGCCAGAGAAATATCCCAACTATGACGAACTGCTGACCGCGGCAGTGGAAGCGGCGGTGGGCGCGCCTGATGTGCCGAAGGATTTGAGTTCATGGCATTGGGGTAAGGTCAACGCGGTCGAGATTGAGCATCCGGTGCTGGGAAAAATTCCTTGGCTGCGACGATGGGCTGCGCCCGGAGTGCAAGAACAGTCGGGCAGCAAGTTCACGGTGAAGGCGGTGACTCCAAATCACGGGCCTTCAGAACGCTTCACGGCGAACCTGGCTGATCTGGATGGATCCACGCTGAATGTGGTTACCGGGCAGGCAGGGAACTTCCTGAGTCCCTACTACATGGACCAATGGCAGGCGTGGCATGAAGGATATACGTTCAGCCTGCCGTTCAGCGCCAAGGCCGTGGACGCGGCGGCGAGCCATCGATTGGTGCTTAACCCTGCTCCATGAAGCAAAAAACATGCCGTCCGCTGAAGCGGACTCGCTTTACTCCACTCCAGTTCTCCCACCCCAGCACGTGCTGGGCTCATGAATGCCGTCGCTCTCGCTACTGACGTAGAGCCCCGCTCGTTGCGGCTGGGGATATGTGTGGCGCGCCTTCTGGCTCTTGTCGCGTTCTGTTTGCGAACATCGCGCGAGGGAACCTGCTCGACAGCAGTTGCCGGTTCAGGAGTAAATCAGGTTCCTCACCGGTCCCTCGGACCGTTTCGGAATGACATCACTCTTTTTTTTCCACCTTTCCAGTCGACCTTCGAGTTTCGTAACAGACTCTCACGTGGTCGCTAATGAATGCCGTCGCTTCGCGACTTGTGTGCGGCTGAAGACGCTGCCTAGAAGAAGTCGATGGCTTTTACGTCGATGAGTTGGCCGGAAATCTCGATGGTCCCGGTTGAGATGTATTGATCCAACAAAAGGCTATCGGTAAGCGCGTCATAAACGCGCAGGTTGCCGCCTTCTGCAACGTAGACGACGTAGCGGCTGGTGAGGGCTTGCAGCCCGGTGACATCTCCGTTATCGGGCGGGATTACGACCGCGCCGCTGGTGCTGTTGTAGATGGATAAACATCCGCGCACTTCACCGATGGGATTGTTCACGTCTCCAATGTTGGTGCAGTCATAGGAGCCAACAAAAACCTGGCCGTTGACGCTCATTGTGATGCGGTTGTGGTAGCCGTTAGTGATGACGGCACTGCTGGTAACCGTGGGAGGCGTGGTGGCGACATTGATGACATCCACGCGTCCGCAGATGGTGGCAGCGGTGGTTTCACCAGCGCAGGAATTGTCAGGAGTTGAATTTGTCGCGGAAGCGGTGGGCGTTCCGGCAACGTAGAGCGTGGTTTCACTGAGCCAGCCGATGGTTGCTCCATCCACGGGAATGGGCGGCCCCACGAGGGCAAGAGTCGACATGTCAACAACCTGAATGCTGGCGGTGTTCCCGCCGCATTCCGGGCCGCAATTCAGAACGTAGGCCGTGCTGCCGTCGGCACTGAAGACCGCATAGGCAGGTTGATCGAAACCGGAGATGGTACACACTACGGTAGGCGGAATAGTGACTGGAGCGCAGGACGGAGAGGTACCGCTGTTGATCAACTGAGGGAAAACCACGGTGACGGTGCCCGCAAGGTCATCATCACTGAAAACCAGGAGTTGATTTCCGTTAGGGCTGGCAACGACCATCTGCGCGTTGGGAACACTGATGGTCGCGTAGACGCTGGGCGAGCCAAGGTTCATGGCGACAATGCCGCCGGTTGGCAGGCCGATCAGCGGCGCGGCGGAAACGGCGGCGTATCCGTTAGTGGCCGAGGTTACGGCCATGCTGATGGTGGGCGCCGACAGCGGTATGCTGCCGGTTTGACTTTCTCTGGCCGTATTGATTACGTCGACGCTGTTGGATGAAGAGTCGAATGAGAGCAGGGTCGCGCGATCGGGCGATATCGCCATCAGTCCGGGAGAAGTGCCGGCGCTGATTTCCGCAGCTCTCGGTACCGTGTCGTTTTCGCCATTAATGATGACCAGACCGGGAGATGCCGCGGGCGTGAAAACGCTTTGGGAGGTCACGAGCCGTGACGAAAGGCCGCTTGCCCCGGGTCTTGAGCTGCCCGATCCTTTGCCGCACGCGGTGATAAGGGACGCCGCTATGATTGCGGCCGACAACACAGGGATTTTCTTCAGAACGAAAGCTGGCATGAGAGATTATGAATTTTCAGCGCGAAATAGCGGATTATAACAGAGCATGGCGTCGTATTTGCTGTCATTAGGGCGGTAACTCGCGGTGAAACTTCGAATGAGTGCCCTTTCTTTCGCGATTATGGCGATGGAAAAAGGTCTTAGCCGCGAAGCGCGCAAAGGCTTCGCAAAGCACGCAAAGCAAACCAATGAGGCCACATCCGTGGTCGTAACCGTGCTGCATTCCAGGTGCAACTTGCCCGGGTGTTGCTGTATTCTGACACTTACATGCCCGCCGACTTTCTTGCCCGCCTCAAACAGTATCCCGTGCTCTGCGATGGAGCCATGGGCACGCTGCTCTATTCCAAGGGCATCTTCATTAACCGTTGCTACGACGAATTGAACCTTTCGCAACCCGACCTGATTCGCGGCGTCCATCACGAATACCTGCAGGCCGGTGCCGAGATTATTGAAACCAATACTTTCGGGGCCAACTCGTTTCGCCTGGCTCGACACAGCCTGGCTGACAAAGTTGCAGACATTAACCGTACGGGAGCGCGGCTTGCCCGGGAGGCCGCTAAAAGCTTCGATGTTTGGGTAGCCGGATCGGTTGGCCCGCTGGGAAGCAGAATCGAACCGTTGGGAAAAACTTCGTTTGAAGAAGCCCGGCAGGCATTCCGCGAACAAATTGCGGCACTGGCGGAAGGTGGGATCGACCTTCTGATTCTGGAAACATTCGGATATCTGGAAGAGTTGCATCAGGCAATACTGGCGGCGCGCGAGGTAAGCCCCAAACTGCCGGTGATCGCGCAGGTGACCATCGACGAGGATGGAAATTGTCTTGACGGGTCGGATCCTGAGACGTTCACGCCGAGGCTGGAAGAATGGGGAGTGGATGTTATTGGCTGCAATTGCAGCGTGGGGCCGGTAGCCATGCTGGAAGCGATGGAGCGGGTGCGGGCGGCGACTTCCCTGCCGCTTGCGGCGCAACCGAACGCCGGAATTCCGCGGTCGGTGGAAGGCAGAAACATTTATCTGTGCTCGCCCGAGTACATGGCGAGCTATGCGCGCAAGTTCGTAGCTGCGGGAGTGCGCGTGGTGGGAGGATGCTGCGGGACGACGCCCGATCACACCCGCGTGATGAAATCGGCGATGCGCGTCGGAGAGGCGCGTGGAAAAACTGCGACCGCCGTTGTGACCAGTGCCGCCGCGCCGGTGGCCGCGCCGGTTGCGCCTTTGGAAGAAAGATCGTTGGTAGGGTCGAAGCTGGCGCGGGGCGAATTCGTGACCATGGTTGAAATCGTTCCTCCCAAGGGCATCGACATAGGCAAAGAATTAGAAGGCGCGCGCTTTTTAAAAACCGTGGGAGTGGATGCCGTCAATATTCCCGACAGCCCGCGGGCGTCGGCGAAAATGGGCAATCAGGCATTATCGCTGCTGATTCAGCGGGAGGTGGGCATCGAGGCGATCTTGCATTACACCTGCCGCGATCGAAATGTGCTGTGCATACAAAGCGATCTGCTGGGCGCAGCGGCAGTGGGAATCAAGAACCTGATCTGCATTACCGGAGACCCGCCAAAGATGGGCAACTATCCCGATGCGACCGCCGTCTTTGACGTGGATGCGATCGGACTGGTGAATATTGTTCATAACCTGAACCGCGGGCTCGACCTGGGGTCGAATCCTATCGGGGCGGGAACGGGTTTTGTGATTGGGGTGGGCGCGAACCCGGGGCTCACGGATCTCGATGAGGAAATCCGCCGGTTTGAATACAAGGTAGCGGCGGGAGCGGAATATGCAGTTACGCAGCCGGTGTTCGACCTGCGTTTGCTGGAAAACTTTCTGCGCCGGATTGAGCAATTCCGGATTCCGGTGGTTGCCGGCATCTGGCCTCTGGTCAGCGTGCGCAACGCCGAGTTCATGAAGAACGAGCTGCGGGTTTCGGTGCCCGAGGCGATTCTGGAACGCATGCAGCGTGCCTCAACCCCGCAGGCGGCGCGCGATGAGGGGGTGGCAATTGCCCGCGAAATGCTGCTGGCGGTGCGTGGCGAAGTGCAGGGAGCACAAATCAGCGCGCCCCAGGGACGGTACAGCTCGGCAATCGATGTGCTGGAGGCGCTGGGCACAAAAAGCACCGCTTCCGCGTAATTCCCATTTGCGATTTTGTTCGCACACTTTTGACAAAAAAATACTGGACATTTGGCGCGAATCGGAGCATCACATAAGTAGGAGCGAACCCGTTGGCGAAATTTGAAGACTGCCTGGAGAGGCTGGAGAAGATTGTGCAGCAACTGGAAAAGGGAGATGCCCCTTTGGACCAGTCGCTAACTCTTTTTGAAGAAGGCATGCAGCTTTCCTCCAGTTGCCGCAAGGAACTGGAGGAGGCTGAAGGAAAAGTAGAGATATTGCTGAAGAAAAACGGGAAACTCCAGGCCGAACCGTTCGAGCCGATGGCGGAAAAATCATCTGCCCGCAGGTGATCGGGCCTTTGGCTGAAGTTGTAATGTCTGTGGAGTAAGCGGTTGGCGGACCGTCCCCACAGCCCTATCCGCAGTACTGACAAGTCATTTCTGTCAGGAGGGTCTATGGGCCTCAGTGTGGTTGTACTGGAATCGGATCCCAAGCTGGCGCAATCTCTGGCCGGCGGTCTGTCGAATTACTTTCACTCTGTGCAGTTGACGCCCTCGGGCGAGGAATTGCGAGAGGGGATCGCCAAACATCGTCCGCAGGCGGTAATTGTCGATGTGGAAAATTCAGGATTGGCCGAGGTGCAAAATTTGCATCAGGATTTTCCTTCGCTGCCAATCGTATGTACGCACCGTGTTCCGGATGAAGAACTTTGGGTTGCAGCGCTCGAAGCCGGCGCCAGCGATGTTTGCGCGGCCGATGATGTGCAACGCGTGTTGACCTCGGTGCTGCGGAGCGTGCAAATGGCCAAGACCGCGGCGTGATGCGCTGCGCCATGCCACGGCGACTCCCGCGAGAGATTTCAGGCGTCCCTCCAGGAGGGGATTCGAGACATCTACATCTACCCTGCGTTGAAACGCCGGGCTATTGTCAGGCGTCCTCCGGACGCTTCGCGTCCCCATATCGGGCCTGATCTCGTGCAGGGTGCTATTACCTCCGTGCCAGCGTAATGGCACGGACGGGCCTTGTACGGCTTCCGCCCCTCTGCTATTTTCGCCCATAGTGATGCTGAATCCTCCCCCGAGGTGATGACAGGTCGAGTTGGGGGGTGAGCATGAGGTTCATGCATCTGTGCTACGCCGTGCTGGGCTTTGCGGTGGCTCGGTGGGTATTCCGAAGACAGCCGGTGGTCGATCCCGTTGCAAGATTGCGTTCGTCGGGTCTCTTGTAAACGTCGAGTAGAGTCAAGGGCGCGCGCCCCGTTGCGCTTCCATTTCGTCGGCGCGCGCCCTGTGTTATTACTGTTCTGGAAAGTTTCGCCGGTTTCAGGACTCTTCACGCCATTTGTTACCTCAGTTATCTCTTCCTGGTTACCTGCTCTCACTAGAATAAGGGTGCAATTGTTGCGCGCCCCGATTCCCCTGTGCCATCCCTTACGCCAAGCCGGCTGATTGCGATGCTGCTGTTTGCCGCGGCCATTTTCATGTCGGCGCCGATGCTGCGAGCGCAGGATCAGGATGAACTTTCTTTGGGCGATCTGGCGCGCAGCCTGCGGAAGAAACCCATCGTCCCAGAAACTGTTATCGACAACGACAATCTGCCCAAAGTGATGGACGATGCCGAAACGCGGCGCATGAACGGCGAGGCCACGGCATTTTCGCTGGCTCCTGCTAAGAAGACTCTTCAAATCTCCTCCCCCGATGTCACCTGCAGCTTGTCATACACGGGGAAAAGCGCTTCGGCGGATGCGTTGTTGCTTGACGACTTGCCGCGCGAGGAGATGGACAAACTGCAAGGGCCGGCAACCATTGACGGAGATACTTTGCAGATTTCCGTGCACAACGGCTCGTCCTGGGAAGTGCATGAAGTGCTAATCGGGCTGACCATATTAAGGAGCCCCGCACCTTCCTCATCGGCGCTGAAGTTTGGGAATGCGCGGATCATTCCCGCAGTTGCGGGCGAGACGCAGCTGACGCAAGATTCGTTGCAGAAACAACCGGATGTAACTCTTCTGCTGCATGTGAAGGGATTGGCCGCGCCGTCTGCCACCGCAGTCTTTCGCACCGCGCTGAATTTCGCGCTCTTTCCCGATCAGGACTGGCACTGGGCGATCGTCCGGGCGAAGGGAGTTGCGCCGCAAACTACTGTAGAGCCGGGAATATCCATTTTTGATCAGCAAATTATTGACTCTCAACCTGTCCTGCCGCAATTTGACCCTCTGGTGTCAACGAAAACATCAGGTCCTCCCCAGGCTCCGCCAGTGGCACCGCCCAACCATAAGGCTCAGGAAATTCACTGAACGAGCGCGAATTCAGCGTGCTAGACTGAAGTCATCCCACTCAGTCCAAGGTTTAGGAATGAAATTCGGTGTGATTATTTTTCCCGGGTCCAATTGCGACCATGATGCATATTGGACGATCCAGCAGGTGGCCAGGCAGCCGGTAACGTTCCTCTGGCACGAGTCGCATGATCTGCAGAATTGCGATGCGATCATCGTGCCGGGCGGGTTCGCATTCGGCGACTACCTGCGCACGGGCGCGATTGCAAAGTTTTCGCCGGTCATGGAGTCAGTGCGGCGCTTCGCCGACGGCGGTGGACTGGTGCTGGGAATCTGCAACGGCTTTCAAATCCTGTGCGAAGCCGGCCTTTTGCCGGGAGCGCTCATGCGCAACACGGGATTGAAGTACGTCTGCAAGCCGGTACACGTGCGCGTGGAAAATGCGGCTACACCTTTTACCAACGAGTGTTCGCAGGGAGAAGTGCTGACCATCCCCATCGGGCACATGGAGGGAAATTATTTTTGCGATCAGTCTACGCTGGAAGAACTGAACCGCACCGGCCGGGTTGTGTTTCGTTACGCAACCATGGGCGGAGAGATTTCTGCCTCCGCCAATCCCAATGGTTCTCTGGATAATATCGCCGGAGTGTGCAGCGCAGGCGGCAATGTAGTGGGAATGATGCCGCATCCGGAGCGGGCCTCCGAGCCGGAATTGGGCGGCATAGACGGAGTGAAAATTTTTAAATCGATGGTCGGAGCAATGGCCAACCGGTAAATATCGATTCGCACTTTCTTGTTCGAGCGTTCCATCGAAGCTCTGCATATAAGGCACTTAAACGTCGTCATCCTTGGATCTAACGATCTGATTACAGATTTCCCTGATCCGATCTTCGGTGGAGGATTGCACTCCGAAAAGCTAAGATGCGTGTTCAGCGTTGAAACATGGAACGCCTTATTTTTAGCTTTAACAGTGTCGTAACATAAAGAATATTGTGTTTGATTCTTGCGGCACTTGGTGATAGTGTCTCGGCGGAAGCACTTCCCCATCGCACAAACACTTAAAAACCTATGGCAGGCATAGGGAGGAGTGTGTGCGATGACGGCGAAACAGATTCTGGATACGTTCTCTGAGACGTTGATGCAAGATGAGCGAATCATGACACCGCGCGAGCGGGAGTTATTGAGCAGCATTCTGCAGAACGCCAAAGCGAATTGCACTGGCCGGGAAATTCAACCAGCGGTGACGGCGGCGATATCGCAAGCCGTGGGCGAAACTGTGGCGCAGCGGGCATTCGCCCTGCTTGGCGGAAGCATCGTCGAGCAGATACTGGCGAGTTCCGGGATTACGCCCGAAATTGAAGAAGAAGCCGCCATCGTTCAAAAATCTCCACAGCCTCCCAGTCATCGGAAACTGGGTGATCCGCCGGGACCGCAGCCGCCCACCGGACCACAGCCACCAACCATAGGCCGGCCTTTGAAAGATGTACCGACGGGACCCCAACCCCCGACCGGCCCCCAACCGCCAACCACAGGCCGGCCGCTAAAGGCGCCCCAACCACCGAGCCACCGGCCGCTGAAGGACGAGCCCACCGGGCCGCAGCCGCCCACCGGACCACAACCGCCGACCACGGGGCGGCCATTGAAAGACCTGCCGCCTGGGCCGCAGCCACCCACCAGTTCGAAAGGTTTGCGACCACTCACCGTGGCACAACGGACGGAAGAAAACGCCGCCGCAGGCGTGGGCGTTCTCGAACCTCCGCCGATCACACAGGCGCGATGCGTAGTGCTAGATGAGTTCCTGTCGCCGCAAGAACTGGACGAACTGGTCGCCTACACGCTGGAGCACGAGGCGGAATTTCAAACCAGCGCAGTCATTTCGCCAAGCGGAGACCCCGGAACTGTCGATTACAGCCACCGCAGGTCGCATGTACTCATGGACTTGGGGAAGCATGAGAACTTGATTCTGGATCGCGTCGGGCGCGTGCTGCCGCGAGTGCTGGAACAACTGGGGGTGAATGAGTTTGAGGTCACGCACACGGAGGCGCAGATCACGGCCAGCAACGATGGTGATTTCTTCGGCGCGCATTGCGATGACGCGCAGGAGATGATCGCCTCGCGGCGGCTCACATTCGTTTATTTCTTTCATCGCGAGCCGCGGCAGTTTGAGGGCGGAGAGTTGCGGCTGCACGATTCGCGGGGAAGCTCGCCAACCGGCAGCTATCACGCGATAACTCCGCAGCAGAACCAGATCGTGTTCTTTCCGTGCTCAGTGGTGCACGAGATCACACCGGTCAAATGCTCCTCAGGGGCTTTTGCCGATAGCCGCTTCACGTTAAACGGATGGCTACACAATTAAATAACAGCGCATGGCTGGAATGGATTGCCAGCCTGGTGGGCAGAGAACCGCGGCGAACATTGACCGCGGCTTGGCCCGCGGAGCAGTTCTATTGCTTGTTGGACGAGCTGCCGCTGCATTTGATTCCGCAGCGGCGGCTTGTCGATTCATCGCAATTGAGGGAGTTGCGCGCTCAGACGGCGCTTGTGGTAAATCCGGAGTGTTCCATTTTGCCGGCTGGACAAGTACCGGACGAACTCGAGTCACAACGGCATTTGCTGGAGAATTTTAATTTATCGCGGACGACGGCCTGGGTGCGGGATTCGGCTTCGGGGGCGTTGTATCCGTTTCTGTTAGGACCGAAGCTGGAAGGGGCGATTGCAGGGCTTCATCCCGGCGAATCCGTTCCCGACTCTGTCACGGATCAAGCGGCTCTTTTATTTTTCAATGCAGGAATTGTTACCACCGGCGATGGGTCGCAATGCGGAAACGCTCGATCAGCCGAGACGTTGCGTAAGGGCAATGCGCAGTTTCGCGAGAAGAACTACTTCCCTGCCGCTGCTCTGATTCACCCCTTCCAAATTGCCGCGTTGCGGCGTTATTACCGGAACAAAATTCGCCGTGGCGCGATTCGGCTTGGCGATGAGCAGAGTTCGCGGCGTTATGTCGCGCACAATGAGAGCGTCGCCCGATTCTTTCATCACCAGATTGCGAAAGTTGTGAGCGCGATCGCGGGTGAGCCGGTGAAGCCTTCGTACGTTTATCTCGCGTCGTACTTAAGCGGCGCCGAGTTGAAGAAGCACACCGACCGTGAACAGTGCGAATTCAGCGTGACCTTGTGCCTGGATTTTTCTCCCGAGCCGGAATTGGCCACGCCCTGGCCAATCAAGTTAGATACGCCTCAAGGTGCCGTCACGGTGTATCAGGCGCTTGGAGATGGATTAGTTTACCGGGGAACCAAGGTGCCGCATTACAGAGACGCGTTGGGCGATGGGCGAACTTCGACTTCCATCTTTTTTCATTATGTGGCGGCGGACTTTTCTGGCCCGCTCGATTGAGAGCCAATCACCACAGCGTCAGGATTGGGCCGCTCGTAATCGCACTCTTTGTTTGGGCACGCAATCACCGGCCCGGATTTCAAATTCTTCTCGACCAAATATTCGCTGCCACAGCTTGGACACTTTTCCGCGATTGGTTTATGCGCCGAGGTGAATTTGCATTTGGGATAATTACCGCACCCATAGAATGTATTGCCTTTGCGGGCGCGCTTCTCCACTAAATCTCCGTCTTTGCACTCCGGGCACTTCACGCCGATGTAATTCTGTTTAACGTACTTGCATTCGGGATATCCGCTGCACGCCGTGAACTCACCAAAGCGGCCATGGCGGATCATCATATTCCGTCCGCACTTGGGACAAGGCTCATCGAGCGGAATGTCCGGCACTTTCTTGCCTTGGTCGAGCCGCCGCGTAGTTTTGCAATCGGGATAGCCGGTGCAGGCCATGAACTGGCCGAAGCGGCCGCGCTTGAGCACCATCACCCGCCCGCAGTTCTCGCAGTATTCATCCGCCGCCCCAGTCTCCTGAACATCGGCGGAATCGAGGTCGGGCAGGTTGATGGGATTTTCTTTGGTGAACGTGCAGGTATTCGGATCTTCTTTATCGTAGGTGCTGCACGCATAGAAAGAGCCGTGCTTGCCCCATTTGATGACCAGCGGCGCCCCACAGCGCTCGCACTTCTCGTCTGTGGGCTTTTCCATCCGCTTGATGTTCTCCATATGCTTTTCGGCATATTTGAGATCTTTCTGGAATTTTTTGTAGAAGTCGGCGAGCGTGTCCGTCCACTTCTCCTTACCCTCTTCAATCTCGTCGAGCTTTTCTTCCAGGCCGGCGGTGTAAGCCACGTCGAAAATGTCGCGGAAATTCTCCACCAGCAGATCGGTAACCACTAACCCAATCTCGGTCGGCGAAAATTTCCCCCCCAACTTCTGTACATACTGCCGCTCTTGAATCGTCGACAAGATCGCCGAGTACGTCGACGGACGCCCAATGCCGCGCTCTTCGAGTTCTTTCACCAGCGAGGCTTCGTTGTAGCGCGGCGGAGGCTCGGTGAAATGCTGCTCAGGTTTCAGTTCCTTCAGAGTGAGCTTCTGGCCGGCTTCGAGCGCGGGCAGCTTGTGCTTCAGCTCTTCATCTTCTTCGTCCTTGCCTTCTTTCGACTCTTCGTAGACGCGCAGGAAGCCGTCGAACTTCAAGACCGATCCAGTGACGCGGAACCAGAAAATCTCGCCACTCTTTGCGCTGGCATCGATGTCGACAGTGGTTTGGTCGAACACAGCCGGATTGATCTGCGATGCCACAAATCTCTGCCAGATCAATTTGTAAACTTTAAATTCGTCTTCTTTCAGATATTGCTTGATCTGGTCGGGATGCCGCATCGCCGAGGTTGGACGAATGGCTTCGTGGGCCGCTTGCGCTTCTTTCTTTTCCTTAAATGTGTTGGGAGTCTCGGGTAGATAATTCGCGCCGTACTCTTTGCCTACGTACTCGCGCACTTCCTGAATTGCCTCAGGCGCGACCCGCGTGGAATCGGTACGCATATAAGTAATCAAGCCGACCAGACCTTCTTCGCCGAGTTCCACACCTTCGTATAAGCGCTGCGCAATCATCATGGTGCGCTTCACGCTGAAGCGCAGCTTACGCGAAGAATCCTGCTGCAGCTTGCTGGTGGTGAAAGGAGGGGCGGCGTTGCGGCGGCGTTCTTTTTTGTCGACCGAACGAACCACCCAATTGGCGGTCTCGAGCGCGGCGCGAATTTTCTCTGCATCCTCGCCGTTGTTGACTTCAATCTTCTCTTCACCTTTACCCACGAAACGCGCGTCGAATGCGGGAGGCTTGCTGGCGGCGAGGTGAGCGTCGATCGTCCAATATTCTTTTTTCTCGAACGCCTTAATTTCGCGCTCGCGCTCGACGATTAAACGCAGCGCAACCGTTTGTACGCGCCCGGCGGAAAGACCGCGGCGCACTTTGTCCCAGAGCAGCGGAGAAACTTGATATCCGACCAGGCGATCGAGCACCCGCCGCGCCTGTTGCGCGTCGACTAAATTCTGATCGATGGCCCGAGGATGCTCGAATGCGGCCTGCACGGCGCGCTTGGTGATCTCGTTGAAGGTTACGCGCTGAATGCGTGGGGGGCCGTCGCCATCGGCTTTCTTCTTTTTTTTCTTTTTTCCGCCGCCGTTTCCATCCAGCTCGCCGGCAAGGTGCGCCGCAATGGCTTCGCCTTCGCGGTCGGGATCAGGCGCAAGATAGATCGAATCCATCCCCGCGGCAAGCTTCTTCAACCTGGCGAGCACTTTCTCTTTGCCGGGGATGACGACGTAGTCAGTCTCGAAGTCGTTATTGGTGTCCACTCCCAGCGTGCTCTTGGGTAAATCTTTCACGTGGCCGAGCGAGGCTTCGACGGAGAATCCCTTACCCAGATATTTCTGGATGGTCTTCGCCTTGGCCGGCGACTCGACAATGACTAAACCTTTAGACAATGGACTCCTTTACTCTTTTCCGAAGCTAGCACGAATAGGCGGAAAGCAACAAGTTACGGAGAAGAAGCTCCTGGCTGTTAGCTCCTAGCTTCTAGCGAGAACCGGACCCTGCAAACGCTGAACCAGTGCGGCGAGCATGCGCTGTACTTCGTGTACTCTCGCCTCCAGGTTCTTAAACTCGTCACCCGCAACAAGCTGCAAGTCCCTGGCTAGAAGCAGGTGATACTCCAGTTCACTCGCAGACCCACGCGCAATTTGAAGAAATCTTTTCATCTCGGCGTCCGACCGTCGTCCGCATCCTTCGGCAATGTTTGCTCCAATGGAAGCGGCCGCGCGTCGCAACTGGCTCGTCAGTCCATAAATCTCATCTTTCGGGAACGAACGCGTTCGTTGATAAATCTCCAATGTCAATTCGTGAGCCTTCGTCCAAACTTTGAGGCCTTTGAAATCTTCCATCGGGTCCTCCTCCTTAGCTAGAAGCTAGGAGCTAGCAGCTAGAAGCTTTTTACAAAATTCTTTCCCGGCATTTGCCGTACTTTGCCGGTGAGCTCGAGCTCGAACAAGGCCGCGAAGATTTCTGAAGACGACATTTCCGTCTCCAGCCGCTCCACCAGTTCATCGATGTGGGTGGGTTCGTCGGCCTTGAGCAGGCCCAGGATTCGCTTCTCGTGAGGAGGAAGCCCGTCTTCCGGGAATAGAGATGCCGAGGGATGCTCGCCGGATTCACCGCCCATGGTGGGCGTCAGCGCCAGTTTGACTTCGGGAGGAAGATCTTCCCATACGTCTTCCCAGGTAGCAACCAGCTTTGCCCCTTGTTTTATCAGGGTGTTAGGGCCCCATGAATTTTTGTTGGTCACGTTGCCCGGCACGGCAAATACGTCGCGATTTTGTTCGAGCGCGCAACGCGCGGTGATGCGCGTGCCGGAATATTCACCGGCTTCAACCACCAGCACTCCGACTGACATGCCACTCAGAATTCGATTGCGGATGGGAAAATTTTGCGGCGCGGCAAAGGTGCCGAGTGCGAATTCCGAGATCAGCGCCCCTCCCAGCGCAAGAATCTGCTCAGACAGCCGCGAATTTTCCTTGGGATAAATCACATCTACGCCCGTGCCAAACACGGCGATGGTCTTGCCCTTTACCGAGATCGCCCCACGATG
>Ga0181522_10001451_pt1 | contig 14452 bp, 8 predicted proteins | sample PEATcosm2014_Bin_27_FD_121103 | JGI IMG/M metagenome (GOLD analysis project Ga0181522, IMG submission 121103) | Peatland microbial communities from MTU Mesocosm Facility, Houghton, MI, USA - PEATcosm2014_Bin05_10_metaG | ecosystem: Environmental > Terrestrial > Soil > Wetlands > Peat | place... | reverse complement strand
TTTGGGAGCTTTGGGATTCGGTCGTGGCAGTCGAGGGGCTGCCCGAGTCGCTCTGGGGAGTAGAGTTTTGCGCCCAAAGCATGAGATGGGAACACAGACATACAAGGATTGCGACTGGCATAAGCCAGCTGAATTGGGCAGTTTTAAACGGACGACCGTACCCACCGGCGCCAAGCCATGCAGATCGTCCACCTTCGGGCTGCGCGAAATCATTTGTGGTCCGCACGTTTCTATTTTCTCTCTTGCGGACATCTGGTGTCCAGGCCAGGGCGGGCGTGCGCGGGGCGTGCCGACCGGTTGTCGACACCGAGAAAATAGACGAAACATTAACTGATGTGGCCTAAGGTTACTCGCAAGAAGTTGCCAACAACATCCACGGACGGTGGAGAAATCCGTCCAAACCCTATAAACCCACAAACCCTATAAACCCTATTGCCAACCTAAGGTCTTTTTTGTAATCTTGTCAGACTCGATTTCATTGAGGGCCGTGCCCCCCAGATGCCAAGCGCTGCAATCATGCGTACCCGCCTCGGCAGAGGCAAGAACTGGCCAATTCGTTTCTTCGGCCCGATTAGTGACAGCCTTTTTTCATCCGCAGTTCGCTGTTGAATCACATCAGCAGTCTATGAATCGATTCGGATCAGGAAAATGGGAGAAGTGTATGCGGAAACTGTTGACGAGTCTGGTTTTGGTTCTTGTTGCGGGGATGTCGGCGAATCAGGTTCTGGCCCAGGGCGGTGCTACGGGCGCCATCAGCGGTGTGGTTCAGGACCCTAGCGGCGCCGTGGTTCCCGATGCCGAAGTGCGAATTATCAATCAGCAAACCGGAGTGCTGGCGCGCACCCTGACAACCGATGCAAACGGAGCCTTCACCGCTCAGCTTCTCCCCGTCGGCGTCTATTCCATCAGCGTAAAAAGTAGCGGGTTTGCCGTGGAAACATTTGCCGATGTCGATGTTCGCATCACCGAAACCACTCGCGTTACCGCAAGAATGCGTCCACAGGCTCTGCAGCAAAGGGTTGAAGTCGAGGCTGAAGTCCAGCAGGTGGAAACTTCCACCGCCGCTACGGGACAGGCGATTGAATCCCAAACCATTCGCAACCTTCCGCTGGCAACGCAAAACTTTCAGCAACTCCTGACGCTATCGACCGGCGCACAAGACGAACTAAACGCGTCGACGCAGTTGGGCCGCGGAAATGTTCGAATCTTTGTGAACGGGCAGCGCGAAGATAACAATAACTACCTCATTGAAGGCATCAGCGCGACCGACTACAACGTCGCCGAGCTGACCACCACCCCTCTCCCCAATCCCGATGTGATCGAGGAGTTCAAGGTGCAGACGTCGCTCTACGACGCCAGCCAGGGACGCAATGGAGGTGGGAACATCAATGCCATCCTGAAGTCGGGAACAAAAACCTTCCATGGCGATGCCTACGAGTTTTTCCGGAACACATCCCTGGATGCAAACGATTACTTCCTGAAACAGAGTCAACTCGAAAACGGAGAGTCGAACACGCGCCCGGTAATTCAACAGAACATTTTCGGCGGCAGCCTCGGCGGACCGATCGGGCCTGACGCCAAGCTTGGCTTCTTTTTTGGCAACTATCAGGGAACCCGGCAACGTAGCGGGGATTCGCCCGGAACCTTCATCAGCACCTCAATTCCAATCATTCCGGCAAGCCTGCGCAGCCTGCCCCCGGCTCAATTGGCCGCGGCCCTCGGGGTTCCGAGCATCGACCCGGTCGCCTATGCCTTGCTTCAGGTGAAGAGCAACCAGTTTGGTTCCCCCGCTGGCGGATACCTGTACCCGGCGTTATCCGGAAGTCCTCTGACGTCGACCGGACAGACCAATTTTGGCTCGTTTGCGGTCAGCGAACCGGGAAAGTTCACCGACAACCAGTTCACAGCAAGTTGGGATCGCGAGTTTCGAAACGCCAAAGACAAGATCTCCGCGCATTTTTTCTTCACGAATTTTGAAACGGACGAGCCCTTCGGCGCTGGAGGTCTTCAAGCCTCGCTCGGGGCTGCAGCCAGTTCCACGGACCTGAACTTCCCCTATGAACTTCCCGTACACGACAGATTTTTCAGCATCTCCGAGAATCATCTGTTTTCTCCAACCCTGGTGAACGATCTGCGCGTCGGCTATGTGCGCATCAACAACAGTGGCATCAACCTCGCTCCTGTGACTGCGACCGATGTCGGGATCAATCGTCCGACGAATAACCTGACCGACAATATCTACAAGTTCACCTTCGAGACCTCCGGTTTCCAGTTCGGCCCGACCCCCGCGGCCAACCAGTATCAGGTACAAAACAACTACGATTTCGTGGAAACTCTGAGTTGGATTCACGGCCATCACTCCTTCCGCTTCGGGGGTGAGTTCACGCCGGTCAATCTGAACAAGCAATTTCCACAAGTTTTCAATGGTCAGCTTTTCTTCACCAACACGACCGGCCCTTCGCTGTCTGATTTTCAGAATTTTCTACAGGGCTCGCCCCAGTTCAGCTTTGGCGGGGGCGGTGTTTACAACCACCAGTACCGTGAGAAGAATTACGCCGTTTTCGCCCAGGACGACTGGAAAGTGGTTCCCGATTTCAGCTTGAATCTCGGATTGCGCACGGAATTTCTGGGCGCCTGGAAGGACAATGATTGCCATATCGGAAACATTGAATCGAGCCTGACCTTGTCCGAAACCTTCCCCTTCATTTATCCGAGCTGCGTCAATCAACTGGGCGTCCCGGGTTTAACCGGAAACGCCGCGGGTTCGACTTTTGCCAATAGCGTTTCGACTGGAATCGGCCCCCGAATCGGGTTCGCATGGGATATCGCGGGGAAGCACAACACCACGCTGCGCGCTGGATATGGAATCTACTACGTCAGGGAAGATGTTGGTGCCGTCGACCAATTGAGTTTCCAGGCGCCGTTCCTTCCGATTGCTTTCGGCGGCGGTGCTCCCGGGAGTCTGGCGAATTTCTTTTCCGGCTCTCCCTCCACCAATGCGAACGCGTTGCCCCCGGCCGGAGTGCTTTCTGCGACCTATCTGCCGTGCCTGGCGGAGCTTACAAGTCCAGCCTTCCCGGTCGTCAATGGCGCGCCGGACACGACTCAGTCGGCCAACTATGGCGGTTGCACCGGGCCCGGCACCGACTCCACGCAGAATTTGTTCGTGCTTGAGGTGCCCCATCATTTTAAGGTTCCGAACACGCAGCAGTGGAATCTGACGGTCCAGCGCGAAATGCCAAAACAATGGATCCTCGAAGTAGGGTACGTCGGAACCAAAGGCACTCATTTGCGCAATACCCGCGATGAAATTCAATCGCTTGACGCGTCCCCATCGAATCCGGTTGTGGTTAAAGATACCAGCGGCAACAGCTACAGCATCACAACCAACACCTTCGCCAACGCGATCGCCAGAACGCCCACTCCGGGATTAAACGGATATTCCGGGTACCAGATTTTCGCCAACGACGCTTCGTCTATCTACGACTCGTTGCAGACCACTTTGTCGCGCCGCTGGACCCATAACTACGTGCAGATCGCTTACACCTTCTCGAAAGACATCGATACGACTTCCACCGGCAACACCGCTTTCAACACCGCCTACAACAGCGAAACCACGCTTGACGATTCGCGCGGTCTCTCGGATTTCGACCGGCCGCATCGTCTGACTGCCACGTATGTTTACGATCTTCCGGTCTTTCCGAATGGTTCGGGCTTGGTTCGCACAACGCTTGGAGGATGGAGCATAAGCGGAGTAACCACGATTCAGTCCGGAGTCCCAATCTCGGTGTACGACTCAGCCGCGGGAACCGGTTTCCTCGGTCAGGGCAGTTCTCCCGACATCGGAGCGAGCCTCACTCCCGGCTTCACCGTGTCCGAGGGCTACACGTCCGGCAGCATTCAGCAGCGCGTGAATGGCTATCTGAATCCGGCAGCCTTTACTCCGGCGCCGCTCCTGTATCCCACCCAGTGTGCAACGGATGCAAATTTCTGTACCACTGATTTCGGGGATCTCGGACGAAACGCTTATCGGGGTCCGCACGAGCAGAACTGGGACATTTCGTTTATCAAGCACTTCCGACTCGGCGAGCGCAATGATCTGCGGTTTACAGCCGACTTTTTCAACGCATGGAACCACACAAACTTCGCCAATCCGGCGGTGACGGATATTGAAACCTACGCGGCGAATCCGACGAGCAGCAGCCCGTTCGGCAAGATCGTGAGTACGGAAGGAAACCCGCGCCTGATTCAGTTCTCTTTGCGATGGGCCTTCTAGATTCAATTAAATGAGATGAAAAATCTCGATGCGAAAACAAGAATTCCGTTGCTCGAGCGGAACGAAGTCCCGCCCGAGCTGGGCGTTCTTTATGACGCCTTGCTGCGTCAGCGAGGCGTCGTTCCCAACATGTTCAAGACGATCGCTCACACCCCGGCCCTGGCCGCGGGTATCGCCGCCCTGCTGAAGCCTCTTTTGAGTGACGGTGCTTTGCCGGGCTGGTATAAAGAATTGATCGCGACCCGCATGTCGGTGTTGAATGGTTCCGAATACGCAATCTCCGCCCACGGGGTTTCGGCGCGGCAAAAAGGCGCGAGCGAAGAGCAGATTGCCGCCGTGAAGGGCGACTTTCAGCAAGGTCCGTTCACTCCGACGGAAAAACTCGGGCTGCGCTGTGCCGAGAAGATTCATGGCACAGGGCGGGATTTGGACGACGCAGCCTTCGCCGAATTGAAAAATGCCTATAGCGACGCTCAAATTGTCGAACTTGTCGCGACAGCGGCCGTCTTCGAATTCTTTCCCAGATTTGTGGATGGACTTCGCATCCCGGTTACACCGGTCCCGGCGGCAACGGCGAGGTAGAGTCCTATGCGTCCGCTAGCCTCGCGTATTTCTGTGATGAGCGGCGAGGGTGCCCTTTCGGTGTTTGCGCGCGCTAAGGAACTCGAACGCGCCGGCCGCTCGATCATTCACCTCGAACTGGGAGAACCGGATTTTCATCCCGCCGGTCCCGTGAAAGAGGCCGCGAAACGCGCCTTAGACGAGGGCAGGGACCGGTATTGTCCCGTCGCCGGAATCCCGGCTCTGCGTGAGGAAATTGCCCGCTATTTGCGCGAAACGCGCGGTGTAAAGGTTTCCGCTGGCAACATTGTGCTTGCGCCCGGCTGCAAAATCGGCCTCTTCATGGCGTTGATGGCGCTTGTCAATCCGGGAGATGAGGTCCTTTATCCGGAGCCGGGCTTTCCCGCTTACCGATCGATTACGGAAGGCCTTGGCGGAATTGCTGTCCCCTTTGAACTCGCCGAGCGCAATCATCTTCAGCCCGATCCCGATGAAGTTGCCGCCAAGATCACTTCGCGCACAACCGCGATCATTACGAACTCGCCGGGCAATCCGACGGGCACCGTTTATACGGATGAAGTTCAGCGCCGCATTGCCGAACTCGCGGTAAAGCACGATCTCTTTGTGCTGTCGGATGAAATCTACGCTCGCATCCTCTACGGGCAGGATTACATTTCGTTGATGAATTACCCGGGGATGGAAGAGCGGACCATCATCATCGATGGCTTCTCGAAGAGTTTCGCCATGACCGGATGGAGACTCGGTTACAACGCAGCTCCGGCGAGCGTTGTGTCCGCTCTGGAAATGCTCGCGGTGAACAGCTATACCTGCGTGAACGAATTTATTCAGTATGCCGCGATTGAGGCGCTCCGTGATGGCGAGGGCCATACGCCGGGAATGGTCGCTGAGTTCGAAAAGCGTCGTACACAGTTCGCTCGCGACCTGAATAGCGTTCCCGGTTTCCGCTGCGTTCCTCCACAAGGCGCCTTCTACGCATGGGTGAATGTCGCGGATACCGGAATCTCCGCCGAAGAAGTCTGCCGCGTTATGCTCGAAAAAGCCGGTGTGGCTGCAATTCCGGGCGCCGCTTTCGGCGAGTCCGGCGGGAATTTTGTTCGTTTCTCGTTTGCCTCTTCCATCACGACTCTTCACGAGGCAGTAGAACGGATTCGTCGCGTCTCCTGTGTCTGGGAGCGAACTGCGGTAGCACGATAGCTCAAAAAACCTGAGGGCAGCGTTCTATGAAAGTGATCCTTGTGCGCTCTATCTATATGTTCCTGGCACTCGGCGGAGTTGTCTTCGGACAAGCCAGGCCGCTTCCTGGTCCCGACGTGCAGCAGATCTACGATCGTCTTCTTCCGCAAATCGAGCAGATCCCGATTTTCGATCACCACGCGCACCCTGGATTTTCCGATGATTCCGATGTTGACGCCATGGCCGCGCCCCCCGGCAGTGCCGCCCTGCGCCAGCGCGACAGCAATCCCGAACTGGTGGCCGCAGCCAAAGCGTTGTTTGGCTATCCTTATGACGATCTCTCGCCAGAACACGCCAAGTGGCTGGTCCAGAAAAAGGCCGAACTGAAGAAGAGTCGCGGGACAGCCTACTTTTCAGACATACTCGACCAACTGAATATCGAACAGGGCGTGGCCAATCGCGCCATGATGGCCGACTATCTCGATCCCAAGCGCTTCGTGTGGGTATTCTTTGCCGATTCCTTCCTGTGGCCGTTTGACAATGCCGGCGAGCGATCACGCAATCCGGATGAAGCGGTCTACATTCCTCTGCAAGAGAAAATGTTTCACCGCTGGATGCAACAGGAAAAGGTTGCGAAATTGCCTTCGAGCTTTTCCGCCTATCTCGATTTTGTTACCCGCACCCTGGAAGACAATCAGAAGAAGGGAGCGATCGCGGAAAAGTTCGAGGTCGCCTATTTTCGGCCGGCGAAGTTTGGCGATCCGTCCCGTCAGGAAGCCGAGGCAATTTACAGGAAATACGCTGGCGGCGGCGTGCCGACAGAGCCCGAATATCGCACTTTCCAGGATTACATTTTTCGATATCTGGTACGGGAGGGCGGTCGTCTTCATCTGCCGGTACACATCCACAGTGCGGTTGGGATCGGCGACTACTTCAATCTAAGCCAAGGCAACATCTTCAACTTTGAAAACATTCTGCGCGACCCTCGCTACTCGGCCACCACTTTCGTCATGCTTCACGGTGGGTATCCCTACGAACGGGAGGCTATCTGGCTGGCCGCGGTAAAGAACGTCTACATGGATTCATCGTTCATGGAAATTGCCATGTACCCATCGGAATTCAAGAATTCTCTAAAAATTTGGCTGGAGACATTCCCCGATAAGATCACTTTCGGCACGGATGCGTTCCCGTACAACGAAATACTTGGCGCAGAAGAAAGCTATTGGCTGGGCGTGCAATCCTCACGGACGGCGCTGGCTGCCGCGCTGGCGGAAATGATTTCTGACGGCGAAGTCAGTGAACCGCTGGCCCTGCAATTGGCACACGGTTATCTGCACGACAACGCGGTGGCGATTTACCAGGGAAAAGTTCACTAGGACTAGGCAAAGTTGAGGAAGAAGCAGAATTACTTCCTCCGGCTGAGTTCGACTTCGGAACCTATGAATCCCCATGAGTTCCAGGCTTCACCCTTTACCACGTTTCTGAACAGTCCGACCGCCACCGATTGCTCGCGATGGTAGAGATGCCAGTTTCCAACTCCATAGCTCACCGTGTCGAAAGCCAACTCGCCTTCGAGATCATCCGGTCCCGCAGGCGGCGCCGGCAACACAGCGTCGACCGAAAGCTGGCCTTGATAGAAGCGCAGCAGACGTAAATAGAAATACAGGTGTGGCTCGGTATTTTTGACATCGGGCGTAATACGTTCCAGAACTTGCGCAGCATCTCTATCTTTGCCGGCGCGACGCAGAGAAACATAGAGCCAGTTCGAGCAATCGATCAGGCTGTCGTTGCTCTTGGCCAAGCCTCGCGCTTTGCCGAACGAATCAGCCGCCGCGTCAAACTCGCCCAAAAAATAGTGCGCGAGACCCAGGTGATAATAAGCATCCAGCATGTCCGGAGAGAGCCGCGTTGCCTGTTCCAGATCGTTCATCGCTGGTCTGAATTCCCGCAATCCCAGCTCCCGGTGGCCGCGCTCGAGATAAAGATCCGCATTCTTCGGAGCAAAAGCTAACCCCCGGGTCGTTGTCACCACCGCCTCTTTGTACTGCCTCCGCGACGCTTGCGCTTTCGAAAGCTGGAGCAGCCGATCGACATTCTTCGGATCCTCCGCCAGGCTTTTGCGAGCATCGATAACCTTCTGATCGTCCGGCAAAGCATAAAGCTTGCGCCCGAGAGCGGACGTAATTTCGAACGTGCCCTTTGCAGTTCCTGCATCAGTCTGAGCTGCCAGCTGAAGCGCCAGGCCGAAAGCAGCCACGAAGAAAAATACAAAGCGATACTGAGATTTCCGCTTCCAAGCGATATTGCACTTCCCTCGGCTCATACACACGGCTCCTCCATCTGGAGATGGACCGACTGGCAACCACACCAATAATCCCTGAAAACTTCTCGCCTCAGACCACTGGCCTACCGATCAGCCAATAGTTAAAAGTGCGGCTGTTGAGGCGCCCCATAAAAAGCTTCAACCGCGTACAGAAATGGTCGCCGAACAAGCGCCATTCGTTTATCTCGTATCTCGTGCATCAGAATTCGATCCTCCGCGGTTTCCAATGCGGTCGTTAGCGCCAATCGGAAATTCTCTCTCCGCGGAGGCAGCATAACACCGTGAGGAGCGATCACAGGTTATACTTTCCCCGCTGATCGTACGCTCGCTATGCATTTGTGGCTACAGACCCGCCGCTGCGCCCAGTCGTTCCGCTAGCACAGGGCAGTATAGAATCACATGATTAGAGATATGTCCTGGAAGTATAGGAATCCTGAATTCATGATGGAAAAGTTGCGGCCGCTCGCGTTATTTATCTTTTGTGCGGTTGGCTCTTGTTTTTCGCAATACACTCCTAATTCTTCGTCTCAAGGCGCAACCTCTCAGAACACGGTCGATTGCTCCGATCCGACCCAGGCGGACAGCGCTGCATGTACCTCGCAGACTCAAGGCTCCGGAAATTCTCAGGGACGCGAATCCTCTTCCCCATCCTCCGTGCTTACACCAGTGCTGAGATCATCTCCGTCCGCCGCAGACCAGTTGACTCCGCGCATACCTCCGCCTAATCCTTCGCAAATCCCACATCCACAAACCCCCATTCGGCCAGAAACCGAATTCGAACAAATGGTGGCTGACTCGGTTGGCAGGCCCTTGCCCCTGTACGGACAGTCCTTGTTCAATCAACCCCCCAGCACCTTCTCTCCAATCGACTGGATGCTTGTTCCGGCCGACTACATCATCGGTCCAGGCGACGAACTTCAGATCAAAATCTGGGGCCAGGTCCAGGGCGACTTGCGAGTGATTGTTGACCGTTCTGGTCAGATTTACATTCCGCAAGTTGGCCAGGTATCGGTTGCCGGTATTCACTACTCGGAACTGGAAGAGCATCTGAAAAGCGAGATCTCAAAAGTATTCAAGAACTTTAATCTCACCGCGAATATAGGGCGTTTGCACTCTATCCAGGTGGTTGTTGTCGGCAATGCACGCTATCCCGGGACTTACACCATTAGCGCGTTGAGCACCCTGGTCAATGCAGTCTTCGCTTCCGGCGGCCCCGCCCTAGAAGGATCGTTGCGCCATATCCAGGTTCGGCGCAATGCGAGCACCGTGACAGATTTCGATTTCTACGATCTGCTGATCAAGGGCGACAAGTCCAAGGATATCCGTCTGCAGCCTGGCGATATTATTTACTATCCTCACGTTGGTCCACTGGTCGCGATCGCGGGCTCTGTGAACTCGCCGGCCATCTACGAGGTGAAGGATAATTCCCCGCTGGGTGATCTGATTGAGATAGCAGGCGATGTTAGTAACGTGGCCGACACCACTAAGATCACGATTGACCGCTTCGCGGATCAGGCCCGCAAAACGCTGGAGTTTCCCCTAGACGCGCAATCGCGCGCGCTTCCCCTAAAGGATGGCGATATCGTTCACGTCTTCTCCATCGTTCCGCGTTTCGAAGACACCGTCACGCTGCGTGGGAACGTTGCCAACCCTGGGCGTTACCCGTGGAAGCCGGGGATGCGCGTTCTCGACCTGATTCCCAATGCGCAGGCATTGCTTACTCGTCGCTATTGGCGTGATCGCGCCGATATTGTTAATGGCTTGGCCACCGAGTACCCCATTCGGCCAGGGGCGCCCCCGAATAATGGGAACCTTAATCAGCAGCCGATAAACGGCGATGCTCAGAATGGTACGGTGCCGGGCACAACCAACACCACAACGCGTTCAGCGATGGAATCATCGGAGAATAATGCGGCGCCCGTGAATTCAACCGAAGCTTCCGGTTCGTTGAATAACACTGAGGCTCTTGGCGCCGAAACTGAGCAAGCAACCACTCGCAATGGTCCATTAAAAGCGGGAAACCAAAATTCGTCAGAAAACCAACAGCGCTCTACGACGCCGGAAAATTATGTCAACCCGATCACGGTCAGAAACGTGGTGGAGGATGTGCGTCGTTACGCGCCGGAAATCAATTGGGATTACGCCATCATTCAAAGGGTCAATCCGTTGGACCTTTCCTCCAGACTTATTTGGATGAGCCCGCGGAAGGCGATTCTCGAACACGACGACGCCGCCAATCTGGAGCTGGAGCCCGGCGATATCGTAACCATTTTTTCCCAGCGAGATATAAGCGTGCCGCAACAGGATCGATCGCAGTACGTGATCGTCGAAGGTGAGGTCATGCGGCCCGGGGTCTACAAGCTGGAAAAGGACGAAACCCTCCGGTCGGTTTTAAACCGCGCTGGAGGATTATCTCCCGACGCTTACATTTACGGTGCGCTACTGACGCGTGAATCGGCGCGCATCAAAGAACAAAAAAGCCTGGACGAATTGGCCCGTACGATGGAGATACAGGTGCGGCAGTCGGCGGTGTCGCTGGCGGCCTACAGCACGGCTGGGGAGGTGCCGCAGTTGCTGGCGGCCCAAGAAGCGATCATCGCGCAGGTTCACAGCGCCCGCGCCAGCGGGCGCGTCTCGCTTCCCGTCAAGCCCACCGATCACGTCGTGACCGACTTCCCGGATATTGTTATGGAAGACGATGACCGGTTGACCATCCCCCACACTCCTTCAACGGTGTCAGTGGTAGGCAACGTTTACAATCCCGGATCGTTTATCTTCGAACCCCGCAACACTGTGGAGATGTATCTCGACATGGCGGGCAAAGGGAAACCTCAGTCGGACCTGCACCACGCCTTCGTGCTTCGCGCGAATGGAGTTGTGGTCGCAGCCAACAATGTCAACGGAGTTTTTGCAGGGACGAAGTTCGATCGTCTGCGTCTGTACCCGGGGGATCAGATTGTTGTTCCCTACAAGCTGCCCACTGGAGCTTTCGTTCGCGGACTTCGCGATTGGACGCAGATCGCTTCGCAACTGGCTCTGACCGGTGCCGTGCTCGGGACGGTGCTGCCGTAGAAGCGAGTTGACATGGCGTTAACGCGGCGCAACCAGGGAGATTACTTATATGAAAAAGGCGCTTATTACTGGCATTACAGGACAGGATGGATCGTACTTGGCGGAATTACTGCTTGAAAAAGGATACGAAGTTCATGGAATTAAGCGCCGAAGCTCGTCTCTGAATACGGATCGCATCGACCACCTGTACCAGGATCCGCACGAGCCAGACCGGAGACTGTTTCTTCATTATGGAGATATGACCGATACCGCCAGTGTTATCCGGGTGATCCAGGATGTTCGGCCCGACGAGATATATAATCTGGCAGCACAAAGCCATGTTGCCGTCTCTTTCGAAGAGCCGGAGTACACAGCAAATGCGGACGGGCTGGGTGTTTTGCGCGTGCTCGAAGCCATCCGCATCCTCGGAATGGAGACAAGGACTCGATTCTATCAGGCCTCGACCTCGGAGCTTTTTGGCAAAGTTTGCGAGGTCCCTCAGAAAGAAACGACGCCTTTCTATCCTCGTTCGCCCTACGGTGCCGCCAAGCTCTATGGCTACTGGATAACCGTTAACTACCGGGAAGCTTATGGGATTTATGCATGTAATGGAATCTTGTTCAATCATGAATCCCCGAGGCGTGGAGAAACATTTGTGACCAAGAAGATAACCCGGGGGCTGGCGAGGATCATTCTTGGTTTGCAGGATGTGTTATATGTCGGAAATCTGGATGCGAAACGAGATTGGGGACATGCTCGCGATTACGTGCAAATGCAATGGTTGGTGTTACAACAATCATTGCCTGACGACTATGTTATCGCCACCGGGGAACAACACAGTGTCCGGGAATTCATAGAACGTGCAGCGGGAGAACTCGGCGCGACCGTGCATTGGAAAGGACACGGCGTCGGGGAGAGGGGTTATGATCAGAACGGACGATGCATTGTGGAAGTCGACAAGAGATATTTTCGTCCGACGGACGTGGACTCGCTTCTTGGGGACGCGTCAAAGGCAAGGGACAAACTTGGCTGGAAGTCAACTGTGTCATTTAACGAATTGGTCGCGGAGATGGTGCAAACCGATCTAGCATTGGCGAAGCGCGATGCCTTGGTACGCGCCAACGGATTCAGAGTGATGGACCATCATGAGTAATTTTTTCACGTCCGCGGCTCGAATTTTCGTGGCTGGCCATCAGGGCCTGGCTGGATCGGCGATTGTTCGCAGGTTGGTGTCGCTCGGATACAAGGATTTGCGGTTACGAACTCGTCAGGAATTGGACCTTCTCGATCGAAACGCCACGCGAGAATTTTTCGATAGCGAGCGGCCGGAATATGTTTTCTTGGCAGCGGGAAAGGTTGGCGGAGTGCTTGCTAATCGCGATTTTCCCGCCGACTTTATCGCACAAAATCTCGAGATTCAGAACAATATTCTGGAATCCGCACTCCGAACTGAGGTAAAGCGACTATTATTTCTTGGATCTAGCTGTATCTATCCCCGGCTCGCTCCTCAACCGATCAAGGAGGAATATTTACTCTCAGGTCCACTCGAGTTCACAAATCGTCCGTATGCCATCGCCAAGATTGCCGGGATCGAGATGTGTTGGGCCTTTAACCGCCAGTACGGCACGAAATTTCTGGCTGCCATGCCCGCAAACCTCTACGGTCCTGGCGATCATTATGATCTGCAAGCGTCACATGTACTTCCAGCGCTCATCCGCAAAACCCATGAAGCCATCGAACATCGGCAGGAGAATCTAGTCGTATGGGGCACTGGTACACCTCTGCGCGAATTTCTCTTCAGTGATGACATGGCCGACGCATGTGTCTATTTGATGAATCTTTCAGAAACACAATTTGAAAGTTTGATCTCCATTCCCGAAACACCGCCTTTGATTAACGTCGGCAGCGGCCACGACCTGACAATCCGAGAACTGGCCAAAACGGTTTGTGCAGTCATGGGCTTTCGGGGAAGCCTGGTTTTCGACTCGACGAAGCCCGACGGCACACCGCGGAAACTTCTCGACAGTTCTAGGCTGTTCAATATGGGCTGGAAACCGCGTATCCCATTGGCGAAGGGAATTCGGTTAGCTTCGGACGACTATCGCATGCAATTGCGGCAACTGCAGGAAGCCCATTGAGGAATTAAGAATTGTCGGCAATTGCAGAAACTATTTCGCACGCCACCGGACACGGCGCAAAACGCAATCGCAGGGCTCTCATAAACGGCATTACGGCTGTCAGTGGCCGGGTCGCCCAGATAGCGGTCTCGCTCATCACAGTTCCGCTAACCATTCACTATCTCGGCAAAGAGCGATTCGGTTTATGGATGACCATAAGTTCAGTTCTCACGATAGCGGCGTTTGCTGACTTTGGCATCGGGAATGGAATGTTAAACAGTGTTTCCGATGCATATGGCAAAGACGACCGTGACGCGGTACGCCATGTCGTATCCAGCGGCCTGGCCGTTTTGGCTGTGATGGGCGGACTTCTCTTAGCCTTTTTTTTCGTCATCTATCGCTTCGTTTCGTGGGCGGACTTACTCAGAGTTGTAACTCCGCTTGCGCGCTCCGAAGCTGGGCCCGCGATTGCGGTATTTGCCGTATGTTTCGCGCTGAACATCCCTTTGGGAGCAATACAGAAAGTCCAGATGGGGCTGCAGGAGAGCTACCTGACCAACCTGTGGCAGTTATCGGGCGCGCTGGTGTCGCTTGCCGGAGTTGTACTCGGCATTCACATGCATGTCGGACTACCGTTGCTCTTAACCGCTATCGCCGGAGTGCCTGTCCTGGCGGCAGCCTGCAACACCGCCCAATTCTTCGGGCTCAAAGAGCGAGATCTGCGGCCACGGTGGAAAATGATCTCCTACGATCATGTTCGCCGGATCGCGATTCTAGGCGGACTTTTTTTTGTGCTTCAGTCCGTGGTTGCTATTGCATTCAGCGCAGACAGTTTCATCGTGGCCAGATCGCTAGGCGCAGTCGTCGTTCCGGACTACGCAATCCCCCAGCGTATGTTCTCATTGATCTCGGTTATCGTCGCCATGATGG
>Ga0181522_10001450_pt1 | contig 14453 bp, 11 predicted proteins | sample PEATcosm2014_Bin_27_FD_121103 | JGI IMG/M metagenome (GOLD analysis project Ga0181522, IMG submission 121103) | Peatland microbial communities from MTU Mesocosm Facility, Houghton, MI, USA - PEATcosm2014_Bin05_10_metaG | ecosystem: Environmental > Terrestrial > Soil > Wetlands > Peat | place... | reverse complement strand
CGGGCGAGATGCGCGAACCCGAGGAACCGGAAATCGACCCCAAGAAGTTCGAGGAATACCGGGACCAGATCGAGGAGGCCGACGTCACGCCCGACGACTTCGGGCGGATCGCCGCGCAGACGGCCAAGCAGGTCATCCTGCAGCGCATCCGCGAGGCCGAGCGGGACATGATGTACGAGGAATACCGCGACCGCGTCGGCGAGCTGATCACGGGCATCGTGCAGCAGTCGGACTCCCGCTACACGCTCGTGCAGCTGCGCGAACGGGTCGAGGCGCTGCTGCCCAAGTCCGAGCAGGTCGACGGCGAGCGCTACGACCACTCCCAGCGCATCAAGGCCGTCATCAAGGAGGTCTCGCCCTCCACCAAGGGCCCGGCCATCATCGTCTCCAGGCGCGACCCCGAGCTGATCAAGAAGCTCTTCGAGCTGGAGGTCCCCGAGATCGCCGACGGCCTGGTCGAAATCGCCAACGTCGCCCGCGAGCCCGGCTACCGCTCCAAGATCGCCGTCGTCTCGCACACGGACGGCGTCGACCCGGTCGGCGCCTGCGTCGGCCCGCGCGGCTCGCGCGTGCGCATGGTCGTCTCGGAGCTGCGCGGCGAGAAGATCGACATCATCCCCTTCAACGACGAGCCCGCCCGCTTCGTCGCCAAGGCGCTCTCGCCGGCCCGCGTGCGCGAGGTCCTGGTCGACGACGACGCCAAGCAGGCCACCGTCATCGTCCCCGACGACCAGCTGTCGCTGGCGATCGGCCGCGAGGGCCAGAATGCCCGCCTGGCGGCTCGCCTGACGGGCTGGCGCGTGGACATCCGCTCTGAGACCGAGTTCGCGGCCGAGGAGGCCGAGCACTCCTACGAGGAGGAGGAAGTCGCCGGGCGCTGCGCCGCGATCCTCTCCAACGGCCGTCGCTGCCCCAACGCGGCCCTGCCCAACTCCCGCTACTGCGGCTTGGAAAGCCACCAGGCGCTGGCGAGCATCGCCACCGACAACGTCGCCGACCTGGCCGCCACGACGGAGGCCGACGAGGTCGAGGCGGAGGCCGAGCTGGCCGCGGAGGACGCCTCCGCCGGCGGCGTCGCCGGGACCGAGGAGACGGTCGCCATGGACGTAGCGGAGGAGACCGGCCCCCTGCCCGAGACGGAGGCCGCCGTGATATCGCCGGAGCCCGAGGAGGACGGCGCCGAAGCGGCCGCTGAGGTCGCCGAGAAGCTGGCCGACGAGGAGCCTTCGACATAGCCGCCGCGGGCGTCCTGCCCAACAGCGGATCCGCGCCTTCCAGGGGCGGGCACGTGCCGTACCGACGGTGTGTCGGGTGCGGCCGCACAGCAGCCAAGTCAGAGCTTGTGCGGCTGGCGCTCGACCGTACCGACCCGGCAGCCGCGGCGATCGTCCTCGACGGCTCCGGACGCATGCCCGGTCGTGGCGCCTACGTCTGCGCCGAGCCCGACCACGGTGGACCCGTCGCGGAATGCCTGGCCCTGGCGATCCGCCGAAACGGCCCTCAGCGCACCCTCCGTGCCAGGGCGGGCATCGACCCCAAGCTCGTAGAATCGGTGAGCCGATGAGCAAGAAGCGAGTGCACGAGATAGCCAAGGAGCAGGGCCTGAGCAGCAAGGAGCTGCTCGAGCGCCTGCAGGCGGCGGGCGTCCCCGCCAAGGCCGCGGCATCCTCCGTGGAGGAGGCAGACGCGCTGAAGGCGCTCGGCCTCGCCGGCCAGCCGGCCGCAAACAACGGCGCCGCCAAGGCGCCTGCCAAGCCCGAGGCGTCCACGGCCCCCGCGGCCAAGGCCGCGCCCGCCCAGCCCCCTGCGCAGCCGAAGGCCCAGGCGCCCGCAGCCCCCGCAGCCAAGCCTCAGCAGGCCGCGCCGGCGCCCGCAGCCGCGCCCGCCGCAAAGGCGGCCCCGCCCGCCCAGAAGCCGGCCGCGTCTCAGCCGGGCGCCGCAGCCACCGCGCCGGCTCCCCAGCAGCAGCCCGCCCAGCCCGGCGGTGAGCGGGCGCGCCCGACGCGCGACTCGCGTACCGGCGAGCGCACGCCCGGCGACGTCGGCCCGGGCGGTCGCCGCCGCGTCGTGATCGACTCCCAGGCCTCCCGCCGCCAGCAGGGCGGCCCCGGCGGCCCGCCCAACGTGCCCCAGCGCAGACCCCGTCGCGGTAGGCGCAGGCGCGGCACCTACGACGACACGATCGCCCCGATCGACACGGCCGCCCAGGCAACGACGGACCTGATCCGCGTCAACTCGGGCTCGACGGTCAAGGACGTCGCCGAGTACCTGGGCGTGCCCGTCCCGGAGGTGATCAAGAAGCTGATGACGCTGGGGGAGATGGCGACGCTGACGCAGACCCTCTCCGACGACGCCATCCAGGTGCTGGCCGACGAGTTCGACAAGCAGATCGAGATCGTCCACGCTGCCGACGACGTCGAGGTCGAAGCCGTCTTCCAGGACGACGAGGGCGACCTCGCCTCCCGCCCGCCGGTCGTGACGATCATGGGCCACGTCGACCACGGCAAGACCTCGCTGCTGGACGCCATCCGCGAGACGGAGGTCGCGGCGGGCGAGGCCGGCGGCATCACCCAGCACATCGGCGCCTACCAGGTCCATCACGGCGAGAAGGAGATCACCTTCCTGGACACGCCCGGCCACGAGGCCTTCACGGCGATGCGCGCCCGCGGCGCCAGCGTGACGGACCTGGCCGTGATCGTCGTGGCGGCCGACGACGGCGTCAAACCGCAGACCGAGGAGGCCATCGACCACGCCAAGGCGGCCGAAGTGCCGATCGTGGTGGCCGTCAACAAGGTCGACAAGGAGGGCGCCCAGCCCGAGCGGGTCCGCACGGAAATGACCCAGCACGGCCTGCAGCCCTCCGAGTGGGGCGGGGAGACGGAGTTCGTCGACGTCAGCGCCAAGACCCACCAGGGCCTGGACACGCTGCTGGACACGATCCAGCTCGTCACGGACCTGGAGGAGCTGCGCGCGAACCCGGGCGCGGAAGCGTCGGGGACGGTCATCGAGTCCAAGCTCGACCCCGGGCGCGGTCCGGTCGTGACGATCCTGATCCAGCGCGGCACGCTGCGCGTCGGCGACGCCCTCGTGGCGGGCGCCCACTTCGGCCGCGTCCGCGCCATGCACGACTTCATGGGCACGAAGATGAAGCGTGCAGCCCCAGGCCAGCCCGTCGAGGTGCTGGGCTTCGACGGCGTCCCCGAGGCCGGCGAGCACGTCCGCGTCGTGGAGAACGAGCGCAAGGCCCGCCAGCTCGCGGGCGAGCGGGCCAACCGCCTGAAGACGGAGGCCCTGGCGCGGCGCTCGGGGCGCAAGGTCTCCCTGGAAGACGTCTTCAAGCTGGCCCAGGAGGGGACCGTCCAGGAGCTGGCGCTGGTCGTCAAGGCCGACGTCGCCGGCTCGCTGGAGGCCCTGGAGGACGAGATCGCCAAGCTGCCCCAGGACGAGGTGGCCGTCAACATCGTCCACCGCGGCGTCGGCGGCATCAACGAGTCCGACGTGATGCTGGCGGCGGCCTCCGAGGGCGTCATCATGGCCTTCAACGTCCGTCCCGTCGGCGACGCCCGTGCCGTGGCAGACCGCGAGGGCGTGGAGATCCGCTCCTACTCGGTCATCTACAGGGCCATCGAGGAGCTGCGGGCGGCCATGCAGGGCATGCTCGCCCCCGAGGAGGTCGAGACGCCGCAGGGCCAGGCGGAGGTCCGCCAGCTCTTCAAAGCCTCCCGGATCGGCGTGATCGCCGGCTGCCAGGTGACGGAGGGCAAGATCGTCCGAGGCGCGCGGGTGCGCGTCGTGCGCGAGGGCACCGTGATCTACGACACGACCGTCGAGAGCCTGCGCCGCTTCAACGAGGACGCCCGCGAAGTCGCCTCCGGCTTCGAGTGCGGGATCGTGCTGGCCAACTTCCAGGACCTCAAGGAGGGCGACGTGCTGGAGACCTACGAGACCAGGCAGGTGGAGCGCGAGCTGGCCTCCTGAGTGAGGATCGGAGCGCAATGCAGGAGGGACGCCGCCGTCGGCGGGGAATTGGAGAGCTGAGATGACGACGGGACGCATGCGTCGGGTCGACGAGGCGCTTCGCCAGGTCATCTCAGACGCCCTCGCCACCGAGCTGAAGGACCCCCGGGTGGGATTCGTGACCGTGACAGACGTGAGGACAAGCCCAGACCTGCGCCACGCCCGCGTGTACGTGAGCGTGCTCGGAGCCGACGGCGGCGCCTCGGGCGAGCAGGAGCGGGAGGACACCCTGGCGGGGCTGCGCAGCGGCCACGGCTTCCTGCAGGCACGGATCGGGCGGGAGCTGCACCTCAAGCGCACGCCGACGCTCGAGTTCCTCTACGACGACACGACCGACCGGGCGATGCGCGTGGAGGAGCTCCTGGAGGAGGTGGAGCAGTCGTGAGCGCGGACATGGACGGCCTCGACACCCGCGAGCAGATCCTGGCGCACCTGCGCGGCGACAGGGACTTCGTGCTGGCCGCCCACGAGGGCCCAGACGGCGACGCGATCGGCTCGCTGGTGGCCATGCAGGGCCTGCTCGTGGCGCTGGGCAAGCGCAGCGAGATGTTCATCTCCCCGAACGACCTGCCGCTGCCGCGCGAGTACCGCAACTTCCCCCTGGAGGGCCTGATCGAACAGCCCCCGTCGGACATTGCGACCCGCACGGTCGTGTTCCTGGACTGCGGCAACATCGACCGCAACTCGGCGGCCGTGCTGCGCGACGGGGCCAGGCTGCTGAACATCGACCACCACCACGACAACACCCGCTTCGGGACGATCGACTACGTCCGCCCGACGGCCTCCTGCACGGCTGAGATCGTGTGGGAGCTGATGCGCGAGCTGGGCGTCTCCCCGACGCCGCTGATGGCCGAAGCCCTATACGTCGGGCTGATCACCGACACGGGGCGCTTCATGTACGAGAACACCGGTCCTGCCGCCCACCGCATGGCGGCGGAGCTGATCGAAGCCGGCGTGCAGGTGCCGCTCGTCTACAAACGCCTCTACGAGGACATGCCGACGGGCAAGCTGAAGCTGCTGGCGATGGCGCTGGCCCGCCTGCAGCGCTTCGACGAGGGCACGGTCACGATGGCCAGCCTCTCGGCGGAGGACTTCGCGACGGCCCACGCCGAGGAGAGCTACTCGGAGGGCATCATCGACCACCTGCGGGCGCTGCAGGGCACGAAGGTGGCCGTGCTCGTACGCGAGCTCTCCAGCGGCGAGCGCGCCGGCCAGCGCAAAATCTCGCTGCGGGCGACCGACGACGACGTCGACGTGTCGGTCATAGCGCGGGCCCAGGGGGGAGGCGGGCACCGACGCGCAGCCGGCTTCACGACGAGCCTGGGCGAGGACGAGCTCGAGGCCTTCCTGCGCGAGGCGATCGCGGCCCAGCTGCAGGAGGCCCCCGACGGGCAGCCTGCCGCCGCACCGGCCTGAGCGCGGCCCGCCCCGCCAGCGATGGACGGCGTCCTGCTGATCGACAAGCCGGCCGGGATCACCTCCCATGACGTCGTGGCGGCCGTGCGTCGAGCCGCCGGCGGAGTCAAGACAGGACACGCAGGCACGCTCGACCCGTTCGCGACGGGCCTGTTGATAGTGCTGCTCGGCCGCGCCACGAAATCCCAGCAGCAGCTGATGGGCCTGCCCAAGCGCTACGAGACGACGGCCCGGCTGGGGGCGACCTCGACGACCGGCGATCGCGAGGGCGAGATCGAGATCACGGGCCGCATCCCGCCAGACCCGCCGCACCTGCCGACGGGCGAGGTGCGCCAGCGCCCGCCCGCGCACTCGGCCGTGAAGATCGAAGGCGAGCGGGCCTACCGCAAGGCCAGGCGCGGCGAGCAGTTCCAGATGCCAGAGCGGATCGTCACCGTCATGCGCTTCGAGCAGCTGTGGCGGGAGGACCGCGGCGAGGACGGCATCCAGGCCGGTTTCGTGATCGAGTGCGGGTCGGGCACCTATGTGCGCTCGCTGATCGCCGACCTGGGCGACGCCTACTGCCTGTCGCTGTGCAGGACGGCGATCGGCCCCTTCGAGGTCTCCCAGGCGGTGCCGCCGCCGGCGCGGGGCACGCGCTGGGAGTCCCCCGAGCAGGCCGGCTCGTTCCTGGCGCTGGAGGTGGCCCTGGCGCTGATCGAGCACTCACCGCGCCTGGCGGGCGCCGAGCACTAGCCTATGGCGCCGTGAAGCTCACCTGGCTGCCAGACGTCGAGCCCTCCGGCGGGCGCAGCGTCGCCGTCGGCACCTTCGACGGGGTGCACCTGGGCCACCGGGAGGTCATCGCCGGCTCGGACAGCGTGCTGACCTTCGACCCCCACCCGGTCTCGGTCGTCGCCCCCCAGCACACCCCCAAGCTGCTGACGACGCTGCAGCGCAAGGCGGAGCTGATCGCCTCCCTGGGGGTCGCGGAGACGATCGTGATCCCCTTCGACGCCGACTTCGCGGCACGCAGCGCACAGGACTTCGTCGAGGACGTGCTGGTCGGCGCGCTGGGCGCCACCCGCGTGGCGATCGGGGAGAACTTCCGCTTCGGCAACCGCGCCAAGGGGGACCCGGAGCTGCTGCGAGCGGACGGGCGCTTTCAGACGGTCGTGCACCCGCTGCTGGAAGTCGACGGGGAGATCGTCTCCTCCAGCCACATCCGCGGGCTCGTCCAGGCCGGCGACATGGGGGAGGCCAACAGGCTGCTCGGCTCGACCTTCGAGATCGTCGGCACCGTCGTGCACGGCGACAAGCGCGGCCGCGAGCTGGGCTTCCCCACGGCCAACCTGGTTCCCGACGAGGCACTGGCCTGCCCCGGTCACGGCATCTACGCGTGCCTGGCCGACGGTCGCCCCGCCGCCGTCAGCATCGGCGTGCGCCCGACCTTCCAGACAGGCCGGGGCGAGCTGATCGAGGCCTACCTCCTGGACTTCGAGGGCGACCTCTACGGCAAGCCCCTGCGGCTGCAGTTCCTGGAGCGCCTGCGCGGCGAACGACGCTTCGAGAGCGCCGAGGCTTTGATCGAGCAGATGCACGAGGACGTGGCTCGCACGCGGAAGGTCACCGCCGAGCACGCTTCGCCCTGATGCGCCACCCGCTATCAGCGGCCTCTCACCTGACAGCGATCCGACTGCGCCGGGGCGTCCTTCTGCTACCGTTCCCCGCCGTATGACAGCCATCACCAGCGAGCGCAAGCGCGAGATCACGGCCAAGTTCGGGGCCAACGAGAACGACACGGGCAACACCCGCGTCCAGATCGCGCTGCTGACAGAGCGCATCAACCACCTCACCGAGCACCTGCGTAGCGCCAAAAAGGACCACCACTCCCGGCGCGGGCTGCTGATGCTCGTCGGGCGCCGCCGCCGCTTCCTCGACTACCTCCGCCGCGAGGACCTCGAGGGCTATCGAGCGCTCATCCAAGAGCTCGGCCTCCGCCGCTAAGACGCATGAGCGTCATCGCCCCCGGCACGCCGGCGCCTGAGTTCAGCCTCGCGCGGGCCGACGGCGAGAGCTTCACGCAGGAGAGCCTGAAGGGCCAGCGCACCGTGCTGGTCTTCTACCCGTTCGCCTTCAGCCCCGTCTGCACCGATCAGCTGCAGCTGTACGAGCCGATCGTGGCCGAGCTGGCGACCCAGAACGGGCGCCTGTACGGGGTCTCCTGTGACGCCACCTACTCGCAGACGGCCTTCCGCGAGAAGCTCGGCGTCAGCAGCGAGCAGCTGTCGGACTTCCAGCCGAAGGGGGCGGCCAGCGCTGCCTTCGGCGTGCTGCACCCGGGCGGTTTCTGCCAGCGGGCGCTCGTCATCACCGATGAGGATGGCGTCGTGCGCTGGAGCTACGAGGCCGCCTCGCCGGGCGAGCTGCCCAGCCCTGAGCTGTTGCGCGAAGGGATCGCAGCGGCCTTCGGAGCCGACCCCGCCGCGTAGAGGTCAGCGCTCAGCAGCAGCAGCAGCAGCAGCCGCTGCCGCTCTCGGCTCCTTCGCCCTTACCGCCTGCGAGCTCTCGATCTTCCCCGTCCGGTCGATGATGCGGATCTCGCCGCCGCCTTCGTGCAGCACCAGCTCTCGCGCCTGCCTGATTGCGGCACTACGGGTCTCCGCGGTGACGGCGGCTCGACGATCGCCGTCCTTCAGGACATCCCAACCGCCTGCCGCGTTCGGCTTCACATTTCGTCTCGGTGGCATTCGCGCACTTCCCTCTGTCTGGCTTGACCCTGGCTTCATCGTACGCTCCCGTGGCGACATCACCCGCTAGCCGACTCTGAGCGCCGGGCTTCCAAGCGGGTGTGTGGCGGCGTCGAAGAAGTACAGCGTCTCGGACTGCAGGCGTGCGTAGACCTCGGCTTGTCGCCGTCGCAGGGTCGAGGGCGGCTCGCGCACCATCGAGACCGCGACGGGGCGGCTGGGAAACCCGTTCAGGGCTTCAACCAGATGGTTGTCGTTATCGCCCAGGCTCGCGCCGAAGACCACGAAGGGCAGGTCGACTTTGCGCATGGCGCCAAGGCAGTGCGCCAGATAGGCGTTTCCCTCGATTGCGCGGAGCTTGTCTCGTGAAGTTCCCTCCGTCACGAGCAGCGGCCTGGCGGCAGCGTCACCTGGGATCGGCTCTCCGAACTGGTCGAGCAGAGAACGCATCGACTGGCCCCGCATCTTCCACGTCTCGCCGTCGCCGCCGACGACGAGATGCAGTGCTCCATGCGGGAAGTAGACGGGCACCTGTCCGGCGTAGACATCGGTCTGGTCGGCCTCGAAGCGAAGCTTGTCGTCGCCTTTGAAGAGGTCCACGAACGGTCGATAGCTGCCGCCGCATCCCATCGCCCAGTACGCGAGCAGGTCGTAGGACGTGCTGAACACCCAGGCGTAGCGCTTGAGCTCGGATCTGATCGCCAGGAGAGCCTCGTCGGGCACGTCGACGCGCCTGACGTGGACCTCGCGGATCGCATGGCCCAGGGCTCGCTGGATGCTGCGATACCTCTCGAGAACCGGCTCGGCTTCGATGCCGATGGCTTGATCGACCCGGATTGCCGTGACGAGATCGCTGAGGACGCGCTCGAAGTTCTGTGTCTCCGAGAACAGCGCCAGGTCGACCTCCGAGAGGTTCGCATCGAGTGCGTGGTCGAAGAGCGAGGCATAGTCGAACCGCGACCAGACGTTGATGCTGAGGCCATTTCCGCACAGCAACGCGCACGCGTCGTCGAACTCCCCGCGTATGCTCGACCAGCTTCTCAGCGTGCCGTCAGGCGGTGGGGTAGACACAGCCTGCCGCTCGTTCCGAATGTTGGACGTTCACGAGCCGGCGAGGATAGCCAGACGCTCGGCTGGCCGATTGTGGGCTTGCGATCGGAGCCGTCGCCCAGACACCCGTCCGCTAAGCTCCATCCGTTCGGGAAAGAGAAAAAAGAATCGCTCCGCCGACCGAAGGGCGGAACAGGAAGGCAGTGAACATATGAGCCGCAACGCCGAGACCCGGGTTTCCGTGGAGATCGCCGGCAGTGAGATCTCGTTCGAAACCGGGAAGATGGCCAAGCAGGCCTCCGGCGCAGTCGTCGTCCGCCAGGGCGACACGATGGTCCTCGCGACAGCCGTCGCGGGATCCCTGCGCGACATCGACTTCATGCCGCTGACAGTCGACGTCGAGGAAAGAATGTACGCGGCAGGCAAAATCCCCGGCTCCTTCTTCAAGCGCGAGGGCCGCCCGGGCGAGAAGGCGACGCTGACGGCGCGCATGATCGACCGCCCGATCCGCCCGCTGTTCCCCAAGGACTGGCGCTACGACACCCAGCTGGTGGCGATCCCCCTGTCGATCGACCACGTCCATCCTTACGACATCCTCGCCATGAACGGCGCCTCAGCGGCGCTGATGATCTCCGACATCCCCCTGCCGACGCCCGTCGGCGCTGTGCGGATCGGCAAGATCGACGGCAACTTCGTCGTCAACCCGCCCGAGCCGGACATGCTCGAGGACGCCGAGACCCCCTCCGACCTGGACCTGATCGTGGCCGGCACGGAGGAGGCCATCCTGATGGTCGAGGCGGGCGCCAACGAGATCCCCGAGGCGGAGATCCTGGACGCCCTGGACATCGCCCACTCGGAGATCAAGAAGATCTGCGCCCTGCAGCGCGACCTGGCCGCCAAAGTAGGCAAGACCAAGAAAGAGATCGTGGCGATCACGATCGACCCGGCGATCGTCGAGGCCGTCCGGGCCTCCCACGGGGCGGCCCTGGACGCCGCCACGCAGGTCGAGGACAAGCTCGAGCGCCAGGACGCGACCAGGGAGGTCGAGCAGGCGATCCTGGAGCACCACGCCCCGGCCGCGCCGGAGGGCGCCTCGGCCGAGGAGATCGCTGCCGCCAGGGAGCGTCGCTCGCAGGTGCAGATGACCTTCGACAAACTCGAGAAGTCGATCATCCGCGAGCGCATCGCGGTGCACAAGAAGCGCCCCGACGGGCGCTCGGAGAACGAGATCCGCGACATCTCGATCGAGGTCGGCGTGACGCCCAGGACGCACGGGTCGGCGCTGTTCACGCGCGGGCAGACGCAGGCGCTGTCGGTCGTGGCGATGGGCACCCTCAAGGAGGAGATGCGCATCGACACGCTGGGCCTGGAAACCAAAAAGTACTACTGGCACCACTACAACTTCCCGCCCTTCTCGGTCGGGGAGGCGGGTCGCATGGGCGGCGTCAAACGCCGTGACATCGGCCACGGCGCGCTGGCCGAGCGGGCCCTGACGCCGATGGTGCCCTCGATCGAGGAGTTCCCCTACTCGATCCGCGTCGTCTCGGACATCCTGGAGTCCAACGGCTCCTCCTCGATGGCCTCTGTGTGCGGCTCCTCGCTGTCGCTGATGGACGCGGGCGTGCCGATCAAGCGGCCCGTCGCGGGCATCGCCATGGGCCTGATCAAAGAGGGCGACGACTACATCGTCCTGACGGACATCGCGGGCGTCGAGGACCACCTCGGCGACATGGACTTCAAGGTCGCCGGCACCGAGCGGGGCATCACGGCCCTGCAGATGGACATCAAGATCACTGGCGTCACCTTCGAGATCCTGCGTGACGCCCTGACGCAGGCCAAGGAGGCCCGCACGTTCATCCTCGGCAAGATGGCCGACGTCATCGGCAGCCCCCGCGAGCAGCTCTCGCAGTTCGCGCCGCGCATCCAGACGATCCAGATCGACCCCTCCCAGATCGGCCTGCTGATCGGCAAGGGCGGCGAAACGATCCGCGGCCTCTCGGAGGAGTTCGAATCCCAGATCGACGTCAACGACGACGGCCAGGTGTTGATCTACTCCGCCAACGGCGAGCTGGGCGACGCCCTGGTCGAGCGGGTCCGGATGATGATGAAGGAGGTCGAGGTCGGCGACGAATACGTCGGCAAAGTCGTCAAGACGACGACCTTCGGCGCCTTCATCGAACTCGTCAAGGGCACGGACGGCCTGCTGCACATCTCCAACGTCTCGCCCGGCGAGCGCGTCGAGAACGTCGAGGACGTGCTCAACAAGGGCGACGAGGTGAACGTCAAGGTCGTCGAGGTCGACCGTGAGCGCGGTCGCATCGGCCTGCGCCTGGCCCACGACCCCGACATCGCAGGCAAGAGCGCAGAGGAGCTGGCCGGCGTCGGCACCGGTTCCCGTCCGTCCGGTGGTGGCGGCGGAGGCGGCGGGCGCGATCGCCGCGGCGGCTCGTCCTCGAACGGTCGTGAGCGCTCCGAGCGTCCGCGCCGCAGCGAGGGCGAACGTGGCTCGGGCCGCCCCCGTCATGCCCGCGACCGCGACTGAGGCAGACGAGATCGGTTCGCAGAGCCCGCCGCGCGGATCCTCCGCCGGCGGGCAGGCGCACCGCATCACGACGCTCGACTCGGGCGTACGGGTCGTCACCGAGCGCATCCCCGAGGTGCGCTCGGTCGCCCTGGGCTTCCTGATCGCCACCGGCTCGGTCATCGAGACGCCAGAGCAGGCGGGGATCTCCCACCTGCTCGAGCACATGCTCTTTCGCGGCACCGAGAGCTACCGCTCCGAGCAGATCGACCAGATCTTCGACGAGATGGGCGCGGAGATAAACGCGGGCACCGAAAAGGAGGCCACGAGCCTCTACACGCGCGTGCTCGACGGGCACCTGGAGCGGGCCTTCGACGTCATGGCCGACATGATCTGGCGGCCCCGCTTCGAGCAGCTGGAGGCCGAGAAGGAGGTCGTCCTGGAGGAGATCGCCATGTACGAGGACGATCCCCAGGACAGGGCCTTCGAGGAAATGGACAGGGCCGTCTTCGCCGAGCATCCGCTGGGGCGTCCCGTGATCGGCACCGCCAGGGCCGTCGGCGATGTCACCCTGCCCGCCCTGCAGGCCTTTCACTCGGAGCGCTACACGCACGGGGAGATCGTGATCGCGGCAGCCGGATCGGTCGACCACGACACGCTCGTGGCGATGGCCGAGCGCTCCCAGGCCGTGCCCCACGGCGTGCCCGCGACGGTGACCCCGGAGCTGCCTGCCGTGGCCTTCGCGCCACGGGTGCGCTTCCTGGAGAAAGAGACCGAGCAGTACCACCTGTGCATCGGCGGCGCCGGCATGGCTCGCGACGACGAGCGCCGCTTCGCCCTGCGGGTCCTGGAAGGCATCCTCGGCGGCACATCCTCCTCGCGCCTGTTCCAGGAGGTCCGCGAGAAGCGGGGACTGGCCTACTCGGTCTTCTCCTACTCCAACCTCTATGCCCGGGCGGGGGAGATCGGCGTCTACGTCGGCACCCGCCCCGAGAACCTCGTGGAGGCTGTCAGGGTCGTGACCGAGGAGCTGCGCCGCTGCGTCGAGGACCCGGCCACAGAGCAGGAGCTGACCCGCTCCCGGGAGAACCTCAAGGGCAGGATGGTGCTGGGGCTGGAGTCGACCGGCGCGCGCATGGGACGGCTTGGAGCGGCCGTCCTCGGCGGCCTGCCGATCTTCTCCGTCGACGAGGTGATCGAGCGGATCGACGCCGTCTCGATGGACGACCTGCGTGCCCTCGCGGCCGAGCTGTACGGACCCGAGCAGCTGTCCGTTGCGGCTGTCGGCCCCGGCGAGGACAGGTTCCTGGAGGCGATCGAGCCGCTTGGCGTCGGCGCCCGCGCCGAGGCGCAGGAGGCGGCGCGATGATCAGGGTGGCGGTTGCGGGCGCGGCGGGACGCATGGGGGAGACGACGTGCAGGGCCGTCGAGGGCGCTGGGGACATGGAGCTCGTGGCCCGGGCGGACCCGACGCTCGGCACGAGTCTCGCCGAGACGCTGTCGGCACCGCCCGAGTCGAGGCCCCAGGTCGTCGTTGACTTCACCCGCCCCGACACGGCCCTTCCCAACGCGACTGCATGCCTGCGGGCGGGCGTTCACGTCGTGATCGGAACGACGGGCTTCGACCCGGCCTCCCTGGCGGGCATCGAGCCGGACCAGGGCGGGGAGGCTGCAAAGGCCCTGATCGCGCCCAACTTCGCGATCGGCGCGGTGCTGATGATGCGCTTCGCGGCAGAGGCGGCCCGCCACATGGCCAAGGCGGAGATCGTGGAGCTCCACCACGACGGCAAGCTGGACGCCCCCAGCGGCACGGCCAAGCGCACTGCGGAGCTGATGGCAGCCGCCACGGGCGGGCCAGAGCCGCCGATCCACTCCGTCAGGCTGCCGGGGCTGGTCGCCAACCAGGAGGTGATCGTGGGCGATCTCGGGCAGACCCTGACGATCCGCCACGACACGACGGGACGGGAGTCCTTCATGCCGGGCGTGCTGCTGGCGATCCGGGGCGTCGCGGGCCTGCAGGACTCGCCCACGATCGGCCTCGAGAGCCTGCTCTTCTGAAACGGGCTGCGACCGTGAGATACTGGCAGCGATGAGCGACCTCGGCACGATCCTGACGGCCATCGTCACGCCCTTCGACGAGCGCAGCCGCGTCAACGAGGAGTCCTTCGTGGCCCTGATGCGCCACCTGGCGGCCAACGGCTCGGACGGGTTCGTCGTGGCGGGCACGACGGGGGAGGCCTCGACGCTCAGCGAGGAGGAGCAGCTCAGCCTGATCGCCCTGGCCGTCGCCGAGCGTCCCGAGGGCACCTCGATCGTGGCCGGCACGGGCACCAACGACACCCGCCAGGTCGTGCACATGACCGAAAAGGCAGGCGACCTGGGCGTCGACGCGGTCCTGGTCGTGACCCCCTACTACAACCGCCCCAGCCGCCTGGGCCTGATACGCCACTACGAAGCGGTCGCCTCGGCGACCGACAAGCCGGTCCTGCTCTACAACGTGCCGGCCAGGACGGGCACGAACATGCCGCCGGACCTGCTGGCCGAGCTGGCCCGCATCGAGGGCATCGAGGGCCTCAAGCAGGCCAACCCCCAGGAGCTCCAGATGATCGAGGGCCTGGACCTGTACGCGGGCGACGACGGGTCCTTCGCGCGCACCCTGGACATGGGCGGGGCGGGCGTCATCTCGGTGGCCAGCCACATCGTCGGCAACGAGATGCAGG
>Ga0181522_10001449_pt1 | contig 14463 bp, 12 predicted proteins | sample PEATcosm2014_Bin_27_FD_121103 | JGI IMG/M metagenome (GOLD analysis project Ga0181522, IMG submission 121103) | Peatland microbial communities from MTU Mesocosm Facility, Houghton, MI, USA - PEATcosm2014_Bin05_10_metaG | ecosystem: Environmental > Terrestrial > Soil > Wetlands > Peat | place... | reverse complement strand
TAGCTCTGCCTGCCGTCTCAATCGATGACGTCATCGTTTGACGTTCCATCCTCTTCAGCTCCTTCCGAAAATGTTCGATCCGATCGGTGCGCCCGGGCGTGGGCACACGGTGTGAGCGTCAGCCGGAAGGGCTAGCCGGGGCGCTCGGGGATCAGAACGAAGAAGGCCGTGCGCCACGGCAGGTGGGCAAGCTTGAGGCGACGAACCGCACGAGGCGACGTCAGCCGAAGCCACGCGCCCCGTGTCAGGAAGCCCGCCATGCTGCCAGCGGCTCCAGCCGACCCGGAGCCTCCCGACGCACCGCTTGGGGCCGGCCCGGGACTCGGCGATGCCGGGTGGCCGTTGTCATCGGAGGACGGGGAGCTGCCCCCCGCCTGGCCGTCGCCTGCCGTCGCCCCCGACGGTTGCGCGCCGTAGGCGTCCAGCGTCAGTCCCATCGTGCTCGTCCCCATGACGGCGATCGGCGATGCAGCTTCTCTGCACGCGTTGGAGACGCTGCCTTCAAGCGCCGACAGCTCGCATCCCAGGCTCACGGGCCGACGAGCAGCCTGCATCCTCCCCGTCTCGCCTGCCGCAGCCTCTTCTGCGACGACGCCCTTGAGCGTTTCGACCGGCGGGGGCGTGAGAGTGCCGGGCTCGACAACCGGCGCTTCCGCCCCGGCCGTCGTGATGGCGGGGGGCGCGAGTGTTTCCGCCGGCCTTTCCCTGGCCCCTTCGCTCGGCGCTCCAGCTCTTTCCGGGGACCTTTCGGCCTTCACCGGTTCACTCGGTACAGGCGATTCTGTCGCAGGAGGCGTTTCCACCACGGGGGTGGGTTCGACCACGGGGGGGGCTTCCACGACGGGGGGTGTTTCCACGACGGGGGGCGCTTCGACCTGCGCGGGCGTTTCGGGAGTCGAGGTGACTTCGGCCTGCCCGGTCGCTTCCGATTGCGGTGCCGGTTCCTGTGCGGGCGGCGCTTCGGGCTGTTGCGGGACGGCCGGTTCTTCGGCTGTGCCTTCCTCTTGAATGGATTCACCCGTTGCCGGCGCTTCCTGACCGGTGGTGGCTTCACTCGTGGGAGCCTGCACGCCGGTTTCCTGCGCCGGTTCGTCGGCGAGGCTCGCACTGGGTACGGCCAGCGCGCAGATCAGAAGCAACAGGGCGATCAATGCATGACGTCGGGCCGGGTATGGCGGTCTGCCGCCGGCGCTCGCGTCCGAGCTCGCGCCTGTCATGTCAGCCCACCGCCCCGTAGCCGCGACGCCGTCTGTCGTCTGCCGGCGACTCCGCCGCCGTGCTCTCGTCGTTGGACGTCTCCCACATACGCCAGCTGGCGAAGGCCCACTCTCGCTCGGCCTTGCTCTCGGCCGCGTCGCTGCTGGACGCGAGCCTGCATGCAGCCACGCCGATCACGAGCAGGACGAACCATGCGACGGGGATCAGCACGAGGAGCATGCCCACAGGCTAGGCGATCTACGACGTGTCCGCTCCTGTCCAGGCCGTCAGCTCCCCGACCTCCTCGGGACGGCCCCTGGAACCAGCCAGCTGCTCGATTGCCCACACGAGGACACCGGCCGCCGCGAGCGCGCCGCCGAAGATCGTCACCCCGCTCCAGCCGTCTGCGTCGTAGATGCTCGAGGAAAGCGCCGAGCAGACAGCGGCGGAGACGAACACCGAGGTCATGAAGGCTGTCGTGAGGCGGCTGCGGGCTTCCGGCGCCAGCGCGTAGATGACGCTCTGGTTGGTGATCTGGGCTCCCTGGATGCCCAGGTCGAGCAGGGCTATGCCCACGATCAGCGCAGCCAGCGAGTTGCTGCCGGCGGCGATCAGGCCCCAGGAGGCCAGCATCAGGGCGAAGAACGTCCCCGTCGCCCGCCGCTGGTGGCCCCTGTCGGCAAGCCGTCCCGCCGCCTGCGCGGCCACGGCTCCGACGAGCCCGACCAAGCCGAAGAGGCCGATCGTCGTGTCCCCGTAGCGATACGGGGAGCCCGACAGCAGGAACGCGATCGTCGTCCACAGAGTGCTGAACTGGCCCATGCCCAGGACCCCGTAGAGCATCCGCAGCCGCAGGGTCGGCTGCCCTGCGATCAGGTCCAGCACCGAGCGCAGCAGGCCTCCGTACGTCAGCTGGGTCGTCGGGCGCACCTCGGGCAGGCTTGCCCGCAGGATCACCGTCAGGGCTAGCATGATCGCGCTGGAGATCGCGAAGACCAGTCTCCAGCCGCCGATTTCGCCGACGATGCCGCTGAACGTCCTGGCCAGCAGGATCCCGATCAGCAGGCCGCTCATGACGCTGCCGACGACCTTGCCCCGTTCTCTCTCTGGAGCGAGGTGGCTGGCCATCGGGACGAGGATCTGCGCCACGACAGAAGTCAGGCCGACGAGCGCAAGGCCGGCGCCGAGCACCCAGAAGCTGGGGGCGGCTGCCGTGCCGGCCAGGGCCAGGCACGTCACCATGGAGATGCGCGTGATCAGCTTGCGCCGCTCCAGCAGGTCGCCGACGGGAACCAGCAGCACCAACCCCGCCGCATAGCCGATCTGGGAGGCAGTCACCAGCAGGCCGGCGCTCGCGTCGGAGACCCCGAAGTCCTTACCGATCGTGCTCAGCAGGGGCTGGGCGTAGTAGAGGTTGGCGACAGCAGCCCCGCAGGCTGCAGCCATCAACAGCACCAGCCGCCGCGGCAGGGGGCGCTCCGGACTGCTGTTCTCCTGCTCGCTCACCGCTCCAGCGTAGGAAGGCCCGCGGAACGGAGGCCCTGCGGACCTCAGGCGAGCTGATCGGCCAGGTCCGCCACCGAGTCGAGAATCTGCGAGGCCCTGTAGGGGAAGCGCTCGGCCGCCGCGCGGGTCGTCACGCCGCTGAGCACCAGGATCGTCTCCATGCCCGCCTCCAGTCCCGACACGATGTCCGTGTCCATGCGGTCCCCGATCATCGCCGAGGTCTCCGAGTGGGCGTCCAGGGCGTTCAGGGCCGAGCGCATCATCAACGGGTTGGGCTTGCCCACGAAGTAGGGGTCGACGCCCGTGGCACGCGAGATCAGGGCCGCCACCGAGCCGGTCGCCGGGACCGGCCCGTCGCTGCTCGGGCCCGTCGGGTCCGGGTTGGTGGCGATGAAGCGCGCCCCCGCCTCGATCAGGCGGATCGCTCGTGTGATCCGCTCGAAGGAGTAGGTCCGCGTCTCGCCCAGGACGACGTAGTCCGGCGCCTCGTCGTTGAGCGTGTAGCCGGCGTTGTGCAGGGCCGTCGTCAGCCCCGCCTCGCCGATCACGAAGGCCGAGCCGCCCGGACGCTGGTCTTCAAGGAAACGAGCCGTCGCAAGGGCCGAGGTCCAGATCGACTCCTCCGGCACCTCCAGGCCGCTGCGGGCCAGGCGGGCCGCCAGGTCACGGCGCGTGTAGGTCGAGTTGTTGGTCAGGATCATGTACGGGATCCGACGCTCGCGCAGCAGCGACAGGAAGCGCTCGGCACCGGGGATGGCCTCCTCCTCGCGGACCAGCACGCCGTCCATGTCCATCAGCCAAGTGCGGATCTCTCGCCTGTGCACGCCACCAGCATGACGTAAGCGGCCACCTCGGCTCTAGACTGCAAGCGTCTGGGTGGGCCGCCCTGGGCGGTGTCATGGATGAACGAAGACAGGAGGCCGTCGTGCGTAGGCTCGTGATCGCAATCCTCACATCGCTCGGGGTCGCGGCGCTTCTCTCGCCGGGCGCCCTCGCAGCGGGCACCGTGACCGTCCAGGGCGCCTCGCCGGCGCTCAGCTCCTCGACCGCGACGGGCCCAGCTCCCTCCTCCAGCGCCGTCGAATTCGACGTGGGGCTCAATCCCGCTGACCTGAGTGGTCTCGAAGCACTCGTCCGCGCCGTCTCGGACCCGGCCAGCCCCTCCTACAGGCACTTCCTGACGGCCGCCGAATGGGAGCAGCGCTTCTCCCCGACGGCCAAGGAAGTCAAGCTCGTGGAGAGCTGGCTGCGCCAGCAGGGGATCGCCGTCGAAGGCGTCACCCCCGACCGGCTCACGATCGAAGCCAGCGCAACCGCCGCGACTGTCGAAAGGGCCTTCTCGACGAAGCTCGGCCAGTACCGGCGTGCCGGGCGGCTGCTGCGACTCGCCTCGAAGCCGCTGGCCGTGCCCTCCACCATCGCAGGACTGATCGCGGGCGTCACCGGCGTCGATGAGATCCTCGCCACGCCCGACCACGTCGGCGCCTCGACGAAGCCCGCCAAGAAGTCGGGCAAGGAAGAAATCCCCCAGCCCGAAGGCTTTCGCAACGCGCCCCCCTGCTCGACCTACTACGGCCAGCTGGCCGACCTCGTCGACCCGTCCTTCGGCGGCGGCTTCCCCGAACCGCTGCCCTACGCCGTCTGCGGCTACGTCCCCGCCCAGCTCCAGGGCGCCTACGGGCTGACCTCCCAGGTCCAATCGGGCGTCGACGGCTCCGGCGTCACCGTCGCCATCGTCGATGCCTACGCCTCGCCGACCCTCTACGCCGACGCCCACCGCTACAGCGAACTCAACCAGCCCGCGCGGCCGCTTGGCGCCGGGCAGTTCTCGGAGATGCTCAGCTCCAAGTACAACCAGACGGAACTCTGCGAAGCCAGTGGCTGGTATGGGGAGCAGACGCTCGACGTCGAGGCCGTCCACGCCATGGCGCCCGGCGCCAAGATCCTCTACGTCGGCGCCAAGAACTGTCTGAACGGCCTCTACAAGGCAGTCGAGGAAGCCGTCGACCTCAAGGAACCGCCCAGTGTCATCAGCGACTCCTGGGGTGACAACGGCGGGGACCTGCTCGACGCCGCCGGCACCCGGCGCTCCTTCGACCACATCCTGATGATGGCCGTCACCAGGGGCGTCGGCGTGCAGTTCTCCGCCGGCGACGAAGGCGACGAGTTCGCCAACCTGGGCATGACCGTCGCCGACTACCCGCCCTCCAGCCCCTACCAGACGGCTGTCGGCGGTACGAGCCTGCAGGTGAACGCGGCCGACGAACGGATCGGCGAGCTCGGCTGGTCGACGAGCAAGTCCGTGCTCTGCACTGCCGAACTGGCCGGCGCCGGCTACCCCGGATGCAAGAGGGGCAGCATCGGCAAGTGGCTGCCCAAGGCCCCCGGCGCCTACGACTACGGCGGGGGCGGCGGCACCAGCTACGAGTACCCCGAGCCCTCCTACCAGGAAGGCGTCGTGCCGGCGACCCTGGCCGAACGCAACTCGCGCCTGACGGGCATCCGCAACCGCGTCGAGCCGGACATCTCGATGGACGCCGACCCGACGACCGGGATGCTGGTCGGGGAGACCCAGACCTTCCCCGACGGGGTCTACTACGACCAGTACAGGATCGGCGGCACCAGCCTCGCCTCGCCGCTGTTCGCCGGCGTCATGGCCGACGCCGACCAGGCCGCCGGCGGCCCCCTCGGCTTCGTCAACCCGCTGCTGTACAAGCTCGACGCGACGGCCGCGCCGGGCGCCTTCTACGACGTGCTGCCGGCGGCTGCCCAGGCCGACGTCCGCAACGACTACCTCAACGGTGTCAGCGCCGAAGAAGGCACGATCACCTCCGTACGGACCCTGGACTACCAGGGCAGGGAGGAATACTGCAGCGGCACCGGCAACTGCACCAAGCAGAAGGTCGCGATCGAGACGGCGCCCGGCTTCGACTCGATGACGGGCATCGGCACGCCCGGGTCGGGGCTGATCGCCGATCTCGCTGCCAAGCCCTGAGGACGCCCGGCAGGGATCGAGTCCCGCGGAGGCCAGGTCCGGTCTGACGGCCGACCTGGCCGCCGCTCCCGAAGCGTCCTCATGAGAGATCGCTCAGGGTACCTTTAGACGCCTTTTACGCTTGGCAATAACGTGCGCGCCAGTGAGTAGCGAGGCCTTGCAGCCGGCCCCTCCCGGCGTCGACTGGCGGCGGGCCGAGTTCGTCCTGGTCCTACTCGGGCTCGCCGGCTTCCTGACTCTGCCGATCAGGATCACGACGATCTACAGCAACCTGCCGGCGCACCCGCTGTTCGTGCACGTGCCCGTCGTGCTGATCCCCGTCACGATCCTCGTCGCGATCGTATTCGCCGTCAGGGTCGACTGGCTGCGCCGCTACGGGATCGCCCTGTCGGTCGTATCGATCGTGGCGATGAGCTCCACCTTCCTGGCGATGCAGGCCGGGGCCGCCCTGCGTGGGGCCCTCGGACTGCAGGGTCCGGCCGCCAAGCTGATCTCCGAACACTCCCACGCGGCGCACATCCTGGCCATCGTCTACGTCCTCTTCACGGCCACCCTGATCGTCACCTTCGCGACAGGGCGCATCTCCTCCGGCATGCCGATCGGGATGGAGCTGCTCGACCGGCCGCTGTCGAGCAGGACGCTGTTCGCGGGCCTGCGGGTAGTGCTCGTGATACTGGCCATCGTGGCCGCGTACATGACCTTCCGCACCGGCGACCTCGGTGCCAAGGCCGTCTGGCAGGGAAGGCTGCAGGCCGCCCACGGCGGTGGCGCCGGCCCAGCCCTGTTCGGCCCTGAACAGCTGCCCGCGCCCTGACGCCCGCGCCGCCGCCGTAAGCGGATTCTCATCGGCCCCGCGTGAGGTGTCGCGTTCTCAGTTGTCATGCTCCTGACAACGCGATTGGCCAAACGAGAGGGAGCCGAACATGAGGGCAGTCAGGATCGCAATCGTCTCTGCGGCAGTCGCGCTGGGTGCGCTCTGCCTCGCCGCGGCCTCTGAGGCTGCAGGCGCCGTCCAGCTGACCCTGGACCAGTCGGCTGCCTTCTCCATCCTCGGGCACTCCTGCGGGGGCATCCAGGAGCAGGTCTACGCGACCGGGTTCTCCTCCGACGGCTACCCCACGGGGGACGTCTACATGTCGACCAGCTGCGGCGGCAGCGGGCGCGGCGGCGGCTACAAATCAACGAAATACGCGGCATGGGCCACGGTCGAATGGGACTGGTTCGGCGCCACCCGCGCCTACGCCAAGCTGGAAGGAGCCGCGGAAGGCATCAGCACTACCTTCTCGGCCGAAGACAGCCATGGCGACCGCATCTACAACCTCGGCACCTCCGCCTACCTGGAAGCGAGCTCGCCCCCTCTGACCCCGCCCGGTGCCCCCACGGAAGTCAGCGCCGAATACTCGCCCGTCGAAGCCGGCGAAGAGCAGGAACCGACTCGCCGCTTCATCGTGCGCTGGACGGCCGCGCCCGAAACGGCCGCCCTGATCACCTCCTCGACCGTCACGGCGACACCCGTCGGCTCGGGAGCGCCCGTGATCACGACGACCGTCAGCGGTCCCGCCACGAGCACCGTCCTCGAGCCGCTGGTGCGCGACACGACCTACAGCATCGTCGTCACGAGCGCCGACGCCGAAGGCACCAGCCCGCCCAGCGCTCCGATCGAAGCCTTCGGCGGCACCCACGCGCCACCGACGCTGGAGACCTGCGAACAGCTCCAGGGCACGATCAAGCTGTCCCCCGGCCTGGAAGAAGCGGCCCGGGCCCAGACGGCGACGCTCAAGGGCAAGCTGCTCGGCTGCAACGGCAAGCTCGACCTCGAAGAAGGCACCTTCACGGCCCATCTCAGCAGCGGCCAGCCGCTCGGCTGTGCCACCCTGGCCGAACCCTACGGCGAACCGCTGACGGGCACGATCACCGTCAAGTGGTCACCCGAAGGCGCCAGCTCTACGGGGACCCTCTCGATCCCCCTCTCGGAAGTGCCCGGGTTCGGTCTCACCGGCTCCCTCGCGGGCGGCGCCCTGACAGAACAGCAGCCGATCGCCGCCTCCGTCTACGAGAGCTTCACCGGCGGTCCCGGCTGCGGCGTGCCGACCGGGAAGAAGAAGGCCAAGGCCGTCAAGGCCGGGGCCATCTCCGCCGCAGGAGTCGAGCTCGGCGGCTGAAGGCTTGTTGCCCGCCCCGCGCCCGGGAGCGGCGCGAGGCGGGCGTTTGCCGGGCCGGGCCCGGCGGGCCTCTCAGGGGACGCTGACAGGCGCTGAGGTTGCCAGCACCCTGCCGTCCTTGTCCAGCGCCCTAACCTCGAACACCGTGTCGGTGCTCGTGAGGCCGAGCTTGGTCTCGAAGCCGCTCCACGCGTAGGTCCCGGCCGGAGCGAGCGCTTCCGCGCTTTCGCCTGCCAGCACCTGCCATCCGGCCACCGCCGTGGCGCCGTTCCAGCTCGCATAGAGGGCCACTTCGTCGAGCGATTCGCGTTCGCCGGCGAGCTTGGGCAGCGTGTTCGGCGTGCCTTCCCACGGGAACCGGAAGACCCTGTAGGTGCCGTCCCCCTTGGGCAGTTCCGCGTCGAACAGGAGCTTGCCGCGTTTTTCGCTTTCGCCGCCCGCCGCGAACTCGGAGAAGTACTGGGTGGCTCCGTAGCCGACCATCGCATAGCCGTGCTTGAGAACCTGCATGCTTCCCTCTGCCGGCGCCACGGTGATCGTCGGGCGCTTGTACTGGTGGGTCAGTTTGACCTTGTTGCCGACGAGTCTCAGGATCAGCCCGCGGGAGGCGCCGTAGGCCGGCGGCCCCGCCTCGTCGTCGAACAGCGTCAGCTTGTTCAGCTGCTTGCCTTCCAGGCGGGCGTCGTGCTGGAAGTAGAAGCGCGTCCCCTTGGCCCTTTCGAAGGAGCTGTGCTTGCCGGCGATCTGCCACAGGATCGCGCCCGTTTCCTGGTCGAGGTCATACACGCCCGAGGTGTCACGCAGCGAGATCAGCACGTGGCCTTCGGGCAGCGGCTGGATCGAGTTGATGTGGTAGGGGTCCCATACCCCGTTGGCCGGTTCCACTTCCGTTTCGGCGGGGGCGATGTGCCCGAGGGCGTTCCATTCCCACATCACCAGACCCGTGTGGATGTCGATCTCCTGGGCCACCGCGTCCAGCACCGGCGGATGTTCTGCGTCGCACGTCGGCAGGCAGACCGGCTGGAAGACGTCGATCCAGGCCTGGCCTTCAGGCGTGATGTTCAGCTCGTGGATGTCCATCGACTCCCCGTTGCCCGCTTTGACGTGGGCGACAGGTTCGTAGGAGCTGTTGGCGATGATGCCTTCGCCGAGGCCGTAGGCCGTTTCCGTGACGACGCCCTGCCACCAGGCGATCGACGGCTTGCCTTCATACGTGACCCGCTCGAGGTTCGTGCCGACTTCGCCGACCGCCAGCTGATGCCACCACAGCAGCTTCCCTTCGGGGTTCAGGAGCATCAGCCCGTCGGGCCCGACCGGTTCGAATTCGATCTCTTTGGCGCCCACGTGGATCGTCGGCGCCGGCAGCGGGTCCAGGAAGAAGTCTCCTTCCAGGCTCGGGTCCGCGACGTTGACTTTGACCTTCGGCGGCAGCAGTTCCGGCTCGGTCTTGAAGTGTTCCTCGTCTTCGGGCTTCTGCGTGTCCGCGCTCAGCAGGCCCTCGCTGGGGCCGACGTGGGCGACCGTGAAGTGGTCTTCCAGCGTGCCGCCTTCGTGCAGCGCCACCGTGACCTGCACCTGCTCGCCTTCATCCAGCGGCGAGTCGAGCAGGAAGCTTGCGCCCTGGGCGGAGCCGTAGGGCTGCAGATGCCCTTCGTGCGCTCCGCTTTCGCTGCCCGTGACCGTGACCGACGCGATGTTCGCCGGCGCCGTGCCGAGGATGCTGATCTGCGTGTCTGGCATCGCATCCGGTGCGCCCGGCAGCGGCGAGATCGTCACCGCCCCGGCTGCCGCCGGCACGACCAGCATCAGCCCCGCGCAGGCGCCCAGCAGCCACCCCGTGGCCTTTCTTCGCGGACCGCCCTCCTGCCCGCCCTCCCTCATGCAGAAACCGAACATCTTCCCCTCCTGTCGAGTCCTCTTCATCCCTGCCGGACAGAAGCCCTGCCGGCCGGGCGCCGCTCGGACGCCGGCCGGTCCAAGCCCCCTCAGCCGCCGATCAGCAGCGCCGGTCCCTTCTGTGTGAACACGCTGCTCTGCGAGGTCGGCACACCCCCGTATTCCCTGATTCCCTTCAGGCTCGAAAGCAGCCCGGCCGCCTGGAAGGTGCCTTCTTCCCAGGTGCCCGAGAAGTCCGGCTCGCCGTCGCCTGGATCGGCCCCGAAGGAGATCGTCTGGGCCTTGGCCGCTTCGTTCGTCGGGCCCACGCTCGCAAGCATCGTGCCCGTCAGTTCCGCCGTCTCCGCGCCGCCTGCGCACTGCACCTGCGTGATGTCCCCGCCCGGGCTCGCCGCCGTGACGGCCACGCCCGGTTCGGTCTGGGCTTCGTCCAGCCACACCAGCCGCGTGTCGAGCGATTCGCTGACGACGACGCCGGCCTTCTGGCCCGGCGACTCGCAGGGACCCGCAAGCTGACCCGTGGCATGGCACAGCGAGTAGCTCGTCGAGAGCGTCCCTTCCGTGCCCGAGACGATCTCCCCGCTCTCCTTGCCGCTGGAGCATTCGAAGTGACCTTCGATCGCTTTCGTCAGCGGGTTGTAGAGGTAGATGTCGACTTTGCCGACAGTCCCCTTCACCTTCGCCGGCAGCTTCGGCGCTCCCAGTTCGTACTTGCCGTCATGGCCGGGGCTCGCTTCCGAGCAGGTCTTGTCGGCGTATGCGCCGGTGTAGGCCTTGCCGCTCTTGGCCGCCTTCACGCAGGCCAGGTACTGCGGCGGCGAGGCCGATGCGCTCGCCACCACGCCCAGGCTGCTCGCGAACAGCGCCGCGACGCCCAGCACGATCGTCCCGATCCCTCTCATGTGTCTCTCCTCCTCAAGGGGTTGACGAGAGCAAGCTAACATATTTATCGACAGCGCGTACATTTTTGCTGTAGGGCGGACGAGCTGTGCGCAATCTGCCTAGAGCCGGCTGCAGGGCCCCCGGCGAGGACTAAGATCGCCCCGTGCCCTCCGCCCCCAAGGCCTCCTCGCGCGCGCCGCGTGCGGCTCGCAGAGCCGTCAAGTCGCCGCCCGCGAAGACTCGGCCCTACCTGCGCGCAGAGGATCGGCGCCGCCAGCTGATCGAGGTGGCCGCGACGATCGCCGGCAGCGAAGGAGTCGAACGCCTGACGATCGTCGGGCTGGCCAAGGCCGCCGGTGTCAGCCGCCAGCTCGTCTACGACCACTTCTCGGACCTGTCTGGGCTCGTCTGGGCCGTCCTGCTGGACCGCTTCACGACGATCGACCTGGCCATCCACGAGGCCATCCACCGGCCCCGCGAGGAGGGAGCGCCCGTCGACCCTGGCGCCCCCGCGATGGAGGCCGCCCGCGGCTTCCTGGAGCTCTCGCGCGAGGACCGCCACATCCTGCGCAGCGTCCTGACCGTCACCGATGCTCCGGCGCACGAGCTCAACGCGCTGGCCCTGCAGCTGCGCGAGCGCAGCATCGGGCGCTGGAACAACGTCCTCGGGGGAGGGAGCGAGGCGCGCTCGCGGGCACGCACCTGGGCGCTCGTGAACGCTGTCAACGGTCTCGGCGACATGATCAGCACGGGCGAGCTCGACGTCGATGAAGCACTCGAGGAGTTCGAGTACCTGCTGCGGACCGCCTTCGCCATCCCCGCCGCCAAGGCGTCGCGACGGCCGCGCAGGAAGTCCTGAGCGACACGCCCGTCCGAGGGCGAACTTGACAGCAAGTACAGATTCTGCTCGACTGCCGACCTCGTGACGGTCCCCGCCCAACCGCGATACGGCAGTCTCAACCTGCCCCTGGTGCAGCGCTGGCTGTCGATGGCGCCGCCCCAGGACGGGCCCTTCCTGGCCGTCAACCTGATGCGCTACCGCCCCCTGGCGCAGTACGCCGACGGGCGTCCGACGACGCTGACGGGCCGCGAGGCCGACGACATCTACACGCCGCTCGGCCCGCTGGCGGCGGTCGGCGGTCGGATCGTGCTCGCCGCCGACGTGCTCGAGCAGCCGGCCGGCGAGCCCGGCTTCCATCGCGTCGCCATCGTTCGCTACCCGACCCGCTCGAGCTTCGTGGAGATGGAGCGCCGCGAGGACTTCCAGGAGCTGCACGTGCACAAGGACGCCGGCATGGAGTTCACGATCATCCTGGCCGCCGAGCCGCCCGCAGTGGCGCCTGCGCCGGGTCGCGACGACGGCGCCCTCGTGCTGCGCCTGCGCAGGCTGGCCGAGGACAGCCCCCCGCCCGAGGACCCGGCGGGCCTGCGCGTGCTGTTGGGGATGCCCGCCGAGGGCGTGATCGTCGGCGACGAGCGCCGCTGGGACGAGGCCCGCATCGAGCTCGTGCAGGAGGGGACGCCGGTCGCCTCGCCGTCCGGGGCCGTCGAGGAGGAGATCGTCATGACGCTCGGCGTCCTGCTCGACGACCTGGCCGCCGCGGCCGGTCCGCCTCCGGCTTCGTGAAGATCGCGGCGTGAGCGGCGCGGGGGAGCAGGCAGGCGCGGAAGGTCTCGCCGGCGCCGGCGAGGACGATCCGGCCCGGGCCGGCTACTGGCCGCGTCCCTGGACCTGCGAGGACGGCGGGTCACGCCGTCACGGCTGCCCGCACGGCCTTCCGGGGCTCGGCATCGGCGCGGGGGAGAGGCTCGTTGTGAGCGCTGTTCGCGACGCCTTCGCCACGGACGCGCTCGTGCGGCGCGAGCCCGGGGAGCTCTACGCCCTGCGCCACGACGTGCCGCTGGGGGGCGCCCAAGCAGGGCCCGTGCAGGCCTGGGTCGAGCGCCTCGATCCGCACAGCCTCGCCACGACGGCCGCCACGCCGCGACTGCCCGGGGGGCCCTTCTGGCCCGGCGGCATCGCCGCCCACCGCTGCGGCGACCTGCACATGGTCTTCGGCGAATGGGCCCACAGGCTCTCCCCGGACCTCGACGTGCTGGCATCCCATCGGCTGCCCGTGCCCCGCCCCCACAACTCCTTCGTCGTGCTGGCCGGCGGGGAGCTGGTCACGAAGGACTGCGACGCCCCCGCCGGCCTCGTGCCCTCGACCGTCTCCGTGCTCGACCCCCACGCCCTGCTTCCCGTCTGCCCGCCGCTGCGCCTGCCCGAGCCCTCGATCGCCCGCCTCTCAAGCGACGGCGAGAGCGTCCTCGCGCTCGGCACCACGACCGCCTTCCGCCTGCGCCTGGACCGGACCGCCGGCCGCCTTGAGATCGAGGACTCCTGGCGGCCCCGCTACGGACCCGCGCCCGGGCGCAGCTTCGGCTGGGACCCCGTCCTGACGGCCGAGCACGTCCTGTGGATGGACAACGGCAGCAACGACGTCTCGCACACGATGCTGGGCAGCGGCCGGGCGCCCGACCCGCTGCGGCTGTGGTGGGTCCGCCACGACGACGAGCGCGCGATCGCGTCGACGCAGATCAGCGGCCTGCCCTTCGGGACGGAGTCCAACCCGCCCGGCTGGGACCCCCTCGGCAGGATCGTCGTCGCCTACGACTCCGGCAACGCAGTCGTGCGCGCCTGGCGCATGCACGGGGACGAGCTCGAGCCGCTGTGGCGTCGCGACGGCCTCGCCCATGCGGGACACCTGATCCTCCACCCCGACACCCGCGAGCTGGTCGTCCAGGACTGGCGGGGTCCCCGCAACCCCGCCAACCCCATGCTCAGGCGCGGCCTGCGGGGCACGATGCGCGTCCTCTCCCATGCCGGCGCGCTGCGGCGTGCGGCGGGCCGCATCGGTGGCGACGAGCTCGTCGTGCTCGACCTCGACAGCGGCGCAGAGAAGGCCAGGGTCGCCGTTCCCTCGCCGAGCCAGGCCTACCTGTTCCCGGCCCCCGGCTTCGAGCGCGACCTCTACTACCAGTCGATCACGACGATCGCCCGCGTCGCCGTCGAGGCCTAGAGCCCCGGCGCCTGCGTGTCGGTCCGCCGGCACTCCTCGATCAGGGCCTCGCGCAGGCGGCCGAGCTCGGCCGCGGCAGCCGGCGTGCGGGGCCGGGCCGTGTCCCGCTCCACCAGGTTGGTCATCTCCAGGGGGTCGGCCTGCAGGTCGTACAGCTCGTGTTCTGCCTGCGCCCGTCCGGCAGGATCCAGGTAGGCCGCGTACTTGAAGCGACCGTCGCGGATCGCGCGGACGCGGTTGGGCTGGCCCGGGGCCTCCTGACGGTTGGTGCCCGCCTGGTGGTCGTCGTAGGTGAACAGGACGTGCTCGCGGGACGCGACGGCAGGCGGGCGCTCGAGCACCGTGGCCAGGTCCAGGTCGGCGGCCTGCACGGCCGCGTGGTCGGGGCGTGCCGCGCCGGCCATCTGCCCGCACAGGCTGAAGCCGTCGATGGCTCCCTGCAGGGGCGCCCCGGCCAGCTCCAGCAGCGTCGGGACGACGTCCACCAGCGACGCCGCCGCATCCGTCTGGGCCGCCTGCGGGAACAGCAGCGGGTTGGAGAGGACCAGCGGCACCCTGATCGTCTCCTCGTAGGCGTTGAACATCTTCTGGCGCAGCCCGCCGTGGGACAGGCCCATCTCGCCGTGGTCTGAGATGCGGGCGATCACCGTGCGCGAGCGCAGCGAGCGGGGGTCGGAGGCGTCGCCCAGGGCGCGCAGCAGGCGGCCGATCTTCTCGTCGACGACCCCGTGCAGGTAGGCGTAGAAGTTGACGTAGTCGCGCT
>Ga0181522_10001448_pt1 | contig 14470 bp, 13 predicted proteins | sample PEATcosm2014_Bin_27_FD_121103 | JGI IMG/M metagenome (GOLD analysis project Ga0181522, IMG submission 121103) | Peatland microbial communities from MTU Mesocosm Facility, Houghton, MI, USA - PEATcosm2014_Bin05_10_metaG | ecosystem: Environmental > Terrestrial > Soil > Wetlands > Peat | place... | reverse complement strand
TTCGCCGGTAGAAATAAACCGATAGCGACCCAGTCAGCACAATGCCAAGCACCGGAATCATCCCGAGGAACGTTCCCAGCGCTCCAGCCTTGAGCGCCGAACGCATCGCGGCGCGCTGATCGAACAGCCCTGATTGCGTCGGAAGGGCTCGGTCGAAGCCGCCGGCCTCGGGATGGATCACCGCTGCATCCACCGCGTCACTTACGGGCGCCGCAATTTCTCCCGCCGGAGCCGCCATCTGCACGTGAATCTGCGGCGCACGGCATTGCGGACAAAACGGCCGCCCGTCTTCAACTGCAGCCCCACACTTTTCGCAAGAATGTTCCACTGATGTGAAACTAACGCAGAAACAAAGCCGGCGGCAACCCCGGAAGGGTCGTTGTCACCAGCAACTCGTACCGCATGCGCCAAAGAGATCGTCTACGATCGCAGGGCCACAGCCTTAGCCGCAGCCGCATGCTCGAAGAACCCCAAGCTCTGCACCGGCCTCAGATCGTGCCGTCCTTCCCGGTACGCATCCTGATATACACGAGCGCAAAGCGCGCGCCTTTCCCGCTCGACTTCACCGCCACGATGTGCTGATTCCCTTCCGTCCCAACCTTCAGTTCCAGCCCGTCGCTCGAGTTGCTGCTGTCGCACGTCACCGGCTTCTGCAAATCGTCCTTGCCATTGCTATTGACGTGGCCGCCGCTGCTGTACTCGCCATGGCACTGAATCGGCTTCCCGAACTTTTGCAGTTGCTTGTCGTAATACGCCGTGATTTTGTCAGGCGCATCGTCAGAGAGAAACTCCCCCGCCACCACCTTCAACTGAAATCCAGGGAATGACAGGTTCACGTTCGCGCTCTTCTCGTCGTCACTATTGTCTTTCGGTGCAGGCTTTGCTCCCGGATACACGTCGAGTCCCGTATCGCGCATATCGGCGTTCTCGCTGACATGCAGGTCCCCCACCGGCGACTGGATGTCGACTCGTTTCGATCCATCCTTCTCCCCGTTCTTGTCCACGTTGATGCTGCACGCGGGCAGCACGCAAAGCGCCACCAGCAGGCAACCGAGCGCGCATCCCGAAATCGTTTCGCGGGTCGCTTTTTCTCCTCTGCACTTCCTCGTTCTGAACCTAGTCCTGAACATGTGAAGAACCTCCTGAAGCCGCACCGGCAGGGCGTTCCAGCCCCTCGCCTCGGTTTGCTATGCCCGGGATCGTAACGGGCAGATGACCACCGATTGGAATCTCGCCAAACAACGCCTTCACCGCCGCCGTCTCTGAAACCGTCGCATTCGAAAACGCGCAAATGTAGTTTTCAATCGCCGGAAAATCCCCAATCACATATGGATTGCCCATCGCCAACACAACCGTGCGCGCCGCCGCCCGGTCAAGAACTGCCTTCAGCAGGTTCCCGCTCGCCTCATCCATTGACACCGTATTCTTTACTCCCTGCTCCGACCGAACCATCTTCCCCGCCGTCGGAATCACATATATCGCCGCAATCACATGGTCCGCCGTTTCTACCGCCGCCGTCACCGCCGGCATCATGCCTACCGCCGACCGCGAATCGACATAAATAATGTGCGCGTCCGGCACCCGCGCCAGAATTTCCCGCGCCAGCACCCGCCCCGACTCGGTGCGCATATCGTCCGAAAAAATCACCGCAACAATACGATTCTGCGCCTCTGTCTCTGACTGATACGGAAGTCCTGCCCGCGGAGTTCCCAGCCTTTTCACCGGCAGTTCGTGCCCGTTGTCCCGGACCAGCGTAATCGCTTCGTCCGCAATGCGTTGCCCCGCCGCCAGATTCTCCGGAGCCCCCACCAGCCGCTCCATCTGACTCACATCCACCAGCCGATTCCTGTTCAACCCCAGCGCAGCCTTCAGCTCCAGAATCCTTCGCACGGATTCATCCAGCCGCTCCCGGCTGATCTCGCCGCTCTTGACCGCCAGCACCATATCGCGATAGCTCGCGTCCAGGTCCGCCGGAATAATCAGCAGATCGTTCCCCGCCTTGAACGCCTCCACCGCCGCCCGTCCCACATCGTTCGCGTAGAGTCGCGTCAAGCCCGCCATGTCGAGCGCATCCGTCACCACGATGCCCTTGAATCCCATCTCCTCTTTAAGCAGCCCGGTCACCACCGCCTTCGAGGTCGTCGCCACGCGGTTCGGTTCCGCATCGAGCGCCGGCACCGTGACGTGCGCCACCATCACCGCATCCACCCCCGCGGCAATCGCGCGTTTGAACGGAGGCAGTTCCACCGTCTCCAGCCGCGCCCGGTCGCCCGTGACCTGCGCAACACCCAGATGCGAGTCGGTCCCGGTGTCGCCGTGCCCTGGGAAATGTTTGGCCGTGGTCAGCATCGCGCCTTCATGCGCGCCTTTGATATACGCGGCGACAAAATCACCCACCTGCTCCGGATCGCCGCCAAACGAACGCGTATTAATAATCGGATTCACCGGATTTGAATTCACATCGGCATCGGGAAAGAAATTCCAGTGCACCCCAATCGCCCGCGCCTCGAGCGCCGTGATGCGTCCGAACTCTTCGGCATTCTCGGGCTTTCCCGCTGCGCCAAACGCCATCGCATGCGGAAAAACGGTAGTTCCGTTCAGCCGCATCGAGACGCCTCTCTCAAAGTCCGCCGCAAAAATCAGCGGCAGCTTCGAAGTCTTCTGCAAGCGGTTTAACAGCTCCGCCGCCTCATACGGCTGGCTCTTCAGGAGCAGCGGCCCATCCGTCGGCACCGTCATGCCGAGCGACCCGATGTGATACTTGCGAACTTTGTCGCGCAGGTCCACCCAGATCGGATCGGCATCGTTCATGAACTGCACCTTCGCCCAGATCATGAAGAGCTGCCCAACCTTCTCTTCGTTTGACATTTTTCGGAGCGTTCTGTCGGCCCACACGCGACCAGCCCGATCAAGATGGATCGGCCGCGGCCGCGCGAAGTGTTCCTTTGCGGCGCGAGCGTCTTTATTTTTGTCCTTGTCGGTGGCGGAGCCGCCGGCTGCACAAAAGATGAAAACACAAATGAGCGCAGCCCGCAGGCAGAGTCGAAACATGCGCATGACGATAACAAATTTAGGGCTGTGCAACGTAGCGCGTTTCTAAGCCGGCTACCTCCCCGGCACCACCGACTTCAGATACGCCACCACCGCCTTCGCATCCGCCTCGCTCATCCGAAACGGCATCATCGGAAAGCGCAGCTCTTTCCCGTTCGTCCAAATGCCTGTTGTCAGCAGCTTAACCATATCCGCGTCGCTCGCCGGAGGATTGCCCCCAATCCTCGGCGCGATCAGCGGCCAGTTACTCATCACGCCGTTCGCCGGCGCCCACAGCACCGGAGCGCCTTGCAGCCACCGGCTGCGATCAAGGTTGCCGCTGCCGTCGCGCGGAGTGTGGCACTCGCCGCACATCGCCACGCCCTCCACCAGGTATTTGCCGCGCGCCACCTCGCCGCCGCTTTCAGGCGCGCCCTTCGCAGCTGCGGACTTGCGCGACTGTGGGTGCGCGGACGGAGCGACAACCAATACGCAGATGAACGCGAGCAGAAATGCCAGGGATGCAGATCTCTGGAAGATTCGAACACGGCAACAATTCCGATTCATGAGCCAATGATTCGGCTCAGGCAAGTCTTGTGTCAAGTGGATTTCAAATCGGATCTCAAATCAGATTTCAAATCAATAACTAGAAACGACTGGAAATGATTACAAAAGACTGGATTCGACCGACGCGCTCGCTGCATTTTGCACCGCCGGATCATCGCCAAAGCCCGCCAGCCAAGTCACCTCCGGCTCTCGCCGAAACCACGTCATCTGCCGCTTGGCATAGTTGCGATGAGCCTGCTGCGCCGAGCCCAGCGTCGCCTTGCGATCCAACTCGCCGCTCAGAACCTGCATGGCCTGCCTGTATCCCAGCGAAGAGAGCGGCCGCGCCGCCGGCCCATATTTCGCCAGCAATGCTTCCGTCTCGGCAATCAATCCTTCCTCAAACATTTTGGCAGCGCGCTGATTGATGCGCGCGTACAGCGCCTCACGCGCGGGATTCAGCCCCAGCCGCAAAATGCGAAATCCTTCCAGCGGCTCGCGCCCGTCCCGCCAAAGTTCGGTCATCGGTTGCCGCGCGGCCAGGCAGACTTCAATCGCCCGAATCACCTTGGGAATATCGTTCGCATGAATGCGCTCCGCAGCCGCCCCATCCAGCCGCCGCAGAATCCGGTGCAGATATTCGCTGCCTCGCCTGGACGCCCGCTCGCGCAGTCGTTCGCGCAGCGCCTCCGAGCGTTGCGGACCGGCAAACAATCCCTCAAGCACCGCCCGCAAATAAAGTCCCGTTCCTCCGCTGACGATCGGCAACCGCCCGCGTCCGGCAATCTCGCGCACCGTTTGCCGCGCCCGGCGGGCATATTCTCCCGCGCTCACATCGCTTAGCGGATCAACGCAGTCGACAAGATGATGTGGCACCTCCGCGCGTTCGGCGCGCGTCGGCTTGGCCGTGCCGATCTCGAACTCGCGGTACATCGCCACCGAGTCGCAGTTGACGATCTCGCCCTGAAACCGGCGTGCAAGTGCCATCGCCTGCGCGGTTTTGCCGCTGGCGGTTGGTCCAAGCACAACGACCAGGAGCGGCAGCTTCGGCGTCGACTCCGGGGTCAACTTCGATGTCAAATCCGAAGCCCTCAGCGCGCGCTCCACCGGATGTATTGCCAGTAGCGGACAATCGTCAATATCAGCAGCAGCAGCGCGATCACCAGCAGCCCGCTGGCCTCGGCGGCATAACCGGCATGGCGGTGCCGATGCTTGTCATCGGCGGCCGGCTTAGATGGAGCAGGCGTAGCCACGCCGACATTGTAGACCCACGGCGTCAGTCGCGCTATTCGCTGCTCGTCATTCATTCTTCATTCTTCCGCCCTCCGCAAAGCCCGCGCAGCGCCTGTTAAAATCGATGTGTCCCCATGGAAGCATCCCGCATTCGCAATTTTGCGATCATCGCGCACATCGATCACGGCAAATCCACGCTCGCCGACCGCCTGCTGGAGCTGACCGGTTCGCTCGCCATGCGCGAAATGCAGGAGCAGGTGCTCGACGCCATGGACCTCGAGCGCGAGCGCGGCATCACCATCAAAGCCCACGCCGTGCGCATGGTCTACCAGGCGCAGGACGGCCAAACCTACCAGCTCAATCTGATCGATACGCCCGGCCACGTCGACTTCTCCTATGAAGTCTCGCGCTCGCTCGCCGCCTGCGAGGGCGCGCTGCTCATCGTCGACGCCTCGCAAGGAGTCGAAGCGCAGACCCTCGCGAATTCCTATCTCGCCATCAATCACGGTCTCGAAATTATTCCGGTCATCAACAAGATCGACTTACAGAGCGCCGACATTCCACGGACCAAAGAGATGATCGAGAGCGCAGTCGGCCTTGACGCCACCGACGCTCTCCTCATCAGCGCAAAAACCGGCCAGGGCGTGCCGGACGTGCTCGAAGCCATCGTCAAGCGCATCCCGCCGCCCAAGGGCAACCCTAACCGGCCTTTGCAGGCGCTGCTTTTCGATTCATGGTTCGATCCTTATCGCGGCGTGGTCGTGCTGGCGCGCGTCTTTGAAGGCATGCTGAAGCTGGGACAAAAGATCCGCTTCTGGTGGAACGGCCGCGTCTTTCAGGTCGAGGCGCTCGGCGTACTCACCCCCAAGCCCGTCGTCATCGATCAACTCGTCGCCGGCGAAGTTGGATTCATCATCGCGAATATAAAAAATGTCGCCGACACCAAGATCGGCGACACCATCACCGACGACGAGCGTCCCTCGATCGAACCTCTCCCCGGCTTTGAAGAGATCAAGCCGATGGTCTTTGCCGGTCTCTACACGGTTGACGCGCACGAGCACACGCAACTGCGCGAAGCTCTCGAGAAATTAAAGCTCAACGATTCGTCGTTTTTCTTCGAGCCGGAAAGCTCGGTCGCCCTCGGATTCGGCTTCCGATGTGGCTTCCTGGGCCTCCTGCACATGGAGATCATTCAGGAGCGCCTCGAGCGCGAGTACAATCTCGACCTCATCACCACCGCGCCCGGCGTGCGCTACATCATCCACAAGACCGACGGCGAAGTCATCGAGGTCGACAACCCCTCGCGCTGGCCCGATACGAGCGAGATCGCCAAAGTTGAAGAACCAGTCATCCTCGCCGTCATTCTGACCAACGAAGAATATGTCGGCGGAATTTTGAAGCTGGTCGAAGAAAAGCGCGGTAAGCAAAAAAGCTTCGAATATGTCAGCTCGTCGCGCGTCATGCTGCAATACGAACTGCCGCTCAATGAAATCGTGCTCGATTTCTACGACCGGCTGAAGTCCGTCTCCCGCGGCTACGCGTCGCTCGACTACCACCTCTCGGGCGCGTGGGAGTCGCCCATGGCCAAGCTCGACATCATGGTGGCCGGCGAGCCGGTCGATGCGCTCTCGACCATCATCCACAAGGATTTTGCCTACGAGCGCGGCCGCGCTCTCGCCACCAAAATGAAAGAACTGATTCCGCGCCAGATGTTCGAAGTCGCCATCCAGGCGGCCATCGGCGCCAAGATCATCGCCCGCGAAACCGTGCCTGCGATCCGTAAGAACGTGCTCGCCAAGTGTTACGGCGGCGATATCACACGCAAACGCAAGCTCCTCGAAAAGCAAAAAGAGGGCAAGAAGCGCATGAAGCGCATCGGCCGAGTAGACATTCCGCAGGAAGCATTCCTGGCAGTGCTGAAGGTCGGAGAAGGCAGCAGCTAGTTCTTCTCGCGCCGGGAATAGATGCCCGGAAGATATCTAGATAATGCCGGGAAAAGATAAAGCCAAATGAAGAGATTTGGATAAAGATCCAAGTAACCGATCCGCCCGCTAACCGAAAAGAGGCTTCTATGACCCGCGTCATAAAGTTCATCGCAATTCTCGCCGCTTCCCTCACAATCGCCTTCGCGCAAGATGGAGCCATGGTCCCCAAGCCTCCCTCCAATCGCCCGCTGAGAATTCGCGTCTCCACCGGTGTCATGCTCGCTATGGTCGTACACAAACCTATGCCGGTCTACCCTGACGAAGCCATGACGAAGGGCATCCAGGGAGATGCGATCTTCAAGATCGACATCGATGAAACAGGCAAGATCGTCTCCACCGTGCCCATCGCTGGCGATCCGCTCCTCATCGCGGCCAGCGTGGAAGCAATGCGCGATTTTCGTTTTCGCCCTTACTTGCTGAATGGCACACCGGTGAACGTGGAGACTGTTTTAGGTTTCCGCTTCGCAGTGCAAAAGAGCGGCAACGGCGTTAACGGCCGTGTGGATTGCATACACCAGGAATCGATGCCCGCCACATTAAAAGACCGGCCTGAGTTTAGGGGTGGATCGGAGACCTCCGATGGCCGGCTGATTCTCGATGCCCGCAAGATATCCGGCCCCGAGCCAAACCTGCCGCCCGATTTGTCCGGCAAATCAGGATCGGTCTATCTCACCGTCACCATCGGCGAGGACGGCAAGGTTCAGGATGTGAAGGTCGTTGGCGGCGATGAGCCTTTCATCGCTCCCGTCGTCGAAGCGGTGAAACAGGCAATCTACGAGCCGCGGTTAGTGGATGGAAAGCCCTCAGTCGAAAAAATAGAGGCGAGCTACCACTTCGGCAAACATTGACGAGCGGAGCACGTAGAGGCGGACTGCTTGTGGCCGGCCAAAGACCTATGGCCAGACGCAGCCCGGACAATACCTACGGCCGAGTCACCACTTGATTCGCCGAGGCAGGCAGCACAAAGCTCACACCGTTCGCGTGGTTGGCCGCGGTCGTAGCGGCAATGTCGAGTGCTGAGAGCTGAATATCTGCCAGCACATACTGCCCCTGCCCGTCATTGTTAGCGCTCGGGTGCGCATACATCGTCCGTCCCACGATCGCGTAGTCGGCAACTTCTTCGCGCCGACCATCCCGGTAGACAAGCACAGTCGCGGCCAGATTCGGTTTCGCAAGAGTTATCTCCGGCCGCGAGCTCGCCAGCACTGCTGCCTCCCGCGAGCGCACATCTGCATCTTCCGAGCGCGCCATCCCGCCATAACGCACATAGCGATCGCCCTGCAACTCAATCAACAACGACGCAACCTTCGGCGGCGCAGCCTCAGCAGCGGACGGAGCCTGCATCACCAGAAACGGCGGCGTATATTCCGGTGTCGCCTCGCCGAAAGGATAATCGTCCCAGAGGAATGCGGTATCGCCGACAAAGTAACCGCGCGGGACGTTGTTTCGGTGATGGCTAAAAGACGATCGGCCAAACGACGATCCAAAACTGCGCCCGCCCCCGCGATAGCCTCCGCGCATCTGCGCTCCGCAGAGCGAGGCCATAACCGCCACTGAAGTCACCACGAGAATAAGCCGGCGTGCCATCGACGTACTCGTCATTCTATCCCTTCCGCAGCCGCGCGGTCTTTCACACCGAGCGGACTTTCGCAGCCAGACGACCTATTGCAGCCGCACGGCATGAAGCACTCCGCCCCAAAATCATGCGCTGCCAATCACCCACCCGGAAAGGTCCGTCGCCGCACCCAACCGCCAGCAACGAACTACCCATTGAATAGCCGATACTGCATGGATTTATACGGCTACAGACTTCGCCGTATTGTGCAAATCTTCAAAAGCCCCAGCAAATTGCTGATTCGGGACAGTTTCTGCAACGCGCCCGATCGTTGAAGTTAACCAACTTAGAAACATAGTGTTAGATCGCGTTCAACTGTCCCAAAATGGGCCGACCCAACGGTCGGAAATTGCTCGCCGCAGGTGACGGCCTTCGCATCCACAATCTTTTCCACAGGACAACGCGGCTGCCGCCCGCGTCTGGCGCGGCCTCCGCGAAAACGTTTGCTGGAATGCCAAACAGTCGGCGTCAAGCTTGGCGAGCCGACTATTGGATCGTGTCGCCGGGCTCGCTGTTGCCGTCCGCCAGGTTTGCGAAACGCGTGGAGTTGTGCAGAAATGCCAGATGAAATTTGCCGATCGGCCCGTTGCGCTGCTTCGCCATAATGATCTCCGCGCGCCCCTTCAGCTCCAGGTCGTCGGGCCGGTAAATCTCTTCGCGGAAAATGAACATGACCACGTCGGCGTCCTGCTCAATCGATCCCGACTCGCGCAGATCGCTCAGCTGCGGCCGGTGATCTCCGCCCCGGCTCTCCGGCGCGCGGCTGAGTTGCGACAGCGCCATAACCGGAACCTGTAATTCCTTGGCAATCGCTTTCAGCCCGCGCGAAATCGCCGAAACTTCCTGCGTTCGATTTTCAAAACGCTTGCTCCCGCCCGACATCAACTGCAAATAGTCGACCACCAGCAGATCAAGTTGGCCGCGCGACTGCTTCAGCCGCCGCGCCTTCGCCCGCATTTCGCTAAGAGTGATGCCCGGCGTGTCGTCGATAAAGATCTGCGCGTTCGCCAGCTCCTCCATCGCGCGCCCAACTTTCTTCATATCGTCCGCCCACAGCGAACCGGTCCGCATCTTGTGTGCGTCCACAATCGCGCGCGAGCACAGCAGCCGTTGCAGCAGCGCCTCGCTCGACATTTCCAGCGAGAAAATTCCCACCGTCTTGCCATCGTCAATCGCGGCATTCTCGGCGATGTTCATCGCGAATGACGTCTTGCCCATCGATGGCCGCGCCGCCAGAATCACGAGATCGGATTTCTGCAATCCGCTGGTCATCTCGTCCAGCTCGGTGTAGTGCGTGGCCAGTCCGGTGATGCGCTGCCCGCGCTGCAACAGCGCGTCGATCGAGCCAAAAGAATTCCGGACAATATCCTGAATGCCCTGAAAGCCCTGCCCGATGCGCTTTTCCGAGAGCGCAAAAATCGCCGCTTCGGCATCGTTCAAAATGTCGTCGGCCGGGTCAGCCTGCTCGCTCGCCTTGGCAATCGCCGTACTCGACACGCTAATCAGCCCGCGCAGAATCGCCTTGTCGCGCACGATCCGCACATAGTGATCGATGCTCGGCCGGTCCGGCACGCCATCCAGCAGGCTCGACACATATCCCACGTCGCCAATCGCCTGGAGATCTTTTTTCTGCTCCAGCTCCTCCACCAGCGTGATGATGTCGATCGGCTTCGACGCCTCGGTCAGGTCCATCATGCGCGCGTAAATCCGCCGGTGCGCATCCAGCGAAAAATCGTCGGGCTTCAGATGTTCGGCGGCATCGTTGAACGCATGATTGTCCAGCAGGATCGCGCCCAGGATCGAGCGCTCGGCTTCAATGTTCGCCGGCATCCGTCCGATGCTGCTGTCGATGGTGGCCACGATGTTGAGGTGAGTGCGAGGCATCGTAATTCTTTTCGGCCTGTGAATGTCAGGCGTGGGTGATGGAAAACCCGTCCGAAATTATTTGGGTCGAACTACTTTTCTCGAATTACTTTTTCCCCACGCGCGACCGAACAGTCCTTCTCCGCTCCACGCAGTATGCCGCTGATGGCGAACAAAAAGCAAATCGTTTCGCGACCGACAAAGCGACAAAGCAGGGTGCCCCATGTCTCGAGGTTGAGACAGGGGAACCACAACCGACGGCACCATAGGGTTTATGGTCGGCTCCAAAGGTTTATGGGCGGAAGAATTGCCCTCGACCCCGAACCAATCCCCCCGATATGTGTACTCTGTCTCGCGCCCTACAGCGTCCCCCAAACTCGCATGACAGGTTTCCTGTATCGACCTTCCGGGCCAGGACGACGACAATGGAGCCTATGTATCCAGACCGGATCCCGAGCGATCGCCTGCTTCGCGAATCTTCGAATCTCTTTCAGTTCCAGGGCCCCAACGATGGCAGCGCCGACAACCACGAAGTCCCGCCGCTTCCGAACACCGCGCCTCCAAATAGCGGCGACAACCCCGAGTTCACCAAGTGGTGGAGACGCTGGGTCTCACGCGTCCGCGTGACCGCCCTCAAAAATCCAGCCCGAAGATTCCACATCGGGCGCAAAAATAAACCGAGACCAGAAGACAAAGCTGCCCAGGGCAACGGCACCGACAAACCCGCAAGGGGCACCGAAGGCGGAGACACTTTCACCCGCACCGACCGCGGAGAAGTCCGTCACCGCAACCACGTCCCGCCCGCCACCAGGGCAATCTCAGGCGAAGCCGAGTTCAAACGGTACCTGTTATGACTCTGGTCGCAATGACGGACGGCGCAACAACCGCCGAAGTAGTAATAACGGCAGAAATGAAGTAATGACAGCAGAAATAATAATGACAATCAAGGCGACAACAATCACAGCTCTTCAATCGATTTCGCCGTCGTGGCATCGATCAACCGTGCCGCTACTCCGTCGATCGATAACCGCCTTCGATCTCCGCGCGCCCAGCGACCCGCTGCGCTCGCCGGAGCCGTTCCCCGCACCCGAGCCCGTGCCTCCGACAGTAAGACGTCCATCCCCAGACAGTCCCGAAAATCCGGACATGCCGCTTCCCAGCCCCGACCCCATCGAACCCAGCCAGATTTAGAAGCCAGAGCGTTTCCAGAAGGACTGTTTCCAGGGCACGGACAGGGTGGGCGTGGGAACTAGTTTTTGGGGAATAACTCGAAAAAACAAATGCGGCCCGGGCCAGCCACCCAAGCCGCATTGTTGTCGCGGATGCTTCCGACTGCCGTCTTCCGCCAGGGACGGAAGATCACCGCGGAGCGGCAGCTCCGAAGAGCGCCCCGCCGCGATGCCAACTGAGGCTCTCGCCTCAGGCTTCGAAATTCAGCGCTTCCATCCTGCCTTGGAGGAGGATTTCAAAGGAGGCCGCAATGCCCAGAACCCGGCTCACTGGAGATGAACCGAATCCCCCGACGATTCACCCTCGAGAGAATCGCCGGCAACACTGAATCTTGGCCGGCAGCGTTCAGAAACATACTCGCGCTTTGGCTGCGGACACTGTGCCGGAGGGCCGCGGGTGAACGCAATGGCAAACTCGGGCGGCGTTGTGCAAAAGGTGTGGAGCGGAGAAAGTTCCTGTGGAAAGAGAAGGAAAAACCGGGTCGATATTGCGTAGATGACTTAGTTCGCGGGCAGCAGTGGCTGTAGAGCCTGGATCGGTTTGACGGGCGCGGCCGCCGTCGCCACATTGGAGTTGCAACACGGGCATTGCCACATGGGGCACTGACGTACAATAGCGCCGATGATTGCGCATCTTCGCGGAACACTTTTGGCGAAACATCCCAATCAGGCGATCGTGGAAACACACGGCGTCGGCTACGACGTGACGATCAGTGTGCCGACTTTTTCCGAGTTGCCGGCCGAAGGCAGCGCGGTGGCGCTGCACATCCACACGCACGTGCGCGAGGATGCGCTGAACCTGTACGGTTTCTTGCGGCGGGCGGAGAAACAACTTTTTGAAAAACTTCTTACGGTGAGTGGAATTGGTCCGAAGCTCGCGATCACGATTCTGAGCGGCATGCCGGCCGATGAGATGGTGAACGCGATTCGGAACGGCGATGTGGCGCGGCTGACGCGGATTCCGGGGATCGGGAAGAAAACAGCGGAGCGCATGGTGCTGGAGTTGCGCGACAAGTTGCCGGTTGTGCCGGGAACTGCGGAGGCGAGCGCTACGGCGGCCTCGCCTGTGGAAGAGGATGTGATTTCCGCGCTGGTCAATCTTGGATATCAGCGGGCGGCGGCGGAGAAGGCGCTGAATGCCGTGCGGGGCAAAGCATCTGCAGGATTTGAGGCTTCGTTTCGTGAGGCGCTCGGGGCCTTGGCTAAGTAAAACTTAGCCAGGTTAGGAGCCGCGTGGCGACGTTTAGCTTTTTGGCGCTGCGGGCAAATGGATGGGTCCTTCGCCCACTCACTTCGTTCGGCCTCAGGATGACAAAACATTAAGTAGGAGCAGTGGATCGCAATCAATGGCAGCGGGCAGGGAGGTAGTGTGCGGCGAGTGGTTCTTATTGTTTTTCTGGTGGTCGGGATCGCGGCGGCTTTTCTGGCGGAGCTTCCCCAGATGGTGGATCAGAGCGAGAACAAGGTTCTGGTCAAGCCGCCGTACGCCGCGTCCGACAAGGCTTTTGCGCTGCACCGCCAACTTACGATCGCCGACCTGCACGCCGATTCGCTGTTGTGGGGACGCGATCTGCTGGAGCGCAGCGCGGACGGGCACGTGGATATTCCGCGACTCGCCGAGGGGAACGTTGCGTTGCAGGTTTTCTCTCTGCCTACCAAGAGCCCGCGCGGGCTGAACATCGAACACAATGACGACAAGAGCGACACCATCACCTTGCTGGCGCTGGTGGACCGCTGGCCGCCGGCGACCTGGACAAGTCTGACGCAGCGCGCGCTGTATCAGGCGCGGCGACTGCATCAATTCGCGAAGGGGTCGCGCGGCGGATTTGTGGTGATCGAGAGCGCGGCAGATCTTTCGAGCTATCTGGAGCAGCGCTCGCATAACGGGAATCTCACTGCCGGTCTGCTCTCGATTGAGGGAGCACATGCACTCGACGGCAAACTGGAAAATCTTGACGCGCTGTATGGCGCAGGCTATCGCATGATGTCGCCCAGCCATTTTTTCGACACCGACATTGGCGGCGCGGCGGCGGGAGTCGGGAAGATCGGGCTGACGGACAAAGGGCACGAATGGGTTCGACAGATGGAGATGCGGCACATGATTGTGGACCTGGCGCACGCGTCGTCCAAGACAATTGACGATGTGCTCGCGATGGCGACCCGGCCGGTGGTGGTGTCGCATACCGGGGTGAAGGGGACGTGCAATAACAATCGCAATCTGAGCGATGATCAGATTCGCGCGGTGGCAGCCAAGGGAGGATTGATCGGGATCGGATATTGGGAGACGGCGACGTGCGGGACGGACGCGCGTGCGATTGTGAAAGCGATGCGGTATGTATCGGATCGCGTGGGCGTGGAGCATGTAGCGCTGGGGTCGGATTTCGATGGGGCAGTGACGGAGCCGTTCGACACGACCGGCCTCGTGAAGATTACCGAGGCGATGATGGAGGCGGGGTATTCGGAGGCGGAGATAGGGATGGTGATGGGCGAGAATGTAGTGAAGTTCCTGCGGGAGAATTTGCCGGAGAAGTGATCGCGAGCGCGATTATCTGCACCGATCCTGGCAATACCCCCGGAGACGTATGATGGGTAAAACTCGAGTGGCACTGGGGTCCGGCGATCGACAAGGTGTAGAGTTTGGCGGACAAAGGCTTTCATGACCATCCTCGCGCGACTAGAGCAATGGAAGGCGCAGGGCAAAATTTCGCCGGAGCAGTACGCGCATTTGGCAGGCCTCTCCCGTGGTGAACCGTTCTCCGTTTTTCTCGAGCTGAACGTTCTGCTCTATGCCGGCGTAGTGGCGTTCGTTGCCGGACTCGGCTGGACAGTTAGCACGTGGTCAAAGCAACTCGGTGACGTGCTCGTTCTGACCGTGCTATCAACCATCCTTGCCGCGTGTTTCTGGTATTGCTTTTCCCGTGCGCCCGCCTGGTCTCCTGCCGAAACGCTCACCCCTAGCCCGATCTTCG
>Ga0181522_10001445_pt1 | contig 14479 bp, 14 predicted proteins | sample PEATcosm2014_Bin_27_FD_121103 | JGI IMG/M metagenome (GOLD analysis project Ga0181522, IMG submission 121103) | Peatland microbial communities from MTU Mesocosm Facility, Houghton, MI, USA - PEATcosm2014_Bin05_10_metaG | ecosystem: Environmental > Terrestrial > Soil > Wetlands > Peat | place... | reverse complement strand
TCGAAAACGGCCCTTGCAGATCTTCAGCATCAAACCACCCGCCCACCGTGAGCACGGCACAATGAATGTTCTTCATGTGCGGCGCCAGGTTGCGCGCCTTCCAGTAATCGTCGTAGGTGTCATGAGCGACCTGGTCGTCCCACAGCCAGTTGGGATCCTTAAAGTACAGCGCCTTCGCATCCGACAACGACCCCATCTTCAGAAAGAAGTCGTACCCGTCTTGAGTGCCGTAATCGAACCGCTGCGCATTTTTCGGCGGAAACGTGGGCGCCAGTTGCGGCCTGAAGAAAGTATAGAAGCCGAAATTGGCCGAGAGCATAAACGCGCCGCCGTGATACGCGTCGTCACCCATAAACAAATTTGTCATCGGCGCTTCGGGCGAAGCCGCCTTAATCGCCGGGTGCGAATCGATGATGCTTGCCGAAGTATAAAATCCCGGGTAGGAAATTCCCCAGATGCCGACTTTGCCGTTGTTATTCGGCACATTTTTCAGCAGCCACTCCACCGTGTCGTACATATCGCTGCTCTCGTCCACATCGTCTTTCGATTTTTTATTGTCGATGTGCGGATTCATTTCCAGGAATGCCCCTTCGGACATGTATCGCCCGCGCACATCCTGATAAACGAAAATGTACCCGGCCCGCTGAAACTCGTCCGACGGCCCCAGCGATTTCCTATACTGGTCCACGCCGTAGGGAGCCACGCTGTACGGCGTCCGATCCACCATAAAGGGATAGGCGCGCGATGAATCCTTGGGAACGTAAACGGAAGTAAATAGCAACTTCCCATCGCGCATCGGAACGCGAAACTCGTACTTCGTGTAATGCTCCTTTACGTTGAACTCCGGCGCAGCGTCCGCGTGACCCCGCGACCAAATCGACGGCACCACAAGGAGAGTAACCGCAAGAAGTAGATACGACGCGCGACGTGGCATTCACCAGCTCCTGATCCGTAATGTCGAACAAGCCGAACCTACAATTCGCAACATCCGACGTCAAGTGCTTTCGAAGCTTTTCCAGTCGTATCGCCGACAACTCGAGCCATCCATGAAGTTCCAGTCCATTCCAAGATCTAAGAGAATACTTTCACTATAAAGATTGGTGCCGCGCCCATATCAAAATTGATTAGAATACCCGCATGAAATCCCGCTGCTCAGGAGCAACCGTGCAGTCCAACCACAAATTTATTATACCGATTTCTCTGGCCCTTCTTTTCTTGGCATTTCTATCGCTCTCAGTCCGAGCTCAAAATTCGATTCAGGGCGAACTCCAATTTGTCGGCTCCACTAAGCCCGAGAAAACCGCGGGAGTCTGGATCGACGGCCAGTACGTCGGCTACGTCTCCGAACTAAAAGACGAAAAGAAAGTAATGCTGCTGCCCGGACAGCACGAAATCTCCTTTCGCCAGACGGGTTATCTTGACTCCACTCAGACTTTCGTTGTCGAGCCCGGAAAAAAGCTGATCATCAGCGTGAAACTGGACAAAGATCCCAAAGCTCAATTCTCCGCGGTCACTTCGGAGGTGAAGCTCAAGGTCACTCCAGAGCGAGCCGCGGTCTTCGTGGACGGCAATTTCGCCGGTTACGCGCAGCAGTTCAGCGGCATGGGAAGAGGAATGCTCGTAAGCCCCGGCCCACATCACATAAAAATAGCCCTGGCCGGATTTCAGGAATTCGACACGGACGTGAACCTATTACCCAAGCAGAAAATGACGATTAAGACCGATCTGGTTGCGGGAAGCATCACCCAAGCGCCGCCAGCGATTAAGCAAAATTGAAAAGCAGCCGCACGTTAAAGTAAAAGTTGAAATTTTCCCCACCTACTTTACCGTTGTCTTCGCTACGGCGTTAGCCAGCCAATCGCCGACCTCGCGCGTGTCAAGCGTCCCGCCAAGCTCCGCCGGAGTCTTCCCTTCTCGCAGTGCCTCCCGCACGGCCGTTTCAATCGCGTCCGCTTCCCTCTTCCAACCCAGGTACTCGAACATCATCGCCACCGTTAACACCGCACCCATGGGATTCGCGATGTTCTTCCCCGCGATCGTCGGCGCAGAGCCGTGGACCGGCTCAAACAGCGAGACTTGCCCCGGGTGAATATTGGCCGATGGCGACAACCCCAGGCCGCCCGCAATCTGTCCGCCGAGGTCGCTCGCGATGTCGCCGAAAAGATTGCTCGTCACGATAACGTCAAACTGCGAGGGGTCGCGGACCATCTGCATCAAGAGATTGTCGATGTATTGGTGGCTAGCCTCAATCTCCGGGAATTCGAGCCGCACTTGCTTGAACACCCGTTGCCAAAGGTCATGCCCGAATGTCAGCGCGTTTGATTTGTCGCTCATGCACACGCGTTTAAGTTTGCGGCCCTTTGCGTATTCAAAGGCATAGCGGATGATGCGCTCCACGCCCTTGCGCGTATTCAGATCTTCCTGCACGGCGATTTCGTCCGCGGTCCCCTTCTTGAAATTTCCGCCCATTCCAACGTACAGGCCTTCGGTATTCTCGCGAATTACCATGAAGTTGATGTCTTTTTCGGTGCGGTCTTTCAGCGGCGTAAAGCGCTTGTCGAACAACACGCACGGCCGCGCGTTGACGTAAAGATCCAGCTTGAACCGCAGGCCCAGCAGAATATCCGCGGCGTGTACATTGGTCGGCACCCGCGGGTCGCCCATCGCGCCAAGCAGAATCGCGTCGAAGTCCCGGTGAAACATCTCCACCGCATCGGCCGGCAGGGTCGTCCCGTCCCGCAAATAGCGGTCAGCGCCCCAATCAAACTCAGTGAGCGCAACTTCGCGACCGCCGGCCGCCGCAGCCGCCTTCAAAACCTTAACCGCTGCCGGAATCACTTCCTTCCCGATTCCATCGCCGGGAATTATGGCGATCCGTTTCTTTCCGGAACTGGAAGAACTTGTTTCACTCATACGTTCGCGGAACCTAACACGCGATTTCGGGCGTGTCAACGCAGGCCGGAAGATCGCAAAAAACAGAATGCTCGGGCCCGCCTGCTTGCTTAGCAGGGCCCGAGCATGAAGAAGTCTCGTTTAACCAAACCGCAGTTCAGTAAGATGGAAATTCGAGCTAATCCGGCCAGCGATCGTCATGGTTCCAGTTTGGCTCCGTGTGCCACTGGTGGTCTCTTCCATCCCACCATTGATGATAAGCATCCCAACAATGCTGGCGCTCCGATCGAAGTTCATGCCAGCGATCGCGCGCCTCCGGGCTGTTCGCACCGTGCTTGGCAACCGCATTGTTGAGCCTGGCTTCAGCCTTTTCGATGCGCTGCCGGCACTTGTCTCTTTCGTCGGCATGAGCGCGGGGTGCCACGGCCAGAAACAGGAACGCGCCCATGGTTACGAGCGCAGCCAGACTCCGAAGCAAACTTCGACGGTCCCAACTAACATTCGCTTTCATGATTTCCTCCTGTAGGTCTCGCGCAAGGCGAGATCGCTGATGGGTAATGGTCCGGTACCCACAAATCCTACGCCGCCGATTACCCTAGTGAAATACTGCGATCCCTGTAGGTCCTCTACTTGTAAACCCTCCGCCATCTCATTAATTAGCAAAAACTCAGGATTTCCCCTTCTTCGAGCCGCTGCTCTTGCCTTTCTTGCCGTAGCGCAGAACCAGAAACACTATCGCTGCGATGGCTACCACCGCCGCGATGGCAAATGCGACTGGGTGCCCATGGCTCCGCATGAATCGAATAATTTCGCGGCCGTACCGAGCGGCCAACAGCGAAAGGATGCTGTACCTCACGATTCGCGCCACGGTGAGTGCTGCGAGGAATTTTTTCACCGGATACTTCGTAGCGCCCGCGGCAAGAACAAACGGCACCAGCGGCATCGGCGGCGGCAACAGTGCCGGAATTGCGATTGCGCCCAGTCCCCACCGCTCGAAATTTTTGGTAACCATGTTCATGTTCTTGCGCGAGAGCTTCCGCTCCAGCGTTTCCTTCCCTCCCTTACGCGCGAGCCGGTACGTAAGATAGTTGCCAGTCACTGAACCCACCGTGGCCATCAACGCGTAATAAATCCACCAATCCGGTTGCTTGGCTGCCAGCACGATGGTAAGTACGTCCATACTCCCCGGCAGCGGAATCACCGAAGCATCCAGCACTCCCAGCGGAATCAAACCGAACGCGCCCAATTGAAAAATCCAATGCGAAACCCTCTTGGTCGCCTGCATGGTCAAAATCAACATTGCGAAGTGAGATTCCATGTCTCTTAGAGGTTCGTAATATGGCACGCGATACACGCGAATCTATAGATATTTCTACGCCGCAGTACCAGCCGATGGGGCCAATCATCCCCCAAAAGTACTATTGCCGTATTCAAACCGCAGTCTTAACCTGGAAGTCCCAAATCCACCGTCCTCGAAGGAGGCTGAGTGCCGCAGCAACTTGGGAGGCATCGGCGCAGCAAACGTCTAGAGTTGTCCATCCCGGTTCGAGTTTACGGACGTACCGTGGACAATCGTCCCTTCCGCCACACCACCGAAACAAACGCGGTAAGCGTTCACGGCGGAGTCCTTCCCTTGAAAGCGAAAGTGAAAGCCGGACAAACTCTCCTGCTCGTGAACGCCGTGACCGAAGAAGAACGCGAATGCCGCGTGGTCTACGTTAAATCCAATCTCTGGAGCAGGAAGGTTGCCGTCGAATTTACGAATAGTTCCGGCGATTTTTGGCACGTTTACGGCGCAGTCGTAAACATGAAATAGCTCTGAGACGGGGAAGTAGCCGAATACCTGGATCAGATCAAATACAAAAGGCCTCGCATCGTTGCCGATGTCGAGGCCCTTTTTTCTACGCTCGAAATTTCAATCCTACGACGTGGACGCTCCTGATTTAGTTACCTGCATTCTCGGTGCAGGCTGCGGTGCTGGCGGATTCGTAGCCGGCGCCGGAGCATTCGGATCGCTCTTGGGAGCCCCTGACGTATTTGTATTCGAGCTCGGCCCGCCATTCCATGTGTCCCGGTTCGGCTTCAAAGAGAACTTCACGCCGCGCTTCGCGTTTTCGGTGACCGTACGCTGCAAATCCACTTGACTCATGTCCACGCTGTTTTCCCCGGAATAGCTGACGTTGAAGTGCATCTTGCCGTCCGCTAGCCAGTAGTCGCTCGCTGCATACGTGGTCCCATCGTTCAAATAGATCAGCACCGTCGGCGTTGTCGCGGCCACGTTACCGGTCAGCGGGTTGGGATTATCCGAACCCTGAACCGGATAAGGCAGATCGCTTTGCGCCAGTTGATCGGCGCTCGCGCTGTTGTCCACAGAGTTGGTCGCGTTGTAACCCGAATTATTGTAACCGGAATTATTGTTATAGCTCATGTCCGAACTGTACGACGGGTAATCGTCGTATCCGCCATACCCGCCATAACCTCCCCAATACGGGTACGCACCATACGCGTATGGATAGTACGGGTAGCCCCATCCCCACCACGGATTCCAGCCCCAACCGAAGCCAAGGCCCCATCCCCAACCCCATCCAAAGCCGCATCCCCAGCATCCGCCCCATCCGAACCCGCGCCCCCAACCAAATCCGCGGTTGAACCCGAACCCTCGGTTCCAACCAAATCCGCCTCGGAACCCATTCCCAAATCCGCCATTGAAGCCATTCCCGAATCCCCGTCCATTCGCGAACGAGGACCCGAACGCTCCGTGGCCACCTAACGACGAGCCAACATGCGCATTCAGCGGCCCGCCCAACCTTGTCCCCGAAACTACGGACGAACTCACGCCAAATCGACCGGAAGACCCGAATGATGATCTGCTGGACGCGGTCATACTCGTTGAGCGCGTCGCCGACGTCGCAGTCCCGCTATGGCTTGTCGCCGCTACAGCCGGTCGGGCTCCGCCCGACGGCGCCCCTGAATTTCGAGAAAATGTAGAGGACGGCGCAGCCGCACGATTCCCCGCAGATGCAGCTCCAGTCCCGCGGTTACCTGTAGCCCCCGTGTTGCCCGAATTGCGCGCCGCCATGGACGAGCCAGAACGGCCCGGCGCTGCGCCGAAGCGCGCGCTCGAGGGCGGTGTCGCAGCTCTGCCACCGTACATGCCGTTCGGCCGCGAACCGTAGGAGCGATTCCCCGCTACGCCCGGCCTTGAAAATGAATGTGGCGCCGATCCTCCGGGACGCCCGTACGAATGCCCGCCGCCACTAAAATTGGGGTGACTCCCGCCTCCGCCACCGTGAAAACCACCTCCACCGCCGCCACCGTGGAAACCGCCGCCACCATGGAAACCGCCGCCACCATGGAAACCGCCTCCTCCACCGCCGCCATGCCCGCCACCGCCATGTTGAGCGAATGCCGGTGCAGGAACGCAAGCGATTGCCAGCGCGGCGCACAGCGCAAAAATCAATTTCAAGAAATTGGAGTTTTTCATTTTGCTCTCCCTGCCAACTTCAGTCCTACAGCCCGATTTCTCATCTACCGTCATACCACATTTGATTGCAATAGTGCGTGACAGGTTGCAGTTAGTTAAGTCGTGCATTTGCCGCATCTTTGATCGCACAAAGGTCCTAACAAGCTACTCAACACCAGCACTTAATTAAAGTTTCGATCTTTTTCACGATTTTCAGAGACTGCCGGCCGGCGCGAGTGCCGCCGTCCTCCTTTCACTTCAATTTAATGCCATGCAGCAGCCGCACGAACTCAGCCCTATTGTTCGATCCCGGCGCCGCACTCGCATATCCCACGTGTAGCAGCGGAACATTGCGGCCCGAATCAGCCACAAACGGAAAAGGACTAGGCGCGCCAATGGCCCAAAAGAACTCGGAGCGGCTTCCCTGCAGGTATTCAGGCAGATTATAGCGCGCCGACGCAGCTCGCCCGATTTGTCCCTCCCTCTGCGCTTCAAACGAGTAGAAGGTAATTCCCGAGATGTCCGCCTGCTCCATGGGCGCCAGATAAAAATCGCGTATCACCCCGTAGGCGCGAGGGCCGCTATTCGTCTGTTCGAACGTGATTCCCGAACTGACCTGCGCAGAATAAAAGCCCGAAAGTGTTTGCTCGTGCGGGCAAGCATAGGTCACCTGCATTGTCGGCGGCGCATCTTCCGAACTCGGCGTCATTGTCGCCTCGGTATAGTTTTGCAACGCGTCGTCCATGCAAGCGTGTGAAGGCGGAAAGAAAAAATAAAATAGCACATCCAGCAGGCTCATCCCCGAGCCGCTGGGCGCGTGCATCTGCGCATCAAGCCAGTAGGAATCGTGTCCCATCAGAGGATTATCCGAAAGCCCTAGCAGCAAGATGGCAGACTGCTTTTCATTCGTCAGCATCACCACTTGCGAGAAATGGAACGGCGGAGCGTAAGGCGCCAGCACGCCCAGCGAAGGATCTTCATCCGCATCCGATACGTGCCAGCTTGTAGGAATCTCGACAGAAATGCTGGAGGACAGCCTGTAAGACTGCATCTCTTCCGCAGGCGCCTGTTGCACCGGAGCCTGTTGCGCTTGCCCCTGTTGCGCTGCGGTCTGTTGCGCTGCGGCCTGCTGCACTTGGGTCTGCTGAGCTTGCGCCGTTAGCCCCAGCATTCCGACAGCTGCCAGCGCAGCCACCACCATCCAGCCGGAATGCGTCTCATGCTTCACAAGGAGAGTTTAGCACCGGAACCCAGCCCGCCGTATTCGCGCGATAATCTCGACGCAACTCTAGTAACCCACAGCAACCATCGCGAACGTGCTTACGCCGTCCCCCGCTCCGCCAAATACACCCCGACCAGCACCAGCGCAGTCCCCATAAGCAAATTGCGCGTCGGATGTTCGCTAAGAAACGCAATCGAAAGCAATATCACGGCAACCGGCTGAAAATAACTGATCGCCGCCACCCGCGAAGCCGTCATATATCGCAGCACCCAGTAGAAAAGCGTATAAGCCGCCACAGAACTCGCTGCCGCCATGTAAATCATCCCCAGCCATCCCGCCCACCCCACGCCGCCCCAATCAAGATGCATCCCCTGCCGCACGGTCAAGGGCAGCAGCATAATCGCCGCGGCCACGCAATTAAATGTGTTCATGGTGATCGCGTCATACTCCGTCGCCACCTTTTTTCCCAGCACCGTGTACATCGAAAATCCAATCGTCCCGCACAATGTAATCATGTCGCCCACCAGAAACGGCGAATGCGCCGGCGACCCATTCTCAGCTTCCAGCAAAAAAACTCCCGCGAACGCTACCGCCATTCCCACTATCTTCGCAGATGTTATGGCCTCCAACTTCATGGCCCGCGCCAGCAGAAGAATAATGATCGGCCCGACCGCGATAATCACCGCCGAATGGGACGATGTGGTGTAGTTCAGCCCTACAGTGAAAAGCCCTTGGTTGATCACAACGCCAAAAAATCCAAGGTAAGCCAACGGCCAAAGATCGCGCAGCCGAAGCCTCGCGCGCCGCCGCGAAAAATAAATTGGCAGCATAATAATCGCCGCCAACTCGATCCGAAAACACGCCAGCGAAATCGGATCCAGATGCCGCAGCGCGATTTTCCCCGCGACATAATTGAAGGACCAAAGAAAAAGCATCAAGCCAAGCGTAAGCGCAAGCACAACGGAACTGGGGCGTTTCAAAGCGGAATTAGATAACGCGGAAGCGGACGCACCCGTTTCACTGGCGGAGGTATTCAATTTCTACTCGAGAACTTCCACGCGCCGCGTAAGCGAATCAATGCGATCGAGCCGCGGTTTATAACCGATCCCGGGTGCAGCCGGAACGCGAATCGTTCCCTGCCGCGTCACCTCCACCTCCGGCTCGATGATGTCTTCGTCCCAATACCGCCGGCTCGCCGACACGTCACCCGGCAGCGTGAAATTCGCCAGCGTTGACATCGCGATGTTGTGCGCGCGCCCGATTCCTGATTCCAGCATGCCCCCGCACCAAACCGGTACCGATTTCGCCTGGCAAAGATCGTGAATCCGCCTCGCCGCCGTGTGCCCACCGACGCGTCCCAGTTTAATGTTAATGATGCGGCACGCCCCGATCTCAATCGCCGCGCGCGCGTGCTCGATATCGTGAATGCATTCATCCAAACAAATCGGCGTCTGAAGTTGCCGCTGAAGCTGCGCGTGCGAATAAATGTCGTCCCACCCGAGCGGCTGCTCGATCATGATCAGGTAAAAAGCATCCAGTTGTTTCAGAAGCGGCGCATCCTCCAGCCGGTACGCCGAATTGGCATCCACCATCAGGCGAATTCGCGGAAAGCGTTCGCGCAGCGCCCGCGCCGGCTCCACATCCATGCCCGGCTTGATTTTAATCTTGATGCGCTGGTAGCCCGCCCCGAGTTCCTTCTCAACTTTGCTAATCAGCGTTTCAATCGTCGGCTGGATTCCGATGGACACACCGCAAGGAATCTCCTCGCGCACTCCGCCCAGAAGTTTGGCCAGCGGGATATTTTTTTGTTTGGCTTCAGCGTCCCAGATCGCCGTCTCAAGTCCGCCCTTCGCCATATTGTGCCCGCGAACACGCGCAAACAGGTCCCAAACTTCCGCCGCGCTGCCGAATTCTTTGCCCTTCAGTATCGGCCACAAAAAATCCCGAATAATGTGCCACGCGGTCTCCACCGTCTCGTACGAGTAGTAAGGGTCTTCCCCCGCCGTCGATTCTCCCCACCCCGCCACGCCATCCACATCCGTTTCAAGCAGCAAAATCCGCCGAAGCGAAGTTTGCCCAAAGCTAGTTTCAAACGGAGCGATCAGCGGAAGATGGATTTCCCGCAGCGTAATTTTCTTCAGCTTCATTTTAAGAGTTTTTCAGTCCTCGAATTCTTCCGGACGGTATTCCGGCAGCCGCAGCCCGCCAATCGACCCAGCCGGCTCCAGAATATAATCGGTGGTCTCGCCGCGAGCTTCCACTCCGGTAGCAACGTATCCCGCAAGAAAATGTCTTTGGAATGATTCGCGAACCTGCTTCTGGCTTCGCGCTCCTGCCGCCGGGTCTTTGGACTTGAGATGGCTTATGTGCGTGTGGAGTGAAATTCGCTCCACCGCGCCCGCGCTCGCAAAAGGACTACCCGCGAGAATCCCGCGCACCCGGTCAGAGTCAAGCCACCATTCTGCGACCAGCCGGTCGGTAGGAAGCCCGGCGTGAAGCGGGCTCGCAGTCACGCCATAAAAATTCGGAATGTATCGCCGCACAATCGCGCCCAGCCGCGTCAGATTGAACCGCGCGTTCTTCAACTCCAGCGGATCGAACGTCCATTCCACCAGCGGCACGCCATTTTTCAAAGCGTCCTCGCGTTGAAATAATTTTAGACGCCGCCCGACTCCCCGGTTCTGGTATTCGGGCAGCACCGCGGTCATATGCGAATGCAAAAACGGCTTTCCCGCGCGCGTCCCCGCTAAAGCCAGCGTAAAGCCAACCATCCTTATGCCGTCGAATGCCCCCAGTATCTGCCCGCCCGTGTGGTGCGCCACCACAAATATCGCCGAGGGCACCGCGATATGTTCGCCCCAAGTCAGCAGCTCGAGCTTTACGCACTCCTCGTATTCAGCCAGCGACTCGCAATGCCGCACTTCAATCTCGCCCGTCACCGCCGCCGGATGTTTCGCCGAAGCATTCATCGCGTGTTAGCCACCTTCGCAATATTCGGCGCCTTCAGTCCCCCGCTACCTTCAGCCGACTTCGCATAATTCCACAGTTCTTCCTTGCGCTCGCGCGGCAAGTCTGCGAACGCCTGCCCCCGCTCTGCAGCAGCAGCTTCCATATGCGAAAAACGCCGCTTGAATTTGCGATTCGCTTTCTTCAGCGCCAGTTCCGGATCGACGCCAAGGAACCGCGCGATGTTGACCGCCGCAAATAGCAGGTCGCCGACTTCTTCCTCCACGCGCGGCACACCCGCAGCGGAAACGGCCTCCTGCGCCGCAGCGCCAAAACCCGGCGGATTCGGCAGCAAAGCCTCCAGCTCTCGTTTCTCTTCGTCAAACTTCTCGAAAATCTCCGACACCTTGTCCCAGTCGAAGCCGACATGCGCAGCGCGCCGCGTAAGTTGATAAGCTTCCAAAACGCCCGGAAGAGATCGCGGAATCCCCGCCAGAACGGAAGAAGCCTTTTCGCCCGCGTCATGCGCCTTCCCATCTCCGCCGCCTGACTCCGCGCGTTCCTGCGCCTTAATCTGCTCCCAATTCTTCAACACCTCCGACGAATTCTTCGCCTTCACCTTGCCAAACACGTGCGGGTGCCTCCGCACCATCTTGGTGTGCACCGATTCGATCACGTCAGAAATGGTGAACCGCCCCGTTTCTTCAGCGAGAATCGAATGAAAAACAATCTGCAGCAGCAAATCCCCAAGCTCGGACGAAAACTCCCTCGAGTCGCCCTTCTCCATCGCGTCCAAAACCTCATACGTCTCTTCAATCAGGAATTTTCGCAGCGATTCATGCGTCTGCTCGCGGTCCCAAGGACACCCATTCGGCGCGCGCAATCGAGCCTGCAGCGCCACAAGTTTCTCGAACCATTTCCCCGCCCGCTTGTCGCGCCCGCTCCGCGGAATCCGTGCCTCAGCGCCGCCCGATCTCTTAGCGCCGCCCAAGCCTTTAGCGCCAGCTGAGTCTTTCGCGCGAACCTTCGATCCCATCCGCGAGCCGGATTGCGCCCCGCCTTTGGCACGCCGCTTGGAAGCAATAGTTTTTACGATATTTTTGCGCGAAGGCAAGAGAATCCCGTTCTGCGTCGCTGAAGGAACAATCTACAAGGAAGATCCCCGAGTGACAAGCAGCGAGTGGACTGTCACTGCGAAGCCGATCAGAACCCCGAAGCAGTCGCTCGCGGTTGAATAACGGAGTCCGCAAACCTCTCCATCTCCTCCATCTGCGGACTAAACTGAAGCAGCAGCAAATCCACTCCCGCATCCTCGAATTCCCCAACTCGATCCGCAACCTGCTGCGCCGTCCCGACAAGCCCCGATCGCAATCCGCGATTCGACACCGAATAATCTTCCAGCGACACACGCTGTTCGAGCTGCGTATTGGCCAGCCAATCTCGATAATTCTGATACCCCGCGGCGTTCTGCTTCACGTCCGTAATCCGCGCAAGTTCCTGCTGCGCCTCGCGCTCGGTCTCTCGCACGATCGAGTATCCCGCCACGCCAAATATCATCCGCGGCAATCCTTTTCGCTCGCGCCGCTCCGAAAGGTCCCGGATTTTCACCGCTACTCGCTCCGGCGAATCCCCGTGCATCACGTACGCATCGCATTTCTGCGAGATCAGCTCCTTCGCCGTTTCGGATTCCCCGCCCGCATAAATCGTCGGACGCGGCTTCGAAACCGGCTTCGGCTGCATCACCAAATCCTGCACCGAATAATATTTGCCGGAATAGGAGAAGTGATCCTCTTTCCAAGCTTTGTCCACCACGTCCAGCCATTCCGACGTCCGCGCGTATCGATCGTCGTGCTGATCGAAATGCACGCCATATTTTTTCGCTTCCTCCGCCCACCACGAAGAAACCACGTTCAACGAAACTCTCCCGCCGCTGATCTGATCGATATTGGCCGCCTGTTTGGCCAGCAGCGCCGGTATATGAAACGTCGGCCGCACAGCCACCATCAGCTCCAGCGTCTCAGTGACCGCAGCAAGCGCCGCAGCCGTTGACCATGCATCCAGCGAAGGAGCATCGACTCCCTTGATGTCGTTCAGATTCAACTCCGCGATCAGCGTAATATCGAACCCGATTTTTTCGCTCCGCCGCGCCAGCTTCGACACGTAGTCCCAAGTCGGCTGCATATGTTCGTCTTCCACATTCCGCAGCCACCCGCCGAAAATCGGAAGCCAATATCCGTAGCGCATCAGCGCCTCTCCTGAACTAGGTAATCCACCAGCCGCTCAAACGGGTCGAACCCGATTACGCGCGGCCCGTCGGAAACGAAATTCGAAAGCGCGTTGATATCGTAGTAATAAAGCTGCCCGTCGCGGTCGTCGATAATGTATTCGGCCCCGCCCACTTCAATCGCAGTCTCCCGGAAAATCCGCTCCACGTCCGCAATCACCCGCGCAGGCGGTGCGTAAGCTTCCAGCCGCAATCCCGTCTTCGGCCCTTCCACCACGCACACAGTTTTTATGTCCGCTCCGTCGTTCGTTTTGCAGATATCCATCGGGCAAAGGTCAAACGTCTCGCCCGATGTAAAAACTTTGATCCCATAAAGGTATTTGTAGCCGATAGTCTCCACGCGCGTAATATGCCCGCCTCGCGCGGGAATAAATTCCTGCACGATCCCGGTCGAATCGAGCCCGAGCGCGATTCCATTCTTCGCCGCTGCTTCCAATTGTTCTGGCGTGTCGAACCGAACGATCCCCACCCCGCTCCCGCCAATATTGGGTTTGATGATCACAGGAAACCGCATCCCCCGCGCCGCCTCCGGAGCCTGGCTCGCGTGATTGATCACCACCGAGCGCGGATACGGCAGCCCCAGCGATTGCAGCAGCGAAAGCTGCAGCGCCTTGGAAGTCTCGTTGCGAAACGCCTGGCTTCCATTCACCACTCGCGTTCCCAGCCGCTCGAGGTGCGCCAGATAATTAAGCGTATAAAAAATCGCGTGCGCATTCCCGCGCGTCCAAGCCGACGGACTCATCCGGTTGAAAATCAGCCCGTAGCGCTGGTTCCCATTCGGACGCAGATCGAAATGGCTCCGAGCCGCGTCCAGCCGCACGTACGGAATCGCGCGGCGATCCAGTTCCGCAAATACCGGCGCGAACCATCGCGGATGCTCGTAATAAATTCCAATCGGATTCACTGACGACGTCACTTGTACCTCCGCAGACTTTCCAAGGCGGGCTTGGGGCCATTGGCCCCCTATCGCTGCCCCCTATAATAGACCATCCAACTCGAAAAATACTTGGATGCTAGAGTGTCAGTTTGGTTTCTACTTTTCCCCCTTACGCCGATTTTGCCAGGGCAGCTTCCCTTGTCGCCAAGAGTACGCCGGTGCTAAACTGTGGTGCAATCATCCGAGCAAGCCTGAGGACACGCCGTGGCGGAACACAAAAAAGAAGAAACCTTTAAAGTAATAGACCGGCGACACTTCACCGAAGAAGGCAATCTCCGCCCTGAAGTCGTCGAGCTGGAGCGCCGCGAAGAAGAAGCTGCGGCCAAAGAGGCCGCTGCGAAAAAGGCCGCGACTCCCGCCAAGCCGGCGGCCAACGCGCCGAATCCCACAACGAAAACTGGCGCGAACCCAGCCTCAAAAGCCGCCACCGCTGGCGCCGTATCGGAATATGACATCCTCGGCGCAAATCAGCACTCAGCTCCGAAAGAAAATCCTGGCCCAAGTCTGATAACTCCCGGCGCATCGGACGACCTGGCATCATCGCCCTCAGCCGAAGCGCCGGCCGGAGAGCAAAGCCACTCGTCGCGCAGCTTTCAAATGCTCGTGGACTTCCTCACCCGCAACGCCGCCGCCATGCTCGGCGGAATGGCTGACCCGCAAACCGGCCGCCCTTTCGTCGATCTCGAAGGCGCCCGCGAAGTCATCGACATGCTCGACGCTCTCCGCGAAAAGACC
>Ga0181522_10001442_pt1 | contig 14484 bp, 10 predicted proteins | sample PEATcosm2014_Bin_27_FD_121103 | JGI IMG/M metagenome (GOLD analysis project Ga0181522, IMG submission 121103) | Peatland microbial communities from MTU Mesocosm Facility, Houghton, MI, USA - PEATcosm2014_Bin05_10_metaG | ecosystem: Environmental > Terrestrial > Soil > Wetlands > Peat | place... | reverse complement strand
GTTCACATTCTGGTGCGGTCGAAAGAATTGTCGCAATCGATGTCGCGCTATCTGATTCAGAGAATCGAAGAGAATCCTGCCATCGACGTTCACTACTGCACAGAGATCGTGGGCCTCGCAGGCGATACGCAACTCGAGCGCGTCACCTGGCGCAACCAAGATACGGGCGAAACCTGCACGCACGATATCAAGCACGTCTTCATCATGACCGGAGCGTCCCCTAAAACCGAATGGCTGCAAAGCTGCGTTGCACTGGATAAAAAAGGCTTCATCCTGACCGGCCGCGACCTCGACCCTGTTCTGCAGGATCGCCCCTGGTCGTTGCAGCGCGTGCCCTACATGCTTGAAACCAGCCTGCCGGGCGTGTTCGCGGTCGGCGATGTGCGGTCGGGAAATGTAAAACGTGTGGCCTCGGCTGTGGGTGAGGGATCGATTGCGATTTCGCTGGTGCACCGGGCGCTGGCGGAGATGTAATCGCCTCGAAGGCGGCTCGAAACCGGCGTTATAATTGAAAGATTCCCACGCGGTGAAATTGGTGTCTGTGCGTGCGGTGTCTAGCTGGCAAGGAAACCGAGCCGGGCTTTGGCCGGCTGGACAGCCGAGGGCGGCTGTCCCCACATGAGCAGTAGCCAAAGGCTAAGGGCCAAGAGCTTCATTCATGGATTTCAAACTTGTTTCCAGTTACAAACCCCAGGGCGATCAAAAAAGCGCGATCGAGGCGCTCACGCGCGGCATCTACGACCGCGAGCAGCATCAGGTTTTGCTCGGCGTCACCGGTTCGGGCAAGACGTACACCATGGCGAAGGTGATCGAGGCGGTGAACCGTCCCGCGCTGGTGATGGCGCACAACAAAACCCTGGCGGCGCAGCTTTATCATGAGTTCAAGAATTTCTTTCCCCACAATGCGGTCGAATATTTCGTTTCTTATTACGACTATTACCAGCCCGAGGCGTACGTTCCGGCGGCCGACCTTTACATCGAAAAAGAAGCGACAATCAATGATGAGCTCGACAAGTTGCGTCTTTCCGCCACGCGGTCTTTGTTCGAGCGCCGCGATGCGCTGATTGTTTCGTCGGTGAGCTGCATTTATGGGCTGGGCTCTCCCGAAGCCTATTACGGCATGATGCTGTTTCTGGAAAAGGGCCAGAAAATTGCCCGCGAAGACATCACGCACAAACTGGTCGACATTCTTTACGAGCGCACCAACGGCGAGTTCCGCCGCGGTACTTTTCGGGTGCGCGGAGACGTCATCGAAGTTTTCCCCACTTACGACGACATGGCTTACCGCATCGAGTTGTGGGGAGACCAGGTGGAATCGCTCTCGCAGATCGATCCACTGTTTGGCACGGTCAAGCAGAAATACATGCGCCTGCCGATTTATCCCAAGACACATTACGTCATGAAGGACGAGACCCGCGCCAATGCCGTCGAGTCGATCAAGAAAGAGCTGGCGTGGTGGGAAGTGGAACTGGAAAAACAGGGCCGCATGGTTGAGGCGCAGCGCGTTCATCAGCGTGTGAAGTTCGATCTGGAAATGATCAAAGTGATGGGCTACTGCCATGGCATCGAAAATTACTCACGGCACTTTACGGGACGCATGCCGGGCGAGCCGCCGCCGACTTTGCTCGATTATTTTCCGCGCGACTATGTGATGTTTGTGGACGAGTCGCATCAGACGGTTCCACAGTTGCGTGGCATGTATGCCGGCGACCGCTCGCGCAAAGAAGTGCTGGTCGAGTACGGATTCCGCTTGCCCTCTGCGCTCGATAACCGTCCGCTGACTTTTGAAGAGTGGGAGCATCGCACCAATCAGCTCGTCTACGTTTCGGCGACGCCCGGGCCTTATGAGCTGACGAAATCGGCGGGAGTCGTGGTCGAGCAAATTATTCGGCCGACAGGGCTGATCGATCCGGAAGTCGAAGTGCGTCCAGTCAAGGGGCAGATCGACGACCTGCTGCATGAGATTCGCGCGCGAGTGGAAAAAGGCGAACGCGTGCTGGTGACCACTTTGACCAAACGCATGGCCGAAGATTTGGCCGAGTACTACGCCGAAGTCGGCGTGAAGTGCCGCTACATGCACTCGGAAATCGAAACCCTCGAGCGCGTTAAGATTTTGCGTGACCTGCGCAAAGGCGAGTTCGACGTTCTGATTGGGATAAATCTTCTGCGCGAGGGACTAGACTTGCCCGAAGTTTCTTTGGTCGCGATTCTGGACGCCGACAAAGAAGGCTTCCTGCGTTCGCAGGGATCGTTGATTCAGACCATCGGCCGATGCGCCCGCCATCTCAACGGCCGCGCCATTCTCTACGCTGACCGCATGACCGATTCAATGAAGCGCGCCATGGATGAGACATTGCGGCGACGTGCCATTCAAACCGCGTATAACGAAGCGAACGGCATCACGCCGGAATCGATTATTCGTCCTCTCGACATGACACTGGCCGGAATCGTCGCCGCCGATTACACCGATCTGACTTCCAGCGAAGCCGACGGCATTCCCGAATTCAGGTCGCAGGAAGAACTGGATGGCTATATCGCCAAACTGGAGAGCGATATGCGCGAAGCCGCCAAGCAGTTTGAATTCGAGAAGGCGGCGAAGTTGAGGGATACGATCAAGGAGTTGAGAACGAAGGAGTTTCTGTTCGCGTAATCCATCACAGCTATATCCCGTACTGACCACGGCGATGGAAGGCACCTCAGCGGCCGTAAAGCCACCCAGCGTCAGAACCTGGTATCGCAGCGGTAAAGCGCTGCGCCACCCAAAGGCTATACCACCCAGGCCTCATGCCGCTTCAGCTCGAGCGGCCGCTTCACACTCACCATCCTCTGGTTTGCAGCATCTGCGCTTCATCAATCCCGGAGATGGCCAATCCTTTCATAGCTCCAGTCAGATCTTCGCTGACTTCTAGCAGCACCTTTGGGTCTTGATAATGCGTGGCGGCTTTGACGATGGCTCGCGCGCGCTTTTCGGCTTCTTCCGGCGGGGCAAACGCGCAGGTTTCGTCGAACGGATGTCTCTCCACCGAATGCGTACACGTCGTACGCTTGCCCATGAAGATGCCGCTGCCTACGAACACGGCTTCGGCCCCCAGCTGCATTACCAGCGAAGCGTCTGCGGGCGTGGCGATGCCTCCGGCACTGAAATTCGGCACGGGCAGCTTGCCTTCTATCGCGACCATCTTCACCAACTCATAGGGCGCTTGCAGCTCTTTGGCTTTGGCGTAGAGTTCTTGCTCGCTGAGGACGGTGAGAATTCTCATCTCCTGCACGATCTGGCGCATGTGCTTGACTGCATGGACCACGTCACCAGTACCGGCCTCGCCCTTGGTGCGGATCATAGCTGCGCCTTCGGCGATGCGGCGCAGGGCTTCTCCGAGATTGCGCGCGCCGCAGACAAACGGCACGGTGAACGCGTGCTTATCGACGTGGTGGGCTTCGTCGGCGGGCGTGAGCACTTCGGATTCGTCGATGTAGTCGACCCCGAGTTCCTGAAGAATTTGGGCTTCCGCGAAATGTCCGATGCGGCACTTGGCCATCACCGGAATCGACACGGTGGCCATGATCTCGCGAATCTTTTTGGGCGAGGCCATGCGCGCCACGCCGCCTTCGGCGCGGATTTGAGCAGGCACGCGCTCCAGCGCCATCACGGAGACGGCCCCGGCTTTTTCGGCGATGACCGCCTGCTCGACGTTGGTGACGTCCATGATGACTCCGCCTTTGAGCATTTCGGCGAGGCCGGTTTTGAGGCGGAGGGAGGTGGGGTTACCGTTGTTCTGGGACATAATGTAAACCTTTTTGCTGTGAGCGACCAGCTATCGGCTGTCAGCTTTCAGCGGGACCTTTTCGCAAGAGCGAAGGATGCGGCCGGCAACTGGATCACGGCCTGAGTCTATTTTACAGCGTGCTGAGCATCTGCGGTATGTCCAGCTTCCCATGTGCTGTCATCCCGAAACGCGGCGAAAGCCACGGGAGGGACCGTACGACGCATTACAGCGTCGGTGCCGCAGGCGGGACCGCGAACGCTGCGTACAGCTGGAACGTACTTCCCGCGCCAGTGCTGGTGGCCGAGCATCGTAAGGTCCCTCAGAAAACTGCGCTCTCGTCGGGATGACATCAGCATCGAGCAGCATCACTTTATCCCGCCAACAGAGCCACGCCAGCGGCTACCAGTACGGCGGCGATCCAGCGGCGGCGATCGACTTTTTCGTGCAGAAAAATTTTGGCGGCAATCGCGTTGCCGATGAAGGTGAGCGACGCGGCGGCGGGAGCGACCAAACTGACGTCTCCCCAGGAAAGCGCGAACAGCAGGCTGAAGAAAGCCACCGACATCGCGGCGACGCCGAGCAGAAAATTCGGGTTGCCCAGCGTGCGTCCAACGACCGCGACGATGCCAAGCCGCTTGCGCAAGACGCCGACATCGCCGACTTGTTTCATGGCGCGCGACATCAGAACGTCGCCCACGACAGAGGCGAACACAATCGCGCAGATGGCGGACCAGGTGTAAAGCGTGCTCATGATTGGACTCCGCCAACCCCCGCAGCACATCTCGCAGCGCCATTATCTTTATGTTCGTTATGTTCGTTGGGATGCGTGGTGATTTCCGGGCCTCCGGCGATGAAGCCGACGCCACCGGTGATGAGCGCGATCCCGAGCCAGCGCATCGGGCTCACATGTTCGTGCAGAATGAAGCGCGCGACCAGCGCGAGAATGACGTAGCCGAGCGAGGTCGCGGGCAGAACATAAGTGAGATCAGCCCAGGAGAGCGCGGTAGTATATGTGGCGAAGAATGCTAGAAGCAGAAGAATTCCAACAGCTACCCAAGGATTGAGCACCGCGAAGATAACGCCCTGCAGATGATGAATGGAGATGCTGCCGGTCTGCTTCATGCCATGCGACAGCATGGCGTCGCCGGTGGAAGCGAAGAGTGTGACTCCGGCGAGAATGAGGTATTTGCGAAAGTTCACGGGAAGTTCAGGTAGTGGCGACTGCGGAAACTGGTTGCACGATTTTCACCACAGAGGCACGAAATCACACAGAACGCTGAAAAACAATCGGAGATTTTCTCCGTGTCTCTGTGCCTCCGTGGTGAACAGGCTCTTACGCTCCAGCCGGCTCCGCTGCCGCCGCGGCTTCCGTTTCGTGCTTTTTGACCAACTTGTTGCGCTGCGAGCGCAGCTTCAAAAACGTCTTGGCCTCGCGATAGAGCCGCTTGCGGTCGTTGCTGTCGAACGCAGCCTTCCTCAGAATGCGGAAGATGGCCTTCGGCCGGAAGTAATATTCATCGTAGAAGCGGTGCACCGAGGAAAGAATCTCATCCGCGGACAAGCCCGGATATTGAATGTGCGCCAGCTGATGTCCGCCCTCGTCAACCATTTTATTGTTGCCGACCATGAATCCGTTCTTCACCGCGTAGTCGTAAAGCTCGGTGCCGGGATACGCGTGCGCGACCGAGACCTGAATGGTTTCGACATCGAGCTCTTTGGCGAATTTGATGGTGGTGTTGATGGTCTCGCGAGTTTCGCCCGGCAAGCCCATGATGAAGTCGCCGTGGATGACGAGCCCCAGCTTGTGGCAATCTTTGGTGAACTGCCGCGCGCGCTCGACGGTTGCGCCTTTCTTGATGTTCTTCAGAATCTGCTGGTCGCCCGACTCATAACCGACAATCAGCAGCCGGCATCCCGCCTCTTTCATCGCCTTCAGCGTTTCGTAATCGGTGGTGACGCGCGAGGTGCAAGACCACGTCAGGCCGAGCGGCTTCAGCTTGCCGCATAGTTCGATGGTACGGGCTTTTTGAATGTTGAAGGTATCGTCGTCGAAGAAAAATTCTTTTACTTCGGGCCAGTACTGCTTGACCTTCGACATTTCCGCGGCAACATCGTCGGTCGACCTTTTGCGCCACGGATGTCCGCTCAAAGTTTGCGGCCACAGGCAGAAGGTGCACTGCGCCGGGCAGCCGCGCGTGGTGTAAAGCGAAACATACGGATTCAGCAGAAACGGCACGTTGTAGCGGGTAACGTCGAGATCGCGCTTGTAGACATCGGTCACGTGCGGCAGCGAATCAAGGTCCTGAATCTGCGGCGCGTCGGCGTTGTGCACGATCTTCCCATCTTTCAAATAAGAAATGCCCGGAATTTCTTCCAGCGGCTTGCCCTTGGCGTAATCGACCACGGCGTAGTCGAACTCTTTGCGGGCAACGAAATCGATGGCGGGGCAGTCGCGTAATGATTTTTCGGGAAGCACGCTGACGTGCGGTCCGACAAACGCGATTTTGATTTTAGGATTGCCGGCTTTAATGGCACGCGCCAGGCCAATGTCGCCGGGGAATCCGGGTGTGCTGGTAAACAGCACGAGGAACTCGTAATCTTTCGCGATTTCGATGGTCTGCTCGGCCGAAATGTAGTGCGGCGGAGCGTCCAGAAGGCGCGCGCCCTCGAGCATGCCGGCGGGATAAGCCAGCCAGACGGGATACCAGTAAGATTCGATTTCGCGCGTAGCCGGCCAACGGGAGCCTGCGCCTCCGTCGAAATTCTCAAACGAGGGCGGGTTCAGAAACAGTGTTTTTAAGGGCATAGTGGGTAAGTCTTATCTTATCATCCGCGCGGCCCGCGGTGGGTCAAACCATTATTTATGCAGGTTCGCGAGTAAGACGGTCTTCAGCTCCAAGCGGTCGACGAACGGTTGAGTACACACCCACTTCTGAACCTTCGGACGATTCCCTTTCGTTACCCCAATAGCCATTCGTAATCACTGAAAACCCCTGTACGTGCCGCATACTCGCATCATCGAGGAGGACCGCTGTGCCGTTTCGTCTTGATTACGTATCATGTGTGCTTACGATTGTGTCCACCATTCTGGTTGGAAAACGCTGCTGGGAAGGCTGGATTCTGGCGGCGATCAATAGTGTCGTGGTCTGCCTGATTGGCCTGCGAACTTCGCAGTTTGGATTCATCCCGGCCAACGTATTCTGTATTGGCCTGTACGCGGTCAATCTGCGCTCCTGGCGCGGCCAAAAGGCGAGCCAGACCCGATAGTCACAGAATCGACAATCCTGCCCCGGCGAACTCACCTGGGCGCTTTCGACTGATGCTCGCATTGGTGCCGCGCGAATTGGATTCTGAGATATTCTTGCGAGCCAGCGTGGCTCTTCAACTCCAGTGAAACTTTGCATCCGCAATTGTAGGCCGTGCAAACGGCAATTGCGGGGTGGTTCCCAGCCATTTCAGGACGTGTAGAACGCGTTTCGGCGTGGCGTGATGCAAACACCAAAATTCCCCCTCTCGCAAGCAAGCGAAAAGCGGCACCTGCATCGTTGATGCGTCCCTGGGCGATGCAAGCATTCAGGCGACGGCAATTCTGACCGAGGCCCCGAAAGAGTATAAGAATGAGAGGAGATCAAGAGGGGGCGGAGTCGATGGCGATTGACTTGTCGAAAAGCAAGATCGCAGTGCTTGGGGCGGGAAAGCTTGGCGGGATGCTGCTGCAGGCGTGGATGCGCGCCGGACTGCTCTCGAAAGAACTGGTTCGCGCTACGGTGCGGCATCCGGAGCGGGCGCAGGCTTTGGCTGAAAAGCTCCACATTGATGTGGGCACAGATAATGCCAAAGCCGTGAGCGGCGCCGATATCATATTCATTTGCGTGAAGCCGCAAACCGTCGAGGAGGTCGTGCAGGAAATCCGACCGCACACTTCGCTGGGGCAAATTGTGATCTCAGTGGCCGCATCGGTGCCGACCACCCAGATTGAAAACACATTGGGCACGAAGATTGCGGTAATACGAGCGATGCCGAATACACCTTGCGCATTAGGCGCGGGTATGACCGGATTGTGCAAGGGCCGCTATGTTAACGCCGAACAGATTGCTCTGGCGTGCTCGTTCTTCGACGTCGTGGGACGCACAGTTGTGGTTGACGAAAAACATATGGACGCAGTGACTGGGCTTTCGGCCAGCGGGCCCGCGTTTATCTACATTATTTTGGAATCGCTGGCCGAAGCTGGAGTGAAAGTCGGACTGCCGCGCGATACCGCAACTCTGCTCGCTGCGCAGATGACGATGGGCTCAGCCAAGATGGTGCTTGAGACTGGAGATCATCCGGCGCAGTTGAAAGATTCAGTGACTACGCCTGCCGGCTGCACCATTGACGGCATTATGGAATTGGAAGAAGGCAAGCTGCGCGTCACGCTGATCAAGGCAGTGGTGAAGGCCACGCAGCGCGCCAAGGAACTCGCGTATAACGGTTAGGCTCGCAATCGGGGAGCGGTTAGAAGCTGAATTTGGCAGCGAGTTGCATCAGGCGCGGCGCAGCCGCGCTTACGACCTGCCCTAAATGCGGATCGTTGTTGACCTCGCCGTCTACCGCTCCCGCCCCGTCAAACTGAGCGTGATTGAACACATTGAATGCTTCGGCACGGAATTCCATCGATTTTGATTCGGTGATTCGCAATGTTTTGTTCAGCGTCACATCGAAGTTATTAATCCCCGGCCCGTAAAAAAATCGCCGCGGAACATTTCCCAACTGGCCGAGAGTTTCGGTGCTGAAGGCCGAGGTGTTGAATTCGGGACGGCCATTTCTTGGATTCGTGTTGATTTCGAGCGGCGCGCCGTGATATTCGGGCGTGTCCAGAAGATAATTGTTGACGCCATTTCCCAGCGTTCCGAGCAGCGAATTATCGGAATCATCGTAGAGGGTCACGGGAAAACCGGTGCTGAAGCGGGTTGTGCCCGCCAGGCTCCAAGCATCGGTTAGTCGATCTGAACGTTTGAAGAGCAAATCAAAAGGAAGAGCGACCCTGTAGGTTGCCACAAAGTCGTGGCGCATATCCCACGCGGAAAGCGCGCGAGTCGCCGCCAGATCCAACGGATTGAGCTGCTCGCCGAGATTCGAACCCTGGTCGATCGACTTGCTGTAGGTATAGCCGACAAGGAAATCGGACCGTTTGCCGACGAAGCGCAGGTTGGCTTCGAGCGCATTGTAATTGGAGTTCGCGATCGTTCTTTGCGCAGTATTTTCTCCATAATTCGGTCCCAGGCCAACCCGCGTGCCTTGATAGACCTGATTCGTGTTGCTGGTAATTTTGGCGTCTTCGGCGAAGGGTCCGCAGGTCGGGCTGCCGGGCGCAACTTCGCTTTGCTGGCTCAGACTCAGGCAGAGAGCCTGATTGCTCGGATTAGTCGAGACAACTCCGAGAATGTGATGGCCTTGATTCCCGACATAACTTACAGTCAGCAGCGCGCTGGTGGTGATCTGCCGTTCGAATGAAAGCATGTAGTTCTCTGTGTAAGGAACTACATTCCGGTAGTAGAAGTAAGGGTCGGCGTCGATGCGGGGCACGCTGCCCCAATTGAATGTGGTGTCAGGATTATTTGCGGAAACATTATGCGGAGGAAATGTAAGCGGGAACGGGTTGGTATTCTGTCCGCCGTCCGCCGCATTAACGAATGGCGTCGGGAGTAACGGTCGTTCGGGGGTGAGATAGGTGTATCCGAACGGAGGGACCGAGTACATGATGCCGGCAGACAACCCGGGAAACGCGGTATAGAACATTCCGTAGCTGGCGCGGATGCTGCTCTTGCCGCTGTCTCCAAAAATCTTCTTAAGAAGTCCGTTATCGAATTGCGGGGCATAGGCGATGCCGATTCGCGGGGCGAAATTATCCCCCTTCGACGGCGAAATCGTGCTCGGAATGCCAGGGTCGCCGGGAACCACCAGACCCTCCGGTGCGCCAGGATACAGGACCGATTGGCGGCCAGGGATGATGGTTTGTATTTGGTTGTACTTCTCCCAGAAGGGCATGATGTAGTCCCAGCGCAGCCCGAAGTTGACCGTCAAATTGCTGCGCGCGTGCCAACTGTCCTGCGCGAATGCCCCTTCGTAGCGGTTCCGCAAATAAAACGGCTGGCCCGAGGACTGCGTGAAATTGCTGGGCACGCCGATAAGAAAATCGGCGAAGGCAGAACCGGTTTCGGTGCCGTCGATGTTGAAAGTTCCGTTGAACGTCGCATTGGGATGCTCATTCACCTGGTCGACGTGAAATTGGCCGCCAATTTTCAGGCTGTGCGTTCCGATCACTTTGGAATACGTGTCGCTGAGATAAAGCGTGTTATTGACCTGAGTTTCATTGGTAATGGGCAGGCCCATAACAAAGGAAGGAAAAACGATGTTCTCGATACCCGCAAATTGTGGCGCCTGAATCGTGAACCCCGGAGCGCCTGAAGAGTTCAGGAAACCCTGGGCCGCCAGACTTACGCCAAGCCCGCCCTTGGGCTGGCCGATTACATTCGCATTACGGAGAAAGCCAGCGTGAAACTGGTTTACAGCGCCGGCGCCGATGGCCTTGGTGTCGCCTACACTCGCGAACTGTGCCCGGCCAAAAGTGAGAGCATCGAAGCCGGGAATGGTCGCGCCACCCTGCTGCGCGGGATAGGGATTGTCGAGCCGGTAATTGTCGAAGAAATAATAGGTGGAAAGTTGTCCCCATCGAGAGTTGGCGTCGATTCGGCCGGAAAATTTGTTGTCGCGCACGGTTTGCGCGTAATCGGAAGTGGAGAACTGGTCGACCCCATTGTTAGGAGCGGGAATGTATTGCAACAAATCGAGCGCGGGGGAAGACCATGCGCTTTGAGGAATGATCCCGTTGGGGAAAACACAAGAAGAGGGACTTGTGCATCCGGGCGTGTAATAAGGTTCTCCAGCGTTAGCTGAATAGCCGAGCTTCTGCAGTTTCTGCGAGAGCAATCCGGCAATGTAACTTCCACTCACTGTGCACGGGCCATTGGGGCAACTTCCAAAGCTGGCCTGATCAGCAAGATTGCCGGCCCGGTCTTGGGCGGAAGGAACTGAGATCAGTCCGGTCTCGACGCCCTGATTGGTGAATGCGCCTTGATAATCGCTAAAGAAATAAATTGTCTGGCGCTTCACCGGGCCGCCGAAAGTGCCGCCAAACTGGTTCTGGCCGAAGGCTGCGCGCGTAGGATCGAAATAACCGCGAGCGTCAAGATCAGTGTTGCGCAGGAATTCGAATGCACTGCCGTGAAAAGCATCGCTGCCCGACTTGGTGATCACGGTCACCATGCCCCCGTTGTAATTGCCGTATTCGGGGTCAAAGTTGTTGGTGAGCAGACGAAATTCGTCGATGGAATCCAGGTTGGCGATGACGGAGGTTCCGCCGTTCATGTGCTCCTGCACATCAATGCCATTCACCAGGAATCCGTTCGACGATTCTCTTTGTCCATCGATCGATAAATTTCCCGGATTCAGATCGCCCGACGGCGAAAGACCACCGGTAACTCCTGCCATGATCACTGAGTTCGGAAGCAGAGTCGACATTGGGGCCACGCCGGGTTGAATAGGCAGCAGGTCGGTATAGCTACGTCCATTCAGCGGCAGCGCCGTCATCTGCGAAGAAGTTACGAGTTCCCCAAGGTGGGTCGCAGAGGTATCGACTTGAATTTCGACTGTGGTGCCGCTGCCTTCGACGGTAATCGATTCCGAGTGCTGGTTCAGCACCAATACGACGTCGAGCTTAATGGCAGCGTCGGTGTCGATTTTTACGTTGGTGGTGGTTTGAGTCTTAAATCCGGCGGCTTCGACAGCTAAATCATAGCGGCCCACCGGAACAGCCGGGAATGAATAGAATCCCTGGCCATTTGAGAGCGCAGTGTATTCCGAGCGAAGCGTCGTATTGGTCAAGGATATCTTTGCGCCGGAGATCACCGCGCCGCTAGGGTCATTGACGGTGCCGGAGACGCTGCCGCTGGCCGCCGCGAACAGCGGGACGGGAAAAGATGCCAAAACAATAATGATGACGGTCGCCCCGGCAACCAGAACTAAACCTTTGATGCCGATAGCGTGTATGAGCTTATTTGTGCCTTGTGACATCAGCTTATGACTTTCCGTGCCTGGCTCAAATGCTGCACATTATGAAAATGAATTTCATTTTCATAATGCCTGCCGCCCACTCAAAGCGCCGTGATCGTTATCACAAATAGGTGTGAGGTCAGTGCTCCGAATCTCGCCCTGTAACACGATCCTGCCAATCGTGCTACAGGAGATGCGATTTGTAAAGGCAAAATTGGGTTGGCAAAATATCTTTGCTTCGAATGGGGGTCTGTCTTACGTACCTTATAGAGCTCCCCGGTTTATCCCGCGGTGATCTTTTCCTGCGTGTCCCGCGTGGGGCGACACGGTTTCCGGTGAGCTCATCACCAGCCTGCCATGCCGAACTCCCTTGGTGCTGATGAGTTGATCGGCCAGGCGCTGCACCTCGCGCGACTTTCCCCGCAGCACCACCACTTCCAGACAGGTGTCGTGATCGAGATGGGCATGGAGAGTGGAGATGATGATTTCGTGGCTTTCGTGTTGAAGATCGGCGAGCTTTTCTGGCAGAAGGCGGGCGTGATGGTCGTAAATCAGCGTGACCGTGCCGACGACCAGGGCATTTGCGGCCACCACGACAGAACCCACCAGACGATCGCGAATCAGATCGCGAAACGCCTCGGATCGGTTCTGGTAACCTTTGTCCGATATAAAGGAATCAAAGCGACGCAAGAGTTCTGAATCCAACGACACGCCGATTCTGCTGAGATCTGCCATAGATGTGATTTTATCTCCGCCGGCGCCGGGTGGCGCAGCCGATTGCGGAGAAGGATGTCGTGCCCAACTCCCGTTACTTCCGGTTGCGCCTACCTGCCGTGGCCGTTCCCCTCGCCCATACTTCGCGGTAGGATTCAACTCGATGAGGCCGATCCTCTGCATCCTGATTCTGTCGCTGTCGATACCGCATGCCGCGGCTCAATCTGCCGTGCTCATTGGGTTGCATCTTGAGGCTTCGGATGATGACAGCGAAATCCATCCGCTAGCCTATCGCACATTCCTCATTACCTTTCGCGATGGGAAGGCGCAACTGGCTGCGGATTTACCCGACTTGATCGTTCCGCGAAGAGACGGTTTTTGGCAGGTGGGTAGTCTGCACAAGGGTCCCGCATGTTGCGGCGGTTATCAGGAATTCGTCTATGCCGCTCCTGTTCGATCCGTTCCGCATGCGGCTGGCGAATATCATCCTGAGAATCCTGACTGGAATTGCTCCGAAACCCACCAGGCCACTATTGAGTTCGTAAATCCCGATTTCGTATCCGTCTCTTACTTCACGGAACCCGCTTGTTCCCTCCAAGTCGACCTCCAGCACGCAACGTATAAGTTAGACGACCTCAATAAGGAATTAGACATAACCGCGATCCTCGGGCCAGGCGCGTGGAAAGCTGCGAAGAAAGCCCACGCCCGTGCGATAGTGGCGGACGACAGATCGGAGTGCCCTGTAATCTCAAAGCCAGACTCCACCAGGTGGGGAATCGAGCGCTCCAGCCGTTTGCCCCGGAGCCACGCCAAACCGTGGGTTCTGCTCAGCGACTACACTACGCCCCACGTTTGTGGTGGCGGCAATACCTATGAGATCGACTTTCCAATTGCAGAATCCTTAACTGGCCCTACCTACCACGCGAGTGATCTGATGCAGCTTCTCCAATCCAAAATGGCGAAGGACAACTCTATTCTTCCCGGTGAGGCCGTGCTCACACCCGCTGGGGACTTTCTCGTGGATTTGGACGCCCTGACGGTTTACGGCATAAAACAGCAAGCCCTCGAAGCCAAGCCGGCACTTTCGGTGTTGGTGCCCTCCAGCCCCGATTCAGGATTCAATATCGTGATGGTGCAATGGGCGTTGGGAAAACACGTTCGTGAGTGGGAAGCGGAACTCCAGTCGCTACAAAAAACTCATTTGCCGGAACCTGTCGTTGCGACCGGCTCTCCGCAATAATGAGGAAGGGGTATCCGGTCTAACAGTGCTGTCGCCGACGACTATTTCGCTGGCGCGAGTATGTCATCCAGACGAGCAGGCGTGGACTCGACCCTCTCCAGGTGCGGGTAGCGCAGGCCACCGTGGTAATTTAAAGAGACGGTGACAAAGTCATCGCCGCGCTTCAGCAGCAACTTGATGGGGTCGCTGGTTTTCTCTGCAGAGACGATCGCTTCGCGCAGGGCCGCGGGCGTATATTTCTGATCGTTGATGGCCTGCAGTTGCATATCGGGCGTGATGCCGGCTTTAAAGGCCAGACTATCCCACCAAACCTGGCTTATACCGCCCTGCGATTCAGGGCCGCCTCCTCCCATCTCGCCCCTTACAGAAAAGCCGAGCGAGGTAGCGAAGCTCACTCCATAAAGTTTCTCTGATTTCTTTACCCATTCCGGTACTTCATCGTTATAGATGAGCCGGTAGCCGCCCTGCGTGAAGCCATTCTCCGGCACGCTCGGATTCACTTCGTAAACGCGCGTGCGGAAAAACCCTGACCAATCGTAGGGCTGCACCGTGTTCAACGCTTTCACCAGATCTTCAAGGTTATAAGTGACGGTCACATAGCTGCCGTTGTCGATTCCGAAGAAGAGCTTGGCGAAATCGTCGAGCGACTTCTTTCCGCCGCTCAGTTCGCGGATC
>Ga0181522_10001441_pt1 | contig 14486 bp, 17 predicted proteins | sample PEATcosm2014_Bin_27_FD_121103 | JGI IMG/M metagenome (GOLD analysis project Ga0181522, IMG submission 121103) | Peatland microbial communities from MTU Mesocosm Facility, Houghton, MI, USA - PEATcosm2014_Bin05_10_metaG | ecosystem: Environmental > Terrestrial > Soil > Wetlands > Peat | place... | reverse complement strand
CGAAGGTCTACGGCGAGTTGACCACCGTCAATCCCATCGATCTCACGCGTTGGCAGGTCGTGAACTGTTACGCCGGACGTATCGGCCTCATCAACTCCGGTGGCGAGGCCAAGGGAAACGACGACCTCGCCGGTGCGGTGCGCACGGCGGTCATCAACAAGCGCGCCGGCGGTCAGGGCCTCATCCTCGGGCGAAAGGCCTTCCAGCGCCCGATCGACGAGGGCGCCGCACTGGTCCACGCGGTCCAGGACGTCTACCTGGACCAGTCGATCACCGTCGCCTGACCTAACCTCCGACTATGGCGGGTGACGCGGACGCGGGATGGATGACGTGGGCGAACCTGGTCACCCTGGTGCGCCTGGCGTTGCTGCCGGTCTTCGTATGGGTGCTCTTTGGCACCAATCATCGCGCGATTGCGGCCTGGCTCCTTGCGTTTCTGGGGGCGACGGACTGGATCGACGGCTACCTCGCGCGGAGCCTCCACCAGGTTTCCACGGTGGGCAAGATCATCGACCCCGTCGCCGATCGCCTCTTGATGATCGTGGGTCTGCTCAGTGTGGCCGCGGCCGCGGGCGTGCCGTGGTGGTTTGCGCTCGCCACCCTCGCTCGCGAGCTGATCGTGTCGGTGATCACGCTCGTCCTCGCGGCGCTCGGCGCGGCCCGCATCGACGTGCTCTGGTGGGGCAAGGTGTCGACCTTCGCCCTGATGACGGCGTATCCGTGGTTCTTGCTCACGACCAATCCCCATCACGCCGCGCTCGCCCAGTGGCAGCACGTGGCGCGCGACGTGACGTGGGTGATTGGCATCATTGGTCTCAGTCTTTCGTGGCTGGTCCTGGTGGGTTACGTGCGGCCGGCTCTGGCGGCGCTGCGCGCCGGGCGCCAGGGACGACGAATCTTGTAGATTTTCTAACTATGCAGATTCCCAGCGATCTCCGGTACTCGAAGGACCACGAATGGGCGAAGGCCGACGGCGCGGTGGTACGAATAGGCATCACCGACTACGCGCAGGACGCGCTGGGCGACGTCGTCTTCGTGGACCTGCCGAAAGTTGGAGCCACACTTAACGCTGGTGAGGCGCTGGGCGAAGTCGAGTCGACGAAATCCGTCTCAGAAATCTACGCCCCGGTATCGGGTACGGTAACGGCAGTCAATGATTCGCTCACGAATTCGCCCGAGTCGGTGAACGCAGACCCCTACGGTGATGGGTGGATTTGCGAAATCACGACGACGTCGGGTTCTGAGTACGAGACGCTTCTCGACGCGCAACGTTACCAAACGCTCACGAACAATTAACACTGACAAGCCTTCACAAACGTAACTATTGTGAGTCCCGTGAACTGCCGTCGCTGTGGGGAGATACTGAACGCCAACGCAAATTTCTGTTGGTCGTGCGGTGCTCCCCAGCACAAGGCAACGTCGCCCGAAACGATCGCCGTTCCGGTCGTGAGCGTGCCTGACGCGCTCTACGTGAACGCCTCAAAGGGTCCTACGGGTGAACACGGTGACGAACTCGTGATCGTTTCGGGTCCCGAAGCGGGGGGTCGACTCGACCTGGACAAGGAATTCATCAGCGCGGGACGCCACGAGCAAAGCGACCTCTTGCTCGATGATGTGTCGGTGTCGCGCCATCACGCGTTGTTCACGCGAACGGCGAGCGGTCGTATCACGCTGCGAGACCTGAACTCGTTGAACGGTACCTACGTCAACGGCAAGCGCGTCGAGGAGACGACACTGCATTCGGGCGACGAGGTGCAAATCGGAAAGTACAAGTTGGTCTTCTGGGAGTCGACGCGATGAATAACCAGGGGACTATGCGCATCGGAGAGGTGCACGCCATCCTTCGCCGTGACGTACCCGATATCGAGCTTTCGAAGATCCGCTACTACGAGGACAAGGGACTGGTCCAGCCCACGAGAAGCCGCAAGGGCTACCGCCTTTATTCCCCCCGTGACGTGGAGTGCCTGCGTGAGGCGATTCGATTGGCGCACGAGGAGTTCGTACCCCTGCGCGTGGTGCGCTTGCGACTGATCGAGCAGGGATTGCTGGACGACGTACCCGTCGCGGCGGGGTCACGTCAAGTCGCGCGTTCTACGTCCTCGGTCATCTCGGTGCCGGTTCCCGTCAACGATTCCCCCGAGGTCGCCAACGTCAACGTCGAGGAACTACGCGTACGTGATGCGTCCGAGGGCGACGTGCGTAGTCAGCTCACAACAGAATCGATCGGTGAAGAGCCGGTGATCCACGTGTCGCCCGAGTCCGTGACGCCGCCAGTTACCGTGCCCTCGCCGCAGTCCGTCACCGAAACCGTTGGGGTCGTCAACGGACCAGGCGCGACGCCCGCGCCCCCGGCGCCGAGGGCTCCGGTCGCGATCGTCCACGAGCGCGATGAATGGGACGACGAAGAACGGTTTTATTCGGCCGCGGAGTTCCTCACGGTGAGCGGACTTGACGCGCACGTCATGAACCAACTCGTCGCTTCTGGCTTGTTGTCGCCCGATACGGTGGCGAATCAGTCAACGTTCAACGAACTCGATCTTCGGGTCGCGCGGGCTGTTAAGGCGCTGCTCGCTCGAAACATCGACATCCGTCTCCTGGGTTCGCTTCGACGCAACGTAGAGCGTGAGATCGGGTTGCTGAACGACGTGATCCAACCAGTGCGATCATCGAAGAAGTCGGTCAGCGCCCGCGAAACGCGCGACCACGCGAGATCAGTGGCGGTGGAGATCGCCGCGTTGCGCGCTGAGTTGTTCGCACGCGCCCTGCACCGATACCTCGGTCGCTAGCCCGGTGAGACGATTCTGGTCCGGTCTAGGCTGTGAACATGGTTGAGGTCGTTCTACGCGCAGTCCGAGTCGACGTGGGTTCGTCGACGCCACTGTTGTTGCTCGAAGAGGTCGGTGGCGAGCGGGTGTTGCCCATCTTCGTGGGCGCGCCCGAGGCGACCGCGATCGCCTACGCGCTCCAGAACGTGACGACGCCCCGGCCGATGTCCCACGACCTGCTCGGTAACGTCATCGCGGCGCTCGGCGCGCAGTTGTTCGCGGTCGAAATCACCGAACTCGTCGACAACACCTACTTCGCGAACCTGCGGCTGCTACGCGAACGAACCGAGATCAACGTGAGCGCTCGCCCGAGCGACGCCGTGGCGATCGCGCTGCGCGTCGGTTCGCCGATACTGGTGAGCGATCAGTTGATGAATGAGCAGGGCAAGGTGATGCACCTGGACGAGAGCGATGAGATCGACGAGGCCGACGATCTTATTGAGGGCGGCGAGGACGCGCCCAACGAGGCAGAACTGGTCGCCGAGCTACGCGACTTCCTCGAGACCATTCGTCCCGAGGACTTCAATCAGTGAATCGTGCGCTGAAGTCGTTGGCGATCTTCATCGGGTTCGTGGTCATCTTTACCCTTAGCCGCCATTATCTGACGACCACCGCGACGACCACGACCACGACCCTGCACCTCGCTGGATCCACGACGACGTCGTCTTTCGTGTCAGCGACCACGTGCCAGGGTCGTGAGTTCAAGGGCGTGTACAACGAAGGCGAGGGGGCGGCGGGAACGATCGTGGCGAGTGTGACCCTGACCAAACAGGCACCAGGAAGTTGTTTGGTCGACGGGTACCCGACGCTCACGCTCCAAGACGAGAGTGGGGCCGTTTTCAGCTCCACGACGTCGACGACGAGTCCCGTGCAATTCCCCGCGGCCGCGGCGAACAAGCCGCCCTCCTCAGTCACCGTCACTAGTGGGGGGACCATTCATTTCTCGTTGGGCTACTCGGATGTTCCCGTGGGCACCGAGGTGTGTACGAGTGCGGTGACCATCAGCGTGCAGTTTCAAAAGGGCGGTTCGACGACGCCGGTGACGCCGAGTTATCCGATACAGCCGTGCAACGCCGGGACCATTTGGGTCAGTCCCTTCTATTAGTCGCGCCGGTTTACGCCGAAGCGATCGTGGCGCGACACGAAGAGGCGCCACCTGAATTCAGCGACGTGTCAGTTCGTGGTTGGATCCACGACAATCCGGCCGCGGGTTTTGCCGCTTCGAATCGTCTCGAGCGCTTCGTCGAGTCCGGCGAGCGAGATGGTCGAGTCGATGAGACCGGTGAAGTCAACGTGCGCGGCGACCTCACCCAACTCACGCCACACGTTGGTGCGAGTGACGGGCGAAGTCTCGACTGCGTCGATGCCGAGCAGGGCGACGGCGCGGGTGATGAACGGATAGACGTTCGTGTTGAGATCGGGGCTCGCCACGAGCCCGCTCGCGGCGACGCCGGCACCGTAACGTAATGAGCGCAGAATGTGGTGGAGAGTCTCGCCACCCACGCAGTCAATCGCCCCGGCCCATCGTTCGCTCGCGAGAACCCGGTCAGGTCGATCGGCGATCTCGTCGCGACCAATCACGCGGGTCGCCCCGCGCTCGACGAGCCACGCTGACTCCTGAGGCGAGCCGGTGGACGCTACTGGCTGGTAGGAGCGCGCCCGCAGGAATGAGACGGCGAGCGATCCCACGCCGCCCGTGGCCCCCGTCACGAGGACCTCGGCGCCGGGTTCGAGGCCGTGGTGCTCGAGGGCGAGAACGCTCTCCATGGCCGTGAAGCCCGCGGTGCCGATCACCATGGCGTCGCGCGTCGAGATGGAAGAGGGCAGGACACTGACGAGTCGAGAGGGCGCGTAGACCAGGGGAGCGAAGCCGCCGTCGCGCGCGACGCCGAGCTCGCCGCCGTGTACGCACACCGGGGTGCCCGCCGGGATCGCGGGGTCCGGGGACGTGACCACGATCCCCGCCGCGTCGACGCCGCCCACGAGCACGGGGACGCGACGCACTCGACTCGACGCGCTCGCCACCAGGGCGTCCTTGTAATTGACGCCTGAGTAGTCGACGCGCACCTGCACGTCGCCGGGGTCTGGAACAGGAGGTTCGTACTCCTCGACACCCCGCGAGAACGTGCCGCTTCCTTCGCGTATGACGAAACAACGCATCGCGAAATTCTATGGTGGACTCGCTGCGCGTCTTACGAGGTCGTAACATGACCTATGGCGATGATTGACCTCAACGGCCAACGCACCTGGGCGCTCGTGCCCAGGAAGAAGGGCGAGACGGTCCTCCTCTTGCACGGGGGCATGAGCAGCAGCGCGAGCATGCTCACCTCGATCGGTCCACACCTGAAGAAGAAGTTTCACCTGGCCGCCTTCGATCGGCGAGGACACGGCAAGAGCCCCGACAACGAGAAACCGTTTCACTACGACGAGATGGCCGATCAGACTATTGCCTTCGTCGAACACCTTGGTCGCAAGGTCCATCTGGTGGGCCACAGCGACGGCGGCAACGTGGCCCTGCTCGTCGTGTTAAAGCGTCCCGACCTCGTAAAACGCGCGGTCCTGGTCGGGGCGAACTTTAACCACCGGGGTCTGGTACCCGTCGAGCCGACGCGCGTGGATTCGCCCGGCTTCCAGGCCTGGGCCGAGAAGTACGCGGCCTCCTCGCCCGAGGGGATCGGTCACGCCGAAGCGGTCCTGAAGAAGAGTCAGCGACTGTTCGCGCGTGAGCCCAAGTTGTACCGTGAGCAACTCGCTCGCGTGAGCCGACCGGTGTTGGTGTTGGCGGGTGATGACGACGTGGCGAAACTCTCGCACACCTGTGCGCTGTTTGAATCAATGCCCGGGGCGCAACTCGCGATCATCCCGGGCGCGTCGCACGCGGTCTTGAAAGAGCAGACCGCGCTGTGCGCCTCGATCATCGAACGCTTCCTCACCCAATCGCTCCCGCCCGAGACCCGCGCACCCATTCGCCGAGCGGTCGTCGGTGGCTAACGGCGTACAAGGTTTTGGTAAGGGCCACAACTAGACTCGTCGTTGATGATGACCCAGCTCGCCGCGTCGCGGACCCGCTCGGTGGCGTGGTGGGCCAAGCTCAACGGGCTGACGAGCGATGGCGCTCTCTACGGGGCCTCGGCAGCGTTCGCCTTGATCCTGGGCTTCACCTCGGGACAGGTCGCTCAGTGGCACTGGGGCTTTCTCACCGCCGCCCCCTACGCCCTGGCCGCGCTGGTGGGTCTGTGGCTCGGTCGTTGGCGAGTACGCCGCGCGATCTTGGTGCGAGTTGGTCTGTTGGCGCTCGTGCTCTTGGGCGCGGTCGTGATTCCTCTGGGACTAGAAGCACGCTGGCGTCATCAGGACCCGAACCAGGGTTACGCCCAACCCGAGGTGTCGGTGATCGAGCGTTCGGCCACGTACGTCAGCCAGGGTAAGGACCCGTACCGCTCGTACTACACCGACGGGCGCGTCGTTGACGAGTTGCCCGGTCTGCCCGCGTACGAGTCATTCTTTCCGTACTTTCCCTTGATGAGTGTCTTCGGTCTGCCGTCGGCGGAAACACACGCGAGTTCTGGTCTCACTGACGCGCGGATCCTCATGTCACTCATAACCCTGCTCGTCAGTCTCGGTGCGCTGGTGATGCTAAGAGCGTCGGGGGAGAAGAAGATTCGCATCGCCCAGGTTCTGCTCGCGTTACCCACGGGCGCCCTGTTCCTCTCCACGGGCGGCGACGACATGCCGATCCTGGCGTTGCTGTTGCTGGGCGTTGCGGCGCTCCAGCGACGATCCGCCAATACCGCGGGCATCAGTCTCGGCCTCGCCGCGGCCATGAAGTTGACCGCGTGGCCCTTGGCCTTCGGTGCCCTGCTTGTGGCCCACGACAAGAAGGACCGACCAGCGTGGCGCCGCGTGGCGCTCTGGGTGACTGTCATCGTGGTCGTCACCGTCACGCCCTTTGTTCTAAAGGCGCCGTGGGCGTTCTTCTCGAACGTTTTCGCCTTCCCACTCGGTCTGGCGCACGTCTCGTCGCCGGCGGCGAGTGCGCTGCCCGGTCACATCCTCACGACCTGGTGGCCACCGCTTGGCCACGTGCTCGCGCCGCTCACGTTGCTCGTCGGCGGGTACTTCGGCGCGCGCTACCTACGACGTCACTGGCCACTCTCGCTCAGTCACCTCCTGGGCCTGCTGAGTCTGGTATTTCTCGTCTTGATATGCGTGGCGTCGGCGACGCGCATTGGCTACATCATCTATCCGATCAACTTCGCGCTCTGGTCCTGGGTCTGTCGCGAGGACGAACGGCTTGAACTCGAAACGGTGGCGTTCTAGATCGTCTCGGAGTTCTGGTAGATCTGGTAGGTCCAGTGCGTGGACGTGACGGTCGAGGACGTGACCGTGATGCCGATGACCCAGTAGAAGGTGTCGTTACCCGCTTTTTGAAACAGGTCCTGGGGTGCGCCGTTACTGGCACCCTGGGAGAAAAGGTTCCAGCCCTTCGCCTTGAGCTGCGCGCGGTAGTAGCCCAATAGTTCGCCGGGCTTGACGTCGCTGACGAAGGATCGCGCGCAGTCAAAGTCGCCGGCGCCCTGGTTGGGCAACGAGGTCGAATCGGTGGCCGTGGTTGTCGTTGGCACGATCAGCGCGGGTACGACGTTCGAGGGCGGCGTCCCGGGTTGCTCGCAGCCCGCCAGCAGGTGCGAGTGCTCGGTGCTGAGACCACCGACCACCACCGCAATCGTGGTCGGGGTGGTGACGCCCTGATCGGAGACGGCGTTGATCAGAAGAAAGACCGCGAGCATCAGCACGCCCAAGACCAGCACCGTCGCCGCGGGCCAGATGCTGGTGGTCGTCGTGAGGGGAGGCTTGGGACGATCACTCACCGTGCCACCCTAAATGGTCGATCGGACCGCGACCGTGCCCGAGTCGCCACGATGCGGCGCCTTCGATCGCCGAGAGTACGAAGGACTTCGCGTCGCGCGTCGCGTCACTGAGCGGTCGACCGAGCGCGAGTCCACACGCGACGGCGGCGGACAGCGAGCAACCAGTGCCGTGATCGTTCCTCGTCGACACGCGAACGGCGTCGAACACGGTGACGCCCTCGGGACCGACCAACACGTCAGGCGCGTGGCCCACGGCGTCACGGTCCAGGACCAAGTGGCCACCCTTCACCAGTACCCAGGTCGGACCGAAGGTGAGGATGTGTTCACCCACGCGTACCATGTCCTCGACGCCGTGGATCTCTCGTACGTCGAGGTCACAGAGCACGGCCGCCTCACGCAGGTTCGGCGTCACGAGGGCCGCGAAGCCGAAGAGGGCCTCTCGGTAGGCCTTGACGCCGCCGTCGGCCATCAACGAGTGTCCCGTGGACGAGACGAGCACGGGGTCCACCACGAGGTTGGCGAGGACGCCCGAACGCGCGAGGTCGCTGACCGCTTCGACCGTCTGGGGGGTGGCGAGCATGCCGGTCTTTACCGCCCGCACGTGAAAGTCCTCCAGTACCGCGCGGCACTGGGCGATCACCATCGCGGGCTCGGTCGTGGCGAGCGCGTAGACGCCCCGGGTGTTCTGGGCCGTGATCGCGGTGATCGCGGTGGTGCCGTGCACCCCGAAGGCGGCGAAGGTTCGAAGGTCGCCTTGGATCCCGGCGCCCCCACCCGAATCCGAGCCCGCGACACTGAGTACGGTCACCGGTTGCACCCTGACCACCCTAGTTTTCGGTGCGCCACGCGTGGCTCGCCCTCGTGGTGGGAATCGTCGTGGTGGGAGTCGCCGCGTGACCGTCGACAGACGAGCAGCGCTTTGACGAAAGCGCGAACGAACAGGTTCACTACGATGAGGGGAGTGGATGATCTGTTTCGCGTCGGTTCGTTGACCTCGTCGTCGCGTCTCGTCATGGGTACCGGTGGCTTTCGGTCCCTGGACGTGCTCGAGGCTTCGCTCGTCGCCTCCGAGGCGTCGATCGCCACGGTCGCGTTGCGGCGCGTGGACCCGTCCGTGGAGGGCTCGATCTACGACGTCTTGAAGGGATTGGGCTTTGACCTGTTACCCAACACGGCCGGCTGCTACAGCGCCGCCGAGGCGTTCAAGGTGGCCCAGCTCGCGCGCGAGGCCTTCGGCACCGACGTCGTCAAACTCGAGGTGATCGGCGACGACGTGACGTTACTGCCGGACACCACCGAAACCCTGGTCGGCGCCGAGAAATTGGTCCGCGATGGTTTCGAGGTCTGGGCCTACACCTCTGATGACCTGATCGTCGCCCAACGACTCGAGCAGGTGGGGTGCGTGGCGGTCATGCCCCTGGGCTCGCCGATTGGCTCGGGACTGGGAGTGCGCAACCCCCACGCGATCAGCCTTATCTGCGAACGGCTCCGCGTGCCGGTCCTGCTCGACGCGGGGGTGGGTACGGCCTCGGACGCCGCGCTCGCCATGGAACTGGGCTGTGACGGGGTGCTCGCCGCCTCGGCGATCAACCGGGCCCTCGAACCGGTTTTGATGGCCCGAGCCCTCAAAGAGGCCGTATCAGCGGGTTTTCTCGCCCGGCGTGCGGGACGCATACCCCCTCGACTACACGCCGAGGCGTCCTCGCCGTCCCTCGGGCGCCCGGACCTATTTGGCGAGTAGGACCGCGACAAACTACACTCGTGTAGTCCAACGGGATAGTCTGAAAATGCCTCGGTCGGGAGGGACTTGCAATGGCAGATTCTCTAACTTCGGGATTTAGTGGCCCGACGGTGTGCCGCCTCGCGGGCGTCACGTATCGTCAGTTGGACTACTGGGCGCGCACCGACCTCGTGACGCCCTCGATAAGCGCCGCGCACGGCAGCGGCTCCAAGCGCGCCTACTCATACGGCGACGTGCTCGAGGTCAAGGTCATCAAGTCCCTCCTTAACTCGGGCGTCTCACTCTCTCGGGCGCGCCAAGCCGTCGAGTGCCTGCGCAACGCCCTCGGCGCCGACCTGGCGTCAAGCAGCCTGGTCCTGAGCGACGCGGGATCGGTCCTCGCTCACGACGACGGCGATCTGGTGGACCTCCTGCGAGGTGGCCAGGGCGTCTTTAACATCGTGCCGTTGGCCAACGTGGTGGCCGAGCTCACCACCACGATCGCCAAGGAGCAACTCCAGAAGGAACAACTACTGACGTCGGAGAGGGAGCACCGCTCGGCGTGACGCCCCTGAAATCACGTGGCGACGCTCGCGTTCGCCACCCCAGTGTGAATGTGGTCGCGCCGACTTGCTTCGCGCACCCGAGTGAGCAGCTCTTCGCTACCTTGCTCAACCTCTATGAGATCGAGTGGCGCTACGAGCCCCTGGAGTTCCCACTGGCCTGGAACGAACAAGGCAGTCCCGTTCGAGGGTTTCGTCCCGACTTCTACCTACCCGCGTTGGCGCTCTTCATCGAGTTGACCGTGCTCGAACAACGCCTGGTGACCAAGAAGAACCAGAAGGTTCGAGAGTTCCGCGCGCTCTATCCCGAGGTGCAGTTGTTGGTGGTCTATCAACGAGACTTCGTTGAACTCCTCCGTCAGCACGACCTGGGGACGTTGGGTGACTTCGCGGCCTAGTGTGACTCTCGTGAGCGACCGGCGCCCCTTCCTCTACGACACGCACGTCGAACTGGGCGCCAAGATCGTCCCCTTCGGGGGTTGGGAGATGCCCCTCGCCTACGGATCGGGCACCGTGTTCGAACACCTCGCGTGTCGACGCGACGCCGTGGTCTTTGACGTCTCGCACCTGGGCACCGTGCGCTGTGACGGTGAGGGCATGTTCGAGGCGCTGCAGGCGACCCTCACCAACGACCTCGCCAAAGTCGCGCCAGGACGCGCCCAGTACACGCACCTGTTGAACGAGGACGGCTTCGTGGTCGACGACATCATCGTGTGGTGGGTGGCCGAGCACGAGTTCGACGTCATGCCCAACGCGTCAAACACCACCGGGGTGACGTCAGCGTTGCCGGGTGTCGACGTCACCGCGCAGCGCTGCGTGCTCGCCGTCCAGGGACCGCGCGCGCGCGAAAAGGTCGCCCTGGTCGATCCCGCGTTCGCCGCCGTGGGTCGTTTTCACGTCGCGCGAATGGATTACCGGGGCACCGAGGTTCGCGTCGCGGGTACCGGTTACACGGGAGAGGACGGCATCGAGATCGCCGCGCCCAACGAGGTCGCCGAAGAGTTACTGCGAGCCCTGGTGGCCGCCGGCGTCACCCCGGCCGGCCTCGGCGCTCGCGACACCTTGCGTCTCGAGGCGGCGCTGCCCCTCTACGGTCACGAGCTGACCCTCTCGTCCACGACGCTCGAGGCGAAGCTCGGTTGGGTACTCGGCTGGCAGAAGCCCACCTTTCGTGGTCGCGCCGCCGTCGAACGCGAACGCGAACGAGGTCCTCGTCGCCACCTCACCGGCGTGCTCGGCGAAGGGCGCCAGCCCCTGCGCGACGGCGCGCACGCACGCGTTGACGGTCGTGACCTCGGGGTACTGACCTCGGGGAACTTCTCGCCGGTGCTCGAACGTGGCATCGGCCTCGGGTTGTTCGACGAGGTACTCGAGGTCGGCACGCCGCTCAGCCTCGAACTTCGCGGGCGTGACGTGAAGGCCAGCGTCGCCGCGTTGCCCTTCGTACGAAAGGTGAAGTGATGGCTGACTACCTACCCCATACGCCGAGCGAAGTCGAGTCGATGCTGGCCTTCCTCGGAATGAACTCGCTCGAGGAACTCTTTTCTCAGATCCCCGCCGCGGTTCGACTGAGTCGGGGCCTCGAGCTCGCCCCGGGCCAGAGCGAGCCCGACGTGGCGGACTACTTCAGTCGCCTCACGCGCGCCAACAAGGGTCAGAGCGCGTGGCTGACCTGCTTCGCGGGCGCGGGCGCGTACGACCATGAGGTCCCGGCGGTGGTGAAGATGCTCGCGTCGCGTTCGGAGTTCGTCACGGCCTACACGCCCTACCAACCCGAAGTGGCCCAGGGCGTCTTGCAGGCGATCTTCGAGTACCAGACGCTGGTCTCTCGTCTCAGTGGCCTTCCGATCGCGAACGCCTCGCTCTATGACGGCGCGACCGCACTCGTCGAGGCGCTCAACATGGCCTCGGGCGCGACCGGTCGTCAGAAGATGATCGTGTCCTCGGGCGTGCACCCGCACTGGCGCGACGTGGTGCGCACCTTCGCTGGCGGGACCGGTCACGAGATCGTCGAGGTGCCCATGGTCGACGGTCGTACGCAGTGGGACCGCGCGGACCTCACCGGGGCCGCCGCCCTCGTGGCGAGCTACCCGAACTACCTCGGCGTCCTAGAAGACCTCAGCGTCGCCAAGGGCCTGAGCCGGGCCCACGACGCGCTGTTGGTCGTGGCGGCCGATCCGGTCGCGGCGGGCGTGCTGAAGACGGCGGGCGAGTGGGGGGCCGACGTCTTTGTCGCCGAGGGCCAGCCCTTTGGCACGCCCCTCGCCTTTGGCGGGCCGTACCTCGGACTCTTTGCCTGCAGCACCGAGCAGGTGCGACGACTCCCTGGACGCATCGTCGGCGAGACGGTCGACTCGAACGATCGACGCGCGTTCGTCACGACCCTTCGCGCGCGCGAACAGGACATCCGTCGCGAGAAGGCGACGTCGAACGTCTGCACCAATCAGACCCTCATGGCCGTCACGGCCGCCATTCAATTGGGTTGGCTCGGCACCCAGGGCCTGCGCGAAGTGGCGACCCGCTGCGCCCAGGGCGCGCACTACCTGTTCGACGAGGCGCGAAAGATCGACGGCGTCGAGGCGGTGTCCTCGGCTCCGTTCTTTCGTGAATTCGCGCTGCGGGTCCCCAAAAGCGCCAAGGACGTCCTTCGTTCCATGTGCGAGAACGGCGTGCTCGGTGGGCTCAGCGTCGACGAGCTCTGTCACGGTCCCGATCCCTCGATCGAGGACGGCGAGCACGTGATGCTCGTCACCGTTACCGAGCGACGTACACGCGAACAGATCGACCACTACGTGGACACGCTGCGAAAGGCGGTGCGCTGATGACGGTCTTCAACGCGGCCCCGGGCGGACGTGCGGCGTCGGCGCCGTTGCTCGGCCACGAGACCGAGCCCACCATGTTCGAGCTCTCGGTGCCCGGTCGCGCGTCCTATCAACTACGCACGACCGGCGTGCCCGCGCGGCCCCTCGACCAACTGGTGCCGCCCGAGCACCTGAACGAGGACGTCGTGAACCTCGCCGAGCTCTCCGAGCGCGACCTCGTGGCGCACTTCACTCGTCTGTCGCACCGACAGTTCTCGGTGGACCTGGGGGCCTACCCGCTTGGCAGTTGCACCATGAAGTACAACCCCAAGTTCGCTGACGCGGTCGCGGCTGATCCGGGGCTTAACACCGTGCACCCGGGCGTGCCGGCAGAACTCGCCCAGGGTTGGCTCGAACTGCTCGTGAGCCTCGAGGAGAAGCTGTGCGCGATCACCGGCATGAGTGCGGCGACCCTGCAGCCCGCGGCGGGTGCGGCGGGCGAGTTGACCGGACTTTTGTTGATGCGCGCGTTTCACGGGGCCAACGGCGACGTTCGCCATCGGGTCCTGATCCCGGACTCGGCGCACGGCACCAATCCCGCCTCGGTGACGTTGGGCGGCTACGAGGTGACGACGATCCCCTCGAATGACCGTGGGCTCGTGGACCTCGCGGCCTTGAAGGCGGCACTGGGACCCGACGTCGCGGGGATCATGTTGACCAATCCCAACACCGTCGGCCTCTTCGAAGAGGAGATCATCGAGATCGCCACCGCCGTGCACGACGTGGGTGGGCTGCTCTACTACGACGGGGCAAACCTGAACGCCATCCTCGGCGCGGTGCGCCCCGGTGACATGGGCTTTGACATCGTGCACATGAACCTGCACAAGACCTTCGCCACCCCCCACGGCGGTGGGGGACCCGGCGCGGGACCCGTCGCGGTCTCCTCGCGCCTCGAGGAGTTCCTCCCCGGACCCAAGGCCGCGCCCGGCGCCGACGGCGTCTTCGAATGGCGCTTCCCGCCGCGCTCCATTGGTCGCGTGCACGGATGGCACGGCAACGCCATGGTGCTCGCGCGCGCCCTCGCCTACATCGACGTCCACGGGGGCGACGGGCTCGCGCGCGTGGCCCAGCACGCAGTGCTGAACGCGAACTGGCTGCGTCGGCGCCTCGAAAAGACGTTGCCCGCCGCCTACGAACGGCTCTGCATGCACGAGTGCGTGCTCAGCGCGACCAAGCTCAAAGACGCCTACGGCGTTCGCGGACTCGACGTCGCCAAGGCCTTGCTCGAGGAGGGCTTCCACGCGCCGACGGTCTACTTCCCCTTGATCGTCGACGAGGCCCTGATGTTCGAACCCACCGAGACCGAGAGTCCCCAGACGCTCGAGGCACTCGCCCAGGCCGTCGAGCGCATCGAACAGCGGGCGAAGGACGATCCCGACTCCCTGCATCGCGCACCCCAGAGCACGCCAGTGTCGCGCGTGGATGAGGCGCGCGCCGCGCGACACCTCATCGCGACCGAGGACGCCGCGTCGCGCTAGGACTGGCCGATGTTGGGCGGCGCCCGGGCTCTAGGATTGGTTCATGACGAGACCGCTCATCGGTGTCACGGGACGACGCTGGTCCGCGTCGAAATTGGGCCCCTCGGTGCCCAAGGGAATGAAGGGTCTCATGGTCGACCTGCACTTCACCGACTACGTTCGCTCCAT
>Ga0181522_10001439_pt1 | contig 14517 bp, 13 predicted proteins | sample PEATcosm2014_Bin_27_FD_121103 | JGI IMG/M metagenome (GOLD analysis project Ga0181522, IMG submission 121103) | Peatland microbial communities from MTU Mesocosm Facility, Houghton, MI, USA - PEATcosm2014_Bin05_10_metaG | ecosystem: Environmental > Terrestrial > Soil > Wetlands > Peat | place... | reverse complement strand
TATGCCAGCAACTCCCGATCTGAGGCGATCCGGGGGAAACCAAACCTCGTATGCCTAGTTTCGCAGATTCCCTATGGCTCTGGGAAACATTTTTTCACTTTCGTAACTCTTTAAGCATGGATTTTGTCGATAATGCGGCATTTTCGGCCGTTGGACGCCCCCGAACCAGGATAATAGCCTCAGAATCGCGGAATATGGCACGCCAGCTCCGATCGAGAAGGAGGCCCTGAGCCAGCGCCGACGACGGCGGCAGCAGAACCGCTTCCACATTCCAGGAGTCCAAGACCTGTTGCCAACCGGTTCGCAGCAGCATGGCAGTCTCAAACTGACCCAGAAGGTTGTCGCCATAAAGGTCCGCCCGACCATCCACGAATACACGATATTCCGGATAAAGCTTCCATACGGCATAGCCTCCCCAATCGTAGTAAACGAAAACCCTCTTCGGATAGTCGCCGGCCTGCAAAAATGCGACTGCTTTTCGAGGGAAATGCTTGGCCTCGCTGGCCTGCTGGTTGCCGGCGAGACCAGCTAATTTCACCGATGCCAGGAACGCGGTCAGAACGATAACTGCTCCGTTGAAGCCGGGCCGAAACAAAGCCGTCGGCGTTCGTTCACGAACCGCGGACGGTGATGAGCGTGCAAGGGCTGAGGCGATGATCGGCATGGCGAGCAAAACAAAAATCGGGATGTGGCGAACGGCATCGAGAGCGGCAAAGGCGGTAACGAGCAAGGGTACGATTGCACGTCCTCTCGGTTGCGCCCGGGAACAGGCGAGGGCCGTCAAAAGCAGTAGCCAAATTAGCAGGAGGGGTCGATAGAGCCAGTCATGAAAGTCCGGGGAGAACCATTCGCCGATGAGCGACCGCATGCCAGGCGAGCGTAGAGTGTCGAATGGGTAGCGGTAGAGTTCGGCGCCACTTGGATTCAATGGCACGAGCGCCAAGCCCGCTATTAACAGCAGCAATACCCGCAAGAGGATCGCGCGCGCCTCAGGCCACGGGTTGCTTCCGACGGCCGTTTCCAGAATCAGACCGACTGCATAGGCAAGCAAGATTGCGAAGCCCAGCGCGAACCCGGCGTGCAAGTTAAGCCATAGCAAAAACAGTGGCGGTATCCAAAACAGGAGTGCAGGACGCTCCTCGCCACGTTCGACCAGCCACAGAAGCAGGCTGGCCAGAGTGAAGGTAAACATCTGCGGCCTGACGCCCCAGGACGGTGCAGAGGCTAAAGCGCCGATGGCGGTTGCTGCCGCCGCCCAGTGCCTTTTACCGGGACAGCGGAAGTAGAGAAGCATAAAACCAATACTCGTGAGGATCGCCGAAAATGCAATGAGTCCATTGAAGCCGAGGCGTTTCCAGAGTTCATAAAATGTGACCTCGGTTAACCACTCATGGGACACCCACGGTCGCCCGGCGCGTGTGAAAGAAAAAGGGTCGGAATGGGGAACGTGGCCGGTTTCGACGATCCACTGCCCAGCGCGCAAATGCCACCACAGATCGGGATCGGTCGCATTGCGCGCCGTCATTGCAAGGAGCCCAAGCGACAGGATTATGACAAACGCCACCTGGGTATTGCCAAGCTGATGATAAATTCGCCGCATTATCGATGCGAATACGTCGGTGCGATTATAAGTCGCGGCGCAGAAATACGGGCGCTGCGCCAGTCGGAATTAGCCGAAACTCAAAGATGGGTAGAATGGGCCCATTCGAAGCATGAGTATTGCAGCGAAATTTCGCAGCTTGTTTTGGGCAATCATTGCCGGCCGCAGGCGAACATTCCCGGGTTTTGCAATATCCACCCTCTTCATGCTTTCCCTTTCCGCTGTTGTTGTGGGCGGCAAGGGCCTCGTTCGATACCCTGGATATTTGCTGGCTTTGAACCGGTCGACGGGTGTGGGAATTTTCCCACAACTGCAAATGAATCTGCGTGGCCTGCTTACGCTTTTCGTCGGCCGCGCACCGTATCCTGGACGGATTCATTGGGTGCTGGCTCCGGCGGCGATCGCGGCCGTTATATACAGCGGAATCCTTTGGCGAAAGGCGGGGAACCGTTTTTTGGCGGAGGGTGTCGGGCTTGCGGCGATCGCGGGGATCGTCACCAGCTATTACGCTTACAGCTATGATCTGCTGCTGTTAATCGTGCCTCTTCTGGCGATGCGTAGCCGGCCGAATGACTCTCCAAGAGAAGATCGTTGGACTCGAGTTTTGGAAATGGCCGGGTTATTGCCTCTCCTCCTTACGCCCACATATTGGTTTTCAAAAGAACTTCACAATCAATGCATCATGACAATACCGCCGCTGGTTCTGGCGTTTGTTTTGGCGCGCAGACTGCGCCTCGCCGGCGTGGAAACCAGCGCACAAAGAAGATTATCGATGCGGGATGGACCAGGATGACCGGAGTTCGTCGCTCGGCCTCAGTTCAATCCGGCCTCTGGCGCTGGGTGGTGCTTCTATCGCTTCTGAGTGTGGCAGGTATGTGGACTTATAGCGAGCGGGTACTCATTCCGTATCAGGTCTCGGACGCCGTTGCTCATGACCGGCCGCGCGGCAACCTTTCCGATCTCTATCCCCGCTGGCTCGGTGCGAGGGAATTGCTGCTTCACGGTCGCGATCCCTATGGCGCGGCAGTCTCTCGGGAAATTCAAGCTGGCTACTACGGACGTCCACTTGATCCGGCTCGGCGCAATGACCCGCGCGATGAACAGAGGTTCGCCTATCCTCTCTATGTTATCTTCTGGCTGGCACCTGCAATCGGACTACCTTTTCGCCTGGTTCAATTTGGCTTTTTCTGGATCATGTTGGCTCTCACCTCGGCCAGCACGTTGCTCTGGATCCGTGTCTTGCGTTGGGCGGTCCCGTGGTGGCTTCAGGCCAGCCTGCTGCTGCTGACTCTGGGCAGCGTGCCCGTGATGCAGGGTCTGGAACTCCAGCAGATGAGTCTTCTGGTCGCCGGGCTGCTGGCTATCGCCATCACGCTTCTGATGGCGGACCATGCCGTCGCTGCCGGGGTTCTTTTGGCGGCTGCGAGCATTAAACCGCAGCTCGTGTTCTTGTTATTGTTTTGGTTGGCGCTCTGGACCCTGGCCGATTGGCGCCATCGCTATCGTTTGGCAGCTTCCTATCTCGTTACAATGGGGGTCTTGATCGCCGCCTCTGAGTGGTACCTGCCGCACTGGATTCCACGCTTCTGGAATGCGATTCTCGAATACCAGAGGTACACCGCGACAGTTTCGGCGATTGGCCTTATGGTGGGCCGTTCCCTGGGCCATATTCTTGAATTAATAACCTTTGTGGTTTTTGCTGCCGCCTGCTGGAATCAGCGTCGGCTGGCCGCCAACTCCGAAGCTTTTGCTTTCATGGTGGCATTTGCGTTGGTCATTACAATCGACGTGGCCCCCACCTTCGGCCTGTACAATGAGGTATTTCTGCTGCCGGGGGTGCTGGTGCTCGTCAAGGGGGGGCGCACGATTTGGCGACGAAGCGTCGCCGACCGTCTTCTCTTCGCGCTTGCGGCGATCTTGCTCTTCTGGCCTTGGCTTGCAAGCACGTCGCTCTCCGCGCTTTCCTTCATCCTGCCCCAACCCGCGGTCGAGCGAGCCTGGGCGGTTCCGTTTTGGAGCGTGCTTTTCTTGCCCGTGGCGGTAACAGCTTTAATGCTTGTCAGCAGCTATCATAGCTTTTTTACCGCGCCAGCAAGCCCGCGTACGTCGTAGAATGCAGTGGGGTCGGTTGAGGTGCTGGCATCTTGGCTGGCATCATGGCCGCAGGAGAGTTCAGAGTACATGTCGGCTTCTTCGTCTTCGCATTCGGGTATTTCCAGCATTTTCCCGGTCGCGATCTTCGTGCAGGGAAATGATCAGCAGACGCTGTCGCTGAATCACACTCCCTACACGGTGGGTCGCAAGGTGGATCGCGATCTGGTGATTGCCGATCCACGCGTGTCCCGTGAACATGCGTCGATCGTGGCCGAGAACGGCGAGTTTTATGTCGTCGACCTGGGTAGCAAACACGGTACCTTCGTCAACGGCGAGAAGGTGGATCGACATAAATTGCAGCGCAACGACCGCCTGGAATTTGGCGCGCGCGATATTGCCTATCTCATCTTCCATCCCCTGCACTCAACCTCGAACACGGCGCGCGAGTTTCTGAGCCAGATCTCGGGCATCCAGATCGCGCCAGAGGCGAGCGATCTCGAGAAACTCACCCTGTTCATGGAAGCCGCGCGCAAGCTGAACACGATCGGCGTTCTCGATGAAATCCTGGTGACGCTGCTCGATGCCACACTGAAGCTGACACGCGCGGAACGCGGCTATATCTTTCTTCGTGACGCTGACGGCACGCTGACGCTCGCCGCCGGTCGCAACTCGAAAGGCGAGCCGCTACTCGACGACAAGACCATTTCCCGATCGGTGCTCGAAGGTGCACTGACGTCCAACTCCGAATACCTCGTCACCGATACCAGCCAGATGCTCGATGTGAAGGAGCGGCTGAGCATCGTTGCCTTCGATCTGCGAACCGTGATCTGTATGCCGTTGCGCAAGCCCGTCGTCACCACTCGTGCCGATCAGCCGGCCGGCGGAGATGTTATGGGCGCTCTCTACGTGGACTCGCGCTTTGCCTCGCGCGATATCACCAGCGTCAGCCACGATATTTTACGAGCGATCGCGACTGAAGCCGCCCAGTTGGTCGAGAACGCGCGCCTGGTCCAGGCTGAAGAAGCCGGACGCCGGTACCAGCAAGAACTCGGGATCGCAGCTTCGATTCAGCAACGCCTGTTGGCGGTGACTCTTCCCGAAGTCCCGTTTGCGAAGGTCAATGGACGCAACCTCTCCTGCAAGGAGATCGGGGGCGATTTTTTCGAAGCCGTGAACACGCCCGAAGGACTGGCCGTAGTTCTTGCCGATGTCAGCGGCAAGGGAGTCTCCGCCGCCCTGCTCGCTTCCATTCTGCAGGGCATGGTCTATTCGCAACTCATTTCAGGCATGCCCCTCACCGAGATCGTCGCGGCAGTCAATCGCTTCTTCACCTACAAACATATCGGTGAGAAATACGCGACCATGATCATTACGCGCCTGCGCAACGACGGCGATTTGGAATACGTCAATTGCGGACACGTTCCACCGGTGTGGATCTGTGGCGACGAAGTCCTTCGGCCGTCCCACGGCAACCTGCCGGTAGGGTTGCTCGCGGATGCGACCTATTCGAGTGACCGCTGCCAAATGAGGCCGGGCGATCGGCTGATATTGGTGACAGACGGTGTGACTGAGGCGGAGAATGCCCGCGGAGATATGTTCGACAGCGAGCGCCTGGAGCAGGTCGCAGGGAAAAGTCGTTCGATGGAGGATGTCTTCACCGCCGTCGCCGATTTCTGCGGAGGTACTCCGCTCAATGACGATTGCACCGTGGTTGAACTGTCGTACACCGGTTAGGCGGCTCGCCAATTTGTCCCGCCAATGTCTCCCGCCAAGTAAGTCGATTAACGAAAGAAGCCGAACAATATCCGCCGCGGTGTTACGGCCCGGCAACGCCCGCTGCGGTGGGCGCCCGTTGCCTGGGGACCCCAAAAAGAACTCCGCGAAGGGGTAACGGGCTAAAGCGCTCCCGGGTGAATCTTAACCGTTGACCAGGTCTTGTCCGCCGCGTGGCAAAGTTTCTCAAGAGCGCAATCGGCGCACTTCGGATTGCGCGCCACGCAGAGCTTTCGTCCATGCCATATGACTTCGTGAGAAAAATCCGTCCAGCGATCGCGAGGGATGATCCGCATAAGATCTTCTTCAATCTTTCGCGCATCTTCATGTTTCGTCAGTTCCAGGCGCCGCGAAATTCGCGTAACATGCGTGTCGACCACCACGCCTTCGTTCTTTTTGAACCATGTCCCAAGCACGACATTCGCGGTCTTGCGTGCGACCCCGGGAAGGCTGAGCAGTTCCTCCATCGTCTGCGGAACATTGCCGCCAAAATCTCCGACTATCTTTCGCGCCGCGCCCACCAGAGACTTCGACTTGTTACGGAAAAAGCCCGTCGAGCGGATGTCCGGTTCCAACTGCTCCGGCTTAAGGGCGGCGAAATCCTCGACGGTTGGATACTTCTCAAAGAGCACCGGAGTGACCATGTTCACCCGCACATCCGTGCACTGTGCGGAGAGAATTGTCGCCACCAGCAACTCCCAGGCATTGCGATGGGTGAGAGCGCATGTCACTCCGGGATACATTTGGTCAAGGCCTGCGATGATCTGACGCACACGCCCGGGAGCAAGAGGATCGTATCTGGAAACGGACTTTTTCTTGCGAGCGGCAGGTCTGGCGACAGGACGGGCGGTGGCTCCCTTTGATGGGGAGTGGGGCAAGAGTCGCGTTCTCTTCGTCATCGCAGCCGTCGCCCGGCGGGTACCTTCCTGTCGTCCGCTGCGACCGGGTTGACGCGGCGTGTTTCCGCGAGGCATGGTTTCCCTCCTGAGCAGTGGTTCATGTTAACAAAGCCAAGCGAATGCCGTGACGGTGCGTCACCAAAGGTAACTGCGCTGCAATTGACGGGCTGGCGGCCGCATGAGTACTCTGAGAACAAAGGAAAAAACTTGTGGCCGTGAAGAGCATAAAACTCGGACAGGTCTGGCGCCAGGACGCGACCGGCCAGGACCACCTTGTGACCAAGGTTTATAGCGAAGTTTTCACCCAATACGCGGTATTGCGTCCGGCCGAGGTCACTGCGCCCGACTCGCCGACGGTAAAGGTGAAAGTCACCAAGTCGGCCGATGGCGTAACCTTGCCCGGTTTCAGCTTTACCCAGGAAGGGGCGTTCTGATACGCATTAATGAAGCGACTCCGCCCCCCACCTATTATCGTGCCGAGCGGAGCAAGGGATCTGCACTTGTACCGCTGACCGCATGACCGAGAAAATCCTCACCCTACTGTTCGTCTTCATCAATTCCCTCGTGGCGGCAACCGGCTATGTCGGCATCACGCTGCTCATGGCCATCGAGTCGGCGTGCATTCCTTTGCCATCCGAACTGATCATGCCCTTCGCAGGCTATCTGGTGTTCCTCGGCAAGATGAAACTGGCATGGGCAGCGACGGCTGGCGCGATCGGATGCAATCTGGGTTCACTCGTCGCCTACGAAATTGGTTGTTACGGAGGGCGTCCGCTGGTCGAGCGCTACGGACGCTGGATTCTGATGGGCCATAGAGAACTCGATTGGGCGGATCGATTTTTTCAGCGCTGGGGACACATGGCCGTATTCATAGCGCGTCTACTGCCCGTCATCCGCACATTCATCGCACTGCCAGCGGGAATCGCCCGCATGCCGCGAGGCAAATTCCACATTTACACATTTCTCGGATCATGGCCGTGGTGCTTCGCGCTGGCGTACTTCGGGATGAAACTGGGCGAGAACTGGCGCTCGCTGGGCAAGTACTTCCATAAATTCGATGCGGTGATCGGGGCATTTTTGCTGGCTGGAATCGTCTGGTTTCTGTGGTCGCACTGGCAAAACCGGCTGCGCACCGCCGAGTAGAATTTTGTTTGCAGACGGGGCTGTACTCCGTCCAATCCGAGCCGAGCCAGGCGCGCGATCACCATTTCCCAAGCATCAGGATTTTGTTGATTCCGGCCGAGCCAACTGCGATGCCACCAACTTCCACTCGCCGGCGCATCTTCGCAGAACGTCAAGGTAAACGTACCGCACCGCGGACCGCTTTCCATTGATTTCGATTTCGTCCGATTCCGAGCCATGGACGACCGCGGTGTCGCCGAAAACGCGAATCGTCCGCCCGGTTGAAACTATCGACGGATAACGAATCGCACCCGTGCGAAAATTATTCAGCACATCTTGTTTGGTGAAGCTCTTGCCCGCCTCGTTGTACTGCACGTAGTCGTCGGCAAATATCCGCGCCAGCATGGAGAGATCCGCGGTCATCAACGCCCGGTCTCCGGATTCGTGTAGCGCCAGAATCTGCTGCTCATCGTTCAGTTGCGGATCGTTTTCGAGTGAAGTCAAGGTGCTTGCCTCCCGCCAGTCACTTTCTCCATCTTCCACAAATGTGTAATCTCACGCTAGGCCCAACGAGGCTCATAACTGCATGGGATTTTTGTTCTATTTTCTACGCCCCTGGGGTTTGCTGCTCCAGGTACTGGCGATCGTCCACTTCATCCGGCGACGGCCGGATACCTACTGGATCTTTATTATCCTGTTTCTCGGTCCGCTCGGCGCGATTATCTATCTCGCCGTGGAGGCGCTTCCAGACGTTGGAATGCTCGGTCAATCTTTCAAGGTCTTCCCGCGCCGCAAGCGCATTCACGAGCTGGAAGCTGCGATTCGCGACAATCCGTCAGCCGGAAATTACGAAGAACTCGGCGGCCTCTATATGGACGACGGCAATCTCCAGTTGGCGCGCGCCGCATTCGATAAAGCGATCACTGCCCGTGCGGATACGCTCGACCCGTTTTACCGTCGCGGTGTTTGCGCCATCCTGTTGGGGGATGCTGCAGCCGCATTGCCTGACTTGGAGCGAGTGGTCAGCAAGGAGGCCAACTATGATTTCGGTCGCGCCGCTGGCTTGCTGGCCCATGCCTACGCGCAAACCGGGCAAAAAACAAAGGCCGAAGCGCTCTTCCGGCAGGTAACGGTGACTTCGACGCTGTCAGAAACCTATTTGAATTTTGCGCAGTTGCTGGCTTCCGAAGGTCAGAACTCCGAAGCACGCGAATGGGCGCAGAAGGTGCTCGATAAAAAAACCTCGATGCCCGGTTATCTGCGGCGGCGCGAACGCCCGTGGTTTCGGAGGGCGAATGAGATGATGCGAAGGTTGCCGGTTTAGGACGTCGTTCGCGTTTAGAGAACCGGCCACATGATCGATCCAGTTTGCCGACACCGGTATCATCTTCCCGCTGGCGCATCAATACCTGTTGATGGATACGAACATTGTGACGCGGGGCGACGGTTCTCTTCTTCGAGACTTGGGGAAAGAATGCTGTCAAAACGATTTCCCCGGGGTAAGGCCCATCAATCCCGATGGAGAATCTGGAAGCGACAGCCAGTCATAGAGTCTCCCCGCCTGCGGGGTCATGGACCCGTTCAATGTCACTGGGGTTACCTCACCCATTATTTCGGGCCATCGCCAGGACGACAACGTCGAAATCTTGTCGTACAGGTCCTCAAACGTGGTGTCTGCAGAGGGGACTCTGACCCGATTCGTCAAGATTGGAAGTCAGAAGCTTCCCGCTGGGAGTGAAATGCTATTCTTCCCTCGATGCGAATCGCCTACCTCGAGTGCACCCGCTGCGGAGAGCATTCCTCCGCTGATCAGCCGCAGAACGTCTGCCCGAAAGATGGCGGCGTGCTTCTCGTTCACTATGATCTTGCGAGCCAGAAAGGGAAAGTGCGGCGAGAGGATCTGCCTGGACGCGTGGCCAGCATGTGGCGTTACGCGGAAGTTCTGCCCGAGCTTTCCGAAGATGAACAGCCGGTTACGCTGGGCGAAGGATACACGCCCCTGCTTCCCAGCCGCGAGTACCCCAATGTCTACGTCAAGGATGAAGGACTGAATCCTACGGGATCGTTCAAGGCGCGCGGCATGTCGGCTGCCGTGACCATGGCTCGACATTACGGACTGAAGAAGCTGGCCGCTCCTTCTGCCGGAAACGCTGGTGGGGCGCTGGCCGCCTATGCGGCAGCGGCTCGCATCGAGGCTCACATCTTCATGCCGAAAGATGTGCCCATGGCGAATCGCATGGAATGCGATTACTACGGCGCGCATGTCACTCTCGTCGATGGCTTGATCGGCGACTGCGGCCGCATGGTTGCCGAGCGCGTAAACAAAGACAGGTTGTCAGGAACTAAAGAAGGCTGGCGCGATGCCTCGACGCTCTTCGATGTTTCAACGCTGCAAGAGCCGTTCCGCGTCGAAGGCAAGAAGACGATGGGATACGAGGTCGCCGAGCAGCTGAACTGGAAGCTTCCGGAAGCCATCATCTATCCGACCGGCGGCGGTGTCGGCCTGATTGGCATGTGGAAGGCCTTCGATGAGATGGAGCAACTCGGCTGGATCGGTCCCGAGCGTCCGAGGATGGTCACGGTGCAGGCCGCTGGCTGTGCTCCGATCGTCAGCGCATGGGAAGCGGGGAAGAACGTTTCTGAGACGTGCACCGGCGCAACCACGTTCGCGGCCGGCCTGCGCGTGCCGAAAGCCTATGGCGATTATCTGATTCTCGACATTCTGAAAAAAAGCAACGGCACTGCCGTCGCTGCGACCGACGAGGAAATCCTCGTTGCCCTGAGACACTGGGCGAGCGTGGAAGGCGTCTTCGCCGCTCCGGAAGGAGCCGCATCGCTCGTTGCCTATCAGAAGCTCCTCTGCAGCGGCTTTTTCCGCGGCGAAGACAAAGTGGTACTCTTCAATACCGGGTCTGCCTACAAATATCTCGACATGATCGCAGCGCAGGAAAAGCAGACAAAGAAGCAGCCAGAAGCTGCCGCTGCACGCCACATTGGTGGGATCATCGGTCCCTACTGAGTCATAACTACCGTAGGCGCCGCTCGTGCCCGTCCAGTCTGCAGAAGGCAATGACTTTTCCCGCCCAAAACGATCCGCAACTACAGCGCGAAGAAATGGTCCGCACGCAGCTTGCCGAACGTGGAATCCGCGATCTTCGTCTGCTCGACGCTATGCGTAAAGTGCCGCGGCACGAGTTTGTCTCCGAGCGCCTCCGCCAGAACTCCTACGGAGATCACCCGCTGCCGATCGGCGAAGGCCAAACCATTTCGCAGCCTTACATCGTGGCTGCAATGCTGGAGCGCCTCGCTCTGCAGTCGACCGATCGTGTTCTCGAAGTCGGCACGGGGTGCGGATACGTGACCGCATTGCTTTCGCTCCTATCGGCCGAGGTCTATTCCGTCGAGCGCCACGCTCAACTGGCGATCGCGGCCGAAGTCACGCTGCGGCAGTTGAAGTACTCCAACGTGAACATCCAGGTCGGAGACGGCACTCGGGGCTGGCCAGAGCACGCTCCGTTTGACGCTATCCTGGTTTCCGCGGCAACATCCCAGATGCCGCTAGTCTTGTTCGTTCAATTGCGCGAGGGTGGACGCATGATCGTGCCAGTCGGCCCGTCGTCCAGCCAGGAACTGCATTTGATTCAGAAAGTCGGCGGCCAGCCCGAGGTACGAATTCTCGAAGGTTGCAGGTTCGTGCCGCTGGTGGAGGGTGCGACGCAGAACGACCAGTAGCGCAACGGCCAAGCGAGTTACATGGTGAAGGGACGTTTGCTTTCGACTACCCTGTTTTACAATCATCTGCGTGGCTTTTCTCCGAAATCTGAAGATCACCCTGGAGATGATCAAGTGGGAACATTCCATCTTTGCGCTCCCCTTTGCCCTCTGCGGCGCGATGCTGGCTGCTGGAGGTTTTCCCGCGTGGCGGCAACTAGCCTGGATCATCGTCGCCATGGTTTCGGCGCGCTCTGCGGCTATGGCCTTCAATCGTCTGGCCGATGCCTCGATTGATGCTGCCAATCCTCGCACCGCGACCCGCGCCTTGCCGATTGGGCAGTTGACGCCTTCGTTTGTGAGCGTCTTTGTTTTGATTTCCTGCGGAATTTTTGTTCTTGCCACTTCTCAGTTGAATCGCTTGACCCTGATGCTGTCGCCCGTGGCGCTGGCTGTGATTCTTCTTTATTCCTACAGCAAGCGCTTTACCAGCTTGTCGCATCTGTTTCTCGGGTTCGCGCTCGGCATTGCCCCAGCCGCCGCGTGGATAGCGGTACGTGGCTCTCTTGATCCGCGGATTCTGCTGCTCACCGCTGCCGTTACATTTTGGGTTGGCGGATTCGATGTGATGTACGCGTGTCAGGATCATGACTACGACTGCAGCCACGGCTTGCATTCCCTGCCGCGTTATTTCGGAATCCGGAACGCGCTCTTCCTTGCGCGCTTGTTTCACATCGTGATGCTTGGGTTGCTGATTGCGCTGGTCCTCAGCTTCGGATTGGGCAAGCTCGCGATGGTGGGAGTGATTGCCGTGGCTGCTCTTTTGCTGTACGAACACTCACTCATTCGTCCCGATGATTTGAGCAAGCTGAACGCAGCGTTCTTCACCATGAACGGCGTGATTTCAGTGGTGTTCTTCTTTTTTGTTGCCGGGGATCTGCTGATGAAGCATCGTTGAATCAGCCTCAGCTACTTTCCTTATTTCGTCTGAGACTTCAAGTATATAATTGTAAAACACTAAAAATAAAAGATTTAAGCACAACATAACTCTTGTAGTTCGGTCTCGCATGGTCTTCCGGAGGCTCGGGGGACGGACAGGACTTTGCCCACCTTCCGGCTGATTACAGGCCGGTCATTCGCTGCAGGTGTTCCGGATACCGATCTCCGGCCACCGTGATTTTCGAGGCCGCGACGTCGATGTCGCGCAAGTCTTCAGATGTGAGTTCGAGGGCCAGCGAGCCGATGTTCTCTTCGAGGCGAGACAGCTTGGTGGTGCCCGGGATCGGGACAATCCACGGCTTCTGGGCAAGCAGCCACGCGAGCGCGATCTGAGCGGGCGTCGCCCCCTTCTGCTTGGCGATCCTGCCGAGCAGATCAACAACAGCCTGGTTCGCCTTCAGCGTCTCTGGCTTGAAGCGAGGCAGAGTGCTGCGGAAATCGTTGCTGCCAAACTTCGCATTCTCGTCAATCTTTCCGGTGAGAAATCCCTTCCCCAGCGGGCTATACGGAACCAAACCGATTCCAAGCTCCTGGAGCGTCGGCAGCACCTCCGCTTCCGGCGCCCTCCACCACAGCGAGTATTCGCTTTGCACCGCCGTCACGGGCTGAACCGCGTGGGCGCGGCGGATGGTCTTCACTCCCGCTTCCGAAAGCCCGAAGTGCTTCACCTTGCCTTGCTGAATCAGGTCTTTCACCGCGCCCGCGACGTCTTCAATCGGCACGTTCGGATCAACCCGATGCTGATACAGCAGGTCGATGAAATCCACCCTCAATCGCTTGAGCGACCCTTCGACAGCTTTCTTGATGTGCCCGGGCTGGCTATTCACACCTGGCGCCCCCGGCCGATGATGGCTGCCGCTCAGATCGAATCCGAATTTGGTGGCAATGACTACCCGGTTGCGAACGGGGGATAGCGCTTCGCCCACAAGTTCTTCATTTGTAAACGGGCCATAGACTTCAGCAGTATCGAAGAAGGTGATGCCTAGATCCACTGCCGTGCGGAGGAGAGAAATCATTTCCTGCTTGTCTTTGGGTTCACCATAAGAGAAGCTCATGCCCATGCAGCCGAGGCCGAGAGCTGAAACTTCGAAGTTGCTTTTTCCAAGTTTGCGTTTTCGCATTGTTTCTCCTTAGTTTACAGAAAACTACCTGAGCAAAGGATCTTGCCGGGGATTTTCCTGTCTGCGCCTTGCTCTTCGAGCGCGCCAAGCCGCCACGCTCTGACAAACTGCCCCCGGACAAGATCACTCCTGTTGTGATCCCGGAGGCCAGACAGCGTCATTGTGCTCTTAACGACCGGAAAAGACACCGCGCCGACCGAGAGGTGTTTTTTCCTCTTTGCTTCTCGACACTCTTATTTCTCGTTCGGTCAAGCTGCTTGGTAAACCACCCTAGATTTGTTCTTCCTCTTGTCCGGGGCTCGACGAACCACCTCGATCGAGGGTCACCCCTCGGGAATTCAAACGATTGCGATGGCACAGTCAGGCGCGCAACGGAACGGGATTTGGTCGTATGCTATGCCCATGGCCAATAAGTTTTTCCTTGCCACGGCCTTTTTGACGGTGGCGTTCGTGGCTGCCCAAACTACAATTCCCACTCCACGCCCCCGCGCTTCCGATCTGGGCCTGAAGGTTGGCGTTTTGCCGACCGGGCCGCTCGATGCCATCACCGATGTAGAGGGCGTAGAAGTCGGGCAGACGACGGTCATTCGCGGCGATAACATCCGCACAGGCGTGACCGCCATTCTGCCACATGCCGGCAATCTCTATCGCGAGAAAGTGCCGGGCGCTATTTTCGTGGGCAATGGTTTCGGAAAACTGGCGGGCTCCACGCAAGTAGATGAAATGGGCGATATCGAGACGCCCATCCTGCTGACCTCCACTACAAGCGTGCCGCGCGTGGCCGACGCGCTGATCACCTATATGCTGGCGCTGCCGGGCAACGAAGATGTGCTCTCCATCAACCCGGTGGTCGGCGAAACCAACGACGGATACCTGAGCGACATTCGCGGCCGACACATCACGCTCGACGACGTGTTCGCCGCGGTGAAGAACGCAAGGGGCGGGCCGGTCGAGGAGGGAGCTGTCGGCGCCGGCACCGGGACGGTGGTCTTCGGGTGGAAAGGCGGCATCGGGACCTCGTCACGCCGCCTGCCCGCCAATCTTGGTGGATACACGGTTGGCGTTCTTGTGCAGACCAATTTCGGCGGCGTTCTCACGATCGCGGGCGCTCCCGTTGGACAGGAACTCGGACAATACTATTTGCGCAAGGAACTGCAGCAGGCCCGGAGCGGGGCGGGCAATTTTGAAGACACGGCTG
>Ga0181522_10001438_pt1 | contig 14520 bp, 14 predicted proteins | sample PEATcosm2014_Bin_27_FD_121103 | JGI IMG/M metagenome (GOLD analysis project Ga0181522, IMG submission 121103) | Peatland microbial communities from MTU Mesocosm Facility, Houghton, MI, USA - PEATcosm2014_Bin05_10_metaG | ecosystem: Environmental > Terrestrial > Soil > Wetlands > Peat | place... | reverse complement strand
CCACCCGCGGGATGCTGGAATTTATATCGATATGGCTATCTGAACCGAATCCGCTCGTTCCTGTCCCCCTTGGCGGCAGGCCAGCTTCTTCCGCCTTCTTCCGGGCGCCGGTGGCGTACATCGTGCCAGTCGCGCTATGCTTTCCCCGCACCCAGGAGGACAAAATGAAGAAGGCTTTCGTAATCCCGTTCTTGTTGCTGATCGCCGCAACCGCAATCGCACAAGTCAAGGATCCTGTCAGCAGCGCGCTTCGCGAGATCATGCCCGGTCGACTGAAAAACACCATCGCTGCTGTCGCATCCATGCCGGCTGACAAATTCAGTTACGCTCCCTCTCCGGATCAGCTGACATTCGGACACCTCGTCGCCCACATGGTCGAGGCGAATTATTTGCTGTGCGGCAAGGCTGCCGACGTCCCTGCTCCCAAGGTTGATGCCGTCAAGGAAACGGATCCGAAAGATAAGCTCGTCGCCGCGCTCAAGGCCTCGTTCGATTTTTGCTCTGACGCGATAACCAAAATGGACGATTCAAAATTGGGGGAAGTAACCGAGGGCGGGCCGGGCGGGCAGAAAGTCTCTCGCGCCAGATTTGCTCTGGGCATCGCCAGTAATTGGGCCGACCACTACGCCGAAGCTGCCATGTACCTGCGCCAGAACGGCATATTGCCGCCAACCGCAAAGAAGTGAAATGCCTTCCATTGGCGAATCGGTTCATAGGGCACTCACTCCATCTTGCCAGTCACCACCGTTCGGCTGACGGAAAACGCGCATGGTCGGATATGAGGGACTGTCCCTGCGCGTAGAGCGCAACCGAGGTTGCAGCGGCCCGGGCATGGTTTGGCTTCAGGACCAGCGCTCGCTCGTCACGGGCCACAGCTTCATCCAGTGGTTTTCATCCCCGGCCTCGAGAACCTTCCCGGTGCCGTGGTCGAGGGCCACACGTCACTGAGGCTGACCAATGAGTGCTTCCAACTCTTCTTCCCCGATCACGCTCACGCCCAACCCGCGAGCCTTGTCCAACTTCGATCCCGCGTCGTTGCCAGCCACGACATAGTCGGTCTTTTTGCTGACGGAGCCCGAGACGCGCCCACCCGCATCTTCAATCATCTTTTTCGCTTCGTCTCGGGTGTGGCGCGCCAGCGTGCCCGTGAGCACAAAAGTCTTCCCCACCAGCTTCGTGCCTTTTTCTTTTTTTTGTCCGGTAAAAGTTAATCCCGCTTTGCGCAGGTCATTCACCAGCGTGCGATTATGTTCATCGGCGAAGAATTCGACGATGCTCAGGGCGATCCGGGGACCAACTTCGTTCACCTCCTCAAGTTCTTCGGCACCCGCGTCCATGATCGCATCGAGCGAGCCGAAGTGTTCCGCCAGAAACTGCGCCGTGCGCTCGCCCACAAACCTGATTCCCAGCCCATAGATCACTCGCTCGAGCGGCAGGCTCCTGGAGGCCTTAATCTCGGCAAGCACATTCTCTGCTGACTTATCTCCCATGCGTTCCAGTTGCAGGAGGTCGTCTTTGGTCAGCCGGTAAAGGTCGGCAACATTTCTGACGAGGCCGCGTTCCGTAAGCTGATTGACCAGCGCTTCGCCGAGCCCGTCGATATCCATTATGTGACGCGAGGCAAAGTGGAGAATTGTCCCCTGCAACTTCGCTGGACAGTTCGCATTCACGCATCGGTGATCCGCCTCGCCCGGGGTACGCACCACGTTGCCGCCGCATACCGGGCAATGCTCGGGCATTTCAAACTGTTTGTGACCGCGGGGATGCTCACCGTCGTCGACAACCTTTACGACCTTCGGGATCACATCGCCCCCGCGTTCGACCTCGACCCAGTCGCCGATTCTTACTCCCAGCCGCTCGATCTCATCCATGTTGTGGAGGGTTGCCCGCGACACGGTCGTGCCGCCGATCGGGACCGGCTTCAACCACGCAACCGGAGTTAATTTACCCGTGCGGCCAACTTGAGGAACAACATTTTCAATCTGGGTGACGGCTCCGCGCGCCGCGTACTTGAAGGCAATCGCCCACCGCGGCGCTTTGCCGGTGAAACCGAGTTCCCGCTGCCACGCGGTCAGGTCGACCTTGACGACGATCCCATCAATCTCGTAGGGCAATGATTCGCGCCTGGCCTCCCAGCTTTGAATAAATTTCCAGACCTCTTCCAGAGTTTTTGCCAGCTTGCGATTGGGATTCACCTTGAATCCCGCGGCTTCGAGCGCATCCATGGTCTTCGATTGCCGGTCGAGAAGAGATTGTCCATCCCGCAACAGCATGTATGCGAAAAAGTCCATTCGGCGTTGCGCCGTGATCGACGGTTCCAGCTGCCGCACCGTTCCGGCGGTAAAATTTCGCGGGTTCGCAAACACCGGCAGCCCCTGCCGTTCGCGTTCCTCGTTCAGTTTGCGGAAGGCGGCGATCGGCATGATCATCTCGCCGCGTACTTCAAAATCGTCCGGCATGCCGGCTTTTTTCAACCTGTCCTTCGCAATCACCAGCGGAATGGAGCGCACCGTCCGCACGTTGGCAGTTACGTCTTCCCCTACGCTGCCATCTCCGCGCGTGATGCCGCGTTCCAGACGTCCGTCGCGGTATCGCAGCGCCAGCGACATCCCGTCGAGCTTCAATTCACACAGGTATTCGAGATCGGTACGCCCGCTCAGTTCATGCACCCGCCGTTCCCAGTCGCGCAGTTCTTCTTCACTGTAAGCGTTATCGAGGGAGAGCATTGGGGAAGAGTGCCTGGCTTTTACAAAGCCTTCGCGCGGCTTGCCTCCCACTCGCTGGGTGGGAGAATCGGGCACGATGAGTTCCGGATGCCCGGCCTCAAGACTCTTGAGCTCGTTCATCAACTTGTCGAAATCGGCGTCCGAAATTTCCGGATCGTCCAGCACGTAATAGCGATACTCGTGATGCCGTATTTTTTCGCGCAGAGCTTCGATTTTCTTCTCCGGGGCGGAACTGGACATGACTGGGGAATTATAGAGCGGAGGTGTTGAAGCGGGCAGGAGCCACTACGCCTCATCGGCATTCAACTAAACTTCTCAAGTAAGGTCGAAAGCAGCGTTCGACCGAGGAGAACTCTTGGAACCCGTCACTCATTTCCTATTTGGCGCCGCCATGGGGCGAGCTGGACTCAATCGCAAGACCGGGCTGGCCACGGCCACGTTAACGCTCGCCGCAGAGGCCCCCGATCTGGATGTGCTGAGCCGCTTTGGCGGCTCGGCCTTCGGGTTCAACCACCACCGCGGATTCACTCATTCTTTTCTCGGCATCCCGTTGGTCGCGGCTGCTGTGGTCGGATTCGTCTACCTGATCTGGCGTGCGCGCGGGCGCAAAACTCCGAATCCCCATCTTCCTCCCCGTTGGGGATTGCTTTTCGGCTTTGCATGTCTGGCGGGCCTCAGCCATCTTTTCCTCGACTACACGAACAACTACGGCGTTCGGCCTTTCTGGCCCTTTTCCGAGCGCTGGTACTCTTTGGATCTGGTCTTCATCGTGGAGCCGGTTGTTCTCGTCGTTCTCACGCTCGGCCTGATTCTTCCAAGTTTGTTCTCGCTTGTAAACGAAGAAATCGGTGCTCGCAAAGACCCCCATGCCATGCCGGCCGGGCGCCTGGCCGCGGCACTCGGCCTGCTCGGAGTCTTCGCCTGCTGGGGAGTTCGCGGTTACGAACATAGCCGGGCCCTGGCCGCGCTCGAGTCGCGGACCTATCAAGGCGCCGATGCGACAAGAATATCCGCCTATCCCCATATGACGAATCCGTTCCGCTGGTACGCGGTCGCTGAAACGCCCAATTTTTTTGTAACCATGGATGTCGATTCCCTCGCGCCCGAGGTCGATCCGGAAAACGATATGCAAATCCGCTACAAGCCCGAAGAGACGCCGGTCACTCTGGCCGCCAAGAAAACCTACACCGGGCGCGTGTATCTGAGTTGGGCGCAATATCCTGTCACCGAAACGGAGCAGGTCGATAGCGATCCAGGTCACAGTAACGGCGCCGCTTACGTGGTCCGCTTTCGCGATCTCCGCTATGACTATCCGGAACAGAGCGGGCGTGTCACGCTCGGCGCAACGGTGTTGCTCGACCGGGATCTCGAGGTCGTCGCCGAACGTTTCGGCAGCAGGTGATCGAGCGGGGACACTCGGCGACGACAACCGGATTCGCAATGGCGTCTCAAGACCAGCGAACCAGTCCCTCGGGATCTTCCACCAGCAAAACCTCATACTTTTCGAGCATCGGTATCAGCACATTCTCCAGTTCGCGCTTCCAAAGTTCGCCTTCATAAAACCTGGCTTTCATCGGCTCGCGCGAATCAATATCCGGAAAGCCGCGCATGAAAAAGAATGTGTCGGGATCTTCGACGGAAAGAAACGGACCCAATATCTTCATGCCGATTTCGGTGTGAGCCGGAATCGACTTGGAACGGAAGATGTCAAGAAACTGTGAACGTCTCCCCGGCTTCGTCTTGTAAGTCCGCATTTCAATGATCATCGCTTGGCCTCCCCCCATCGCGTCATCTAACCACGATCGACGCTATGGATAACAGTTCCAGCCGCCGAATCCATGTTCCGGGCGGCGAAGGGCGGCGAACCCGCCCTTGACCGCCAGCATCCCGTCGCGTAACAATCCTAATGAGCTTTTGCGGGGGGAGTCAGTCTGGCTTATCTTTTTGTCATCCTTGCGGTCATGGCGCGAATGCCATTCATGCCGCATCCCTGGAATCTCACTCCGGTGGCTGCAGCACTTCTCTATTTTGGCGCGCGCGGTCCGCGGCGTCAGCTCTGGGTGCCTTTCGCCCTGCTCGCCGCCTCCGACGTTATTCTCACGAAGTTTGTGTATGCGTACCCATTCTCCTCGGACCAGTTGGTGACCTGGGCGTGGTATGCCGCGATCCTGTGGGTTGGAACAAGGCTGCGCGAAAACACGAATTGGCTGCGGGTCGGCGGAGCCGCACTCGTGAGTTCCGTTTCCTTTTTCGTGGTCAGCAATTTTGCTGTCTGGGCCAGCTGGAACGGGTATCCAAAGACGATCTCTGGCCTGATGACCTGCTACGCGGCCGGGGTGCCGTTTTTCCGCCATACCCTTCTTGGCGATATGCTCTTCACGGCCGTTATGTTCGGATCGGCCGCACTTGTCGCTTCGATCGCCGGTTCCACCAACCGGCCGCATCGATCTGCGACCCTGTGAAGACTAGTTCTCGCGGGGCCTTCTGCTCAGTCCGTCCAGGCCACGCCGGATCCGACGGCGCTTCGCTCGCCGCAAGATCAGCCATCCTGGCACGAATAACGCCGCCAGCACAATCACGATCCACAGAAAGTGGTGCGCGAAGAGATCCCCCAGCAGCGTCACAATCCCCGGACCGAACCACAGCGTCAACAGCGCCTCGATCAGGAAACGGACAAAACGTCCGGCAAAAATTGCCAGCAGAAAATGAGCAAAGTTCATTTCGAATCCCGCCGCTGCCAGCACCACGATCTTAAAAGGCGCCGGGGGTGGCAACATCGCCGGGAACATCAGGGCCCAGAATTCATGACGTTCGAACGAGGCATGAATCCTTTCGAAGCGCGCCGGCGAAAGCCGCTTGCGCAAGAGCACCTCGCCACCGGTGTACCCAATGACGTAGATAACGATGCTTCCGAGCGCCGACCCCATCGAGGCCAGCAGCACGTACATCAGGAATCGCGAGCGGTCGCTGTAAACGTAGCCCACGAAAATCGCATCCAGCGGCATGCCAAGCAATGAGCCGTCCACGGCCGCAAAGGCGAGCATTCCCCACGGTCCCAAGGGCGCGAGCACGTGCCTGATCCAATCGCCGTAGGTGTGAAGAAAATGTTTGAGCCTGATCAAGGAAGTAAGTTTACGCGAGGCAGGCGGGTGCTACTCATGCGTCGTCCTGCCGGCAATCAACTCCAGCGCGTGCGGCAGCAAATCGACCACCGCTTCGAGGGACTCGACCGCTCCCGCCGGATTGCCCGGCAGATTTAAAATCAGACTCGTTCCACGGACTCCGCAGACGGCGCGGCTCAGCGCTGCGAAATGCGTCTTCTGAGTTCCTCGCAAGCGCATCTGCTCCGCGATGCCGTCGACCAGCCGTTCGCAGATTGCTGCCGTCGCTTCGGGCGTAACATCGCGGGGAGCGATTCCCGTTCCGCCCGTGGTAACCACCAATCTGGCGGACCCGCACAACTCAATCAGTTTTTTCTGAATTGCGGCACGCTCGTCAGCCACCACGCCTCGTGCCACCAATTGAAAATTGTGCCGCCCGAGCGTGTCCGCGACGGCCGGACCGGAGAGGTCCACTTTCTCGCCGCGCGCGCATGAGTCGCTAACCGTCAGCACCGCTGCCGACGTGCCATCGTATATCGAGGCTTCGAGCGTCGAGGAGTCAGGTGTCGAGGAGAACATCTTCACCCTCAGCAGAGGCGTCCCGCTGCGCCTCGTCGAGCAAGCGCAGTCCTTCCATCAGCAGGCCTTGCGTATTCAACGTCGTCGTTTCCTGCGATGACTTGCCGTTGAAGTCAATTTGGAAGTTCCCCTCCGTCCAGCGCAGCACTTTGAAAACCGCCTCGTCGCCCGTGATCGGTCCATACGCGGCATGTTTCGCCTGCCCCTGGTTGAAATAGATCTCGCACTTCTCGCTGCGATTGGTCATGGTCAGCAAACAGCTTTTGCGTCCCATCTCGAGCGATTGCACGAGGTCGATCACGTTCATCTGCGACAGGCTGCCGCGTAATATGCCATCGGTTGACTCTGCCTTGCTCAGTTTTTCGAGAGCGATCCGGTCGGCCACGCGTTTGATTTTGTGGGTGGCATCTTTCAGGAAAAAGGGCTTTTCGAGGTAGTCTTCGATCGGATCCTGCATGGAAAACCGTTCGCTGATGTCGGCTTTGCTCGCCATCAGGATCACCGCGATCCCGGCGGTCGCCGGCCGGCTTTTCAATTTTTCCAGCAACTGCCGCCCATCCATGCCCGGCATGCGATAGTCGCAGATCAGCAAGTCGGGCAAATGGTCGACAGCCTTCAACAAAGCATCGGCTGCATCATTGGCAACCGTAACCTCGCCCAGCGCCGAGAGCGCCTGTTGAAGCATTCCAAGCACCATCGGATTGTCATCCACCAACAGAATCTTGACGTTACTGGCCATACCTATAAATCACGATCTCGCCGATTTCGGATGTTTGTCGCCCGATCGCGCCGAAGCCATCTGGCATGCGTTCGCCAAATTTGAAACCACACCGGGAGTTCGATGAATCACTCCAAGCGTCATCGAGATTGTAGCAGCGCGACGGAGGTAACGTCGCACGCGACACGAAACCCATAGTCCGCATACTTGAACCCGGGCGGGATGCTGGAGCGAGCGGCGCAGCGCGAGATCTTGACGTGGTGGCGCCACGAACCCCCGCGGGAAGCGCGACGATCGCCGGTTCCCGGGCCGCGCGGATTGCGTTCGGGCGACACCGCGTAGTAATCGGACGCGTACCAGTCTCCGCACCACTCGTGCACGTTATCGCACATGTTGTAGAGACCGTATCCATTCGGTTCGCCGCGGCCAACCGGCTCCGGACCCGTCTTCCAGTAATCAGCGCAACGATCGGCGTAGCCGGGCAGTGACGGTGGCGGCTCATCACCCCAGGGAAATTGCGCGCCCTCGCCTCCGCCACGTGCCGCGCGCTCCCATTCGGCCTCGCTCGGCAAGCGAAACTTTTTTTGCGCGATTGCACTCAGCCATTCGCAGTAACGAATTGCATCGAACCACGACACGGCGACAACGGGCTGCTCGGGATGGTTGAAGGCGGGGTCGCTTCTGAGCGCTGGCGGGAGAGACTGCGTATCTCTCAGGAAGCAGTCATAGTCGGCATTGCTGACTTGGCGTATGGCCAGCTGAAACTCGTCGACCCAAACGCGATGCACGGGCTTTTCGCTGTCCTGCCCCGTGGCACTGCCCATGAGGAACCAGCCGGCCGGGATGGAGACGAGTTCGGGGACGCAGGCTGCTCCGTCTGGGCCGTCCCTTGATCCGAGAACCATTGGCGCTCGTGTCTTCGATTCCATAGGGGTCAGAGCGTTCGCAATGCGCCGACAACATCTTCAATTTTATTCTCCTGAAACAAGCGGATGCCTGCGACTCCAGCCGCTCCGGCGCTCAGGCACAAGGCCGCGTTTTCTATGGAGACGGCACCGAGAGCGAGAACAGAGATCCTGGTCTGGCAGGCTTTCCGCAGGGCGTCCAGGCCGGCGGGTGGAGTTCGAGCAACGCCGGTGTTTTTTCCGAATACGGGCGCAAAGACCGCGAAGTCAACTTTCTCAGCTTCGGCACCGGCAACTTCGGTCGCGGTGTGGCAGGACACGCTCACGAGAAAGTGGTCAGCGGCGAGTGGCCGAAGGGCACAAACCTCCAACATACGGCGTATTTCGTGAGGTGCTACATCATGCACACGCAGATGAACGCCATCGGCTCCGACGGCGAGGGCTATGTCGGTGCGGGAGTTTATGAGCAGACGAGTTCTCGGTTCCCGATTCCCGGTTCTCAGCCAAGTGTGGTTGCGCACGATGGCCAGGGCGTCTCGCGCCAACATCTCCAGGTTTCTCGCGCTCAGATCTTTTTCGCGGAGCTGGATGTAATCGACACCAGCCGCCGCGGCTTCTTCGATTTTGGCGAGAACAGCGTGGCGGCGAGCGCTCTCGTCGCCCTGAAACCGGCTTCTATCGGTGATGTAATAAAGGAGACAGCGATCAGCCATCAGTTCTCAGGGTACTACGATGGACAGTCACTTCTTGTCGGCATTGGCGGACGGCGGACTGGTGGCGGTCGCTGAGCCTTCTGGGATGAGAGTCGGTGACGCGGGCATGAATAATTTCAAATTTTCAGCCTTCCAGCGCATGGCGGCATAGATACGATTGCGTCCGCTGGGGTGATCGAAAAAGACCCACTCCTCGACGGGGCCGGGGTTCATCTTGCGGTATTCGCCGAGATGGATCGCAGCCTGGGCGAAGCCGTCGGGTTGCCGGCTCGCGTTCAGTCCGTACATGTCAGCTTCGTACTCCTGCGTGCGGATCCAGGTGTTCATGATGGGAGTGATGACGAAGCCGAAGATCGAGATGAGAAGAATCACGAGCGGCAGAACAGCCGTGTCACCGACGCCGCGAATCTGCCATTTTTCGCCCCACCGCTCCAAAGACCATTTGAGCCCCCAGCGCAGGCCGGCAAACGCCAGGATCGTCACGATGGTTAAAAACAAAATGTCCTTGTAGACGTGGTTTAGAACGTAGTGGCCCATCTCGTGCCCCGTCACCGCCTGAATTTCTTCCCGTGAGCCGCGGCGCAGGAGATTGTCGTTGAGGGTTATGCGCATGGTATTGGCAAAGCCGCTGACGTTCGCGCTCATTCGCGTGGTCTGCTTCGAGGCATCAATCTCATACACGTCTTTCGCGGGGATTCCGTTGGCCCGCGCCATGCTGAGAATCGGGTTCACAACTTTTGCATCGTCGAGCCGGGTGACCTTATTGAAAATCGGGACGATGTAGACCGGGGCGATGAGCGCGGTGAAGGTCATGAACAGGAGGGCCACGACGGCGCCCCAGATCCACCAGGTTCGCGGCAGGCGCCGGACGACGCCGAAAAGCAGCATTGCCAGAATGCCGCCCAGCACGAGGTTCACGGCAAGATTCTTGACCTGATCGACCATCCACGGAGCAAAGGTTTGTGTGGCCAGGCCGTATTTGTGCTCGCGGAAATAATCTTCGTAGACGGTGAGCGGAAAAACAAGAACGGTGGTAAGCACCAGATATTGCAGCCAGTAGACGAACGTGTGCACCGGTTTGAAACGAGTGACACGCTCCGAGTTGTCACGCATGCGCGCCGACCAGCGCAGATTCAGCAAGAGGAGTGCAACGGCGACTCCATAAAGAAAATCCCACAAAATCAGCCAGTAGCCGCCTTCGAAATAGGCATCAGACCGGGCCGTCTTGTCGGCGGGGATCTGCGCGAGATAAGCGTTGGTGGCCGCGGTCGCATCGAAGTGCGGCGAGGGCTGTGCCTCGGCGGGAACCTCGATCACCGACGGCATCTCGTTCGGGGCAGGTGGTAGGGCGAGCGCGGAGGCCGCGAGAAAAGTAAGGCAAAAAAAGATCAGAAGGGAGAAGGTTGTCGCCAGGCCGGGTCGCAAGGGCATTCCGTTCGTCTCCGTTAGAGTGACCACAGGAGTGTATACGGAGTGGGGGCGCAGGATGTTCAATTCGGCCAGGAGGGGCTACCCGGCTCCCGTATTTGGCTACGGGCGCGTCCTCGCGATTTCGGGAACTGCCGCTTCGCCGCTGCGCTTGGTTGGCTGCGGCACAAGGTGGTACCTGGTCAATCCATCTTTCAGAAATTCAAAACTCTCTTCCGGCGAATCGCTCATTTTGAACAGTTCGAGATCGGAGGGCGAGATTACGCCAGCGTCGGCCATGGCATCGAAGTTGATGATCCGCTTCCAATACTCGCTGCCATAAATGACAACGACTATTTTTTTGGCCAGTTTTTCTGTTTGCGCAAGGGTGAGAATTTCGAACAGTTCGTCGAGCGTGCCGAACCCGCCGGGGAAGATCACGAGCGCTTTCGAAAGATAGGCGAACCAGAACTTGCGCATGAAAAAATAGTGAAATTCGAAGTTGAGCGAGGGGGTAATGTACGGGTTCGGACACTGCTCGAACGGCAGGTTGATATTGAGGCCGATGGTTTTTCCCCCGGCTTCGTGGGCGCCGAGATTGGCCGCTTCCATGATGCCAGGTCCGCCTCCGGTGGTGACGACAAAGCGGTGGCGCTTGGCAGGAATGTGGGTGGACCATTCCGTCAGCAGGCGAGCCAGGCTGCGCGCGTCTTCGTAGTAGCGAGCCATATCGACGGCAGCTTCGGCTCGCTTCATATGCTTCGCTAACTCTGCCGAAGCAGCTTGGGCGCCGTTACCACGAACTTCCGTCAGACGGGTGCGGGCGTTGTCGTGGCTGTGGATGCGCGCAGATCCGAAGAAGACGACCGTGTCCTGGATCTGTTCACGGCGGAAGCGCGAGAGCGGCTCGCTGTACTCGGATAGCAGCCGCAGAATCCTGCCGTCAGGACTGTTGAGGAACGCCGGGTTCTCGTAGGCGAGTGGAGCGGTCTTGAGTTTTTGGTCCGTCATAAAATCATTGCGTCATTGAATCACTGAATCATTGAGCTGTTGTCATTCCGGCATTGGAGTGCGAGATTCAATCTCGCAACGAGTCAATGACTCAACGATCTTCATTCCTCTTCCCGATATTGAATGGCCTCCCAAAATCCGATCCACACGTTGAGAACACCCAGTCCAGTTGCGAGGCCGCGCGCGAAGCCGCTAGCCATGATGGCGCGGAACGCAGGATAGGAGAGAAGCAGAGGGTTGTCGGACCACTCGGGACGCCAGGGCAGGATCATGAGCATTACCCCGAGCGTGGCGCACAAGAATACGAACAACAATACTCCGACACGACGCAGCCACAGGCGTGCAGCCGAAGCCGGCCTCGAAGTGGAAACCGGCCCTCGGGCGACCGGTAGGGATGCTTCCGTCGATTTTATTTCCCCGACTCCGGTGGAGTCTGCGGCAAAGGGTAGTTTGGGATCGGAAATCATTGCACGCGTCGTTTTGAGTAAGACCGTGGAGCGGGCGCGGGAGCGACCGGCATCCCGCGCAAACTTTGAACCCACTTGGTGCATTCTACGACTTTAGAGCCTGAATGCGCTCGGCCACGTCGCGATAATCAATGTTCGAGCCGTAAACGGCGGTGAAATGTCGAAGGGCAGCGGACTTGTCCAGGGCAACCTCGCAGGCTGACCCCAGTTCATAATTGATGGCAAGACGCGCCTCCTCATCGAGACCAGGGATGTTCAGCGCCTTTTCATACCAGCGGATGGCCGCTTGCGGAACTCCTTTATCGAGGAAACACTGCGCCAGCCAGGTGTAGGTCTGGATGGGCTGCGCAAATGGCTTGCCGTGATCGATAGCGGTGCAGACTTTTTGCAATTCGGCGATGGCTTCATCGAGCAAGCCCATTTCGCGGAAGGCAACGCCCAGGTTGTAATGCGTTTCCGGATCCTCATCCCCCGCGAGCGCGTCTTCCTCGAGTTCCTGTTTCAACTCGCCGAACATCTCGGAAAGATCGACGCCGCCGGCCGGATGCATGGCTTGCGCTCCGGCTCCCAGGGGTCGTTCGGGTGACGGACTGTAGGTGATGCTCATGGCAGGAGCGGCAGCGGCGCCCCCGGCTGATGCTGCGATGGCCGGCCGGGATGCCGTGGGAATGTCGATCACGCTGGGCTCGTCAACCTGGTGGGCCGGCCCCGGAACCGCGGATGCAGCCGCCGCTGGCACCTGCGGCCGGTTCGTCCGAGGCGCAGTAACCGATGGTGCAGGCGCGGATGAAACGGCGCCGGCCGGCGCTTCCGGGAACGCATCTCCGAGCGATGCCTCAAGCTCCGCGACCAGTGAATTCAGGCTGTCAGTCCCGAGATTCAGGGTTTCCGCATGAACGGGTGCGACGGAGATCTCGTCGGCTACGGATTCTGCCGGCATGTCTTGCTGGGTTTCGTCGTGAAGCTCGTGGCCAACTCCTGTCGTTTCGCCGGATGGCACCGGAGACAGGAGACCCGCGGACGCGATGTCCGATATATCCTGCGATTCCACCGAGAGCTCATAAGCGACTGGTTCATCAGCCCCGATCCCGTCAGCACTGATATGGTCAGTATTGATCGCGTCACCATCGATTTCGTCCATCGTGACTTCGTCAGCATTGATCTCTGGAAGCTCGGGCTCGGGCTCGGCTGGCGGCTGGCCGGCAGAGTGAACGGCGGCGCGCAAGGGATCGAGAAGGCTGGCGTCGCTTGTCAGAGATTCCAGTTTCTCGAGGCCAGCGCGGGCCTGATCCGTCATGAAGTGCTCGAGATAGAAGCGAACTTCCTCGACCGTCTCGGCGATCTCCGGATTGCCCGGAGCGTCGGAGTCGACAATGGCCAACGGATGAGCGGCACTCGGCTCGTCAATCGAAAGAGAATCCTCCCACTCGGAGGAAATTTCGGAAGAGGCTTCCTCCGACGGAACTTGCGAAGAAAAATCGAGCGCGTCGGAAGGAGCCTGGACCGCCATTCCCTGAACCGCGAATTCCTGAGACGCGGCCGCTCCGTGGTCACTGACAGCCGGCACGGATGGCCAAGGCGCGGCCTCATCCGCGGCAATGTGGGTTGCGCCCGCAGCTTGCTCGGCGGTAGCGTCAGCGACGGTCGATGCGGTCGCAGCATCGGCGTTCTGCTCGTAACGTGCGGCCAGTTCTCCGTAGCGCACCGCTTCATCGGGATAACCGGCAGTGTGGTAGGCGGTTTCGAGAGTGCGGCAGCACTTGGTGGCTTCGCCAAAATGCTGAAAGCGGGTATGCAGCGCGGCCAGGCGCTGGTTCAAACGAATGTCGTCCGGAGCCTGAGGCAGCGCGGCGAGTAGCGGCACGAGCGCCTTTTCCGGCAAATTGTAGGAAAGGAACAAGTCCGCGTCGGTGATCGCCGAGCGCAGGGCGATTGCGACGTCGTCCGGATACGCCTGATCGATTACCGGAGCGGTCGCTTCCAGTTCCTCAATGATAACCGTCCCTTCTTCCGCCGTGATGCCGCCCAAGGGAGATACTCCATCAATGCGTCCCGAAACCTGCTGGTAGTTCTGGAGATGCAGCTGGTTTTGCGGCTCGGTGGTGGCCAAAACCCGGTAAAGTTCACGAGCCCTGGCCAGGTTGCCGTCCTTGACAGAGGAGTGAGCCAGAAGCTCGACGACCTCATTGATGTGCGTGGTCTCGCCGGCTTTGTTGAGCAGCGCCAGAAGCGTGTCCAGTGCCTCGGAATCATCGCGCACGTGGGTGATCATGGTGTGCAGGCTGGCCAGCAGCTTGGTGGAGTCGCTCGCGAGCAAACGATCAGCGTGCCGCGTGTAAACCTCGAGAGCCTGGCGATATTCACCGAGGCGGGCGCACCCGTCAGCCAGCAAAAACAGGCCCTCGGGATCGTTGTGCACGGTGAGCAGTTTCTCCGCGATGGGCACGGCTTTGGTCAACGGTCCGATCTGGAGATACGCTTTCAGCAGGTCGCGCAGACCGTCGGGATGAGAATCGATGTCGGAAGCCTTCTCCAGATAGGAGACGGCACTCTTTGGATCGTCGCCTTCAAGCGCAGCTTTCCCGCGCAAAAGCAGGACATAGCTGCTGCTCGGATCGAGCGTCAGCATTCGCTTTAGAACGTCTTCGGAAGCCGCCGCCGACCCCCGCGCGCGCAACGATTCGGCTGCCGCGCTAAAGATTTCCCATGCCTCTTTTTTCTTGCCGAGTTTGACGTAAACTTCGGCGAGTTTGATCCGCATGGGCACATTTTCCGGGTCCATTTCGAGGACCTTCTGGAAAAGGCGCACGGCCTGGTCGAGATCGCCGTGCTTCATGAAATCTTCGGCGACTTGCAAATATTGGGCGCGGGCATCGTTGAACAATCCTTGCTG
>Ga0181522_10001437_pt1 | contig 14528 bp, 15 predicted proteins | sample PEATcosm2014_Bin_27_FD_121103 | JGI IMG/M metagenome (GOLD analysis project Ga0181522, IMG submission 121103) | Peatland microbial communities from MTU Mesocosm Facility, Houghton, MI, USA - PEATcosm2014_Bin05_10_metaG | ecosystem: Environmental > Terrestrial > Soil > Wetlands > Peat | place... | reverse complement strand
CGGGCGAAAGATAAGGCGGCCCGATAGCGCCTCGGCTCGTCCGAGGCGTTTTCGCCTCCGGCCAAGCGCCGAAGGGGGAGTGTCCCGAGCGGCAAAGGGGGCGGACTGTAAATCCGCTGGCTACGCCTTCGTAGGTTCGAGTCCTACCTCCCCCACCACTCATTCCTCTGCGCTTGTTATTGCAGAACAATTCGCTGGCGGCGGGGCCCTCGCCGGGCGGCGAGCCATGCGCCGTCCTTGCTATCGCCGGCCGCGCGGCGTCAGTTGAGTTTCGCCGAGAGTTGCGGCAATTGGACGTTGGGAGAGGCGGGACCGGCGCTGGGGGCGATCGATCTCGCTTCGGCGCGACGCACGCGGGCGGAGTCGCCGGCGAAGGCGCGGCCGGCCGGGGGGTGGCATTGGGATCTTTCATTGCACGCGCGCTGCAGATTGTCGCGATGTGCGGCGTCGTCGCGCTCGGCGGCCTGATCTGGCGTCAGTCGATCGAGAATTCGTTCATCGAGGCCTGCGTGTTCGGCATGATCGGGTTGGCCGTGTTCGCGGTTGGCGCGGGCTTCGCCGACGCCAAGGGCGCGGGTCGCGGATCGACGATGCTCACTCTCGAGCCGCCCGCGGAAAGCGGCCTCAACGCTGCGGAACAGCGCTTCGCCGCCGACCTCGCGTTGATCGTCAAGTTGCTGCAGGCGCACGTGACCGCCAACGCTGGCTATACGGAATCGCTGGCGCGCGCCAACGCCGACCTGCCGCAATTGAGCACGCCGGACGAAATCCGCGCCGTGGTGCTGACCCTGATCGAAGAGAACCGCAAGATCCAGACGAAGATGGACGAGCTGTCGGCCAGCCTCGACGAGTCGGTCAACAAGATCGAGAAGCTGCGCTCCAATCTCGCCGAGGCCAACGACAAGGCGATGCGCGATTCGCTGACCGGGCTCGGCAACCGACGTTTCTTCGACGAGGAGATCGAGCTTTCGATGAAGGACGACGCGGGGCTGTGTCTCCTGATGTGCGACCTCGACCGCTTCAAGGCGATCAACGACAAATTCGGCCACGCGGTTGGCGACATGGTGCTCAAGCAATTCGCCGACATCCTCAGCGCGGCGGCCCGCCGCGACGATTTCGCCGTGCGACTCGGCGGCGAGGAATTCGCCATCGTCATGTCGGGCGTCTCGCCAGTCGAGGCGGTACGGCTCGCCGAGCAGATTCGCCGCCAGCTCGAAGCGAAAAAATGGATGCTCGGCAGCGGAACCGCGCTCGGCACCGTGACCGCCTCGTTCGGGGTGGCCCGCCGGCGCGCCGCCGACACTGCGCCCGACCTGTTCAAGCGCGCCGACGCGGCCCTCTACCGCGCCAAGTCGGACGGTCGCAATCGCGTCTTCGCCGATCTCGACCCCTGAGCGCCTCGGCTCACGCGCCTTGGTCGCGCGCTTCTGATGTGTTAGCCAAAGACAGCGGCGGCGGCCCGCCGACTGCGCGCGCGTCAGCTCTGGCCGACTGACGCCACGGCGTGCGCCGCGACGCTCAAGGGTCGAAAGCGCCAAAGGGCAAGCCATGTATTGAGGGAGCCCGACGCGATGAGCGGCGAGAATTTGACCCGCGCCCGTGAGGTCCTGCAGCGACTGGTCGGCTTCGCCACCGTCACCGACCGCTCTAATCATGCGCTGATCGACTACGTTCAGCGCTATCTCGAGGACCTCGGCGTCGCGACTTGGCGCGCGCCCAACGTTGCGGGCGACAAATCGGCGCTGATGGCGACGATCGGCCCGGCGGTCGAGGGTGGCGTCGTCCTTTCCGGCCATACCGACGTCGTGCCGGTTGAGGGTCAGAAGTGGACCAGCGATCCGTTCGGTTTGCGCGAGGCCGACGGCCGTCTCTACGGACGCGGCGCCTGCGACATGAAGGGCTTCGATTCCGTCGCGCTGGCGATGGTCCCCGAATTTCTGGCAGCCGGGCTGAAGCGGCCGATCCATATCCTGCTCAGCTACGACGAGGAGACGACCTGTCTCGGCTCGCTCGACCTCATCGCCCGTTTCGGCCACGAGACGCCGCGCCCGGCGCTGGCGATCGTCGGCGAACCGACGATGATGACCGGCGCCGACGCGCATAAGGGCGTCGCGACCTTCCACACGCGCGTCACCGGCGTCGAAGCGCACTCGGCAAAGCCGATGCTCGGCGCCAACGCGGTAGCGATCGCCGCCGACATCGTCAGCGAGATCGGCCGTCTGGCGCGAACTTATGAGGCGCCCGAGCTTTGCGACCCGCGCTTCGACCCGCCCTATTCGACGCTTTGCGTTGGCGTGATCCACGGCGGAACGGCGCGCAACATCCTCGCCCGTCAATGCGACTTCCAGTGGGAGTTCCGCGGCCTGCCGGGCGTGTCGACAGCCGCGGCGGCGGCGAAGGTCCAGGCCTTCGTCGATCGAGTCGCGCTACCGCGCCTGACCCGCTTCGTCAGCGGGGGGACGATCGAGACGATCATGGAGGTCGACGTGCCGTCGCTTGCGGCTCAGGCCGACAACGCCGCCGCTTCGCTGGCGCTGCGGCTGACGCACTCGAACACGCTGAACGCCGTCTCCTACGCCACCGAGGCGGGGCATTTCCAGGCCGCCGGCCTGCCGACGGTCGTCTGCGGCCCCGGTTCGATCGATCAGGCGCACAAGCCCGACGAGTTCATCGCGATTTCGCAGCTCGGGGCCTGCATCGACTTCATGCGCGCCTTGGCGGTCGAACTAGCGCGCTGAGGCGCCTTTCGCCTCGGCCATCGTCGCGACGAAGCGGCGGAAGAGGTAATGGCTGTCGCGCGGCCCCGGCGAAGCTTCGGGATGGTATTGCACCGAGAAGGCCGGCCGGTCGGTCAGCGCGATGCCGCAGTTTGAGCCGTCGAACAGCGACACGTGCGTCTGGCGGGCGTTGGCCGGCAGGGTCGCCGGATCGACCGCGAAGCCGTGGTTCATCGACACGATCTCGACCTTGTCGGTGGTGAAGTCCTTCACCGGATGGTTCGCGCCGTGGTGGCCTTGCAGCATCTTCAGCGTCTTCGCGCCGACGGCGAGGCCGAGCATCTGGTGGCCGAGGCAGATGCCGAAAATCGGGAGACGCGCGTCGAGCAGCGCCTTGATCGTCGGCACGGCGTATTTGCCGGTCTCGGCCGGATCGCCCGGCCCGTTCGACAGGAAGACGCCGTCCGGCCTCAACGCGATGATCTCTTCAGCGGTCGCGGTTGCCGGGACGACGGTCACTGCGCAGCCGCAGTCGCTGAGCAGGCGCAGGATGTTGCGTTTGATGCCGTAGTCGACGGCGACGACCCGATAGTCGGCTGCGCCTTCGCGCCGGCCGTAGCCGCGCTCCATTGTCCAGCTCGTCTCGTCCCAGTCAAACCGCTGCGCGGTCGTCACGTCCGGCACGAGGTCGAGGCCGTTCATGCCCGGCCAGGCCTTCGCTTGCGCGATCAGCGCTGCGCGGTCGAACTGACCGTCGGGAGCGTGGGCGATGACCGCGTTGGGCATGCCGGATTCCCGGATCATCGCCGTCAGCGCGCGCGTGTCGACTCCGGTCAAGCCGATGATCCCCCGGGCGCGCAGCCAATCGTCGAGCCGGCGGGTGGCGCGATGGTTCGAAGCTTCGCCGATCGCGGCGTGGACGATCGCGCCGAGCGCGCCCGCCGATGCGGCGAGATTGACGGTCTCGATGTCCTCCTCATTCGCGCCGACGACGCCGATATGCGGGAAGGTAAAGGTGATGATCTGGCCGGCATACGACGGGTCGGTGAGGATCTCCTCATAGCCGGTCATCGCCGTGTTGAAGCACACTTCGCCGACCGCCGAGCCGGTCGCGCCGACGCCGAAGCCCTCGACAATGCGGCCGTCGGCGAGCGCGAGCAGGGCGGTCGGCCGGCGCGCGCGCCAGCCGGACGGGGCTTCGCCTTGAATTGGACCGCTCATTTGACTAGAAGGTGGCGCGCCTGACATGGGCCTGTGCTTAAGCGCGGCCGCCCAGGCGCGTCAAGCCGCGGCGAATCGCGGCGGTCCCCAGAGGAACCATGGCTGAAATGATTGCTTTGCGCGACGCTGTGTCGACGCAAATGAAAGAGGCGATGAAAGCTGGCGATAAGACGCGAGTCGGCGCCTTGCGCCTGGTCATCGCGGCGTTGAAGGACCGCGAAATCGAAGCGCGCGGGTCCGGCAAGATCGTCAGCCGGGCCGACGAACTGGCGCTGCTGACGAAGATGGTCAAGTCGCGCCAGGAATCGTTGGCGATCTACCAGCAGGCCAAGCGCGACGACCTCGCCGCGCAGGAAAGCGCCGAGATCGCCATCATCGGCGAGTTCCTGCCCAAGCAGCTCGACGAAGCGCAAGTGACCGCGGCGGCCAAGGCGGCGATCGCCGACTCCGGCGCGACCAGCCTGCGGGACATGGGCAAGGTCGTCAACGCGCTGAAAGAGCGCTATCCCGGCCAGATGGACTTCGCCAAGGCGAGCGCCATCGTCAAGGCGCTGCTGACCGCCTAGGCTGCGACAGGGCGGCGCTTGCGCCGCCCCAATCGGCGCGCCACATAGCAAACTGCGCGGCTTTTTTGGAGTTTCGTCATGCCTCAGACCAGCGGTCGCCTGTTCGACGATTTGTCGCGCCTGATCACCGACGCCGCCGGCCTCGCCGAGGGCGCACGACGCGAAGTGGAGACCGTGGTGAAGGCGCAGTTTGAGCGCCTTCTCGCCGGCATGGACGTCGTCACGCGCGAAGAATTCGAGGCGGTCAAGGAAATGGCGGCCAAGGCGCGGGGCGAAAACGAGGCCCTGGCGGCGCGGATCGCGGCGCTGGAAGCCAAGCTCGGCGGCGACAAGCCGTAATTCCCGGATTTTGTCGGGATTCCAGCCACACGATTGATTCGCCTCGCTGATTCTGTGGACGGAGCCACGCCGTGGGTTTACCGCGGACCACGAATCATCGAGTCTGGCGGGCGTCGAGGGCCTAAAGACGCGTCAGGCCCGCGCAAGCGATCAGACTCAATCTTGGACTGGCCGCCGTTCCCCGTGCGTAAGCGTCACCTCCCATCGCCACCGCCACGGAAGCCCGTCGATGATCGCTGACGAAAACACGGTTCTCGATCGCCCCGAACATCCGGTCGATGTGGTCGAGCGGCTGGCGGCGGTGAACGACTGGGCCTTCGATCGCGCCGACGAGGACGAGATTTCGATGCTCGTCGCCGGCGCCTGGGCGCAGTACGAGGTCTCCTTCACCTGGCTGCCGGCGATCGAGTCGCTGCACGTGAGCTGCTCGTTCGACCTCAAGGTCCCCGAGCGGCGGCGGCCCGAGATCGTCGCCCTCGTGCAGCTCATCAACGCGCAATTGTGGATCGGCCATTTCGACATCTGGACCCGCGACGACATCGTCATGTTCCGCCACGCCCATTGTCTGGCCGGCGGCGCGCAACCGAGCGACGTCCAGTGCCGCACCATCGTCGAAGCGGCCTTGAGCGCCTGCGAGAATTATTTCCAGGCGTTCCAGTTCGTCCTGTGGGCCGGCCGCAGCGCCCGCGAAGCGATGGACTTCGCCGTGTTCGAGACCAAGGGCACGGCGTAGGGGCCGCCGCAACAAGTCCGTTAGGCGATACAGCAATATCAGGGCGCTAGGCGCCAAAAGACGCGCGAAGTTGGGTACGACGAGACGGCCGGAAGCGTTAACAACATAAAATTAGTGTATTTTCTCGCCCTCTTCCTGTCATGGCCGGGCTTGACCCGGCCATCCAGGCGCTGTCGTCGCAAGAGTGATCGTCGCTCCCACGTTGCCGGCTACCCGAGGCTTCGTTGCTTGGATGGCCGGGTCAAGACCGGCCATGACGGCGGGGACGCTCGAAACCATTGACTGCAGGGCTGGCGCTGGCGCGCTTTTGCGTGTAAGAGCCGCGCTTCCCGTTTCCTTTCGCGCTCGGCGATGCTGCCGGTCGACGCTTGAATTGCTGGAGTTCCAAAGATGGCTGTTCCGAGACGAAAAACCTCGCCCTCGCGCCGCGGCATGCGCCGCTCGGCCGACGCCCTCAAGGCGCCGACCTATGTCGAGGACAAGGACTCCGGCGAGCTGCGCCGTCCCCATCACGTCGACCTGAAGAGCGGCATGTACAAGGGCCGCCAGGTTCTCAAGCCGAAGACGCCCGCCGCCGAGGCGTGAACGTTTCTTCAGCGCAACGAATTTCAGCAAGGCCGGCGGCGACGTCGGCCTTTTGTTTTCGCCGCGTCAAATGCGCCGCCTTCTTTCTCATCGATTGAGCGCTAGCGGTCCACTGACGAACCGGCTGCCGCGCGCATAGAAACGCAGCGCACGGTCGGCGGCGCGCGTAATGCCGATCCGTATGCTCTGGCCGATTGCGTCCGCTGCTTGATCGTCGGACGCCAGCCACAGCGGGCCGGCGCCGCAGAGGTCGATTCCATCCAGATCGCGATCGATCTTCAGGGCCGCGCACAACCGCCCGGGACCCCGCGCCAGGTCTCGCGGGCGCGGAACGCCCCGATTTCGTTCCATGATCGCGACGCCCACCGTCGGTTCGATCGCCCGGATCAGCACGCCCGCGCCGACGCCGGACGTCTCGCTCGAGACGTTCAGCATGAACGAGACGCCGTAAGCGAGATAGACGTAGGCGTGCCCGCGCTCGAGGAAAAGCGCGCGATTGCGCGGGGTGACGCCGCGATAGGCGTGACCCGCGGCGTCGCCGACGACATAGGCCTCGGTTTCGACGATGCGGCCGCCCGCGACGCCCTCGGCCAGGGTCCGCACCAGCACTTTGCCGATGAGAAAGCGCGCGAGCTCGGCGGTGTCGACGGGCAGCTCGGCGCGGTCCAGGATGCGCGGAAGCGCGCGTGTCGAGCCGATCTCATCCCATGCGCTCAACCCATTGTGCGCGCGAAGGTCCGGGCTCGAACGGATCGGCAAAGTATTGGGTCTCGCGCGCGACCTTGCCATCGACGAACTCCATGACGCTTACCGAATAGGACGGCCGCCCGTCATAGGCGAGGATGAATTCGGTGACCCAGAGGCCGTCCGCGCCGACGATGCGGCGCACCGTGAAACGCTTGGCGTTCGGCTGCGCCGCACGTGAGGCCTGGATGTTGCGCCGGCCCCTGATGCGCTCGCCCGATTGCGGGTATTCGAGCAGCGCGTCGTCGCGGTAGATTTCGTGCTCAGCGTCAAAGTCATTCTGGTTCGAGGCGGCCCAGTGGCGATCGAGCGCCTCGCGAATCGCAACCTCATCCATCGTACTGCTCCGTTCTCGACGATCGAGGCCCGGATCGGATCAAAGCGCTATCGCCGCGTCGCGACCACCGCGCCGCCGACGATCAGCGCGCAGGCGAGGGCAAGCGAGAGCGTGGCAGGGGCGAAACCGGCGGCGACGAGGATCAACGTCGACAGCACCGGCGCTGCGTAAGCGGCGACGCCGAGCAGGCGGATGTCGCCGTGCTTGACGCCGAAGTCCCAGACGTAAAACGCGAGGCCGACCGGACCGAGCCCGAGCCCGGCGATCGCCGCCCATTGCGCCGGTCCCGCCGGCGCGACGTTTGTCTCGAAAGCGAAATGGCAGAGCGCGGCGAGCGCGGCGGTGGCGAGGCAGAAGCCGGCGACCGCTTCGGTCGGCGCGGCCTTGAGCCGGCGCGACAGCACCGAATAGCTCGACCAGACGAAGGCGCAGGCGAGCGCCAGCGCGTAACCCGACAGCACGCGCGGATCGATCGCGCTGACAGAGAAGCCGCCCGCCTTGCCAGCGAACAGGGTCGCCGCACCGGCGAAACCCAGCGCCGCCCCGACGATGTGGCGGGCCCTGAGCCGCTCGCCCGGCAGTAGCGCCGAAAACAGCACGATCAGCAGCGGCCAGAGATAGGCGATCAGGCTCGCCTCGGCCGGCGGCGCCCGATTGAGCGCGGCAAAGTAGAGCGCGTGATAGCCGAAGAGGCCGCCGACGCCGACCGTCCAAACCGGCCACGGCTGGACGAGCGCCGCGAGCCGGCCGCGCGCCGCCGCGTAGACGAGGCCAAGGCCGCCGCCGACAGAGAAGGTCAGCGCCGCCAGCTCGAACGGCGGAATCGCGCCAGCGGATGCGGTGAGCAGCGCCAGCACCGACCACAGCCCAATGGCGCCGAGGCCGACGAAGGTCGCGGTGGGCGAGGCGGCGGATAGAGGTTTCTCTCGCGTCATGGACCGGCTGCGTAGCAGGCCTTAGATTGGCGCGAAAGGCGCTCTTGCGCTTGCGGAGCCGGCGATGGACGTCATCATCTACCACAACCTCAATTGCGCGACCTCGCGCAACGTGCTCGGGCTGATCCGCAACGCCGGCGTCGAGCCGCATGTCATCGACTACCAGAAGTGCCCGCCGACGCGCCTGCTTTTGACGCAACTGCTCGTGAGGGCGGGCCTCAGCGTGCGTGGCGTTCTGCGCGAGAAGGGGACGCCCTACGACGAGCTGGGGCTGGGCGATCCCGCTCTGAGCGACGACGCGCTGCTCGACGCGATCATGGCGCATCCGATTCTGATCAACCGGCCGCTGGTCGTGACGTCAAAGGGCGTGCGGCTGTGCAGACCCTCGGAAAGCGTGATCGACCTGCTGCCGCCGCAGCGCGGCGCGTTCTTCAAGGAGGATGGCGAACGGGTCGTCGACGAGAAGGGGCGGCGGGTTGCGACAGCCTGAACCTCACGAGAGGCTCGAGACAGACCGATGAATCGCTTCTGGAACCCGCTGGTTGGCGAGCTTACCCCGTACTCGCCGGGCGAACAGCCGCGCGTCGCCGATCTCGTCAAGCTCAACACCAACGAGAGCCCGATCGGCCCTTCGCCGCGTACGCTCGCGGCAATCCGCGCCGCGGCGACCGAGGACCTGCGGCTCTACCCCGACTATCAGGCGACCGCTCTGCGTGCGGCTTTGGCCGCCTATCACGGGCTGACGCCGGATCAGGTGATTGTCGGCAACGGTTCGGACGAAGTGCTCGCCCTCGTTTTCGCCGCGCTGCTGAAGCACGACCGGCCGCTGCTGCTTCCCGACGTCACCTACAGCTTCTATCCCGCCTATTGCCGGCTGTTCGGCATCCGCTTCGAGACGGTCGCGCTCGACGAGTCGATGCGTGTGAATGTCGCCGACTATCGCCGTCCGGGCGGAGCGATCATTCTGTCCAATCCCAACGCGCCCACCGGCGTCGCGCTTCCGCGCGCCGCGATCGCGCGCCTGCTCGCCGATCATCCCGACAAGCCGGTGGTGATCGACGAGGCCTATGTCGATTTCGGCGCCGAAACGGCGATTCCGCTGATCAAGGCGCATCCGAACCTGCTCGTCGTGCAAACGATGTCGAAGTCGCGCGCGCTCGCCGGGTTGCGGGTCGGCTACGCGCTCGGCGACGTGGAATTGATCGAGGGCGTGCGGCGGGTGAAGGACAGCTTCAATTCCTACCCGCTCGACCGCCTGGCTCAGGCGGGCGCGGTCGCCGCGATCGAGGACGAAGCCTATTTCCAGGCGGCCCGTGCGTTGGTGACGCGCAATCGCGAGACGCTCAACCAGGGGCTCGCAGCGCTTGGCTTTGCGGTGCTGCCGTCGTCGGCGAATTTTGTCTTCGCGCGCCACGAAAAACGCGGCGGCGCGGAATTGGCGGCCGCGCTGCGGGCGCGGGCGGTGCTGGCGCGCCATTTCGCCGAGCCGGAGCGTATTGCGCCCTATCTGCGCATCAGTGTTGGGTCGGAAGCCGAAATCGCGCGGTTGCTGTCGGCGCTGAGGGCGATCTTGAGCGACGAAGCTTAGAGCTATCTGCTTTTTGGCATCCTCGGACCTCATCCTGAGGCGCCCTCGCGTAGCGAGGGCCTTGAAGGACGCTCCGAGGACCGCGTCGCCACGCATTCTTCAACGTCCTTCGACTCGCCGGCTTCGCCGGCGGCTCAGGATGAGGATACGGAAAGGCGCGGCGGATCGCGACGAGGCGGGGCTCTTTGTCCTCCCCCGCGAAGCGGCGGAAGATGGCCGTCACGCCTCGAGGCGCTTGACGTACCACTGCAGGATGCGGTTCCAGATTTCTTCCTTGCCGACCTGATCCTCGACGCCGTGGTCGAGGTTGGGATTGTCGTTGACTTCGATCACCGCCAGCCCGTTCGGCGTCTCCTTGACGTCGACGCCGTAGAGGCCGGCGCCGATCGCCTGGGCCGCCTGCAGCGCGACTTCGATGACCCGCGGCGGCGCCTCGGCGATCTCCATCGTGCGGTAGCCGCCCTCGCGAGCGCCGTTCGGCCCGTGCTTGATGATCTGCCAATGACCGCGCGCCATGCGATATTGGCAGACGAACAACGGCTCGCCGCCCAGCACGCCGACCCGCCAATCGAATTCGGTCGGCATGAAGGCCTGCGCCAGCAGCAAGTCCGTGTCCTCGAACAGCTTGTCGGTCAAAGCCTTCAGGGCAGCGAAATCGTCGACCTTGTGGACGCCGCGCGAAAACGATCCGTCGGGGATCTTCACCACCATCGGCCAGCCGAGCTGCTTCTCCGCCTTGGCGAGGTCCTCGTCCTCGGCGAGCATGACGGTGGGCGGCGTCGGCACCCCGCGCGCCTCCATCATCTCGTGCAGATAGACCTTGTTGGTGCAGCGGATCATCGACACCGGATCGTCGATGACCGGCATCCCTTCCTGCAGCGCGCGCCGTGCGAAGCGATAGGTGTAATTGTCGATCGAGGTCGTGGCGCGGATGAACAGGGCGTCGAACTCGGCGAGCTCGGCGAGCTGGCGCTTGGTCAGCAGTTGCACGTCGATCGACTGCCGCTCGGCGAGCTTCTGGAAATAGCGAATCGAGTCGACGGAGGAGGGCGGCAGCTCCTCCTCCGGATCGTAGAGAACGGCGAGCGAATACCTGGCGACGGCGCGGGCCCGCGGCGAGCGCCAGTCGCGCTCGGTGTGCCGGTGCAGCGCGAGGCGGAAAAACTCGGCCTCCTGCGGGCCAAGCTTGGCCAGCGGCCGCGCGCGCAGGCGCTCGATCTTCCAGCGCTTGCCCGGCGTGATCGTCACCTCGAGCGCCGGGCAGCGGTACCAGTCGAACAACAGCCGGCCGAACGTCTCGAAGCGCGGGTCCTGACAGAGGCCGAAGCAAAACAGCAGGTCGAAGGTCGTCGCCTCGTCGGCGTGGGCGCGGTGGGCGGCGAGGGTCAGCGCCTCCTGCAGGTCGGGTAGCGACTGCTCGTAGAGCTTGCGTTCGCGCAGCTCGAGCATGGTCTCGACATTCGGGATGATGCGGTGGCCGCGCGCCTCCGCCAGCAGCGACGCGTAATAACCGTTCGATTGGTAGTTGTAGGAGCGCGACAGATTGATGATCTTGGCGCGCCCGCCGGCCGAGAAGAGTTTCGGCCGCGCGAGATAGTCGCTGGTGGTGATGACCTTGTGCGGCGTCTCGGCGTTGGGGAAATCGCGCGAATGGTCGACGAGAATAACCCAGCCGTTCATGACGTCCCCGAGGAGGCGGCGTCGCGGCGCAGTTCAGGGTCGCGATGGAATGCGATCATACGGCCGGTCGGCTCCCAAGCCGAGCGTTAGGCGAAGCCCGTCGCGACGTCAGCGATTCGAATCGCGCCCGGGCGGACTTGGGCACCATGCGTCGGAGGAGGGTCCTGCGCAAGTCGCGCCGCGCTGTGGATCCGAAAAGTTGACGCCTCACGCCGCCGTGGCGTCGGCGGAGGGCGCCAGCCGCTTCTCGAAGCGCAACGCGGTCGCGCCGTCCTCGTAATAGCCGGGGTAACGGCCGAACGGGCGGAAGCCGATCTTCTCGTAGAGGGCGATCGCCGCCGGGTTGTCGTAGCGCACCTCGAGCCGCAGCGCGTCGAGCCCGTGGCCGCGCGCATAGCGCTCGCAGGCCTGGAGCAGCGCGCGGCCGACGCCGCGGCGCGCCTGGGCGGGGTCGACGGCGAGCGAATAGATGCGCGCCGTGCGGCCGCCCTCGCGCGCCGACACCAGCGCATAGCCGGCGATCCGTTCGCCGAAGCGGGCGACGATCAGCGGCCGGCGGGGCGCGCGGATGAAGGCGCGCAACGAACGGCGCGATAGACGGTCGCCAGTGAAAGCCGCGGCTTCGAGCGCTTCGATCGCTTCGAGATCTTCGAGCGAAGCGGGGCCGATCGTCATGCCGCCGGCGACATGCGTATTCATCTGGGGCCCCTTTGCGCGGCGCGCTTGCCGTTCGCTCCGCATCGCGCCTAATTGTGGTTCACGCGGAAGCGATCCTCGCGCGTCGCCGCGACGGAGACAATATGGACAAGGCGGAAAAAAGGCTTGCGGGACTCACGGCGCTGCTCGCCGACGCGCATCGCCGCCTCGGCCTCGAATTCGGGTTTCGGCTGTGGAACGGCGCGCGCGTCCCGGCCGATTGGCCGGCCGACGCGCTGACGATCGCGATCGCCGACGAAGGGGCCGTCGCCGGGTTGATTCGCGCGCCGCGCCTGACGACGCTCGCCAATCTGTGGGCGGCGCGACGGCTCGACATCGTCAACGGCACGCTATTCGACCTCGCCGCCAAGCGGCCCAAGGCCCGCAGCCGCCAATTGCGCAAGAGCCTCGTCACGCTCGCCGCGCTAAGGGTCGCCCTGTCGTTCCTGCTCGCGCCGCGCGGCGGACCGTGGCCGCTCGAGCGGATCGCCCAGGATCGCCAAAGCGACGGCAGCCAGGCCGAGAACAAGAGAAACATCGCCTATCACTACGACGTCTCAAACGCCTTCTACCGGCTGTGGCTCGACGAGGACATGGTCTACACCTGCGCCTATTTCCACGACTGGAGCGACGGACTCGACGCGGCGCAGGCGAACAAGCTCGACATGGTCTGCCGCAAGCTGCGGCTCAAGGCCGGCGAGACTATGCTCGACATAGGCAGCGGCTGGGGCTCGCTCGCCTGCCACGCCGCTCGCCATTACGGCGTCAATGTCGTCGGCGTCACGCTGTCGGAGCGCCAGATCGAATTCGCGCGCGACAAGGCGGCGCGGCTCGGCCTTTCCGACAGGGTGACCTTCGAGTTGGTCGACTACGCCCTTCTCGAAGGGCGCGACCGCTTCGACAAGATCAGCTCGGTCGGCATGTTCGAGGCGATCGGCGCCGCCCATTTCGACACCTACTTCGCCACCGTGCAGCGACTGCTGAAACCGGGCGGGCTCTACCTGCATCATGCGATCACCCGCCCCGGCAAAGGTCTCGCCGCCAGGCCGGCGAAGAAACGGCCCGAGTTCGCCGCGCTGACGCGCTACATCTTTCCCGGCGGCGAGCTCGACTACCTGTGGCGGACAATCGCCGATCTCGAAGGACACGGCTTCGAGGTGCGCGACGTCGAAGGCTGGCGCGAGCACTATCAGCGCACTTGTCGAATGTGGCACGACCGGCTGCTGGCGCGTTACGACGAGGCCTGCGGCGAGGTCGGCGAGACGACGACGCGCGTTTGGCTGGTCTATCTCGCGGCGTGCTCGCTGGTCTTCGAGCGCGGCGCGTGCGGGATCTATCAGACGCTCGTCTGCAAGCGCGCGCGCGGCTCCAGCGCCCTACCGCCGACGCGCGCGGACCTCTATCGCTAGCGGCGGCGTCGGGAATCGCAAAAGGTTCCGTGCGCGCGATGAAGAAGAATTGAAGTCAAGAACGCAGCGGCCGACATGCGTTTGGCCAAGTGCCGGCGTTCAATCTCCCTTTCGCGCGCGCCCCGGTGGGGCGGACAACCCGTCGAACATGAGCGCTCCTGCCGGCGCCCAAGCGGTGTGATCGACCGGTTGTCTCCGTTCCTCAACGCTCGCGCCTTGTTTCACGTTCGCCAGCAGCCAAACAGGAGGGCTGACATGTTGAGGAAACTCTCCATCGCTGCCGCTGCCGCTCTCATCGCCAGCGCCGGCTTCGCCGTCGACTCCGCTTCCGCGCAATTCGTTCGCCCGCACGGCGGCGGCGGAGGCGCCATGCATTTCGCGCCGCACGGCTTCAGCGGCGGATCGATGATGCGTTTTGGCGGGCGCGGCTTCACCCATTTCGCCCCGCGCGGCTTCAGCTTTGGTGGTCTCGCCGCGTCGCGGTTCAGTCATCCTGGCGGCCTCGCCAGCTACGGCGCCGGCCGCTACGCGCTGGGCGGCGCACCCGCCTGGCGTTACGCCAACGCGGGCCGCTTCGGCGCGAATCAGGCCTACCGTCACGGCTGGTATGGCTGGCAAGGCTACCACCGCGGCTTTGTCGGCTGGGGCGGGCCGGTGTTCTGGCCCTACGCTTACGACGACCTGTTCGACTACGCGTTCTGGCCCTATGGACCATACGACGATCTGTTCTGGTCGTACGGTTACGACGACCTGTTCGCCGGCATCCTATTTCCGTTCCTCTACACCGGGTTCGGCGGCGGTTACGGCTACGGCGGCAGCGCCCCGCCGCCTGTCGCTTCCGGGCCGGCGCCGCAATCCAACGCGCAGGCGAACGCTCAGCCGCAGGGTTCCGGCGCGCCGCCGACCTCAGCGCTGAAAACACCGTGGGGCGAACCCGACCTGCAGGGGATTTGGACTGACGAAACCGACACGCCGTTG
>Ga0181522_10001436_pt1 | contig 14532 bp, 21 predicted proteins | sample PEATcosm2014_Bin_27_FD_121103 | JGI IMG/M metagenome (GOLD analysis project Ga0181522, IMG submission 121103) | Peatland microbial communities from MTU Mesocosm Facility, Houghton, MI, USA - PEATcosm2014_Bin05_10_metaG | ecosystem: Environmental > Terrestrial > Soil > Wetlands > Peat | place... | reverse complement strand
TCCTGCCAGAGGGAGGACTTGCCGACCCGCAGGAAGGGGAAGCAGGCAGCCCTGAATCGGATCGATCGGGAAAGGCTGTAATCGCCGTCGCTTGATGATAAACACGGTCGTGTCGTCGATGCGGTGCCTTTCACGGCATGGACGACACAACCTCGTTCTGAGCGCTATTGACCAGAACCGAGGTTTCACAGCTGGGATACTTGAGGTTCTATGCCTTTAGGCCCTGCGACTCACTCGATCGGCACATGCCAGCTATTGCTTTCAAATAAGCCTCCTGAGGACGTCGCTGAGCTCAGTCTTTCCCTGGCCGATGGCGAGTTGACGCCGTGAGTTCGACCTCCACTGACTTCTTCTCTTTTGTTGGTGGCCTCAGCCGTTTCGGAGCCAGATCGCTGGCCTCGGCGGTTACGCCGCCTTATGAATGGCAATACTTCCTGATACAGATCGAGGATTTTGGCTGGCGCTCGCTGCCGCTGATCGCCGCCGCGGGCCTTGCTCTTGGAGTGGTCACGGCGCTGCATACCCGTGGGACCCTAATCAGTTTCGGCGCGGAGGCATTGATACCGTCGTTGCAATCCGCGTCATTCTTTAACGAACTCGGCCCCCTGGTCACGGGCCTCCTTATCTCCGGACGTGTGGGTGCTGGCATCGGCGCGGAACTTTCTAACATGCGGGGCACGGAACAGATCGACGCCATCGATGCCATGTCTGCCGACTCGTTCAAGGGCCTGGTGGTCACGCGAGTCCTCGCCTGCATCGTGGTCCTCCCCATGCTGACGGTCTTTATGGATTTCACCGGCCTGATTGGCGGCTATCCCTCGGCATCGTTCCGAGCACTCGAACTCGCTAAGCGCGCCTCATTCAATTGGTGCTCCTGAAAGAAGAAGATGAAAATTCATTCCAAGGATTTCCGCGTACCACATCACAAGAAGACCGATATCAAACGTTTGCCGACGATCGTGAAGCCATTTTGGCAGTCAAAGAAGGAATATAAAGACCTTCTGGAAAAACATATTGCTGAGTTGACCACCCTGCAACAACTTCATTACGCGTCCAACCGCTATGCATTGCTGCTGATCTTTCAAGGGATGGACTCTGCCGGCAAAGACGGCGCAATCCGGCACGTGATGTCGGGAGTTAATCCCGAAGGCTGCGAGGTCTTCAGTTTCAAACAACCGAGCGCTGAAGAACTGGAACACGATTTTCTCTGGCGCACCACGTGCCGCCTTCCGGAACGTGGACGGATCGGCATCTTCAATCGTTCCTACTACGAGGAAGTGCTCATCGTTCGCGTACATCCCGAGATTCTCCGAACCCAGCGGCTTCCCGAAGAGTTGCTCGACGAGAAAAACATTTGGAAGGAGCGGTATCGGTCGATCGTTGACCTGGAGCGCCACCTCTATCGCAACGGAACGCGGATCGTCAAAATATTCTTAAACCTTTCGTACGAAGAACAGCGTAAGCGGTTTCTCGCGCGCATTGACGTGCCCGACAAAAACTGGAAGGTCAGCTCCTCGGACAATCACGAGAGGAAATATTGGAAGCATTATATGGAAGCGTATGAAGATTGCTTGAACGCGACCAGCACACGTCACGCACCCTGGTACGGCGTTCCAGCAGATGATAAAGAAAACGCGCGGCTGATTGTGTCCCGTATTGTCCTCGACACACTCCAGGATCTCAAGATGGCATATCCGAAGACCACGGAAAAGCGTCGGCTGGAATTGCAGGCGATCGCCAAGGAGCTGGCGAAATCACGACAAAGTAGTCGAGAGGAATAATTTGTATGCCCACGAAAGAACAAACGATAGAGGTCGACCAGGCTACCAGTTCGAAATCGCGGCCAAAGAATCTAGATCGGACTCCTAAGCCCTCTAAGTTTATCTTCGATGCGGCTTTGTCTACTGCTGTCGCTGCCAACGGACAACGGCCAACCAAAGCGCAGCAGCCCGATGGTCCCCTGACGCCCGAAATGCTCGACAAGATGAACCGCTACTGGCGAGCCGCGAATTATCTGTGCATTGGTCAGATATATCTCTTCGAGAATCCCCTCTTGCGACAGCCTCTCAAGGCAGAACAGATCAAGCCAAGGTTGCTCGGGCACTGGGGAACTTCGCCAGGACAGAATCTCATCTACATTCATCTGAATCGGCTCATCAAAGAGCATGATGCAAGTATCATTTACATCGCGGGTCCGGGACATGGCGGTCCTTCGCTGAATGCGTGCTCTTATCTGGAGGGTACTTATACAGAAGTCCATCCGGAGATCACGCCCGATGAGAACGGTCTACGCCTCCTTTTCCGGAAGTTCTCAACTCCGGGCGGAGTGCCCAGCCATTGTGGACCGCATGTGCCGAATTCCATGCACGAGGGCGGGGAACTCGGCTATTCGATGGTTCACGCATTCGGAGGCGCTTTCGACAATCCGGACCTGATCGTTGCCTGCATCATCGGCGACGGAGAATCCGAGACCTGCCCCCTTGAAGGAAGCTGGAAGTCCGTCAACTTCTTAAATCCGGCGCGGGACGGGGCTGTCCTTCCGATTCTGCACCTCAACGGCTACAAGATTTCCGGACCGACCGTTCAGGGAAGGACGAGCGACGAAGACTTAAGGGCTCTGTACATAGGACGCGGCTACAAGCCCTATTTTGTGGAAGGCGAGGATCCTGAAGTCGTGCATCAACTTCTAGCGGGAACGCTGGACAATTGCTATGCCGAGATTCGAACCATCCAGCAGAAGGCACGCACGAGTGGGTTCAAGAAGCAGCCAATCTGGCCCATGATCGTCCTGCGCACGCCCAAGGGGTGGACTTGTCCGAAAGAAGTAGATGGAATCCCGATTGAAGGTACCTTCCGTGCTCACCAGGTCCCTCTGGCGACGGTCCGCGAAGACCCGGAACATCTCAAGATCCTTGAGGCCTGGATGAGAAGCTACAAGCCGGAGGAGCTGTTCGATGAAAAGGGAAGATTCATTGACGCGCTGGCAGAACTCGCACCGACAGGTGATCGTCGCATGGGCGGGAATCCCCATGTGAACGGCGGACGGCTACTGACCGCGCTCGACATACCAGACTTTACAAGTTATGCGCTGGAGATCCCGGGACCGGGTCAAGTGGTCGCAGAAGCTCCGAGAAAACTTGGAGATTTTTTCAGAGACATCTTCAAACTCAATCCAACAAACTTTCGCATGTTCTGTCCCGATGAGACGGATTCCAATCGCCTGAATTCCGTCCTCGAAGCTACCAAACGCTGCTTCATGGCGGAAACTGTTTCCATCGATGACGAACTGAGCCCCGATGGTCGTCTCATGGAAGTATTGAGCGAACATTGCTGCCAGGGATGGCTCGAAGGGTACTTGCTGACGGGGCGGCACGGCATGTGGTCTTCCTACGAAGCGTTCGCGCAAGTCGTGGATTCGATGTTGACACAACATGCTAAATGGCTGGAGCAATGCCGCGATTTTCCCTGGCGCAGACCGCTAGCATCCTTAAATGTTCTACTCACGAGTCATGCGTGGCGAAATGATCACAACGGTTTCAGCCATCAGGCCACGGGATTTGTAGACAACGCGCTGGCGCGCAGGAGCGAAACCATCCGGGTCTACTATCCCCCGGACAGCAACTGCTTGCTAAGTGTCTTCGACCACTGCCTGCGGAGCCGGAACTACGTCAACATCGTTACCTGCGGAAAGCAGCCGCAACTTCAGTGGCTAAACATGGACGAAGCTCTCGAACATTGCTCGCGTGGAGCGTCGACCTGGAAGTTTGCGACCAACGACGGAGGCGGAGAGCCGGACGTCGTATTGGCCTGTGCAGGCGACGTTCCGACCATCGAAACTTGCGCGACCTCATGGCTTCTGCAGAAGTATGTTCCCGGCATCAAGGTGCGGGTTGTCAATGTAGTGGACTTGAGCATTTTGATGAGCCCGGACGATCATCCGCACGGCATGGATAACATGTCTTTCGACGCTCTATTCACCAAAGACGCACCTGTCATCTTCGCCTTCCACAACAATCGCTGGCTCATCCACACCATGGTTCATGGGCGCTCCAATGAAAGTCGCTTCCATGTGCGCGGCTATATGGATCAGGGCACGACTACCACGCCGTTCGACATGGTAGTGCTGAACAAGATGAGCCGTTTTCATCTTGCTATCGATGCGCTGAAGTACGTCTCCCGGCTGCGCTCACAGGTTTCGGACATAGTCGACACATTTAAGCGAAAGCTGTACGAGCACCACGACTACATTCGACAACACTTGGAAGACATGCCGGAGATCAGGAACTGGCACTGGACGACCGATCTAAGCGAGCCCAGTGCTCCTCCGCCGCTCGCTAAGGGACATCCTCGCGCAGGTTTGTTCAGCGATAGCTAGATAGCTAAACGTTCGCTTATATGCTTGCTTCCGGAAGATCTGCGACTCCTTCCGGCGGCAAAACATCCGGCATGTCGAGACGTGCGACGCCAATCCGGCTGTCAGCCATCCCATAATAAACATCGAACCGATTGGGTAAGCCGAGATCGTCGCGCCGGTCGATGCCGGTCGGAAAAACGACGTGGGCGACGGTCCCGCTGCATTCCTGCGGCAGCGTCGGCGTCAGCACAGGCTCGATGGAACGATAGCGGATCACTTGCGGATGCTCTTTCGAGAGGATCATCATGCCGGCCGAATAACGGAGTTGGTGTTCGCCGCTACTGGGCTTTTCCAGTTCGCTGACGCCGTGGTAAACGATCAGCCAGCCGTGCCGGGTGAGGATGGGCGGAGTGCCGCCGCCGATCTTGAGTCGCTCCCATGGTGACACTGGAGTAGCCAGCCGATGATGAGACATGAACCGACCGAGGCGATTTGATTCACGCGACTCCAAGGACATTAAGCAGTAGGAAATCCAGATGCTTTCCCGATCGAGATCAACCTTACGAGCCGCGGGATGACGAACGATTTCCTCCGGACTAGTGCCAGGAAAAAGTGGCCGGTGCAGGATGGCCAACTCTGGGTGTCCCGATGGATTTGGGAATCGCAACGGGAAAGAGACTGGCGTCCTTGTCATCGACGTCGCCGCACTCGACGCCATGGTAAGGACCAAAGGTCGCGAGCCCGAGACGTTTCCAGTGGAACAGGTCCGTCGACAAGGCTAGGGCGATTCGCGGGCCTTCAGGCGAAAAGGCCGTGTAAGTCATCATGTAGCTGTGTAGGGGTTCCACGAAGGTGATGCGAGGATCTTCGCACCCGCCACCGCCATCTGGTCGGCGCTCATAATCGGCTTCAGGTTCCAGCGCGATGCCGAGCCTCTCGACACCGGCCGCATCGCCGGCTTCATTGAATCGCACTCGCCCAATGCCAATGCGCGAGTAATTCCCCCGCGCAACCAGCCGCGGGAAAAGATAAAGCTCACCGTCCGGGCCACGAGCGGCGGCCGGATTCAGGACCCCTTCAACCTCCTGCGCGTTCCCCGGCTCCGGCTCCATTAACATTCCTAGCCGTTGCAACTTAAGTCCGCTCATCAGATCCATTTCGGCGATTGCCATAACTTCACGCCGCCTTACTACCGCCTGCTAAACAGGCAATGATGGTTTGAATAACCCGCTTGGTCTCATGGGGATCCTTAACCGGGATGCAATCCACTCCCACTGTTTCGGCAGGGTAGTCATTGCCGCCCACGTACAAGGCGTCGCCGATATAGATCATCTCGTCTATCGAAATACGGAGCAGGTCTCGCAGTTTTCTGATGCCGTAGGCCTTGTCAATGCCAGGGTTGGTAATGTCGATCGATGTCGAGCCCCCGATTCGAACAGAAAACTCAGGGATGAAAGTGTCAAGAATGGCTTTGATCTTCTTCCGCTTAGCGAAATCGGGATCCCATTTCTCCTTTTCCTCCAAGGGAGCCTGCTGACCTAAGGCAGAAAACGTTATCTGGCTTCCGCGGTCTTCGACTTGCTCGCCCCAGAAGTTTTTGATCTTGAAGTCTGCAACTCCGATCGCCTTCTTGAGGGAATCGAGGATCTCTTCTCTTTGATCTGTGGTGAAATCCTCAGAATAGATCTTTTTCCAATCTGCCGATTCGTATCGGTAAAACTTTGTGCCGCACGTAGGAAGGAGAGAGAGATTAGCCAGGACTCTGGCGCGCGGCAGATTCGAAACGAGTTGCTTTTCAAACTGCGGCCATCCGCCGCCGGAAATCACCGCCACTTTCACAATGCCGAGAAGCTCATGCAGCAGTCCGGACATTTCTGGGTCAACGGCCGATTTACTGTCGGCAAGTGTGCCATCGAGATCAAACACAATCAGCTTTTTCAATATGCCTCCGCTGCTAAGTTCTCGATGAACTCAATCCGGGATTGCGATTTCCAGCAAGTTTACTGCGCCGCGCGGCCGAAAAAGACATTCACCGATCACCGCAGGTAAGAGGACTACGTCGCCTTTTCCGATGGTGTAGGTGGCGTCGTCATGCTCAACATCTCCCGTGCCCTCGACGCATACGAGTACACGCGGCAAATCCGCCGCGCCGACGATAAACGGCGATTGTCCGCGCAGGTGCCACAACCAGAAATGTTCACTATGAAAGAGTCTCTCGCGTCGCACAGGGGCAGTCGCTTCCACCACGGGCACTGCCAGATGAACCGGACCTTCGGCGAAATCAATGCAGGCTATTGCCTTATCGACTTGTAGTGCCCGCGGCTTTCCCGTCTTCGGATCAAGATGGTCCCAGTCGTACAGACGAAACGTCACATCGCTGTTCTGCTGAATCTCGAACACCACAAGGTCGCCGCCCAGAGAGTGAACTGTGCCTGCGCGGAGGAAAATGGCGTCTCCGGGCCTCGGAGTCAAACATGCGAGGTAGTCCGCAACCCTGCCGTTGTTGAGCGCGCGTCGCAGATTGGCTTCTGTAGTGTCCGCCATCAGGCCCGCGTAGATGCGGCTTTGGATCCCGGCTTCCAGCACAACCCAAGCTTCAGTCTTCGGGGTCTCGCCCGCAGGCAGCAGGTTCGCATTCGCTTTCGTGGGATGCACCTGGACCGAAAGCATTTCGTGAACGTCGAGGAACTTCAGCAAAAGGGGGAATCGGGGGAAGCGCCCGGCCAGCTTTCCCATTATTTGCGTCGGGAACTGCTGTAGTAATTGACTGATGGTCTGTCCCTTGAGAGGTCCATCGATGACACGGCTCTGATAGTCGTCGCGATCGCTGAGTAACCACGCTTCACCGATAGGACCACTTGGCAGGGGCGCGGCGAGAAAGTCCGCCAAATGCCGACCGCCCCAGAGCCGATACTGATAGATCGGTTCGAATCGCAGAGGACACCGAAGGGCCTGATCGAGTGCTTCTTCTCGGTGATCGACAGCCACGCGTACTGAGGTGTCAAGCATCACCGGTCTGAGAATGTCGGCTCGTGAGAAGGCGGATCGGTTCTGTGCGCCCGTTGATCGTGCAATTTGCCAAGGGTATGGTCAATCAATCTGGCGAGCTTATTTGCCGCGCCGTCGACGGCCAAGTTGACAGTCGCCGCTTCGTCGGTGACCGCGATGGGCTGGCGGCCTTCGAGGCGCGCCTCCATTATGCAACGTTTGTTATTCTCGCGGCTCTTGGGGCCGCTCTCGTCGGTCAGGTGGACTTCCACCCTCGTGATGTGATCGCTCATTCGGCTCAGGGCATTCTCTACTACGCCCCTGATCTGATCCGCTAGCCGCTCGTGGCCTTCGATAGTGTGGTCTGTATTGACTTGGATTTGCACGCTGACCTCCTTTTCCAAAGCTTTTGATCAAAGCTGTTTATTACATCCATACATCGCCGCGTCGAAGTTCATGGAACTCGGCTGCCGGCTGGAATCTGCTTCTGGCGACCGGAAGGAACCATCGACAAGTCGTTGGTTCCGACGTAGATACTTATAGCAATGAGCATCGCCATAACACCGAACCAGAATTTCCAGTCATGGTGTGCGCGCCGCCAGTAAGGTGTTTGGCCATGGCTATGATGACTCTCGCCGTTCGGATGCAAGTGTTCCGTGTTGTGCATAGTCATGAGGTCTCCTAATCAAATTGAGGAGGTTAGGTGGTGGTCAAGCAGCGACGGCGAAAAATCATGGGCCGCGCTTTGACGCGGATGCCACGTCCGGCTTAAACGCTGCTCAACGACAGAGCTGCCTTATGGTCCGCGTCGTGCAGCCAATAGGGCGGCCGGCCATAGTGATGGTGGAGTTGTTCCTCATAGTCACGACTGATTGGCCTTGACTCAGAGAACTCCGGTGCTGTTTTGATGGCATCCCGCCAGAGACCTACGTACACTCTCGACTCAGTCCAGCTCACCTTTTTAATCCAAGCGGGCGAAACCAGTACCTTCTTGCCAGGCCACCAATTTCGAGTTAGCACTTCTATGTAGCGGATAGCCCAGGTTTCCTCGTCTATGACGAAGCCCGCCACATGGCCTGTCTCGCCATCCTCCGCCTCGATGTGATAGCCCGTGACCTCTCCGGTACTGCGTAGATGCGAATCCGCCGACTCTTTTTGGATTCTTTCCAAGGCCTGGGTTTCTTTGGAAGCAGCGACTTCCGTCGCCAATCCCATCGGGAAATACACTGGGCCCCACAAGTAGGTACCACCCCAATAGTTGGGATATCCGTAATACCCGAGGTATGCCGACTCATGCTGCCGTGAAACGGGTTTGTGGGTGTCTACGTTGGGGCTGTTCTCCAGTTGCTTTTTTGTCAACGCCACATCCAGCCGCCTGCGTTGCCAATCCACGTGGGTCACTGAGAATGGAGAAAGCAAAACTTCCCGTCCGCTCAGCCAGCCTCCGGTTGCCACCGTCATGTAGCGAATGGTCCATGTCTCGTCGTCGAAATATAGTTGATCTACCGTGCCAATCTGCCCGTCCGTGGCCCGGATCGCAAGACCTTTCAAGTGGTGCACGTTTGTTAGCATCGTTGGCTCTCCTTATTGAGCTGGAACCTCCGCGCCTTGAGACTGTGCTGTTTTCTGGCTCAGCTCTTGCGTGAGTTTGTGAACATTTATGGAATGCTCATGCGCCTGCCTGCTTAGCTCATGAGCAGTCAAATGATCTTCTTTGCCGTGAGCGATAGCTGCAGCCGCATGGGCGTGGGCCGCAAGGTTGTGAAGTTCCGCGGCTTGCTCGTGTACCCTCTGTGACATGATTTTTCTCCTCGTCACTGTGCGTCGGTTTATGCAACGCGGTCGTTGTTATTCCGATACTCTTCGGGAACGTCGTCCTCCGGCACTTAGCGGGTCGTGACCTCTGAGACGTCCGGATCTTTGGCGTTCTCAACACCATCGACAATCGAGGCTTCAAATGCGTTCCCCTCTTCCGCTAATTCTTCGACGCTCTCAGAATCCGCTTCGGCCGGGCGCGAGATGCCCTGAATGTCGCCCGATTGCCCGGCCGAGTTCGTTTCACGTTCCTCTTCGTCGCGTCGGTTGTAACGCTGATTGTCTGCAACCACGGTTTCCGCCTCCTTAGAGTGGGCTACGGTACTTCTGCGGCCTTGGCTGCTATGCGGCCACAGCTTCCGCGCTATGCAGTGTGTAATTTGCAGGATTCGTGCTTGCGATGATGTCCTTCGCCTTGGCTACTTCTGCCGCCGTCCCATGGGCGATCAGCAAAAATTGATCGGTCGCGAGCGCCGTTTGGTACTTCACAACGCTGTCCTTTGGAATGCCGATGCTGAAGAGACCCGCTCCCAAAACGCCCAACGCGCCTACTTCTACAGCACCTTCCAACCCTGCCACGATCCACGCGACCAGAGGGCCAGCTACTAAGATTGGGCCGAGACCCGGGATCATGAACACAGCAGATCCGAACAAAAGGCCCCAGAAGCCTCCCCAGAACGCACCAAGCTTGCCCCAATATTTCATGCGGTCGCCGGTATTGTAGTAACCGACCACCTGTTCATCCGTGTGGTAGCCCTTACCGACGATGGACAACTTGTGCATGTCAACACCGCCACGCTGAAGTTCCTTTACCGCACGATCTGCATCGGCATGAGTGTGATAAATCGCGACAACTGAATTCTCAGTAGACATTTGTTCATCTCCTCGGCTACTTGCCGAAATTCTTCAACCACCAACATAGGTTCCCACTCTCAGTGTGACCACGAATACAGGCGAAGACTGGTCCCTATTGCTCAGTATCAGTGTTTAGTCCGGTATTCGATTACACGCCCACAAACTCGGGACGGTAATCCTTCCAAATCCCCGTAGCCGGCGAGATCACACGGACGGGGGCATCTTCAGCGTGCTTCGCGGTCCTCGCCCATTGCCAGGCGTGCTGAATTTCGGAGGATTCGAAGTAGCGAGTCTCTGATTGGAGAACGGCGGCTCCGGCAGTAAAGAGCTCCACAACCTCTTCCCAACGGTGGGCTCCGACGACTGCCATCCGAGCGATATGACTTGTGTGCTTCTGGAGAAACCGCAGATCATCCCAGCGCGCCTTCCATTCGGCTCCCTGCATTTCCGTCAAGTCCACAAGAATGCCGATGGGGTGCTTTTTGTGTTGTGCAATGAAGAACTCAAGCTGCGGCTCGAATGTCTTGAGTTCCTCGTCCAATAGCTTTCCGACAACCTTAAAGCCGAACGCGACTCCCCCAGTTTCCTTCAGACGTTCAATCACGGGCACACCTCATTGTTTCGTTTGAAAGCCGTACTTACTCTCCCGAAGCATTGGGAGTGACAACAAACCAGCCGCATCGTACTCCAGATCCCCCAAGTTTCCAGTCAAGTGGAGGCTGACATGCTCAGTTACCGGTCGTCAATTCGCCTGACGGCCGAGGAAAATAGATATTCCATTCTCACGCGCATCCCACGCTCCCTCACATTGCCTGCATCGTCACCGCACTCCGCATATCGGGCAAATTCCGCGTTCGTCGTGATGCCTTTGTCTTTCAATAGCTGGATGATTCCGCCAATCTGAGCGTCAAGTGTTTCCAGATAAGGCAGCATTTCCTCAAACACTTGTTCGGCAGGGAGCATCTTCTCAAACACCGCAGGGTCCACTTTCATCTCATTCTCCTAGTCCACTATTTCGAAGCCTCAAGAGCTGCGTGATAGCCGCCGATACCGGGACCTAGGATCTTGGTGGCAAATCACAGGCAATCAATCCCGACCGCGGAACCACATCCCACAGCTACGAGAGTAGGACTCAGGCATTCACCTTTCTGGTCAAAAGTGAACACCACCTAAACGGATGGATGATGACGTGAAAACCTTGGAGCATGGGTAAAGTGGCTCGCGCCGCACGGAGACGCACGAACTTGCCGATCACAAGTCCGGCATGATGACTCTCATCAGTCTGCCGATCATTGTGTCCTTGGAGACCCCACTCGCTCAACATTCGGCGTCTTCGAGATTGCAGTCTGGTGTGTCATTTGGTCCGTTCGAACTCCCAAACCAGAAACCGAGCGCTGTCGGGTACGGCGTAAGTATTCGTCAGCCGTTGAAAGTACAACCGATGGGCCCGGTGAGAGTGAGCACTCTTGCTCAGAAGAACGAGACGTGCGTTGGTAAGCTCATTTTCATCGGGATAATAATTTGAGAGGAGCACCTATGCCATCCAAAATGCACGCAGCAGTTGTCGAGCAATTCGGAAAACCTTTATCGCTCGTGGAATTGGACATTCCCTCTCCCGGACCCCGCGAAATTCTGGTGAAGACGGAAGCGTGTGGAGTATGCCACACCGATCTCCATGCAGCCCACGGCGACTGGCCGGTGAAGCCCACACTCCCGTTCATCCCTGGCCACGAGGCCATTGGTCTGGTTGTTGCCGTTGGTTCAGGGGTGAAAATTGTTAAGGAGGGCGACCGCGTTGGAGTGCCGTGGCTCTACTCGGCGTGTGGTCACTGCGAATATTGTTTGACTGGTTGGGAAACGGTTTGCGCTCAGGCCAAGTTCGGCGGCTACAGCGTTAACGGCGGTTTTGCCGAATACCTCCTTGCCGACCCAGATTACGTCGCCCACGTGCCCGCGGGCGTAACAGCTACGGAGGCCGCGCCGTTGATCTGCGCGGGAATCACGACCTACAAAGGGATCAAACAGACCGAGGCGCGGCCTGGGGAATGGATCGCCATCTCGGGCGCCGGCGGACTCGGTCACCTGGCCATCCAATATGCGAAGGCCATGGGACTACTCGTCTGCGCAATCGACGTCGACGACGGCAAGCTGGCCCACGCCACGCGGCTTGGTGCCGATTTCGTGATCAACGCCAAGGCTGGAGATCCGGGAACTGCCGTCAAGAAGGCGACCGGCGGCGGAGCTCATGGCGTTCTTATTACTGCGCCTTCTCTCATCGCATTCAAGCAAGGCGTCGGCATGACCCGGAAGTGCGGTACATGCGTCCTGGTCGGGTTGCCGCCCGGCGAATTTCCCGTTCCGCTCTTCGATGTGGTGGCGAACTGCATCACTATCCGCGGTTCGTTTGTCGGCACGCGCCAGGATATGGCCGAAGCCCTCGCCTTCGCTGTCGGAGGCAAGGTCAAAGCCGACATCGAACTACAGCCGCTATCATCTATCAACAAAGTCTTCGACCGGCTCGAACACGGCGATGTGCCATCACGCGTGGTCCTAGACTTCGCGCCGATCAAAACGAAGAACCAGCGTTCAGATGCAGATCAGCACCTCGCAATCGCAGGTTCCGCGAGAGAGCGGTAGTTCGGGCGAGAACGACGGCAGGTTGCCGAGGAGACTAATAAATGTCCACAGAAAGTTCAGTTGTCGCGGTATATCAAACCCACCCGGAAGCAGATCGAGCAGTGAAGGACCTTCAGCGCGACGGAGTCGACATGCGCAAGTTATCGATCGTCGGCAAGGGCTATCACACGGATGAGCAGGTAGTGGGTTACTACAACACTGGCGACCGCATGAAGTATTGGGGCAAGACCGGGGCATTCTGGGGCGGCTTCTGGAGCCTTCTTTTCGGTTCCGCTTTATTCATGATTCCCGGACTCGGCCCCGTCCTGGCGGCGGGTCCGGTAGTCGCATGGATTGTGGGTGCGTTGGAAGGCGCGGTGGTAGTCGGAGGTTTGAGCGCCCTAGGAGCCGGTCTCTACAGCATAGGAATTCCAAAAGACAGCATTGTGAAGTACGAGACGGCGCTCAAGACGGACCAATTTCTGCTGATAGGCCACGGGACAGCGGCGGAAGTGGCCAAGGTGAAGGACATCATTGAAAATACGCACCCGCTCTACTGCACGTTGCACGCAGCAAAACTGCTAGCAGCATAGTGCTAAACGCGACTAGCCGTCGCGGGTCACCTCGCAATTTGCGCCGTCAGCCTGCCGGGCATGATCGCGCAATCAATTCTGATCGGAGTTTCAATGACTGAGAATTTAGAAATTCCTCGAACCACTCCGCGAAGGCGTGGATCGAGCGACTCTATAGGAACCGTCACGGGCGGTACATTCTCCTCATTGGTTTTAGAAGCGGGAGGACCGATTGCGGTTGAGTTCATGTCTTATGGCTGCACACATTGCCGCACGCTCGAGCCAGTCATTCAGAACGTGGCAGAGGCGGTGAAGTCCAAAGTGAAGATCTTCCGGGTTAATACCGCGGTCGAAGAAGGACTTGCCGACCGCTACGAAATCCTAGGCACGCCAACTTTGATCATGTTTCTGAGCGGGAAAGAAGTTGGACGAGTCGAGGGCCCCCACCCGACTATATCGAGCGTCCTGGCAGCGGTGACGCAACCGTTCGAATCATGAATGAGGCCAAGTGCCACAGATGCAGAAACAGAGCACCGCCCATCCTCTTATTCAACGACGAATGCGCAGTCTGCCGCCGCATTGGACGTTGGGTGCAGAGGTCGGCGCAGAGCCGAAAGCGGACTGCCAATTCGACTCGCGGAGAAAGTAGCCGAAAATCTGAACGTACGTGAGTGAGGTAGACATTTTCTCTTGTCCGCTTTGCGCGGAATACTCGCAGAAACGCCAATAATCGAAGGTTTTCGAGGAAATCCAGCGCGTTTTCTCTATAGCTCAGACTCAGTGGCGGTGCATGGTGGATTCGAACCCTCAGTCCGGTTTCTAGCGCCTAAGCCTTGTCTTGTCCGTAACTTGCAGATGGCAAAACGCGGCCGGAGAATTTCGGTCTAAAACCCGCCCTAGGGCTTGTCAACCAGTCCGCTTTTGATTCGCCATCCTTTCGACGAGACTGCAGATTCTGTTACAGGAAGTAGCCTCGATTCGCCCAGAACGCGGCCCAACACGGTTGGCACGGACTGAATGCCTAGCGCGCAGTCAGATGTTTTACAGAGATTCGACGGAATGTTTCTGAAGGCTTTCGCCGACGCGGACGTTACAGCGGTGTCTTCTCTCTGCGATAGACCGCCAACCCGAGCCTTGCAACCACTGGCTAACGTACCTCGCTGAGTCACTCCGCCTCAAAAATCGGTGGAGATACTCAGATCCTTCCATATTCGTGCTTCCTCTAATCGCGCAAGATCATTCTTCTCCGCGGCGGCGTACGCATCGCTGCCGAGCAAGAGTCGCAACGGAGGGTTCCGTTCTTGCGTCAACTGGACGATCGCCTGAGCCGCC
>Ga0181522_10001435_pt1 | contig 14533 bp, 13 predicted proteins | sample PEATcosm2014_Bin_27_FD_121103 | JGI IMG/M metagenome (GOLD analysis project Ga0181522, IMG submission 121103) | Peatland microbial communities from MTU Mesocosm Facility, Houghton, MI, USA - PEATcosm2014_Bin05_10_metaG | ecosystem: Environmental > Terrestrial > Soil > Wetlands > Peat | place... | reverse complement strand
TACTTCGCCGAGTACGATGGCGCCAAACAAGGCAACGACGATCGCACCGCCGAGCGTGCGAAAGAAATTGAGCGTGCCGGTGGCCGTGCCGAGCTGATGCGGTTTGACTGCGTTTTGCATGACGATCGTGCTGACCGGATACATCGGGCCAAGTCCGAGACCAAGAACAAGCAGGAGCGCCACGACTTCGCCGAAGGTCTTTCCAGCTGGATCGATGGCGAGAACAATCAGCGTCACCACGGCGACGATGAGACCGCCGATAGGGACACGCATGTAATGTCGCATGTGCACGACGAATCGCGTCGACACCAAGGAGCCGAGGGTCGCTCCGCCCATGTAGGCGATCAGGCCGAGGCCCGACAGGCTCGCCGAAACGCCGAGCACAGTTTGACAATAAAGCGGCATGTAAATGGTCACGCCGATCACCGTGCCGATGGAGAAGAATGCCGCCACAGTCATGGTGCTGGTCACGCGCCCGTGCAGAATCGCCAAGGGAATGAACGGCTCACGAGCAGTGAGGAGACGCAAGGCGAACAGCACCCAAAGGGCAATGGAACACCCAATCAGCGTCAGCATCCGCCATGAGCCCCATGGGTAATGCGTGCCGCCGAGGCTCAGAGCCAGCATGAGCGCGATCGCCGCGCCAAGCATCAAAGCGGCGCCGATCACGTCGAGTTTGTGCGGCCGGTCGTTGCGCGGCAGGCGGCGCAGGGCGCGTTCAGTCATCACCAGAGCAATGCCGCCGAGTGGCACATTGATCCAGAAGATGAAGGACCAGTGCAGATGATCCGTGAGCAGCCCGCCGAGCACCGGACCAAGAATGCTGGCGCTCATGAACATGATCGAGGTCCGCCCTTGCACGATCGGCCGTTCGCGCGGCGAGAGGAGATCGGCGATGATGGTCTGGGCAATCGGCAACAGACCGCCGCCGCCTATGCCTTGCAGGCCGCGCGCCAGAACAAGCGCCCAGAGCGTCGGCGCCAAGGCGCAGGCAATCGAGCCAATGATGAATATGCCGATGGCGAGCAGCAGAATGGCACGCCGGCCAAAGATGTCGGAGAGCTTGCCGAAAAGCGGCGTGGCGGCCGTCAGAGCAAGTAGGTAAGAGGTGATGACCCACGACAAGTCGTCGACATCGCCGAGGCTCCTGCCGATCGCCGGCAGCGCCGGCGCCACGATGGTCTGCTCAAGCGCTGAGAGGAACATCGCCAGCATGATGCCGGCAACGATGGCGCGGATCGCCGTGTGATCAAGCGGTGCCGGTTGCGGTTGACCACCTGCGGAATAGTGCCCGCTTTGGTCTGCAAGGCGAGCGCTCGCGTGCACGCCGGCCGAAGCGGCGGGTGCAGCAGCGTCGTCGGCCGGCGCTTGACTGGTCATCTGATTGGAAACGTCCATCAGCTTCGGGCATCGCGCAGGCAGCGACGCCATCTTAGTAAACAGCGGGCACCAATTGGCTTGCGCCGCACACTAATGCAACTCCCCCCCTTCGCAACGCAGGGGTGCCATTTGCGGCATGAAGCCAGCCAAATCCTCGAAATCCATCATGAAAGGGCTAGCTCGCGGTCCACGGCGGGCGCACGCAAGCCCTGCGGCAGGCACTTTGGATGTGCGGTGCGGGAAACGCGCGCTTAACGATGTCATTCAGAAATGAAAAAGTTGCGAAACCGTCTGTTTCGCACCGCATTATGCCCCTGGAACGCACACACTGCGGGCGCGCACCATTCTCCGGTGCGCCGGATGCCATGCCATGCATGAACATGTCACCCTGTTGATGAGGCTGGGGCAGATAGCCGTCGAGCCGTGCTCGTGTGAAGAGCGCGCCTCGCATGCGCTTGCGCTCCTCAACGCATACACCACCAGGCTGTATGCCCGGGTCGGAATTGGTGCGTCGAACAGACTGGCGATGAGCGCCAAGTCGTTCGCGGACCAAACCCTTGCCGACCTTCGGCGCGAGATTCTCGCGGCCGAGATCCGCACCGCTGACTCCTGCGGAAAAGTTTTTACCGCAGTGAGGCATCGAATCGAGATGGCGCGGCGCGTGCTCGCCAGCCGAATTACCGAGGAGAACGTCCTGAATCAGCGGCCCGATCGCTTGCGCACCGCGGCGTCCCTGCACGTGTCTTACGACGCACAAACGATCGACACGATGCGCCGGGCTGTGCGTGAGCGCCAACAGGTGTCCGAAAGTAAAGCGTCAATCGAAGGGTCTATCGACCTAATCCAGACCGCTGAGTTCGGTCGAACGCTTCGGCCGGTAGAGAGACGGCGTCATCGTCCCTGCCGTCGCGCTCGTTTGGGCAGCTTGAGCGGCCAACTCACGATATAATCCTCGAGCAGGTCGTCAGATACCTCGGTCTCACTGGCGCGAACCCGGCCGCGCACGGAGACCCCCGCCGCATGCACTGTGGTCGGGTCGCCAGACACCAAAGGGTGCCACCAATAAAGGTCCTTGCCTTCGGAAAGCAGCACGTAGGCGCAAGAGGGTGGCAGCCAAGTTATGGTCTTGAGGGTCTCAGGCGTTAGGTGCACACAGTCATCGACCTTTTCAATCCGGTGGTCGTAATCATGGCAGCGGCAGGTTTGCCCATCCAGCAGCCGACAGCCAACATCCGTATAGAAAGTACGATCCGTCCCCTCCTCTTCGAGCTTATTCAGGCAACATTTACCGCAGCCGTCGCAGAGGCTCTCCCATTCCGAATCGGTCATTTCTTCCAAGGATTTACGCTGCCAGAAGGGCACTTCATCAGGCCGCTCCCGCTTCCCGCGTTCCGTTGCCATATCGGTCTCCCAGCGCCACCCTGTTTGCTTGACTAGACCCTACACGACGGCCCATGACCTTTAAGCCATATTTGCCCCCCATTTCCATTGACCTTGTGGGTTGGGCGGCATTGGCCTGGGGCCTCGGGTTGGGTAGATTTGTCGGGGCAGGATGCTGCAGGGATACCGTTGGCAGGCTGTTCGTCGCCTAACGAGCCAAATCATGCGGGCTAAGTGCACTCCCGGAGCTTGCAACTGTGACTGATATGTTCCCCGAACCGGGTGATAACTGGCAGCCGAAAGTTAAACGGCTCCTGCTCGATGTCGACTCACGCATCGACTTCGCAGTGTTCCAATGCGGCAAGTGGGCCCGCGAGCTCTATGAGCGCTTCACAGCTGGCATGGACAACTTCCATGTGGCCGGATGGCGGCGCTGGGTGTTCGTGGAGCCGCTCTCGGAAATGGGGACGCTAGGCACAGGCGTGCTCCTGCTCTTGCTCGCTCTGTCGCTGAATGCCTACCGCCAGACTTCGGAAGGAGACTGGTTGAAGAAATCCGACCTCGCGGTCACGTTTCTCGACCGTTACGGCAACAAGGTCGGCAGCCGCGGCATCAAGCACAACGAGTCCGTGCCGCTCGACGAAATGCCCGACCACCTGATCAAGGCGGTGCTGGCTACGGAAGACCGGCGCTTCTACGAGCATTTCGGCATCGACTTCCTCGGCACGTTCCGCGCGGTCGTCACCAACGCGCAGGCAGGCGGCGTGGTGCAGGGCGGCTCCACCATCACCCAGCAGCTCGCCAAAAATCTGTTTCTGTCGAATGAGCGCACCTACACCCGCAAGATCAATGAAGCGTTCCTCGCCAGCTGGCTGGAAGCGCATCTGACGAAGAACGAAATTCTCAAGCTCTACCTTGACCGCGCCTACCTCGGCGGGGGCGCCTTCGGGGTCGACGCGGCATCGCAATACTATTTCGGCAAGTCAGTGCGCGATGTCACGTTGCCCGAAGCGGCAATGCTGGCGGGCCTGTTCAAAGCCCCCACCAAATACTCGCCAGCCGCCAACCTGCCGGCTTCGCGCGCGCGCGCTAACGTCGTTCTCGACAATCTGGTCGACTCCGGTTTCATGACCGAAGGCCAAGTCTACGGCGCGCGGCGCCATCCCGCGACCCCGATCGACCGCCGCGAGGATGATGCGCCCAACTACTATCTGGACTGGGCCTTCGACGAGATGCGACAGCTCGCCGAGACGTTCCCGAAATCCGTTACTGATCGCTATTTCGTAGTTCGAACCGCACTCGACACGGATCTGCAGCACTACGCAGACCAAGTGACCGAATCCAACTTACGCCAGTACGGCCATGATTACGGGGCAAGCCAAGTCGCGGTGGTGATCTCCGACCTTGACGGGGCAGTGCACGCCATGGTCGGCGGGCGTGACTACGGCGAGAGCCAGTTCAACCGCGCTGTCGATGCCATGCGCCAGCCGGGCTCGTCGTTCAAACCCTATGTTTATGCAACCGCACTGGCGAACGGGTTCAAGCCCAACTCGGTCGTCGTCGATTCCCCCGTGTGCATCGGCAATTGGTGCCCGCACAACTATTCCGGCGGCTTTTCCGGCTCCCTCACACTAATCGAAGCCATCACCCGCTCGATCAACGTCATTCCAGTCAAGCTTTCTATCGCGTTGGGCGACGGCAACCCGAAGCTCGGCCGCGCCAAGATCGTTCAGACCGCACGAAATTTTGGCATCGTGACGCCACTGCCCGACACGCCCTCCCTGCCGATCGGCGCCGATGCCGTGACGCCCCTTGAACACGCGGTGGCCTTCGCCACGTTTCCGAATCTTGGCCGGGCCGTCGCGCCGCACGCGGCGCTTGAAGTACGAACCGGCACTGGCCAGTTGGTGTGGCGCTTCGATCGTGACGGTGCTCCGCCCAAGCAGGTGATCAGCCCGCAGGTCGCCATCGACATGATCAGGATGATGAACTCTGTTGTGGAGAACGGGACCGGCAAACGCGCGGCGCTAGCCGGCATCCCGACCGCCGGCAAAACCGGAACCACCAACGATTGGCGCGACGGCTGGTTCGTTGGCTATACGGGTAACTTCGTCGGTGCGGTGTGGATGGGTAACGACGATTTCTCTCCCACCAAGCACATGACCGGCGGCACCCTGCCGGCGATGACGTGGCATGACATCATGGCTTATGCGCATCAGGGCGTGGAGCTGCACCAGCTGCCAGGCATGGCGGTCCCTGAGCACGTTCAGGTCGCGGCGGAAGGATCGTTCAAGGGTAACGACACGCCGCATCCGGCCATGCTGACGCGCAAAGCAACCGAGGCTCTTATTCAAGTCGAGCAGATGCTCGACGAAGCCGATCATGCACTTGCGGCGCAGCCGCCCGCGACACTTGGGTCGCTCGACGGCAACAGCACCAGCAACGGCGGCAACAGCCGCACGAATACGCTCGCGGCGGCAGCGGACCAAAAAGCATCGCCGGCGCCCCGCGGCGACTGAACGCAAGTCCGGTCATGCGTCTGCTCTTCGGTTCATTCTTTACCTTTCTGTTGGCGGCCGCGATCGGCCTCGGCGCGACTTGGCTCTCGCTGACACGCGGCGTCGCTTTTGGCTCGATGACGATCGGTGCGTGGACAGCGTGGCCGAAGAGCGGATCGCAAGACATCGATCCCTACGCTCACGCCATCATCGTGCGCTCCGGAGAACTACCGATCGGAATAGGCGACGGCGTTGCGTTTTATTCCCGCACCGACAACTCCGGCAACTACTTTGACGGCCGCTGCACCTTCACGGTAAGCGGCCTGACACCGTCAGCGCGCTACTGGACGGTTACGCTTTACAATGTGGAAGGCGGACTGGTGGCGAACGCAATCGATCGCCACGGTTTCACCAGCGAAGAGATTGTCCGCAATTCCGACGGCGCTTTCACCATCACGGTGGCGCCGCTGGCGCGGCCAGGCAATTGGCTGCCCAGCGGCGGCATCGAGCGCTTCGTCCTGGTATGGCGCCTCTACGATACGCCGATCGGAGTTGCGTCCACCACGATGAAGGAAGGGCCAATGCCGGCGGTCGCGCGGAAGGGCTGCGCATGATGCGCTGGCTCATGTGGACGCTGGGCGGCCTCCTCCTCGGCGGCATCGTGCACCTGACGACGGTGTTGGCGCTGCCGCGGGCCGCGACGCAGGACGCTTATTCGCGCCTGACGCCACTAGCGCAGGCCAATACAATGGTCTTACTCCCGGCCCCTACGGCGGGGACATCCATCCTGCCGTTCATGGATCCGGCTTTCGCCGCGGCGGTGTGCCGCTACGACCTTTCCAGCGGCTCCATCAAACTCAACGCGCCGGTGAGCGAGGCCTATACGTCGGTGACATTCTATACTCGCAATAGCGTCGCCTATTACGCGATCAACGATCGGGCCGCCGGGCGGCGGGCGATCGAGCTCGATCTGATGACCGCGGCGCAGCACGCACAGGTTCCCGAAGAAGAAGACGTGACGGCGGCCGACCGCTTGATCATCGATTCACCAACTACTACGGGCATCATTGCTTTACGCGCACTTGCGCCGGAGCCCGGGCTCATGCCGATGGCGCGCCGCGCGCTGGCCGCCGCGCAGTGTCACATCGAGCCGGTTCACTGAGCTGTCAGATATAAACGCCGCACGGGCAGCGGCGTCGATCGACGCTGACGTCTATCGGCGTCTCATGCGCCGCCGGCCACCATTGTGCGCTGGCGGGCGCGTGCGCGGTTCAACTTCTTCCAGGGATGGCTCTGCGTATCGCTCGATACGCACGACAGGCAGAATGATGATCGTTGCGGATTCAGCAGCATCGGCACGACCAAAGCGCACCAAGCGCCCTTCCTCCGGAAATTTTATGACGTTACTCACCGCCTCTCACCCTCTGACAGCCGGCGCGGATCCTTGCATTTTGATCCGCTGATATCGGCGTCATCGCAATTAGGCGGCATCCAAGGTTAACGCTCCGCTAATACAGCGACCTTAAGCTTCCGTTCCAAAACAACTTCTCCTCCCTGTTGCAACCGAGTCACACGTGATGGAACAGCCGAGCCTGCGAAGCCTCGAAGGTCTCACAAACATTAACGGTGGATCGCGCAGCGGCGTTGATATGCGATCCTCCTTGCTGCGTGTTCTCACGGACCTCTACGTGCAGAAGCTTACACATACGTCCGACGAGGAACGTCATTACACAGAGCTTGCACTTCGCCTGATCGGGTCCGTTGATGCACCGACGCGCGCTGCGGTCGCCGCACAGTTAACAAAACATCTATCCCCGCCTCGCGAAGTTATTCAGCGGCTCGCGAGCGATGTTCCCGAAACATCCTCCGTGCCAAGTCCGCAACAGCGTCCCGAAGCGCGCGGCCGTAAAGGCAGCGCTGTGCCGCCAGTTCTAACCGCAATGTCTCACGAAGCGACATCTCCAGCGGGCGCGATCGCAGCGCCGATCGGGACGGATGTAGCCGGCGAGCTGAACGAAATATTCCTTGGCTCTAACGCCAGCGAGAGGCGCCTCATCCTGCTCAACATCGATGTAGTTGCGCCCCTTTCGGAGGGGCGCGCCTGCGTCGCGCGCGACCCTTCAGTTGCTCAGAGACTAGAAGTAGCGGCACTATCGCGGCGGCGAGAGGATTTTGTCCGCGAGCTTGTGCAATCGCTGTTCATTTCACGCGAACAGGCGGGATGCATCGCCGACGATGCGCTTGGTGAGCCGATCGTGATCGCCGCCAAAGCGCTGAGCATTCCTCGCGATCGGCTCTACCGGATACTTCTTTTCATCAACACCGCGATCGGCCATTCTGTCGAACGCATGCATGCGCTGGCCCTGCTCTACGATGAAATCACCGTGCACGCGGCGCAGGACATGGTCGCCATCTGGCAGGCGCTCAACGCCGGCCGGCCGCGCGTCGGAGCCCACCGGCCGCTTCTTGCGGAGGACAAGCCCGGCGCCCAACTGGCTCCAGCGGCGCAGCGGACGCTCCGCGCTGCGCTGGAACGAACACCACAGCGTGCCGTGAACGCTGGCTGGCGGCCGTTCAGCCGCTGACGACGTCAAGGAAGTTTCGCCCCTTACGGTCCTCGACCTCAACGATCCAGATATCGGGATCGAATTTGACCTCGCGCGCGAGATAGGACTCGACGTTTGCGTTGGACGCTGGCTGCTCGGGAAGGCTGGTGCTAAAGGCGCGCCCAGCTTGGGGCGCGGCGTCAAACGCGCTTTGCGGCGCCGGACCGAAGAGATCCGAGGTTCCGTCGAGCCTATCGATGCGCACGAATATGACGCCGGCCTCCTCCGCGCCGCGCCGGCGCACGACCGCGGACACGCCCTCGACCTGACAGCGGCGCAGATAGGCGGCGACCCACAACGCGGATTTAAGGCGCATGTGTTGGCTCACATCGGCGGATGAGCCAGATATGACTCGCTCCCGCGCCAGCCGCAAATTTAACGGATCATCGCAGCGGATGACCGATCATCGTCGTAAGATCGCTTAGGAGACCATCGGAAATCTTGCCGGTGACCGGCAAGTTGTGATCGCGCTCGAATTCCTCAATGGCCGCGCTTGTCTGCGCGTCGACCACGCCGGTCTGTTTGATCTGGCCGTAACCGTATTGCGACAGAGCGCGTTGCACCGCCAAAACTTGCGAGGATTGTCCGATGAGCTGGGCGATCGGATCGTTTCGCCGTAAGGGGATCGGCGGCGTGGTTCGCGTCGCCTCGACATTATGCGTGGCAGCCGGCGGTGCTGCTGCAGGCGCGGGCGGGGCCTCTGCGGGTTTAGGCCGCGTCTCATCGAGGGTGGAAGCCAGCGGCGCCGAATTGATCGAAAAGGGAGACGAGTGCGGCCCCGATTGAAGGAAAAGCGCATTGATGACGATGATCAGACTTGCCGCGAAAGCGGTGAAGATCGCCAGTGAATCGATGGGCCGGCGGACAGCCTTTGCCCACATCATAAATGCAAGCGTTCCCGCGACACTTTCCCCACCCACTGACTGTCTCCGATTGTCCTTGCGCCGCCTAGGCACTTTTCTTTACCCGTACGTCCGTGGACTGCGAGCTGTCCTCACTACCGGCCAGAGGCTCCGCCAAGCGATCCGCAGCGTCGGGCGCCAGCGGCGACGATTGGCCGCTCAGGCGATGCATATCCGCGGCTGGCTCTGCAGCAACCTTGCCCGCCCCACGCATTTGTTCGTAGTCCAGCGGCAGGCGCACGGTCACGCGCGTCCCCTCCCCGACCCGGCTGCGAATGGATAACTCGCCGCCATGCAGCCGCACGAGGCCCTTGACGATGGAGAGCCCGAGGCCGGTCCCACTATGACGGCGGTCATATGACGCGCGTGCCTGGAAATAGGGCTCGCCGATACGCCGCAAATCCTCGTCGCTCATACCAACGCCGCTGTCCTCGACCGTGAAGATGACGACGCCAGCTTCCGCCCGCGCGCCAACGACAACTTTTCCACCGCGGTCGGTGAAGCGGATCGCGTTCGACAGAAGATTGATCAGGATTTGGTTGAGCGCGCGCCGGTCGGCGATCATTTCAGGCAGATCGTTACTGACCGACGTCGCCAGTTGCACGCCAGCCTCGCTCGCGGGCAATGCGACCAGTTCGCAGCAGTGCACGACGACTTGAGCTGGCGCCAACGGTTCCGCTGTGATCTCGAAATTGTCGGTTTCGATCTTTGACATGTCGAGAATGCCGTTGACCACGCCCAGGAGGTGGCGGCCGGAATCGTTGATCAGGGCGGCGTATTCGTTGCGGCGTTTCTGATCGAGCGCCAGCACGTCCTCCTTCATTAGCATTTCGGAGAAGCCGATGATGGCGTTGAGCGGCGTGCGCAATTCGTGGCTCATAGTGGCGAGGAAACGGCTTTTGCGAACGTTGGCGCGATCAGCCTCGGCGCGCGCCTCTTCAAGAGCCTGCTGCTGCTGCTTGCGCGCGCTTACATCGCGAAGCACGGCGACGACTTCGCGGCGATCTTCGTCCCCCGGTGCGGTCGTCGCCTGCTGCAGGGGCCGGCAGCGCATTTCGATCCACACGTATTCTGCGGTAGTGCGGCCTGCGGCATCGATGCTGTCGAGACGGACGCGGAATTCGACCGAGCGGCTTTCTCCCAGTGCCGCGGCATCGCCAAGGGCTGTCAGGTAAGCAGGCCGATCGCCAATGTGGACCCGGTCGAATAAGCCGTGATTAAGCAGTACGCCAACGGGCAAACTGAACAACTGCTCGGCGGCGGGTGACGCGAACAGCACGGCGCCGTCACGGCCGTGCCGCGTGATCACGTCCGTCATGTTATGCGCCAATAATCGGTAACGGTCCTCCTCCGCGTAAAGCAGCCAAAAGCTGGTGCGCGCGAGCGCCTCCGCACCGAGCGCGAGGCCCGTCGCGTAGAGAGCGGCCGAAACAATGCCGAGCGCCGCCAGCGCCGCCTCAGGGTCGCCAGACGTCGGCAGCATGTGCTCGGAACGAAGAAACACCAACAAGCCGGCAGCGGCGAGAGCCAACGTCGACGCAGTCGCGACGACGCGGCGGGAGGCCGAAAGCGCCGCCTCGAGCGGCACGACCACCAGCCAAATGGCGGCGAATGATCCGATGCCACCCGTCACCGACGCGACCATCGTGATCAATCCGGTCAGCGCCAGAGACGACAGCACATGTGCGCTCTCGTAGCGGCCGGTGCGCGAAAGAAAATATGCGGTGAGGATCGGCGCGATGAGCCAGGCAAACACAAGGAGCTCGATCGCGCTCGGCGTGCCGCGCGCAATCAGATAGAGCGGGAATGAGGCTAGAGCAACCACACTACCGAGCAGTCGAGGCGCGATGAACGCACGATGGCGGGCCGCAGTCAGCGAGTCCTGCTGCGCCGAAGGGTGAACCAGCGTCTCGACATAATCTCGGATTGGCGCGAAGACGCCCACGTTACTTCGCACGTCCGACTCCGCAGACGCGCCCCCTTTTTGTGTAGCGTCATCGTGTCAGATGCCGCTTAAGCGAACGCTAAGGCCACGCGTGCGCACCGTTCGGATCGGGGCGGTGGAATGCCATGCGCCGCACCGCATTGCGGTTTCATCCGACATGGTGAATCGGCAGTTGCCGTCAACACAGAACAAGGCTTTACCGGCTGTCGGGCAACGTCAGATCGCCGACCCAAGAGGACTTCACTGCGGCGGCTTTTGGAGGGTTACGCCGCTGAAATTCGCACAAACTTTAGGTAAATAATTTTTCCTCAAAGCTCGTTTCGAATTGAGCGAAAATTTGCAGCGTATTGTGCTCTATTATGCGCAAAATCGTTCCGATGCCGCGAACGTGGAGTTCAATTGCGCCTGCTAACCTGCGTCCCATTGCAGTCATACGCACTGCGTGGGACACGGGCCTCATGTTCTTCCTTCTGCGAATAGCGTTCTGGCTTGGGATCGTGCTGATCTTGCTGCCTGGCGCTCCGCAACACGGCCCATCGACGAGTGGAGTTGATGCCGCCGGCGCCGTTTCGGCGGCGTCTGCGACTGTCCACGACCTCAAGGGATTCTGCACGCGCGAGCCCGACGTTTGCACGGTCGGATCCGAGTTTGCCACGAGCATGGGCTATAGAGCGCAAGCCGGCGCCAAAATGCTTTATGACTTCTTGACCGAGACGCTGGCATCCCACGAGACCACATCGCAGGTCCGCGAGCCGATCAAATCCGCTGCGAACAAGCCCTCGCTGCAGCGGCGGGGGTCGCAGAACACACTAATCCCCGCCGACCTGGCCCCGGCGTGGCGCGGGCCACCGGCCCACAAGACGTCCACGCATCAGGCGTAATTCCGGCTCGCCGACCTCAGACCTTCCGAGTGGCCCACGCGGCGAGCGCGAACATGTCGATTTGCGTGTCCCACGGTCTTATATTAAGGCCCACGTGGGAACCAGACGATGGCCGCCATCGAAGAGATCATCGACAACTTCTCTGTACTTGACGATTGGGATGACCGGTATCGCTACCTGATCGAGCTGGGGCGGGAACTGCCGCCCCTGGCTGAATCGGCGCACAATGATGCCAACAAGGTGCAGGGCTGTGCGAGTCAGGTTTGGCTGGACACCGACGTGCGTCCGAATGGCGCGGATGGACCCGTGCTCGCGTTCGTGGGCGACAGCGATGCTCACATCGTGCGCGGACTAATCGCCATCCTGTTTGCCGTATTTTCGGGCAAGACCGCAAAGCGCATTCTCGCCACTGATGCGCTCGCGCTGTTCGAGAAAATGGGCTTGCGCGAGCACCTGACGCCGCAGCGCTCCAACGGCTTCCGCGCTATGGTCGAGCGTATCCGCGCCGAAGCAAATGCGGCCCTCACGGCGGCCGCGGTTTGAGCGCAACCGTTACCGGCTTTTGCGTATGGATCGGAAGAAGGGAGAGGCCGCGGACAGCCTGGCCGCACTATTTGCGGCGGCGGCGCTGCTGGCCCAACCCCATCTGCTTTGCTAGTTGCGAGCGAGCGGCCGCGTAATTCGGCGCGACCATCGGATAATCGGGCGGCAAGGCCCACTTCTCGCGATATTGCTCCGGCGTCATATTGTACTGCGTGCGCAGGTGACGCTTGAGCGATTTGAACTTCTTTCCGTCTTCCAGACAGACGATGTATTCGGAGCTGATCGAGCGTTTGACCGGCACGGCCGGCTTGAGCGGCTCGGCCGCCGTCAAGCCCTGACCGCCCGACACGCGCTTCAGGGCGGCGTGGACTTGGCTGATCAAGTTCGCAATTTCACTGCTGGGCACGGAATTGTTGCCGACGTAGGCCGAGACGATCTTCGCGGTCATCTCCATATAGACGCTTTCGCCCGAATTGTCCGCCATGGACCCGATCTCTGTTGCGACTTCCCGGAGCGTTGTACGCGGTCTAACCCTACGGTCGCCCCGAGCGCGACGCCGCCAAAGTTAGACTGCTGATTCTATACTGGAGATTGCGAGTGAAAGCAACGAAACTGCGCCCGTATTAGCCGCAGTTTAAGAACTTAAATCTGTACTATTCTTTAGCTATACAGAATAGCTCAGGCAAGTGGCCGGCGCGTGCGCACCGCGCATGTCACCCGCTTTTCTCGATGTGATTGCGCAACTCAGTAATCGAGCCGAAACGCATCGTGCCGCCTGGCAGCTGTGCTTCGATCGAACCATCGGAATACAAGGTATAGGCCATGCCCTCGACCACGCCGGATTTGAGGACGGTCACCGGCGAGGGTGCTTCCTGTTGGACCGCGGCAGGCGACGCTTGCGAACTTGGTTCGCTGCCGTCAGCGCCCTGCGCCGCCGGCGGCGGCGCGGCGACTTGCGCGGCGGATGCGACGTCGGCCTTAGGCGCCGGTGCAGGCGCCATCGGCCAAAGGGATTTGAACATCGAGTCCTGGGGCTGCAGCGGCCTGCGAGCGGGGCGGGCCGCTACGGCAAAGCGCGATGCGGTCTTGACTTGCGCAGAGCCGTTGGTGCGGCCGGGCACACTGTGCTCGACCTCGCCGCTCTCATCATCGAGCTGAACAGGCGCTTTAGGCAGCAGCGAGACCTCGCTCTCCTCGACGACCAGCGGAACCGCCTCTTGCAAAGTCTCCACCGGCTTGCCGACGCTCGCGGCAGGGCGCACTGCCGGAGGGACCGGTTGCAAATAGTGCGCCGCCTTCGGTTTCGCCGGAGACGGGATGCGCGGCGCTTCGTTCGCCTGAGTCGCCAGTGGCGCGGCACTGCTGATTTCGCCAAGGCGGGCCGGACGCGGCATCGGCCGCGTCATGAGTGCCCGCTCGACGCGCTGCAGCGCCCGAACGACGAACGAAAGTCCAATAAGGATGCAGCCACCGATCACGGCGATCATCGCCGGCAAGACGTTGGTCGCGTCGTAAGTGTGGTCTTGGATGGATACACCCGAGGCCACCAGACCCAGGCCGGCCGCGGTGATGACGGCCCCTAGCAACAACAAAAACGCATACATACGCCTATCCCCACGCTGCTAATCATACGCCCCAGCAGCCGCCGATTTTTCACGGCATTTTGGCTGCCGCCTCCTCATGGCGCAAGCGCTAATCTACGCGAACCCCCGAACGCCGTCCACGCGCCGGCCGCTGCGGCACGTCTTTCCGCGGACCGTCCCCAATGCCGAAGCCTCAGTAAGCACCTGAAAAAACGAGATAATTCCCATCTCGGTGTTTGGTCGGTCGACCACATTCACCAGATACCGGATTGCCCAAGCAACCTCCTGATCGCACGGACGTTGCTCAAACCCCGAGATTGGGCCTATCTAGAGGAACAATTCCCTCGTCCCGGCAGTTTCACCGCTACACCCCCGCCCGTTCGGCATCACATTGAGGAGCAACTAATGGCATTCACCCTGCCCGACCTTCCGTATGCTTACGACGCGTTGGCGCCCCATATGTCGCGCGAGACGCTCGAATTTCATCATGACAAGCACCATCAGGCGTACGTGACCAACGGCAACAATCTGGCCAAGGGTACCGAATGGGAGAACAAGTCGGTCGAGGAAGTCGTCAAAGGGACGTTCGGCAAAAACCCAGGGCTCTTCAACAATGCGGCCCAGCACTACAACCACATCCAATTCTGGAAATGGATGAAGAAGGGCGGCGGCGGCGACAAGCTCGCCGGTAAGCTGGAAAAGCAACTCACCGCCGATGTTGGACCGCTCGCCAAGGTCAAGGAGGAATTCTCCCAAGCCGGCGTTACCCAGTTCGGCTCCGGATGGTGTTGGCTCGCGGTCAAGGACGGCAAGAT
>Ga0181522_10001434_pt1 | contig 14534 bp, 16 predicted proteins | sample PEATcosm2014_Bin_27_FD_121103 | JGI IMG/M metagenome (GOLD analysis project Ga0181522, IMG submission 121103) | Peatland microbial communities from MTU Mesocosm Facility, Houghton, MI, USA - PEATcosm2014_Bin05_10_metaG | ecosystem: Environmental > Terrestrial > Soil > Wetlands > Peat | place... | reverse complement strand
GCGATGACGCAGCCGCTTGGCGTGACGCCGGATTACACTCTCCGCCAGCAACTCGCCCACGCGATAGAGTTCTTTTACCCCAACTCCGTTCTCGAAACGCGACAAGGTCGGCTGCGAAGCCAGGTCGCGACCCTCGATTCGGATCGCGATCCAGAAGCAGTTTGTGAATCGGATCCCCGCTCAGGCGGGCCGAATCGTTGGCGTCCGGGTAGCCGCAGGCGATCGAGAACACTCGCTGCGCCACCAACTCGCGCATCGAATGATCCACCTTGCCCGCTTGCCGCTCGTCTTGCAGGCACGCGGACAGTCCAGCCACCAATCCATAATGACGATCGGCGGCTTTCAGCAGCAGGGCTCCGCCGTCGGAACTCCCTTCGCGCTGATCGAACTGGGCTACGACAGGCTTGCGAAAAATCTCTGGGAACAACAAACACTGTGTTGTGTTATCTTCAGACATTCAGAGGCCTCTTTTGTTGCCGCAAACATTGTCTTGACAACATGTTTGTAACAGAGGAGGCCTTTGTTGTCTTCAAATATATGAATTATGTGGGTTAATGACCGCTGACTGGATACCAGATCTATGCGATCGGTAATTCGCCGGCCGGGTTCAGTCTGCTAGCATGGTGCGTATTCCGAGAGATGTAATTAGGCATTCCGGAGCGATGTGAATTAAGGATTACACACATGTGAATAGAGGTTCCGGGGCTGTGAATAATCGAATAATCCGAACCCGCCGAGAAACAGGCGCGGTACGACCGGGGTCGATATTGATGTCTTCAGATCGAGCTTTCTGAGTTAAGGCAGAAAATTTACGGTTGGAGTCGCTCCGACTTCCTCGCCCTTGACATGCTCGCTATTATCCCCAATCATTATGCGGTCGATGCGCTGTTTATGCCAGATTCTGATCCTGTTCATCTGCTCTTGCATCTTCTTCGCCAGCACGATTGGGCAGACTGATTCGCTTACATCCGCCGAGGTCATCTTCACCCTGGATTTTCCCGCCTCGCAGCCCGAGCATTATTCAATTCGTATTCCATCCGATGGCTTAGCCCACTACAAGTCTGATGGTCGCCTATCGGCTGATTCTGACGTCACGGATGACTTCGATCTCGACTTCGCGCTAACGCCGGAAACCCGGCGGAGAATCTTTGAGTTGTCGGCAAAGGCGGGCTATTTTCAGAAGGACATTGATTCGCATAAGAACGTCGCCTTCTCCGGCAGGAAGACGCTTGCCTACAGAGATGCGAAGCGAAGTGGGACGGAAACTTACAACTATTCCCCAAATCCCGCCGTGCAGGAGCTGACCACCCTGATGCAAAACCTCTCGGCCACGCTCGAATTCGGTCATCGCCTCGAGTACGATCGCCACTACCAAAAGCTGGCACTGGATGATGAATTAAAGAGGATGGAGGACCTCGCCCGGAGCAACGAACTCCCCGAAGTTGCCGCCATTCAGCCGATCCTCAATGAGATCGTCGCTGACCAGGCCGTGATCAACGTGACCCGCGCCCGCGCGCAACGGCTACTGGAGCGGGCAGGGCTTCATTGAACCTTCGCAGTTCGCGCCAAAACACCCGGAATCTGCTTGACTTAATTCTCGTAAGCTCTCAATCTTAGAAATCGTGAGGTGGGAGGAGTCTATGGCGCTTCGCAGACACGTAACGATACTGTCATTGTGTGCCTCGGTGGCAATGGTGTTTTTGACGGTTTCCGCCTCGGCCGAATCGAAGGCGCGCATCGTGCGGCTGAGCGAAGTCCAGGGTGCGGTGCAAATCGATCGCGCCGCCGGTGATGGGTTTGGCAAGGCCTTTATCAACCTGCCCGTGGTTGAGGGATCCCGTGTGAAGACGGGCGAAGACGGCCGCGCCGAAATTGAATTTGAAGACGGCAGCGCTTTGCGTCTCGCGCCCAACAGCGAAGTCGATTTCATTCGTCTCGCCCTCGGCGACGATGGTCAAAAGCTAAGCGCCGTGCAACTTGTCTCCGGCACGGTTTATGGAAATCTTCACCCGAAGAAAGCTTCCCAGAAAGATGGAATGGGCGACGACTGCCATCTGATCGTTGCGGACGAGACGGTCAGCGTCGCCGCGGCCGCGCATTTTCGTGTCGAATTCAGTGGCGCCAATCAAGCAACTGTGGCTGTGCTCAAGGGTAAAGTGAGCGCCGCCGGACCGTCCGGACAATTTGAAGTCGCGGAAAAACACAGTGCGACCATCAAGTTCGCGAAGGACAAAGTTGCGGAAAGCAATCGCGCCGAGCCCGCGAAAAAGGACACCTTCACCATCGCGAAGAATTATGATTCCGCGCCCTCCGATGAGTGGGATCGACAGCAAACTGACTATCACGATCAGTACGCGGTCATGGGAGGCACAAATGTCGCCGGCACAAACAGTTCTTCGCCATACAGCTACGGCATGTCCGATCTGAACTATTACGGTAGCTTCTCGAATCTGCCCGGCTACGGCAATGTCTGGCAGCCCTATTTCATTGGTGCCAACTGGAGCCCGTTCGAGGACGGTGCCTGGGCTTTCTATCCCGGCGCCGGCTACATGTGGGTGTCGGGCTATCCGTGGGGATGGATGCCCTACCGCTACGGCAGTTGGGCCTTCGCTTCCGGCTTCGGATGGTTCTGGCAGCCAGGTTACGGCACCTCATACTATGCGCTGCCCCAAGTCATGAATGCGCCGCTCGGCGCCGTGGTGCCGGCCGCTCCCACAACCGGGCACGAGACAATCATGGTAGGTCGGGGTCTTTCGGCAGATCCGGCAGCGGGTATTCTCGAGCATCTCACCATCCGCCCAGGCTCTGCAGGATTCGGGGTGCCTCGCGGATCGGTCGGCCATCTGGATCGCGTGGCGAAAACCATGCAGCGCACTGCTCGCCCGGAAGTTGTTCGAACGATACAGCCAGCTTCGAGCCTCGCCTACGGATCCGGCTTCGGTGCGAACGCGCCTTCGATGACTGGCACCAGTGCAGTTGGTGCGAGAACCAGCGGGCAAGAATCAACCGCAGTGAGCCGCGCTCATCCGCATTGAGATCGTTGCAATAGAAATAGAAATAGAGATGATACAAATTCTCTCGAAAAAGGCGGTTGCGCTTGGCCGCGTTTTCTTCCGAATCCCGGTCATTATTCGACCATAATTCCCGCATAGCCAACGACTGACTCATAATCGCCAGACACATCGCCCGATGTCGCATACTTCACCAGCGTGGCCCGAGTCGCCCCCAGAAGCTTCGCTGCCGTCAGCATGACAACCGTCGGCCCGAAGCCACACATGCTGATGTCCTCATTCATCACCACCTCCCAGAGTCCTTGCCCATCAAGGGCGAGCACCCGATCAATGGCTTTCTGGTCCTTGACACGCGTGATGGCGTCAGGCTCGTAGTGGTTCATGTCGCTCGAGGCGATGATCAGGACTTTCTCTTTCGTTTTTTCCTCGAAAGCGCGAATGACATCAGCCAGTGCTTCTCCGAGAGCGCGAAGTACGTCGTAATCGCTGGTGCCGACAGCAATCGGAACGATATTTACGTCGGGTTTCTGAGCTTGCAAAAAGGGAAGCTGGACTTCGATGGCGTGTTCATCGCGGTGCGCGGCGCTGTCTTCTTGAAGCCCCGGAAAACGATCGAGCAACCGCGCAGCGATTTCCGCATCCGCCCGAACCTCGCCGAGCGGAGTCTGCCACACCGTGTTCACCATGATCGCGAGCGGACGTCCCTTGCCCGTGTGGTTGGGACATAAAATCACGCAGTGCTTCCGGATCTCGAGCCGCGAATAGACCGCTCCGGCCACACCGCCCGAGTAGATATATCCCGCATGAGGAGCCACGCAGCCGATGGCGGCACTTCGGTTGTCCGCGGCGACCGAAGTATAGGCTCGGACTTCGCGCAACAACTCCTCACGGCGGGCCGGATAAAATCTGCCGGCAACGGCGGGAGTTCGTGTGGCAAGAGCCATTCGCGGCCTCCTCGGATGGCGCGGCGACGGGCGTCACCGACGGAGCCGACCCGCGCCAGACTCAGCCTGGGTGCTCGGAACTATGCTCTGCCATCGCCCATGGCTCGAAACAAGGCGGCGGTTTTTTCGAGAGGCAGCGCTTCGGCTCGGATCGACGGCTTCACACTACTCTTCTCGAAGGCGGAGCGCAATGCATGTTCATCGTACCGAGCCTTCAAATTATTCCAGAGAGTTTTGCGTTTCTGTCCAAAACAAAGTTTCAGGAAGTCAATGAACCCGGCTTCGGGGACCTGAAGCGAATCGAAACGCGGCTTGATCGTGATGCGAACCACGCTGGAATGAATTTTCGGAGAAGGAGCAAAGGCTGTCGGCGGAAGCGTGAAAAGTTGCTCAACCCGCCCGTAGAGTTGTGCCGTCGCCGAAAGCAAGCCATAGTCGCGCCCTCCAGCCGAAGCCGCCAGGCGATCGGCAACTTCTTTCTGCACCATGATCACAATGATCGAAAAAAAGCGATGATATTCGAGCAGGCGCAGCAGAATATCCGAGGTGATGTAATACGGCAGATTGCCGACAACGCGCGCGGGTTCAGGCGCGAAGTTCAATCCGGTGCGCAAGCTTCCCGGTTTTGCCCCAAAAACCGTGTCCAGTTCGATCTTCAGAAAATCGCCTTCGATGATCTCGACGTTCGGCTGCATGTTGAACTTCATGCGCAATTGCGCGGAAAGCACACGATCGATTTCAACCGCAATCAGCCGGCGCGCTTTTCGTGCCAGGAGACTCGTGATCGCCCCCCGGCCGGGCCCAATCTCAAGCACCGTGGCCTCGGAAACGTCGCCGAGCGCCTCTACTATTTTTTGAGCTGCCGCTTCGTTCGACAGAAAATGCTGCCCCAGTTTCGGCTTGCGTGAACTCGCTTGAACGGCATCGGCCTTGGGCACGTTGACCCTCTTTCTTTCCCGCTTTAGACTGAAAATGAATTGGTCATGGGCAATTTTTAATTTGCAATTGAAAACGAAACAAGATCTTCGATGACAACTGCAAATCGCAAATGTCTTGCTGCGTCTCTACCGAAAGTCAATCATAACTTGAGCGAGCCTCTCCAGGCCCTGCTCAGGAGGCCTCTGCGTCATGCATATCGCTTTCGCGGCATCGGAGTGCGTTCCCTTTTCGAAGACTGGCGGGTTAGCCGACGTGGTGGGGGCTCTGCCGCGCGCGTTGGCCGCCCTGGGGCATCAGGTTAGCGTCTACGTTCCGCGCTATCGGCAAACCAAGCTGACCGATCCTCAAACGGTGGTACCGAGCGTCACCGTTCCTTTTGATGACAAATATCGCTTCTGCTCGGTGGTCACCGCTGGCGCAAGCGCCGGGGTCAAGTATTATTTCGTAGATTATCCGCCCTATTTCGATCGGGACGCCCTCTACGGCACGCCCGCCGGAGATTATCCCGACAATGCCGAGCGCTTCGCTCTGTTTTCACGCGCGGTGCTTGAGTCCTCCAAAATCCTCGGCGTGCCACATGTCTTTCATTGCCACGACTGGCAGTCGGCGCTGATACCCGTACTGCTGCGCACGCTGTACACGGAAGATCCCGCGTTTCGCGAGGTTCCCACCGTCTTCACCATTCACAACATGGGATATCAGGGGTTGTTCCCGCCCGACACTCTGCCGCTTCTCACGCTGCCGTGGGAACTGCTCACAATCTCGATGATGGAATTTTTCGGGCAAGTGAATTTTCTGAAGGGCGCACTTGTGCTTTCTGACTTCGTCACGACAGTCAGTAAAAAATACAGTCAGGAGATACAAACTACCGAATATGGATTTGGTCTGGAAGGCGTGTTGCGCAGCCGTTCCGCGACCGTGACCGGCATCCTGAACGGGGTGGATTATGACGAGTGGAGCCCGCAGAACGATAAATTTATTGCTGCGAAATATTGGCCGCAGGATCTGAGCGGCAAGCTGCAATGCAAAAAGGATTTGCTGAACCTCTTCGGCGTCTCGAACGCCGACACAAAAGTGCCCGTGATTGGTATCGTCTCGCGATTCGCCGCGCAGAAGGGCTTCGACCTGATCTCGCAGATCATGGATCGTCTGGCGCGCGAAGACATGATCATGGTCGTTCTGGGATCGGGCGATAAGCCTTATGAAGAAATGTTCCAGCGTCTGAACAAACAGTTCCCCAACAAGATTGCCGCCAAGATCGCCTTCGACAATGCCATCGCGCACAAGATTGAAGCTGGTGCGGATATGTTCCTGATGCCATCGCGTTACGAGCCGTGCGGACTGAATCAGATTTATAGCCTCAAATATGGAACCGTTCCGATCGTGCGTGCGACGGGCGGTTTGGACGATACCATCGATCCTTGGGATGCGCGCACCGGCAAGGGAACGGGTTTCAAGTTCTCCGAGTACACCGGCGAGGCGCTGCTTGCAACCATCAAGCAGGCTTTACTCGACTACCAGGATCCATCTTCATGGCAGACCTTGATGCGCAATGGAATGGGCCGCGACTTTTCCTGGGGCGCGTCGGCGCGCGAGTACGGAAAGATCTATGATCGGGCGCGGCAGCTACGGGTTAATGCCGCCGCACCCAAGCTTCAGGTGTAGCCGACTCTTCGTCCATGTTATTGGAAAATTAGAAAGGCCACGAGGGTGCGGCGTGGTCAAGAAACAAAACCGAAGCTAGTTGACAGTCGGACCCTTGAAAGCGGGTCGCAGGCTGCTGACATTCGGCCGCGCGTCAACATCCGTGAAGTAGGTGCAGGTGCCGGAGTCAAAGAGAACATTCGTAGTGCCCGGGTAATTGAGGTAGGAGGCCCATACACAAGGCTGTCTCGTGTCCGCGTTCGTTATAAACTCCCAACCATAGGGCAACTGCTCGGTGTATCCCCAGGTCGGATCACTCAGATCCAACACCGCCCCCATCCCGGGGATGGTGTGCAGGAAGCCGCCGACCAGAACATTCGGCAAGCCGGGACAGGTGGTATGCACGCCATCCAGGTAGACCTTCGGCGTTCCAGTCAGCGTCAACTGGAAGGTGTCACAGAAAGTATCCAGACTAAAGTTGATGTCGGTAGCGCTTGCGGCCAAGTTGCCGAGAGCCACAATGGCGACCACAAGACAAATTTTTTTCATCATGTTTCTCCTGGCTTTGAAGCCGATGTCATCCCTTCTCGAAAAACACTATTTGTGGGTCTCAAAGCTTGGTTGGGAGCCGGCCCGCGGTGTTGGGGGTGACCCGGTCTTAAATAAGCGGCAAGTCCCGGCGCCGCTCAGAACATGGCCGCTACCCGTATCCTCGTAGATTGCCCAGGCGCAAGTCTCGTCCGTCTTGATCAGGTATTCAAGCGCATAGGGCAGGTTATCGTAGTAACCCAGGGCCGGATCCATGACGTCCAAGACCTTCGATGATCCCCGAGGATCAATTGACCGCAAAAACCTGTGCCTGAAACCAACGACGTATTCGATGGGCGACAGATTTGGATTCATGTCGGTACAGGCGCTGAGGTCATGGGTGCCGGCAACATCAATAAGAGGCGATCCGCTGACCGTCAACTCCATCGTGTCGCAATGCCCGTTAAAAGCGATGTTGACATTATGAGTGGTTTCGCTCGCAGTCGCGTTAGCAAAGGCGAAAAAGACAACAAAGACAAGTACGAGGGAACTTCTTTTCATCCGTTCTCCTTGGGGATGTGCGGGGATGTGCGACTTAGTTCTTGCCAGTACTGCTCGAACTCATCAGCGCAAAACCCGCTTGTTAGCTGTGGGCCCAGGGATGAACCGGCCAAGTGCTCGCCATCATGGTATATGCAGCGTGGCAGTGTCAAGCCAAATTAAGTAGGTGAAAAAGATTTCACTTATGAAAAGTTTGTTTCAATGACGCGCTGGGCTGCGCGATTCGCCTGCGAGCGAATACGACCGCGTGCTTACTGTGGCGATGGTGTGGGAGGGGGATTGTCAGATATCTTGGATGGCTCCGTTCCCGTCTGTATGTTGCGATCGGCCCTCCCGCATTTTTCGGGGCGGACGAAGAGTTTTCGATCGGGCGGTTCGAGGCTCACGTCGGAGTAGCTGATCGTTAATGTCCGGTTCGTGATCGAGTTATGGACCTCGATCTTGATCGGAAAGCGGTTTAAATCCTCTGCTTCCCACAGCCTCATGTCCATTGTCACCGGAGGGTGACTCTTAGAGTTCACGAAGATCAGATGGTCGATCTGGCAAGCATGACCGTCCACAGTTTCTTTTCCGCCGGCGGGTTCCGCGGCCGGAGCGCGCTCCACGCGAAAATTGTCCAGGCCCCAAAACGGATAAGTATCGGCATCGGCGACATCGAACCTGGCGCAAGTCTCGGGCTTGGTCTCCGTTTTGTTGAAGACGACCCAGGTGATTGGCACCTCGATGTCGGTGACACGATATTGGTCCTGGAAGTCGGTTCTCATCAGCTTTCCGGATCGATATATCTTTCTGTTTTTGTCGGCGATGATTCCGCCGTTCATGACTGCTGAGAAATATTTGAACGCATCGAATGGATTTTGCGCCGCGACGCCGCTAGCGGTCATCTCCGGTTTCTTTGCCGGCGTTTGCGATGGAGCGTTTGCCGAAAAAACCAACACAACAAGCGTCAGGGCAAAAGGCGATCCCTTTCGCAGTCGCCTTTTCATTGCGTTCTTCTCGACTTCGCCGGAGACGGCCAAGTGTCGGTCATCACGCTGCAAGATTACAGGCAGGCAGAAAAAAAAACAAAAAAGTCAGTCCGATGCCCGCCGATTGAAGGCCAGATATATGCGATGACCGTCGAGAGTGCGCGCATTAGGTTAAAGGCGACATCGAAACGCGTCTTATTGATGTCGTCATTTATGGCGTCGTACACTCTTCGGCAATGCCAAGAACGTCTTCTGGACCGTGACGGCCTGGAAACGTGACGGCCTCGAAAGATGAGCCGGCCATGGCGGCATTCAGGATCACAGGCGCGCATGGCGGCGTGATGCCGAAGGTGCCCAACTGGTGCGACGAGGCTGCAGTGGTTCATTGGACGCGGCAATTTTCAGGGCCAAAATTAACAGTGATTGCCCGTGATCTGACGACGCGGTCACATCTCAATTGGCCCAACCCGATCCAACAGGCCTTCCTCGACAAGTCGCGCGTCGAGTCGATCCAGCAGCGAATCTATCTGTGCGATCAATGTCCCTGCCTGCGCTTCTAGCACAGCACGTACAAGGATGGCCCACGGTTCAGGCAGATGAGTTAGAAGGCGCTTCTCGCCTGGATGGGCCTGTTTCTCAATCGCAAACCATACGTCGAAGAAGCTGGCGAGCAAGGCTGTTACGCGGTGTTGAAGGCTCACCGCGTCCCCCCGCTTCAGGGCCAGCTCAATTTGTCGCCGATAGGATGAATGATTGCGACGCAGAATCGGCCAGTTTTTCTTTACCACGGCGCGCCGCAACCCTTCTGGATATGAAACGCTGGCACGGTTCTGCAACCAGCGATACCAACCGCGTGGATCACATAGCGCTTCGGAATGGACAACGTTGTGCCAAAAACACGTTGTATACCCGATCGCAGATTCTTGGCGTACCAAAACGCGGTCGAGCTGATCTTCAATCCATTCAGGGGATCGATACATGATGTCTAGTTGAGTGCCAGTCGCAGGTTCAGACCACTCATCCCCCGGTTCCCAGAAGCGATTGTCAATTTCCGCCCCCTCGCCTAAGAGTGCTCGACGGAACTCTACGGCCACCGCGTCCACGGTATAGACATAGAGGTCAAAATCCGATTCCAGGTCGCTAATGCGCGCACAACGCGACCCAGCCAGCGCAACAGCCACGACCTGGGGCAGTTCACTAAAGCGTTGCGCCAAGCGCCGCACCATCGGCCCTGCATCCGCTCCCCGCGATTCACTCCTGATGATGTCGGCCATGCTTACTGATCGTCAATTCTATCTGGGAATACGCGGGATGTGCCGACACCGCTGTAGCTACGTTTTTTGCTGATCCACCGATCCACCGCACCCGGATCACTAGAACTAGAGTTATGCCGGAGTCAGGCCAACCTTCAGCAGTTCGTGGCGAGCGCAATAGCATCGGTAAACAGGATGCCAGCATGCCGAGGGCAACCGCAGCCTCGACGTTTGGTTTCAGGTCGTCGATGTAAACAGTGTGAGCGGGATCGACAGCGTGATTGTCAAGGAGCAACATGAAAATGCGGGTAAAAGCGTCGGTGTGGTTTCAGTCGGAAGCAGGCGGGGCTTCGGCGGGTGGCGGACTCCAGGGCGATGGAATCAACTCGATACCGAGTCGCTTCATTTCTGCAATACGCGGCAACGGTATCGAGCGGAAAACCACCGGCTTTCCACGCGGTCAGCCCGCCGACCAGCACCCGGATTTGCGGACTCCCTTCTTGCGCAAAGCCGTAGCCACACGCGCGCTCACAAAACTGTCCTTCGACTCGCTGTAGAGCACCAGATCCATGCCTTCTGGCATCACGATGCGGGTCCGGTGCAGCACTTTTCCCGGATCTGCTAATTTCACGCCTTTGATCGCGTAGCATAGGCCCTTGTCCCGGCCCGTTATATGTCGACACTGCGTACCTACAGGCGGCATCCTGTTCATGGGCGCCCTTTTTGTGCGCGGTCATCCTCTGCCGCAAGGCGCTCAAGCGGCGCTACCAGCGAGCGCTGGAACTCTGGCTGCTTGGTAAGAGCTAGTCGCAGTGCAGTTGCGTAGTAAGGCCGAGCTTCTTCTCGCCTGCCAAGCGCATCCAGCACGTTGCCCATCTGTGCATCTGCTACAGCCGAGTCGGGCGCGAGAGCCACAGCTTGTTGTGCTTCCTGCAGTGCCTCCGGCAATCGCTTGCCGGCGAGAAACACACCTGCCTTCTGTGCGTGCGCCAACGCCGCCGCAAGTGGAATCTCGAAGCGTCCTTCGTACACAAAGACACTTAAGTCGATTGCATCGGCAGCCTTCAAGGTCTTGAACTGCTCATAAGGATTAAGTGGAGGCGGGCCGAATTCGAATCCCGTGAGATTGACTGCGCTGATGAACACGGGACCATCGATCGCAGGAGTAGCGTCGGATAGCGTGCCCAGCCAGATTGATTCTATGGTCGGAAGCAGCTTGCATGGGATCTTGTAGTAGTCATAGTCAATCACACCGGTTCCGAAGTAAACGAACCAGCAGTTTTGTATGTGGCGCTCGTCGGTGTAGTGCTTCACGGCATGCAATTGCTGCGCCCAGTCCGCACTCGAATCGCTCACATACCTCCAAACGTTCTTGGGGCCACCGAAGGCTTCGTTCGCATAGCCCATGCAGTTGGGGAATGCGCGCGTCACCGAGATTGCCTGGAAGACCAGCAGAAGTACGACCGCATACCCCCAGCGGCGGCTGTTCCTAATCAGCACGGAGACCGCGCCCGCGATCAGGATCGCAAGAAAGATGTAGACGGGCAGAATGTGGCGAATGCCGATGTTCATTCCGCCCTTCATCGACGCAGCCAGATAAATGAGCGGCGGGATCAGCAGAAACAGGACTTCGCGCCTCTTTTGTAGCCGCCCGCTCGCGATCACCCAAACGCCAACCGCCAGCAGGATCAGGAATGTGAGGCTCGATTTCACCAGCATGGCCACTGGAAAGTAAAACCAGACGGCATGCGGATAGGATTTGCCGAAGAGGTAGCTGTTGAAGTCGTCGGCGCTGAATAATACGTGCGCAAAGCCGTAGATGTAAGACTCGGGGAGCAAGTGAAACCGGGCGAATTCGTGAAGCACTTTGGCTTGCGCAGGACTCGGAACTTTGGCAAGTTGCGCCTCCATCGGTGGATTCAACTGCAACCCGTTCCCGCGCGCCGCATAGCGGAAGCCATAGGCCGCCCAAAGAATTGCGACTGACACGAGGCCGATGATCACTAAGGCCGTAGCGTAGCGAGCGGCGCGCTTACCGGCAGAAAGTTGCGATCCGCTGTCCGCCGACTGTCGCCGGAATATCTGGATTCCCGCGAGAATCAAGAGCATGGGGAACACGAGGACAGCGCTGTGCTTGGACGCCAACGCCAGTCCCGCGGCAAGCGCGGTTGTCGCCACCCGCCCTGCGGACGGCAATTGCACATAGCGGTAGAACGCATAGATCGACGCCAGTAAGAAACATGCTTGCGCCGCATCCGTAGTCACCAGCGCTCCGTGAGCGAGCAGGGTTGGATCGAACAGCAGAAGCCCGAGCGCAAGGAAGCCCGCGCTGGTTCCGAACATTGCTTGAGCCGCGAGAAACGCAATCACCAGCAACAGCAGCGTGAAGATTGAGGCCGCCATCTGCGCGCGAAACACCATCTTGTCGGCGTCGTTGTGAAAGATGAAATCTCTTCCACCAAGAACCGCCTGCAGCCGGTAAGGACGATCCTGCAGTTCTGGAACGTTCAGCTGCATGGGAAGCAAAGGCACAGTGGCAACGAACTTAACCAGCGGCGGATGCTCGGGATTCAAGCCAAAGTCGCCGTGCCACGACATATATCCGGAATAGATATGGTCGGGTTCATCCCATGTGATGGTGTTGGCGCGTGAGATCAGTGCCAGGTGGACGGCGAAGAGCAACATAAGCCCGGCCACTCCCGCCACCACCCACAACCGGCGAGGGTCCCCTTGGAGTGAAGTCAATGCTCGTACCTCACGAAGAGAATTCAGAAAACCACCTTCAACGAGACTGAGTCTGTATGAGCCCCCGCGGTCGCGCTTGTGTAGCCGAATCCGGTGCCGCGCACGACATCTGACGGCAAGCCGAAGTTCACGAAGTTCAAGACATAAAAAGCTCGGCGCGGAACGCCAGTGTACCAAGTTCGCCACCGCCGCGTGTGCGACCGCAGCCTACGCCGACAAACCGAGGGACGGTGGTTGGAGAAGGGTCGCTATTTCACTCGTCCCGGACGAATTGGCCCCTGACTTTGAAGCTGTCCAGAAACGGGCTTGAACGAAGCCGCTAGCGCGGCGGACGCTTTCGCGTGCTAGCCCTCGTCCGAGCAGATCGAGATCTCGTGTTGGACGATACGTCTCCGACGTCCCTTTGAGAACAAGTGAATCGCGATGGGGAGAAATGCTGAGAGGCGATAGAGGAACCGTTCCAATCCATAACGGGTCAAGACAAGTCCAAAATCTTCCTTGCGCTCGGTCACCAGATTCAACAACCGCTGTCGGACGGAAGCCGACATCGCAACAGGTTTCTTCACGCAAGCGACTCCATGTACGGTTGCATCACCCGCGCCACCCGGCAGACCTTCGCCGCCATGAAGAGTTCATCCATCGTCGCTTTCCGCTCCCGGTAGCAATCGCGCAGTGCTTCCAGAGCGACCTCCAGACCAATCTTGTTGCGGTACTTGAAGCAATCGGCGACGGTCTTTGCGGGATCAAAGACTCGGACCGTAATGCCTTCGAGTTTCTTTTCCGCGATGCCATAAGAAAGGGCTCCCCCGGAGAAATGAACACTCCGCATCGGCGGATAATCGGCGCGGGTGCGACGCGCTGTGTGGGCGATGGCCATCCAAACCTCGTGCGGTGCTTGGGTTGTGAGCCCATGAAAGCGCAGTGCCGAGAGCAGGCAGATAATTCCATGGGGCACGCGTTTCGCAGCCTGTACCAAAGTATGGTGTTCGGTGACTCGACTGCCCTCAGCGACGTAGAGTCCTCTTCCAATCTCAGCCGTGCTGCTTGCCAGCGACCCGTCGATCTCCCCAGTCCCAGGCGCGGGGTCGGGGTGCAGATTAGTCAGGATCAGCGGACAACTCCTCGCTACTTCGGGTCGGCTGTCAACCAGGAGCAATGTCAAACCGGAAGAGTCCGGATCGCTCCCGGCTTATGAGAAGTGATGGGGAGCGGGTAGGATTTCAAGCAGGTGTTGAACGACCCGAAAGGTGTTTATGAGTGCCATTGTTGGAAAGAGGATCGCCGTTGTCGGCGGGGGGCCAGGCGGACTCACGCTGGCCCGGCTACTGCAGCAAAGCGGTGCGCAGGTTTTCGTGTATGAGCGTGATCAGAGCCGCAGCGCGCGAGTCCAGGGCAGCGCATTAGACCTCCATGAAAACTCCGGACTAGCGGCACTGGAAGCTGCCGGCCTGATAGATGCGTTCTGGGCCAATCACCGGCCGGATCTTGATCGTCTTCGCCTTACCGATGCCAAGGGAACGGTTCTCCACGATCATTCCCGCCGGATGTCCGGGGCCCGGAAACGTCCTGAGATCGAGCGTGGTCCATTGCGCGATCTTCTGCTCGATTCGCTTCAACCCAACACAGTGCAGTGGGACTGCAAGCTCGAGTCTGCAGAGTTGCAGGGCGAGCAGGTCTTGTTACGTTTTGCGAGCGGACAGATTGCACTGGCCGATATCGCGGTCGGCTGCGACGGGACGAACTCCCGCTTGCGTGAGCTGGTCACTCCCATTCGGCCAGAGTACGTCGGGGTATCGCTCGTAGAGGGTCTCGTTCCTCGAGCAAAGCAGATGATCCCTGAGTTGTGGGATCTTCTCGGCGGATCAGCACTGATCGCTCTGGGAGGCGAAAGAACCATCGGCATGGGTACCAAGCCTGACGGCAGCGTGCTGCTCTACGCAG
>Ga0181522_10001431_pt1 | contig 14547 bp, 12 predicted proteins | sample PEATcosm2014_Bin_27_FD_121103 | JGI IMG/M metagenome (GOLD analysis project Ga0181522, IMG submission 121103) | Peatland microbial communities from MTU Mesocosm Facility, Houghton, MI, USA - PEATcosm2014_Bin05_10_metaG | ecosystem: Environmental > Terrestrial > Soil > Wetlands > Peat | place... | reverse complement strand
TGCACACACAGTGCGATGGTGACGAAACGACGATATGGATGTTCGGCGATTCGGTGATGTGGGGCTTTGGCGCTCCAGACGCAGGTACTATTCCATCGTTGATAGCGCACGACTACGAGAAAGCCGGCAAGCCCGTTTGCATCGTGAACTACGGCGAAAAGGGTTGGTTCAACACGCAAGAGATGATTGGACTGATCGAGTTGCTGAAGCATGCCGCGCGCAAGCCCGATATCGTCCTTTTTTACGACGGCGGCAGCGAGGCATTTACCGCCTATCAGAGCGGCCGAGCGGACACGCACAGCAATTTCAGCTCGTTCCAGAATTTTCTGGATAATTGGTCTACCAGGAACAAGGCAGGTTTCGACTATTTCCGCGAAACCAACACCTATCGTCTTTTGGAAAAGATCGCTGACAAAGCGCCGTTTCACCGCAAATCGAGTAATCCTAAAGCGTCATTGAACACTGAAACGCTTGCCGGTGAAGTCATTGAAAATTACGTGCAGAATATAGACGTCATCAACTTGCTGGCGAAGCAGTACGGTTTTCGCGCAATTTTCGCGTGGTACCCGAATTTGGCCGTTGGGCACAAGCAACTGACCCCCTACGAGCAACAGGTGTTGCGTTTCACCGATCGCGATTTTCCAGACATGAGCCTGATGTACCACGAGGTCTACAGCCGAAGCCGCGAGATCAACCGCCCCAACTTCTATAATCTCGCCGACACGCTGGACGACCAGAAGAGTTCGCTCTACCTGGGCATTTCACACATGAAGCCCGAGGGCAATCAGATTATGGCGGACCGGCTCTTCAACCTGCTCGAAAGCAAGGATTCAACAGGCGCCGTAGCAAGCAGCGGAAAGTAGACTAAACCGACGTAATTCGGGTCAAAGAAACCCTCACCGAGATTCAGGTCACCTATGGCTCCGCCGCAACCATCGAGAAGCTTGATCAGCGGTTTCTTTGGTTCCCTGCTGAAAAATCCGGCAAGCCGCGCCCTCGAAATTGGCGAAACATCGCTGAGCTACGAGCAACTCTGGGATTATGCCGGCAAGATCACGGCATGCCTCAAAGAAACTCTCGATCCCCGCGAGAACGTCGTTGCCGTACTCGCTGATCGCAGCGTCGGGGCGTACGGAGGAATTCTGGGCGTGTTGGGCGCAGGACGAGGATATGTTCCTCTCAATCCCAAATTTCCAATAGAGAGAACGTTGGCTATGTTGGCCGCGTCTGGGTGTATGACGGTCGTGGTGGGCAAGGAGTGCGCGGCCACGCTGGATTCGTTGCTTCCGCGTGTAGATAGGCCGCTGAAGCTTATCGTTCCCGACACCGGGTGGCAGCCTGAAAAAAAATTTTCGCTCGCGCACCGGGTGATCACGGCCTCACAGTTGTCGCAGGTCGCAGATCCTCACGAGCCCGAGGTTAATCAGGATGACGCCGCCTATCTTCTGTTTACTTCCGGCAGTACCGGCAAGCCAAAAGGAGTGGCCGTCAGTCAATCGAACGTAGTCGCGTACATGGAGCACGCAGCGAAACGCTTTGGCATTCATGCCGGCGACAGGTGTTCGCAGAATTTCGACCTCACCTTCGACCTCAGCGTGCATGACCTGTTTACCTGCTGGGATGCGGGCGCAACGCTTTGTCCCTTTGCCGAGCAGACACTGACCCCAGCGGCGCTGGTGGATGAATTGGAGTTGACCGTCTGGTTCTCGGTGCCTTCGGTGGCGATGTTTGCCTCGAAGATCGGTATTTTGCAACCGGGAGCGTTTCCTACTTTGCGTTGGAGCCTTTTTTGCGGCGAAGCGCTCTCTTCCACCCTGGCGGCGGCGTGGCAGGCGGCAGCGAACAACTCTATCGTGGAGAACCTCTACGGCCCGACTGAGGCGACCATCGCAATTACGAGCTACCGCTGGGATCCGGCAACTTCCCCGGCGGAGTGCGTGCGAGGGCTCGTTCCAATAGGTTGGCCGTTTGATGGACAACAGGTGTGCGTGGTGAACGAAGATCTGATTCCCGTACCGCTCGGTGAAAGCGGCGAATTATGCCTCGGAGGATCGCAGGTAACGCAGGGATATCTGAACGATCCGGAGAAAACGGCGAAAAGTTTCGTTCACCTCAGCCACACCGGCGATCAAGTGTGGTACTGCACAGGAGATCTGGTCCGCCAGGATGAACGAGGATGCCTTTTTTATCTCGGCCGCCGCGATTTTCAGGTCAAGGTAAACGGCTACCGGGTGGAATTGCAGGAAATTGATCTGGTCTTGCGGGAAGCGGCGAAGACTGAACTGGCAGTTGCCATTCCCTGGCCGCTCTCCGATGGCTCGGCCTCCGGCATTGTCGGGGTGCTGTCGCAGTCTGACTCAACCGAATCGGACGCGGTGAGCGACAAGCAAATCATCGCTGCTTGCGAAGCGCGACTGCCACGCTATATGGTCCCCACGCGCATTTACCATTTCTCGCAGATTCCGCTGAACGTGAATGGAAAAATTGACCGCGGAAAAATTACCGAGATGCTGGCCAATTCCGGATCATGAAAGAGTATGAAAGATTTGACAGCGACAATCTCGCGGTGCGGCTGGATCGGCAACCTGGCCTTCAGTTCTTCACCGGTTTCCCGAACCTCTCAGCGGTGGCGAACATCAGCCGTACCGTATCCATATCCTTGGCTTGTACTTTGCTGGCCGGTACTTTGCGGCCGGCGATTTTTTGAAGTTCCAGAAAAATTTCTATGAGCGCGAAGGAATCGATCAGACCGGAAGACACCAGCGGCGTATCTTCGGTGATTTCAGCCTTACCTTTGATCACCTTTTCAGCGATGTAGGCGGTCAACTCCCGCATCATTTCGCTGCTGCCCGCCAGTTGCTCGATTCCCATGGTTCACTTCTACTTGCAGTGACCGCTATCGCCCTCAGTATTTTCGCATATTCGACTTCTTCAAGGTCGATGGCTTCGGGTGAGCGGCGAGGAACAGCCAGCGAGCGGTATTGTTGCTAGGTTCCCACGCGTGCCCAACACCAGACTCCCAGATAAATTGAACCTCCCCGCCGTTTGTGCAGCCGGTGGCGATGTTCCCGGCTAATCCCGGAGTGGGCGATCCGTCGGTGCACAACGTCTGCGAGGTCTGATACGTAGTGCACTGATTCTGTTGTACCCAATAATTGAAGGTGTCATCGACGGTGTCCATGTAGTAGTCAAGGCCGGAGAATGAGCTCGTGCCGTAATTGCAAGGTGGCTCTACTGTATCCTCCGTGCCATGCCACTCCTGCACAGAGATGGGCGCGAGTGCATCACCGGGTACGAGCACCGGTGGTGGAGCAGACAGCTGCGCCTCCAGCTGTTCCGAGACAGGGGCAATCGCGGCCACCAGGTCGGAGATTTCGATCCCCACGCGGTGCACCATCTGCGAGCCCGTAGAAAACCCGGTCACGAAAACCATGTTGGGGTTGACGCTGTATTGGCTGGTCAGATTGACGATAAGCTGGCGCAGGAAACCGGCGTCGTCAGGGCACGAGGTTGCGGGCGGCGAGGCGCATGTCCCAGCTTCGCCGGCGGGAAAAGCCGCGTCCAGGAAATATGCGTTCCAGTTCCACTGGCCGGAATTCGGGTCGTAGGTAGAGGCGGGCTGCACTTCGATAAATTCGTATTGATCGGCGACGCTTTGCCAGTTCCAACTTTCAGTGCTGGGATTACTTGGCGGAACATCGTAATGGGTTCCGTGCAGCATCACGAGCAAAGGCGGATTCGCAGGAAGAACCGCGGGCACGTAAACCTGGTAGTAGCGCGTGACACCATCCCAAAGCATCGTGGTATTAATTGTGGTCCCGTTCTCCACCGATTGGCTTAGAACTGGCGAGGTGCTTGTGATGAAGGTATTGTTCCCGTTATACACGGCCGTGATTTGATCTGCACCTGCTGCCAAATTTGTACTGGTGTAGCTGGCGACGCCGTTAGAAAGCGCAACACCCCCTAGTTTTTTGCTTCCATTGTAAAAAGCGACGTTCCCGGTGACCGTGCCGCTGTACTGGGGCGTCACCGTAGCCGTAAAAGTCACAGATTGACTGAGATTGGAGGGATTCAGCGACGAAACCAAGGCAGTGGTTGTGCTGGCGGCAGTCACAGTCTCGCCGTACCCGGCTGACGTGCTGGTCGCAAAGGTGGAGTCGCCGGCATACGTGGCCTTAATTGTGTCCGTTCCCTTCGAGAGCGTTGATGGAGTAAAGGTAGCCACGCCACCACTTAACTGGCTGGTTCCCAGGACGGTTGATCCTTCCTTGAAAGTAACGGTTTCACCATTTGGCGGTGATCCCAGCGAAGAAGTGACTGTGGCCGTGAAGGTAACGGCCTGCCCGTACGCGGAGGGGTTTTGGGAAGACGTGACAGCAGTCTTCGTCGAAGTCAGGGCGCTCAGACTGGAAGCCGACGCCAGCAGCACGACAAGCGCGACATTCGAGATTTTCATGCGGGTTTCCCCCTCCACCGGTGGTTACAATCAGAAACAACAGGTTTAGAATCTTTAACTTGAAAAATCTGAATTGCTAAGTGCTGGGGAGGAATGCTGACTACAAGAACACAAGCCGGCTTCCGAGACGGGGCGGCCAGCGTTCTTCAAAGGATACCGTGTATCGGGCAAAAGTCAAGGCTCAACTCGTCACAAAATCCCGTTTGATATCAGCCGCTTCCACGCCATAATTAGCCCACAGGACTCGCGCTCTGATCGGCAGCCAAACGCACTAATCGTAGTTATGAAAGGCGGTGACGATACAGATCGATATAGCGTTCGCGCCGCAAGCGCTCATATTGCGGGCGCGCCCCAAAGGTAGCATCCCGCCTGGGAAGAATGCCGGAAAACAGCACCAGCAACTCGCGCGGCGAGCGTTGCAGTGAGACTTCGATTTTATCGATCACTTCGTCCATGATGCTGCGCTCGAAAGGGCTATAGAAATACAAAACCTGCGGCTCCGGCGGTAGTTCGTATTCCGTGGCATCTCCGGTTATAGCCTCTATTTCAAAGCACTTCCGGCTCTTGGCGCGGTACGTTTTCAAGTTTTGCCTTGCTGCTTCCGCCAGCTGGGGCGCGAACTCTATGCCGATGATTTTGCGGAAAGGGAACTCCGAAGCGACCAGCAGCACCCTCCCTTTGCCACAGCCAAAATCTACAAAAGTGTAGTCCTGGTGTCGAATGTTTAGTAACTTTAGCCCCGCACGAATGATCGCAGGATGATGGGATTGATATTCCAGGCCGGGAGTCTTGTGCTTGCTGTCAAAATTCAGATCGGTCAGCGGAATGTCGCCACATGTGTCGACCCCATGGATTAAATCCCACGCCCGGCAACGCGCGTTTCCGATTCCCTTGAAAACGGGGTTGAGCCAGTTTTGTGACCTCGCCAGCGATTTCAAGCCGTTGTATGCGCTCGTCATTTCATGCCCGCCACGTAAAATCCGCCTCGACCTGGCTCCAACTAGGAACAAACCGTCGATTTTACAATGCCTTGCAAGGCATGGCAGAAATGACCTGTAGCCAGTAGAGACAAACCACTCAACAATAACAAAATTGGGGTTCCAAAGGACCGGGAACTGAGCGATACTGAGTCAGGATCTTGGGCGGCGTTCGATCCAGCCTGTAACATGACAGAGAAAATACTCAGCGGTGTCGTGTCTGTGGACGTGGAAGACTATTTCCACGCCGAGTCGTTTTCCGACATCGTCGAACGCTCGAAATGGGATAGCTACAGCAGCCGCGTCGAAGCCAACACGCAGGTTCTTTTGGAGTTGCTGGCCAAGCTCAACGTGCATGGCACGTTCTTTGTACTGGGCTGGGTTGCCGAACGCTTTCCGGCCCTGGTCCGCGAGATCGCCGCCGGAGGGCACGAACTCGCCTGTCATTCTTACTGGCATCGCCTGATTTACAAGCTGGAACCCGCGGAATTCCGTGAAGACACTCGGCGGGCCAAAAGCATTATCGAACAGGTTTCAGGCCAACCGGTCCGCGGCTACCGAGCACCCACTTATTCCGTAATCGACCGCTCCGTGTGGGCGCTGGAGATTCTGACGGAGTTGGGATTCACCTACGACTCCAGTATTTTCCCCATCCGTCATGACCGTTACGGAATGCCCGATGCCCCGCGCTCCCCATTTCGTTTTCAAACTCCTTCGGGCCCTATGACAGAGTTTCCCATCACTACGTTCCGGCTGGCCGGACACAACATGCCGGTGGGGGGCGGCGGCTATCTTCGGTTGTTACCAGAGTTTTATACTCGTTTGGGTTTGGCGCGAGTACACAGCGAAGGGATCCCAATTGTGATTTATATTCATCCATGGGAGATCGATCCCGAGCAGCCACGCCTGGCCGGGCGTTTGAGCTCCCGGCTGCGGCACTATACGAATCTGTCTCGGACGCTCGATCGTTTTCAGACCGTTCTGCAATCCGGCACGTATACCAGTTTTCGGGAAAGCGGCCTTGCGGATTCAGCGAAAGACTTTGACTTCTATGCCTGGAACGAACGTAAAAACTGACGAATCGCAACAGATCGCGGAGTACTGGAATAATATTGCGAACGACTTCGACGCGATCTACACCGGCAACAAGAACCCGGTCGCGCGCAGCCTGGACCGCTGGCTGCGCCGCGACATTTACCAGCGCTTTGAATGGGTGATGAACCAGGCCGGCGATTGCCGCGGCATGAAGGTATGCGACGTCGGCTGCGGATCGGGCCGTTTTGTCGCCAGTCTGGCCAAACGCGGCGCACAGGTTACCGGCGTGGATTTTGCGCCCGAGATGCTCAAACTAGGCGCACAGCTGGCGGAAAAAGAAGGGGTCGCCGATCGCTGCAAGTTCGTACTCAGCGACGTGTTGGATTGGAAGACCGACGAGAAGTTCGATCTGGTGATCGCGATTGGATTTTGGGATTACGTCGCCGATCCATTGCCCAGATTGAAAGTCATCCGCAGCCTCACCAAGAAAACTTTTCTTTCGGCGTGGCCGCGCGCCGGAACCATGCGCGCCTCAATTCGCACCGTGCGATTGAAAGCAGCAGGCTGCCCGGTTTATTTCTTTACCCGGGAGCAGGCGGAAGATTACTTGCAACGAGCGGGATTCCGGACAGAGTCGCACGAAATTCTGGGGCAACTGCACTGCATCCGCTCCACGGCAGCGTAAGATGACGGCCAGAGTCCTGTTCTGGATCTCTGCCGGGTTCGTTCTCTACGTTTACATCGCTTATCCCATTTTGTTGTGGGCTCTGCAGGCCGTGTTTCGCTCCTCACCCGCCAAGCAGCCGGTTGAGCCTTCGGTGTCCCTGCTCGTGGCCGCCTACAACGAAGCGCGAGTCATCGGCGAGAAAATCTCCAATAGTCTCGCGCTCAATTATCCGGCTGACAAACTCGAGGTGGTCATCGCGTCTGATGGATCGACCGATCGCACGGCCGAGATTGTTCGCTCACTCGCCGCTCGAGAGCCGGGAAGAATTCGTCTTCTCAACTTCGAAAAAAATCGCGGCAAAATGCAGGTTTTGAATGATGCGATACCGCAATTGCGCAGCGACATTGTTGCCTTTTCCGACGCGTCGAGCATGTTGGCCGCTGATTCTCTGCGCGTTCTCGTTCAGAGTTTCAACGATCCCCGGGTAGGCGCGGCCAGCGGAGTCTACCGTCTGCTGAAAAAGGACCAGGCACGCATAGGGTCCCAGGAAGATTTCTACTGGAAATACGAAACCTTCCTGAAAGTGCAAGAGGCCAGGCTCGGTGCATTTACCGGCGCGCATGGATCGCTTTACGCCATTCGGCGTGAACTGTATCCCTTTCCCTCGGCTAATACGATCAACGACGATTTCACGATTCCGATGCGCATTCTCGAACGCGGTCACCGCGTGGCCTACGAACCGGCAGCCGTAGCCTACGAAGAGGCCCATGAGATGGAAGGCTTCTCGCGCCGGGTGCGAATCACGGCGGGAAACGTCGAGCAACTGCGCGAAATCAAAAGCCTGCTGTGGCCCTCCCGGCCGTTTGTCCTGTTCTGCCTGCTTTCGCACAAGACAGGGCGTCTGCTGGTGCCGGTGTTCATGGTGATTGCCTTGGCGGCCAATTTTGTTCTGCGCGGGCAATTTCCCTATAACTGGCTGCTCCTGGGGCAGGGAATTTTTTATGGGCTTGCCGCGTTGGGCGCCGTCATGAGCCTCAAGCCCAACGTTCTCCGGCTGCCCTTTTATTTCTGCATGATCAATTCGGCGCTTTTCGCATGGATATATCAGGCTGTCCGCCACGGCCGAGCGATTCCCTCGCGCATCGAGCTCGATCAAATCGGAAATCGGCCCCCGGCGAGCTAGACGCCCCCCTGCGATCGAGGCCATGGCCTACGTCAGGTCCCGTGGTTTTCACAATAAATTCACCGTCAGCGGGGCAAACCGATATAGACTAGCTGACACTTTTGGGGCGAGAGCCAGGATTCAGTCCCACCCAAAATCCAGCGAGGAGAAACACCATGGCGAAAATCACGCTTCGGCTAGTCGCGTTGTTAACCCTCTCGACGGCTATAGCGGCGCATGCCCAATGGGCGACGGGCCCGACCTACACGCCGCCGCCGCGGTTCAGCCACATCGTGTTCATCATTCAGGAAAACCGCACGCCCGACACTTTGTTTGGCGGCCCTGGCCTTGCCGGCAATCCGGCCTGCGGTGGCTGGAACGGATTCGCTCCCGGCGACGGCGTCGACCTCGCAAACGGAGGCCAAAATAAATTGATTTCGGCTTGTACCGCCTTGCAATCGTGGCCAGACCTGGAGTGCGGCGGTGGCAGCCACTCCCACTCCGACTGGGAGGATCAGTACGATAATGGAGCGCTCGACGGGGCGTGCACTAAGGGCACCGGCTCCACCTGCACGGGCTTGAGCAACGAAAAGTGTGGCAACGGTGAGACTGCGCCGTTGTATGGCCCTTACATCGGCATTCAACCAACCGCGGTCCAACCGTATTTGAGTATTATCAACGCCTATGGCTGGGCCAACTACATGTTCCAGACCAACCAGGGGCCCAGCTTTCCCGCCCATCAATTTCTATTCAGTGGCACTTCGGCGGGGGTTTGGCCGGGGCAAGAATATTACAAGTACTTTGTCTCGGAAAATCCCGGGGGTTCTACCGGGTGCGACGTAGAGGACTACTCAGACGGCGCGGATGGGCCACAGCCCGGAATGGATTGGATCACCCCCACGGGGAAAGAGCACAAGGTTTCGACCCTGACCGGATTGCCAACTTTCTTGCTGGACGGCTACCAGTGTTACGACCACAACACCCTGATGACCACCTCTCCAAGTCCGACCGGAACGGTTTCACCAAGCGGTGACATTACCTGGAGGTACTATGCCCAGTCGCAAGGAATACTCTGGGATGCTCCCGAGTCCCTTACCCAGACCTGCTATTCGCAGAATGGTATTCCCACGACCGTAGACAGTGCGGGCAATACCGTCCCGGCGTCATGCGGTCCGAATTCTACGACCGGGCTGGATGAGTATGCGAACGTGAGTTTCCCAGTGAAAACAGGTGCGAACAAAACTGGCGCGCCCATCCTGACCGATATCCAGAAATGCAATCTGCAACAGATCAGCTGGGTCACTCCTGACGGTGCGTGGTCAGACCACCCCGGAGACGACTCGACCGACAAGAACCTGGGGCCCTCCTGGGTCGCCGATATCGTCGATGCCATCGGCCAGAGCGGAAACGGCGGCGTGTGCGACTACTGGGGCAACAACCCAAACGACACCGTCAATACCAGCATTGAACCCACCGCCATCTTTATCGTCTGGGACGATTGGGGTGGTTTCTACGACCACGTTCCTCCTCCTGGAGTGAATGTTGGGACCGGGACCGCTGGCGACTTTAGCTGCACAAATTCTCAGGGCGGCAACTGGGGATGCGGTTATACCTATGGGTTCCGCGTGCCGCTGCTGGTGGTGTCGGAGTACACACAACCAGGAACCGTCTCGGGAGCCCTCAGCAGCAACACCGTGCCCACGCTCAGCCAATACAAGGACATTCCCACGGCGTGGGAGCATGACTTTGGCAGCCTTTTGAACTTCACCGAACAGAACTTTTCCCTTCCAACGATTGCACCGGCTGGGTATAGCTACGCCGACGCCAACACGTTCGACACAACCTACAACGGGAAAACGGTTGTTCCGATGTGGGAGTTTTTTACCTCTCCGAAGCCGCTCGGGTTTACGGCGATTTCGGCTCCATATCCCGCCAGCTACTTTGAAAGCTACTACGGAACAGCCGATCCGGCTACCGGACTTCAACACGTAGCAAAGGGGGCAGACAACGACGGCGACGAAGACTAGCAATGGCAGGGAATCGTTAGGATTCAGCTATGAAATGACGCTGGAGAGGGACATGGGACGATTTCGCGGCACGTGCGACCGTCGCCCGATGGGTCTGCCTCTATCCTTAAGAATCTAATGACCTTCGTGCTGTACGCCGAGCTACGACGCCGTGATAGACAAATCACCAGAATCTGTGCGATCCTACATCAGCTGGCGCAGAGGTAAAGGACACCGAAACCCGCTTTCTTTTTAGCTCGGGGACTGGGGTTTTGGGGTCGTTGCGCGGGAACAGGGAGGACTCGCAGTGGCTGAGATCCTCGTACTTGTCCATCCCCCCTTGGTCGTCTCATTGCAATCGGCTTGTGAGTAAAACGGCCTCACGGACATAACGCGCGAGTCGCCCATGAATATCCTGCATCCTCGCACATGTTTGCCATCAAAGGGTTTTGTTCACTGCTATGAGTAGTCTTATTCAACCCCAAGGGCCACAAGCGGTTCTGGTCAGCGTGGTGATTCCAGCCTACAATGCAGCGGCTTACATCGCTGAAGCCATAAACTCGGTTCTGGCTCAGACGTTCGGCGACTACGAGATCATCCTCGTTAATGATGGTTCACCCGACACTCCGCAACTGGAGCAGGCGATCGCGCCTTATCTCGACCGCATCCGCTATATAAAGCAGGAAAATCGAGGGCCCAGCGCAGCCCGCAACGTTGGTATTCTTGAAGCCCGCGGCAAATACGTAGCATTTCTCGACAGCGATGACTTGTGGCTGCCCCGTCATCTCGAAACTCAGCTCCAATTGCTGCAGAAGGATCCGTCCTTGAGTCTTGTTTATTCAGATGGCATTCTGACTCTGCAAGGCTCACCCGTGCGGAGATGTTTTCAAAATAGCCCGCAAACTGGTCCGGCGACGTTTGAATCTTTGGTTAGCGAAAACTGCAGTGTGGTCACTTCGGCGGTGGTTGGGGCGCGGCAGGCTTTTCTGCAGGCCGGCTTGTTTGATGAGCGCTATAACCGTTGCGAGGATTTCGATCTTTGGGCGAGGATTGCGCACTGCGGCCTGCGCATCGACTATTCCCGCGAGATTCAGATCGTCCATTGTGTCTCCCCGAATGGTCTCGCTTCTGATGCAGAGTCCATGAAGCGGTCTCTGGTCGCCATTTTTCAGAAGCTGGCGCAGTTGCCGCTTACTGAGCCGCAGAAGCAGTTGCTCCTCCGCAAGGTGGCCGGTGCGCAGGCCGATCTGCAGCTTTATCTTTGCAAGAAATTTGTGCTCGCTGGCGAGTTGGCTCAGGCCCTGGCATCGGCCGAGGCGGCGAAGAGCATATTTGATACCTGGAAAGTCCGCACGTTGATTTTTGCTCTGCGCGTGACGCCTCGCCCTTTTTCGGTGGTTTATCCTGTCTACGTAAAGGCGCTTGCCCGCCGTAATCGCGCACGGCTGGAGCGGCTGCACAATAAAATTGATCCTGCGGTAAAAAAGGTGTACGTGGAGTTCACCATGGCTCGGCAGCAGGTTCCGACCTCGAACAAACCTGTTCCAAAAATCGAGTTGTGTTGTAAAGAGCGCTGAATTGAGCTAGCGAGTCCAGGGCGAATGATCTACGGCATCGGGGTTGTCCTCAAATATATTCTCGGCACGGATAAGGCGGAGCGCAATTTCGCGGTTTTTCCTGACGACGTTTTTGTAGTGTCATACCCGCGATCGGGAAACACCTGGACCCGCTTTCTCATCGCCAACCTGGTATACCCCGCAGAAAACGTCAGCTTCACCAACATCGAGCGTCTGATCCCAGACACTTCTTCGCAATCTAATCGCGCTCTCAAGCGTACACCGCGCCCGCGCATCATTAAGACCCATCAGTATTTCGATCACCGGTATCGAAAGATGATCTATATCGTTCGTGATCCGCGGGATGTCGCCCTTTCCATGTACAACTTTCAACGCAAGTACCGCCAGATTCCGGACGACTATCCTCTGCAATCATCGGTGGACGACTTCGTGCGTGGAAATCTGATTTCGGCGGATTGGGGCAGTTGGGGCGAAAACGTTGCGAGCTGGGTTTACACCCGCAGCCATTCGCAGGACTTCCTGTTGCTCCGCTACGAGGATATGATTGCGGATACCAGCCGGGAACTGGCGCGGATAGCCCGGCACCTTGGCATTGAAGCCTCCTCCGACCGCTTGCAGAGCGTAATCGATCGATCGTCAGCTGACCGCATGCGTGAACTGGAAAAGCAGGAAGAGAACCAATGGGTCGCCACCAAGAAACATCGCAAAGACATACCTTTCGTGGGGGTTGCTAAAGCGGGAGGATGGCGGACTAATCTTCCGCAGTCTTGCGTGGAACAGATCGAATCTGCCTGGGGAGACCTAATGATAAGGCTGGGTTACGAACTGGTCACGACGCCAAGGTCGTCGGCAGAAATTGCAGGTTTTCAGGAACAGGTACGCAAAACGTAATCTTTCCCGCGTTTCCACGCAACCAAGGTTGCCGACGGAACCATGCAATCGCGTCCGCCCCGCACCATCATAGGCAGAATCGAGCTGACTCAGGAGAAGCGTACTGGTGGATCCTAAGCTAGGCATAGCCGAGAACCCGCAAACTGAAGTGAAGTCCCTCAAGGTGGCTTCGCCGGGGGAAGGAACTTCGCTAGCGACGAATCTCGCGTGGCGCGCGGCAGCCAATTGGACGAGCCAAGCGGTGTCATGGGGCGCACTGGTCGTAATCGTTCGCCTTCTCTCACCCGCCGACTTCGGCCTGGTCGGGATGTCTGTAATTCTTTATTGGTACCTGAAGTTCGTAGGTCAGTTCGGAATCACGGCCACCGTAATTCGCCACAGAGAACTCAGCTCCGAACAGCTCGCCCAATTAAACACAATGGGCGTGGTTTTCGGCGTTGGATCATTTATTTTGGCCTGCCTTTTCGCCTGGCCTGCCGCACTGTTCTTCAAGAACCCTCGCATCGTTCCGGTTGCAATTGTCACCTGTATCGCCCTGATTCCACTTGGCCTCAGAAGTGTTCCCGAGGGCCTCATGAATGTGGATATGCGGCTCAAGTCGCTATCGTTTTTTGACGCTTTTCGCGATATTTTGAGCGCGGTCGTTACGGTCTTGCTGGCATGGTGGGGATTCCGCTACTGGGCCCTGGTTCTGGGAAATTTAACCTCGGATATTGTGCGCTGCGCCGTTGTTCTCTACATCCGCCCCTACCGGTTTGCATGGCCGCGCCTGGCTACCATTCGAGAACCGCTGATCTTTGGCTGGCGCGTTTTGGTGTCAGGCTTTGCCTGGTCAACTTACAACACACTCGATAACGTAACCGCTGGGCGCGTTCTGGGCCAGACGGCGCTTGGCCTCTATGGCATGGCCTGGACCCTGGCGAATACACCCCTGGAGAAAATCGTTACGCTGGTGACCACTCTGGTGCCGGCCTATCTTTCACGTGTGCAGAAGGATATGGCTGCCGTGCGCCGCTACCTATGGTCGCTCACCGAAGCGATTGCGTTAATCACGTTCCCGGCTACCATTGGTTTGGCCTTGGTCGCGAGCGAAGCCGTCCCTTTGATCATGGGACGCAAATGGGGAGGAATGGTCGGTCCGCTGCAAGTGCTTTGCGTTTACGCAACTGTTCGCTCGATCGTCGCCATATTGCCCAAGGTTCTTACAACAATCGGAAAGGCTCGATTCGTAATGCGCACCGAGATTTCTGGACTTGTATTGATGCCCATCGCCTTCTGGGTTGGTAGCCATTGGGGGATCACAGGTATTGCGTACGGTTGGGTAGCCGCTTATCCGGTGATCGCGCTGTTGGAATATTGGAAGACGATGACAACTATCGAGATGAAGGTGTCGGATTACTTCCGTGCGTTGCGTCCTTCGCTGGACGGGTGTGTCGCGATGATTCTCGCAGTCGGCGTTCTCAAATGGATACTCCGTCCCGACCCGGCATGGGCGCGCTTGCTTTCGGAGATCGGAATTGGAGCAGCAGTCTACGTCGCTACAATATTGCTTTTGCATCGACAAAGAGCGAGGAATTTTCTGAGCACTATCAGGAAGATGCGAGGGCCAAAGCTTCGAGGGCCAAAACTTGATGCCGAGGCCGCCGTCGTCGAATTATGAAACAGATCGCCAAGATGGGGTTAGTGGGCTACTTTAACTTTGTCGTTCCGAGCGCCTTGTTCCTGGCGCAGTGGGCTACTTTGACTTTGTCATTCCGAGCTCCTTTTTTCTGGCGC
>Ga0181522_10001429_pt1 | contig 14563 bp, 6 predicted proteins | sample PEATcosm2014_Bin_27_FD_121103 | JGI IMG/M metagenome (GOLD analysis project Ga0181522, IMG submission 121103) | Peatland microbial communities from MTU Mesocosm Facility, Houghton, MI, USA - PEATcosm2014_Bin05_10_metaG | ecosystem: Environmental > Terrestrial > Soil > Wetlands > Peat | place... | reverse complement strand
TTGAAGGCGTCGGCATCGGCGCTGTACATGCTGGAGTAACCCTGCACCGGGCCGGCATTTGAGCTGACGGTATCGTTGCGCAGACCGAAGAGAGTGATCCACTTCGGGCTCCACCTGCTGGCGACCTCGGCAAAGCTTCCCACGTGCATTCGGCGGCCATTATTGATGCTCACAAAGGGTTCGGGACCCATGTACGGCGCCGTCCCCGGAACGGCGGGCCACCGATCGTCGAGGACAAAGCGGTGCATTTCGTTCCCTGCGCGCATCGTGTGCCGGTCGGCGAATTGAAGCTCAAACTTGACCGTGTAGCCAAGGTCCCTGCCGTGTGTGTTCATTGGCATCCACATAGGCATGGGGAAGGCAGACTTGTCGCGTCCGATGTTCATGGAGTGCCACGTGCCCTGCCAGAAGGCATGCGCGTCGATCCCTCCTCCCTCAAGGCTTCTGTGGTAATGCAGATTGAGCGACTCGGCGTAGTTGCGCACCATATCCATCTGCGCGTTCGGGAAGCCCTGGTACGGAGTGTGATGCAAGCCGGCCTCAACGGTGATAAGGTTTCTCGATCTCTCGGCAGCCAAGGTAACGGCGTGGTCGGTGCTCTGCGCATAGGTCGAAGTAACCTTGTGCCCGCTCCCGTCGGTGTAGTCGTCGTTGGTAGTCCACGATCCCGCGTAGCCCATGGCCACAGAGCGGCCTGACATCCACCCGGTCAACGAGCCGCCATAGTTCTGGCCGTTGCTGCGATAAAAACCGGTGGATTCGGCCTCTTCGTGCAGTTGCTTTCCGCTGCTGGCGAAGCCGGGACGTGAGGAATCGACCGCGATCGTTCCACCAATGCTGTCGCCGCCCAGGCTGACCGGAGTGATTCCCGCCATCACGGTCATCTCCGAAGCATGGGAGGGAGCCATATAAGAGAGAGGCGGGTTCATGTGATTGGCGCAGGCGCAAGAGATTGTCATGCCATCGACCACCAGTTTGGCGCGCTCATCTCCCAGCCCGTGCAGCAACGGAACCGAGGCGAGCTGTCCGTTATCGCGCAGGCTGACGCCGGGAGTATCTCCGGCCAGTTCTGCCGCGTTGCGGCTGCGCGCCTGGTCTCCTGCCCCTAATGTGAGCAGCTCTGCGGAGGCGCTTTCGCTTGCGGAATCGGTCACTTCAATCGAAGTCTTGACCGGGGCGACTTTCAACGCCAAATTGACGGCCATTTCGTTGCCGGCCGTTACGGCCAGGTCTTGAAGCATCGCGGGTTCAAAGCCATTGGCGGTGACGGTCGCCTGGTAGCTTCCTGCTGGGAGATTCTCGAAGGCGAAGCGCCCCTCGACGTTGGTCATGATGGATTGATGGAATCCTGAGACAGAGTTTTCCAATCCGACTCTGGCCCCGGAGACCACTGCGCCGGACGGGTCCTTCAGGACTCCGGCGATGCGACCGGATGCATGAGGGCTCTCGGCAACAGACTGGCTCTCTGTCGAGACGGGTTCGGCAGATGCGGTGGCGGCCGAACTGTTTTGGGCGTGGGTCGACGTCGCCTGCCAGCATAAGCAGACGGCTGGCAATAACGCCAGCACCAACTTGGCTTTCATGGGGCTCTCCTCTTGCTTCAAGAAACCGCGTCATTTCAGGAGGGACTGGCAACACCAATCCCTTCGGCTAAGGCTTCGAGCTTTCAGGCAAGCGGAGCGGGAGGGCCGCGTTTTTGATGGCTGAGGAGAGAGGAATCTCTAAAACCGGCCGGGGACTGAGGCGCGCAGGCCGCTTGGCAAACGACTGCGGTATAGAACTGCCGCTCCGCTTCCGGCTTGAATTTCGCGCTATGGATGGCTCCGGCGCCTGCTGGCGGGCAGGGGCACTTCTCAGAGACCGAAGCGGGACCGGTTTCTTTGCCGCCGAGCTGCTCCATCTCGCGCATCGAGCAGTGATGCTTGCCATTTCTGCGGCAGCACGCGGGGAGGTTCGCGTCGTCGTTCCAGGCAATGAGGGGCGCAAACAGCATCCAGCTGAAGATCAGCAACAGCGAATGTGCGATTGCGCGGCGCATCGAGTCTTTCTGAGCTGCCCCGATTCTCATCGGAAATAGTTCAAGTTGCCCGGAATTGAAGCTCGGTTTCACGAGCTAAGACAATCCTCCCACGTGAAATTGAATCCGGTCATTGAAATCGAGCAAATTCAGTCTTTTACCCGCCGCTCTTTCGCAGCCCCAAAAACCCTGATAGACAGTGATTTGTATCACATTGCTCACTTTCGCTTCCGCCCTACACTTCGATGTAGCGAAATCTGATTTTATCGGGCGTCAAGCGACTCAGCGTGAGACCGCAACACCCGATCAATCTGCAAGACCGATTGCGCTTCGTGGGGTTCCACCGTACCCAAGGCGACTGCTCGGCAATTGGGAGTGGAACGGCAGTCTTCTGTGACACTCCGTTGGAGTTGGTGTCTTTCATGCTTTTGAGTGCCGGCTGGGATGCCGGCTGCTGAGTAAGGCCTCGACTTGTCCAAGGCCGAGTATGAGTCTGGGCAGACGAGATCGGCCAAAGCGCTGAGGAACAACCTGTGGCGGCTCATAGATCGGGATCAAACGTCCGCAGGCGGATTGCGCGGCATCTCGCCGCCGTGATCGCGGTCGTGCTGGCCCTTTTGTTGCGCGTGGAGTTAGAGCGCCGATCAATCACGCTGCCAGTTTATGTAACCTTCTATCCAGTCGTATTTCTAGCGGCAGTGCTTGGCGATATATGGACCGGCATCCTGGCCACGGCGCTTTCCGCGCTGCTGGCAGATTATTTTCTGCTCCCGCCGGTAGGGCAGTTCGCGATTCACTCAACCTCCGACATCGTTGGCCTGACAATCTTCTGTGTCTCGGGAGTTACGGTTTCCGTTGTCGCTGAACTGGTCCACCGAAGCCGGGGGAAGCAGGAAGCTCTCAGATTCAAGGAAGCCGTCCGGGGCGAGCGCAGGAAGGTGGAGGAAGCGCAATATTTGCCGGAGGCGATCCTCGCGGAGCGTCTGCGATTCCTTGGCGTGCTGGAGTCGCTGCGCACGAGGAATGGTTCGCCGGTATCGTCTGAAGCCAACCCGATCCACCAGGAATCCGGTGCAGCCGGGCGCGAGTCCAGATTCCCGAGTTTGGATCAGAAGAAATTCCGAGCCTTGCTTCGCCGAACAGTCATGGTTCCCTTCATTGCCGCGTTGATCCTTGCCGGAGCCGCGCTTTGGGCAGCCTACGACTTGCACACCTCGATGCAATGGGTGGATCACACGGACCAAGTGATGGCTCAATCTCGACGGCTGCTCAGGCTGACGGTCGATATGGAAACCGGCGAACGCGGTTATCTGCTCACGGGCGAAGAAGCGTTTCTCAAGCCGTATCGTGATGCCTCGACAATTCTGGATTCCGAATACCAGACGTTGTACAGCCTGGTTGCAGACAACCCCCAACAGCAGAAACGATTGGAAGGGCTGCACGAAAGTCTTCATCACTGGCAAGGCTATGCCGAACAGATGATCGTCTTGCGCCGCAAAGGCGGGGACTACGCCAACCTCAAAATGAATCTGGCCGGGAAGACAGAAGTGGATGAGATCCGGAACGAGATCGCCGGATTTCAGAGCGTCGAGGAGCTCCTCCTCGATCAGCGGAATCGCACGGCGCATCGCGATTGGCGCCTTGTAGAGACCATCTGCATTCTTCTCGGCCTGGGAATCGGTTCGGGGCTCATGATCTTCACCTTCCGGCGCATGGAGATCATTGCCGCCACCTTCGAAGAATCGGGCCGGGCGTTGGCCGAAAGCGAGCGGCGGTGGGCGACAACGCTGACCAGCATTGGCGATGCCGTGATGGCCACCGACAATCAAGGCCGGGTCACCTTCCTCAATCCGGCTGCCGCCGCCCTCACCGGCTGGCAATCCGAGGAGGCCCTGGGCCAACCGGTCCAGAACGTCTTCCAGACCATCAACGAGCAGACCCGGCTTCCGGCGGAGGATATCGTGAGCCGCGTGCTGACGGAGGGGCGCGTTGTCGAATTGGCCAATCATACGGCGTTGCTGCGAAGAGATGGCCGGGAAATTCCCATCGCGGACAGTGCGGCGCCCATTCAAGACAGCGAAGGCAAGATCTCCGGCGTGGTGCTCGTCTTCCACGATGTCACCGAGCGCAGGCAGGCAGAGACTGTCCTGCGCGCCACGCTGCAGCGCTTCTATACGATTCTCTCCAATCTTTCCTCGGGCATTTTGCTGGTGACGAATGAGGGCCGGATCGAATTCGTCAATCAGGCATTCTGCGACCTCTTCCGATTGACGGAGACTCCCGCCGATCTGATTGCAAACTTCGACTCCGAGAAGGTGATCGCGAAGATCGACACTGCTTACGAAAACCCCGAGCAGGCCACTCTTCGCGTCCGGGAGATTGTCAAACAGGGACAACTTGTATTGAGCGAAGAACTGCCCATTCAGAACGGGTGCTTGTTCATACGGGATTTTGTCCCGTTGACCGTCGATGGGAAACTTTACGGCCGGATGTGGGTGCACACGGACATCACCGAGGTCAAGCGGAAAGAAGAGGCTCTGCGAGAGAGCAGGGCGAAGCTTGAGGCGGCGCTGGCCGCCATGGCTGACTCGGTGATTATTACCGACGCCGAGGGCCGGTTTGTGGAATTCAATGAAGCTTATGCCAAGTTCTACAGGTTCAAAAGCAAGGCAGAGTGCGCCAGGAGCTTTACCGAATTTGCCGGCAACTTCGATGTGTTCCTGCCGAGCGGCGAGCCGTTGCCACGCGAAAAGTGGGCGAGCCAGCGGGCGCTGCGGGGCGAGACTGCGGTAGGCGCCGAATACACATTACTGCGCAAAGACACCGGCGAGTCCTGGATCGGCAGCCTTTCCTTCAGCCCAATCCGCGACAGCGACGGCACGATCATCGGGTCGGTGGTGACCTCTCGCGACATCACGGAGGCTAAACGGGCCGAGGAAGAGCGCCAGATTGCAATCGACTTCCTCGGAATGGTGAATCAAAGTCGTGGTTCCAGGGATCTGCTTGAGAGGGCCGCGGCCTTCTTCCAGAAGCGATCCGGTTGCGAGGCGGTCGGCATCCGGATGCGCGATGGGGACGATTATCCTTACTTTGAAGCGAGGGGTTTTTCCAGGGAGTTTGTCCGCCTGGAGACCAAACTCTGCGTCCGGGAGGCTTCCGGCGGAGTCAAGCGGGACAGTGCGGGCAAACCGGTCCTCGAGTGCCTGTGCGGCAATGTGATCCGCGGACAAGTTGAATCCTCGAAGCCGTTCTACACAACGCAGGGGAGTTTCTGGACCGGCAGCACCGGGGATCTGGTTGCCAGCGCCAAAGAGGGCGATCTGCCTTTGAGTGCGCGCAACCGGTGCAGTCGAGCGGGCTACGAATCGGTGGCGCTGCTTCCAATCTATGTCGGCGAAGAGCGGTTTGGGCTAGTTCAGCTGAATGATCGTCGCAAGGGTCGATTCTCGGCCCAGTCCATTCTCTTGTGGGAGAGGCTGGCCGGGCATCTGGCCACAGCGGTTTCAAAATTTCAGGCCGAGGAGGCTCTGCGCGAGAGCGAGGTCAAGTACCGGGGCTTGTTCGAAGGCATCCAGGAGATGGTCACGCTTTATGAGGTGGAACGCGACGATCGCGGCCGGGTCTCGGGACGGCGATTGATCGACGCGAATCCGGCATTCCTGCGCACGGTGGGAGCGGCGTCCATGGACGAACTGCGCGGGAAGGCATTCAATGAGTTCTTCGGTGCAACCTGGGAGGCCGAGCATCGGGATGCCGTTCAGGAGGCCATGGACAGTGGCAAGACACTGACCCGTGAGGTTCATAGCCCCGAGAACGGCCGCGACTATATCGCCACTTTCGTCCCGCTTGACGCGAATACCTATCTTGGCACCGCGCGCGACATCACCGAGCGCAAGCGCGCTGAAGAGGATAGCAAAAACTCCTTCGTCACCTTGTCTAACTTTGTGCCGCAGATGGTATGGATATGCATGCCTGATGGCTTGAATACTTACTTCAATCAGAGATGGGTGGATTACACCGGGCTGACTCTGGAAGAAAGCTATGGAAGAGGCTGGAACACGCCTTTCCACCCAGACGACAAGCAGCCCGCATGGGAGGCCTGGAATAAAGCCGTCGAAACCGGCGGAGAATATAGCATCGAGAGCCGTTTGCGGGCGGCAGACGGCAGCTACCGCCGGTTTCTGATTCGCGGGGAGCCCATGCGCGATGCTTCGGGATGCGTCCTCCGATGGTTCGGCACCTGCACCGATATCGAGGACATGAAGCAGGAAAGCGAGGGACGATTCCGCTCCGTTGTGGAGAGTATGTCTGAAGGACTGATGCTCTTCGACCCGAAGGGGAACGCGATCTATCAAAACCCGGCCTCGCTTCGTATCCACGCGTTGGAGGCGAAATCGGGCGAGCCGCTCGAAGCTGAACTGCTGAAAGCCGCGTGGAAAGGGTGGGACGAACAGGGCCGGCCTCTTTCGCCCGACGAATGGCCAATGTCGCGTGTTTTCCAGGAAGGCCGCCTCGAAAACCAGGTCCTGCACGCTCAGCGGATCGATACGGGGCACGAGTTCGACGCAAGCTACAACGGGTGTCTTCTCCGCAATTCCTCAGGGAACGTGACCGGCGGGTTCATCACCATCCACGACATTACCGAGCGCAAGCGATCCGAAGAAGCGCTGCGAAGCAGCCAGAAGCAGCTTCAGGCGATTATCGACGGAGCGCCGGATACGATTGTGTTTCTGAAGGATCTTGACGGGCGTTTTATAACCGTTAACTCCCGGTTTGAGCAGATGCTGGGCATCACGCGGGACGAAGTGCGAGGAAAGACCGACTTCGACATCCTAACCAGGGAGCGGGCCGAAACTTATCGCGAACACGACCGGCAGGTTCTAACGACAGGCAAGCCAATACAGATGGAAGAGGTGGCATTGCTGGCCGACGGTATTGAGCACACATTCCTGGCCAGCAAGTTCCCGCTGGTCGATGCCAGCGGCAAGCCGTATGCGGTCTGCGCCATATCGGTCGACATTACCGAGCGTAAGCGGATGGAAGGGGCTCTGCAAGAGAGCGAAAAGCGCTACCGCAACCTCTTCAACTCAATGAATGAGGGTTTCTGCGTCATCGAGGTTCTTTTTGACGCGGACGGGAAGCCCGAGGACTACCGCTTCCTGGAGGCAAACGCCGCCTTTGAGAATCAAACCGGCCTGCATGACGCCGTGGGGAAGCGGATGCGCGACCTTGCCCCGGAGCATGAGGAGCATTGGTTCGAAATCTACGGGCGAATCGCATTAACCGGCGAAGCTCAGCATTTCATGAACGAAGCCAAAGCGCTCAATCGCGTTTACGACGTTCACGCCTATCGCGTGGGAGAGCCGGAACAGCGGCGTGTGGCGATCGTCTTCAACGATTTCAGCGACTACAAGCGGGCCCAGGACGCGCTGCGCGCAAGCGAGGCGCAGTTCCGCAATCTCGCCAATGCGATTCCCCAATTGTGCTGGATGGCCAACGCCGATGGAGGGCTCTTCTGGTACAACGAGCGCTGGTATCAATATACCGGTACCACTTCGGAACAGATGGAAGGCTGGGGCTGGCAGTCCGTTCACGACCCGGATGTTCTGCCGCAGGTCATGGAACGCTGGAAGCTCTCGATCGAAACGGGGGATCTATTCGACATGGTCTTTCCCCTTCGCGGTGCCGACGGCGCCTTTCGCCCCTTCCTGACAAGGGTGATGCCCGTCAAGGATCTTAACGGCAAAGTGATTCGGTGGTTCGGAACGAACACCGACATCAGCGAGCGTCTGCAAGCCGAGGATCAGCTCAAAAAGCTCAACCGCACGCTGAATGCGCGCAGCAACAGCGACCAGGCGATCTTGCACGCCACCGATGAGCCGGCATTTCTCGAAGAGGTCTGCCGCATTATCACAACTGATTGCGGCCACGCAATGGTTTGGATCGGCGTTGCCGAGGACGACGATGAGAAGACTGTCCGTCCGGTCGCATACTCGGGTTTTGAAGAAGGGTACTTGGAGACGCTTAGAATCACATGGGACGAGAGCGAGTGTGGCCGCGGTCCCACGGGCACGGCCATCCGCACAGGCCAGCCATCGATGTGCCGGAATATGCTGACCGATCCAGCATTTGCACCCTGGCGCGTGGATGCCATCAAGCGCGGCTATGCCTCCTCGCTGGTGATTCCTCTCATGGATCGGGACAAGGCCTGGGGCGCGTTGACCATCTACTCACGTGAACCGGATGCCTTTTCAGAGGGCGAGGTCGAGCTGCTCAAGGAACTGGCGGGAGACCTTGAGTTTGGCATTCAAACGCTCCGCCTGCGAGCCGCCCACGCCAAGGCCGAGGAAGTGTTGCGGGAGAGTGAAGAACTGCTAGGCCTCTTTGCCGAGCACGCTCCGGCCGCGCTGGCAATGTTCGACCACGAAATGCGCTATCTGCATGCAAGCCGCCGCTGGAGAGCGGACTACAATCTCGGCGATCGCGACCTTAGTGGCGTCTCGCACTATGATGTCTTCCCGGAGATCCCCGAGCAATGGAAGGATGCTCACCGCCGCGGACTGGCCGGTGAAGTGCTGACCGGGGATGACGACCGCTTTGAGAGAGCCGACGGCTCGGCGCAATGGATCCGATGGGAGATTCGGCCATGGAGCCACGCCGATGGCCAGGTTGGCGGCATCGTGATCTTCAGCGAAGACACGACCAGGCGCAAAGAGGCTGAGGCGGCGCTGCTAAGAAACGAGAAGCTGGCTCTGCAACGCGAACAACTGCAAGCCCTGGCAAAACGTCTGCAGCAGGCTCGCGAAGAGGAACGCAAGATGGTTGCCCGCGACCTACACGACCAGATCGGGCAGATTCTGACCGCCATCAAGATGGATATGGCATGGGCGGTACGCCATCTGCCCAACACCCAGAAAGAGGTTCACGACCGGCTGAAGGGGTCGATCGAACTGGTCAACGACGGTGTCCGGTCGGTGCGTGCGATCTGCAGCGGCTTGCGGCCGGGAATCCTCGACGACCTGGGCCTGGCCGCGGCTATCGAGTGGCAGGCACACGAGTTTGCTTCTCGAACCGGAATCGCCTGCAAGGTCTCTATCCCCCCTGCTGAATTGCATCTGGACGGCGACCTGTCCACCGCAATCTTCCGGATCTTCCAGGAGTGCCTGACCAACGTTGCCCGGCATGCCGAAGCACAATCGGTCAGCGCTTCATTAAGTACGCAGGATGAAGATCTCCTGCTGGTCGTCCGCGACGCTGGAAAGGGCTTCCATGAATCCGAAGCTGCGGCTTCGCTGGGAGTCCTGGGAATGAAGGAACGAGCCAAGGCTTGCGGCGGCGACGTGCAGGTATCGAGTTCTCCCGGCAAGGGAACCACGGTGACAGTTCGCGTGCCCATGCGCGCCCCAAGCGACAATCGGGAGGATCATGCACATTCTGATAGCAGATGACCACGCCGTTGTGCGTCGCGGGCTCAAGGAGATTCTCGCTGAGGCAATTCCCGCTGCGCGCTTCTCCGAGGCCGCCAGCGGGGATGAGGCGCTAAGCCGCCTGGCTTCGTCCCCGGCCAGCGTGCTTGTGCTCGACATCAATATGCCGGGGCGAAGCGGGCTGGACGTATTGCGCGACGTAAAGCGCGATTATCCGCGTGTGCCCGTGATCATCCTGAGCGTGCAGCCGGAGGATCAGTACGCAGTGCGCTGCCTGCGGGCCGGCGCGGCCGCCTACATCAACAAAGATAGCGCTCCGGAAGAGCTTGCGCAGGCAATTAAGAAGATCCTGAGCGGGGGCCGCTACGTTAGTCCGCGTTTTGCCGAGAGACTGGTTGCCCAGCTCGATGAGCCTGCCGAGAAGCCCCTGCATGAGCTGCTCTCGGACCGGGAGTATGAGGTGATGAAGATGATCGCCTCCGGCGTGCCGCTGACGGAGATTGCCGTGCAGCTCCACGTCAGCGTGAAGACGGTGAGCACTTACCGGACCCGCATTATGGAAAAGATGCAAATGAAGAGCAACGCAGAAGTCACCCGCTACGCGATGAAATACCAACTGATCGACTAAGCGGCTTCAAGCTGTAGGAAAAACCCTACAATTGATTTACAGAAAAGCCTACAGCCCAAACAGCCTTTACTGACTTGAACTCTCCTATGACTTCTGTATGATGACTTCATAAACAGCACAACAATTGCTGGTATTCCTACACTTGGCAAGAAGATCGGCGCAGCGAGTGCCATTGGTCTCTCGATGGCGAGTTTAGATCTGTGGAGAGCTGTATGTCCGAAAAGTGGCTTCATGCCTTGTTAGCATCTCCGACTCATCCTTCCTCAGTCTTCGCTGTCCGCGCCGATACGGTGACAAAAGAATCGCCGAATCGGCGCGCCAATTCTTCCTCGATTACTCACCTGCAAAGTCTGCGTGAGCGTGAGCAATCATGAGGATCCTGATTGCCGACGATCACGATGCCGTGCGCCACGGCCTGAGAGAGATTCTGGCCGATGCGCTTCCCGATGCACAGTTTTCAGAGGCCGGCGACGGGGATGAGGCGCTTGGGCATCTGGCCAAATCAGAGGTTGACCTCCTGCTGCTGGACATCAATATGCCTGGGCGCAACGGAATGGAAGTGCTGCAAGATGTCAAGTGCGATTACCCTGGAACCCCGGTGATTATCGTGAGCGTCCAACCGGAAGACCAGTACGCAATACGCTGCTTGCGCGCCGGTGCGGCCGCCTATGTCAACAAGGATAAGGCCACTGAAGAACTCGTGCGGGTAGTAAGGAAGACACTGGCCGACTGCGGCTGCCAAACCCCTCGCGGTTAAGGCCTGCTTTCTTGTCAGCCGTACGCAGCTCAGGCCGTAGGAATACCCCTACAGGTCAGACGCGGGAAAACTTACACAAAATCCAGCATTCGCCTATGGCAACGCAGTTCTGCCTCCATTACTTTCAATCCAGAAACACCAAAGCAATTGACGGTACCGCACCGCCACCGGGCGTCCTGGCGGGCATTCCACAAAAGACAGAGCCAGAGGCAAGCGTAAGCACCATTGAGCGAATGGAACCCAAAGGCAATCGAATCCTCTAACGCCTTACGTTCCTTTTGCGCAATAGAGTCGGGATCAATCAATGCAGATCGAACCAGATGCAAGGGGGAATTATGGCGACAGCAATTCTGCAGACGATGCGGCAAGCTCCCGCAACGACAGTCTTAACGGCATCCAACCTCGCGGAGCGCGTCCACCTGATTCGCACCTCCCCGCTCTTCTCGGATCTTTCGGTAGAGCAATGCGAGGATATTGCCCGGCAAGCACGGCCAAGAGTTTTCGCTCGCGATGAAATGCTCTTCATGCAAGGCCAGCCAGTCCGCGACCTGGCATTGATCCGCACGGGAAGCGTAAAGATCATGCAACTCAGTCCGAATGGCAATGAGGTCATTCTCTGGATGCACGGCGTCGGGAATGTCGTGGGCGGCCTCTCAGAACCCATCTCGAGTTTCCATAGCTGCACCGCGCGCGCCATGGAGCAAAGCACGGCATTGGTTTGGGAGTACTCGGTTCTTCAAAACCTCATGCTGAAGTACCCGCAGATCAGAAGGAATATCAGCCAAATTCTCTTCTCTCGGCTCAATGAGCTGGAAGAGCGTTTTCGCGAAGTCGCAACGGAAAAGGTTGCCAAACGCGTAGCTCTCGCACTGCTGAGGCTGCTCAAGCATATTGGCAAGAAGGTGCATGGAGGCGTCGAGATCTCGCTCTCTCGCGAAGAACTGGCCCAGATGACCGGCACAACCTTGTTTACAACGAGCCGATTGCTTTCCAAATGGGGCGAGATGGGATTCCTTCTGCCACGCAGAGAGTCGGTCCTTGTGCGCGATCCCGATCGATTGGAACTCGTGAGTGACGATCTCTAGCAGCGGCACCTAAATCTAGCGATGAGGGCAGATGTAAATGAGGCACGGCTCTGTCGTCAACCGGCCGGCACAAGAAGCTCTCTATGCCGCATTTACCTCGACTGTCAGGCGAAGATTGGAAAGACGATCCATGTTGATGAATCTGATAGCAACGCAAAACGAAGTCACTGTCAAGAACCTCCTGACAGCATTCGAAAGTGAATCGAATGCTCACGCCAAGTACATGGCATACGCGGCAAAAGCGGATTCCGAAGGGTTGCGCGAAACTGCCGGACTGCTTCGTTCCATCGCGCGCTCTGAGCAGATCCACGCCAACAATCATGCCCGTGTGATTCGGCAATTGGGCGGCGAGCCGGATGCCAACCTGCAATCAATCGACGTGAAGACGACCATGGAAAACCTGGCGGCAGCTCTGGGGGATGAGATCTACGAAATCGAATCGATGTATCCGCGGTTTCTGATGGAGAACCGGAGATCCGATAACTCCGCCGCACGCACACTTGCGTGGGCCCGAGATGCGGAAAGAACGCATGCGCGTTTTCTCGCTGAAGAGATCAGACGGATAGAAACCGGAAAGGCGAACTCATCGGTGGACGTAAAGACCGATTTTTACGTTCGTTCTGTCTGCGGCTGCGTCTCAAAGACTCGCGAGCCGGAGCGGTGCTGGGCCTGTGATCGCTTTTGTGCATCATTCGAGACTGTTCGGTAGCGGTTCTTACTCGGAGAATCAACAGACGTCTCTAGCCGCTCGCCTGCCGAATCTGCTCTTCGATAACGCGTCTAAGATCTGCCGGTGAGTAGGTCGGGGCTTTGATTACTTTGCCGTCCGTACGCTTGTGGATCTTCAGCATTGGACTCCACTGGCCATTGTGAGCGTTAGCGTCATCGGGATGAACCAACTCCACGCCGCTGCCCAGCACCAGAACAGCATCGCAAACGCCGCAATGCGGCCATGCCTTGCTCATGTTGCTGCGCTGCACCTCATCCCAGGCAGACTCGACCCCTACGCCGGCGGCGTTGAGCGCACCGTAAGTGACAACAAGCTGGTCGACGCAGCCGTCCACGTATTCGACGAGGTCGGGCTTCCCGTCGGGATCGAGTACGACGCCGATTGCATCGATGACCGCGGTCTCCTTTTCGCCGTCCGATCCAGCGACGGTCATCGTCACGGTGCAACCGCAGCCCTTGACGAATTCGAGAGCCTCTTCAAAGACCAGCCGCGCGCGAAGTAGCCGGGTCTCCGGGTCAGGCATCTCCGGCGAATCCTTCACCTGCTGGCTGAACTGCTTCATCAACGTCACGATGTCTTCCTGCGGACGATAGGGCTTTTCTGTCATTCAATCCTCGATTCATTGTGCCCGCTGAAGGCCAGCGGCTCTCGCTGCCCAACGATAAAGTCGACCTCTCATTAAACCTGCACTTACGGAAGGGATTTCAGCTTCTCCCGAATATCCGGAGCACTCTTGGAATTCGGAGAGAGTTCGAGGAACTTTTCAAAGGCGCTCTTTGCCTCATCCTTCTTCTGCAAACCGAGGTAGGCATCTCCGAGGTTCAAGTAGGCGACTGCACGTTTGGGATCGAGAGCGACGGTCAGCTGATACCACTTCACGGCCTCGTTGTATTCTCCCAGGCGAAAGAATGCGAAGCCCGCGTTGTTGGCGTAGAGAGCGCTGGCCGGCTGCAACTTGGTGGCCTCGATGAACTTCGCGGCGGCATCAACGTATTGCTTTTCTTTATAAAGGCGCATGCCCTCGTCGTTGGCGGCGGCGGCAGTGTCGGAGGGCGTTTTGACCGTGGCCGCGGGAGGAGCGCTTGTACCGGCCGCTGCCGTGGCGCCGCCCGTTGTTCGCGTCGCAGCGCCGGCCGCAGTGGTTTGCTTCAACTGCGCTTGCGCGGTCGCCAGTTGCTTGCGAAGCTCTTCGTTCTTCAGCTCTTCGTCGTGCATCTGGCTGCGAAGCTTTTCCAGTTCGCCATTCACCTTGATCGCCTGGTCGTCCAGTTGTGCCGAATCTTGATTTAGGAACTCGGTCTCATGTTTCAAGTTGAAGATGAAGTCTCCGCCCTCCGTGCCGGGCAGGTTGCCGAATTCCGGCGTCTGATGCGACAGCGCGGAGACGGCGGGAGCAACGTATGCCGCAAGCTCCGATGCTGTGATGACGCCGTCGCCATTCAAATCGGCGCGGCCATCCAGTCCCTGGAGCAATGTCCAAGTAAAGACAGAGTGCCCGTTAGGACCATTGTCGGCAACCTGCTGATCGGCTCCGCCGGCGGTGAACATCTGGCGTGCCTCACGGCGGGAGATCTCGTTGAGATAGTTTTGCGAGGGCAGCGAACCGCCGCCGCGGGTGAGGGCCAGCCCGCTGTAGCAGGAGTCCATCACGAAGAGCACATGCTTGGCGGGAATGGCCTCGGAGATGTCCTGGAAATTGGTCATCGAGATCGCGGTGCCTTCGAAGTCCGTCAGGTCCGCGTCAACCGGGATAATGTAGCCGAGTTCGCGGCCGGAGGCGAGCTGGCGCGTAGCGCCATGTCCCGCGAAGAAGACGAAGACGCGATCCTCATGCTGCACCATCGTCGGATCGCCAAACTTATCGCCCAGTAGCGAGAGTATATTCTGGCGTGTGGCCTGGCCGTCGAGCAGCATAAAGA
>Ga0181522_10001428_pt1 | contig 14571 bp, 13 predicted proteins | sample PEATcosm2014_Bin_27_FD_121103 | JGI IMG/M metagenome (GOLD analysis project Ga0181522, IMG submission 121103) | Peatland microbial communities from MTU Mesocosm Facility, Houghton, MI, USA - PEATcosm2014_Bin05_10_metaG | ecosystem: Environmental > Terrestrial > Soil > Wetlands > Peat | place... | reverse complement strand
TGCACGCGATATTTTTTGATGTGCCTTTGCAGGTATGTATTGAAAGGCACCAGCGGCGCGACCGCGTGGTTCCGGAAGATGTAATGCGGCGGATGGCGGCGAAACTCAAACCACCGACGTTTGAAGAAGGGTTTGCAAAGATTACCGTGGTGCGCGTGAAGAAGAAGGAACCGGAAGCAGAATAAAGCGCTCACTTCTGGCGCGGCGCTCAAGCGTTCCTTTGCCTCAGCGGCTAAAGCCGAACATCTTAAATCCGCTGCTGACCGCAGCGCTGAAGGGCTGCTCCACCCAAAGTCTCCACCCCGGATTCTGTGCCGCGAAGGCACGTATGCGCCGATATTTGGCCTTCACGCCTTCAGGTACGGGAGCAGTTCCTTGAACGCCGGTGACGACGATGAGCGCATCAGCTCGTAGATCATCATCTCCGTGGAAGAAATCACTGCGGCAGCCGCGCGCATTCTTTCCAGGCCAATCTTCCAATTCCATTCGGTGCGTGAACTGACCGCGTCAGAAGCGACATGGACGAGGTAGCCTTCGCGCAGCGCAGCCAGAGCCGTCTGCGCCACGCAGATGTGGCTTTCCATGCCGCACAGCAGCAGCGTGTTTCGATTGCCCGGCAGACGTTTGAGCAACGTACAAAACGAATCACTGCCAAAGCAGGAGAAGCGGTCTTTGTCGATGGCTTCAGTTTCAGGCAGCAGGGAAGCGATCTCGGGGACGGTCGGGCCCAAGCCTTTGGAATATTGCGTGGTTACCATGGCGGGAATTTTCAATACTCCTGCGGCGCGAATGAGCAATTGCGAATTGCGCACGAGTTGCTCTTTCTGAAAAATCGGCGGCAGAAGCTTCTGCTGGATATCGACCACGACCAGAGCGCATTGTTCGGGTTCGAGCGGGCGGCGCGCGATTTCTGAGTAAGTTTCCTCGTGTTCGATCAGCGTGACCATGGCCAACTCCTCATCTCTCAGGCTGTAGTGAGTGTAACGCCAGGTGCTGCTCAGAGGCGCGAGCGACAACGATTTTTCAAAAATTTGACCGTCCTTACCACTCGTTGGATAATGAAGGCACTGCCCCCTCGTTCAACGGCAGGACAGCTGACTCTGGATCAGCATATCGGGGTTCGAATCCCTGGGGGGCAGCCAGCTTCAGAGACTTGCGTTTCTTCATCTCGTTTCCCAGTTGGGGCGTGCCCACGACAGGAGAAAGCTCGTCATTTTGCCGCTTTGAGGTCCAGACGTTTGAGAATACCGCTCGCCGAGTCAAGCAAGATGACATACGGCTGCGGAAGGTGCATCTTCTGGGAATAGAACGCAATCAGGCCGTTCCCGATCTGTACGGCTTCCACGGCCTGTCGAGTGGCGCGACGATTTCCGCCGCATAGGGTATCTGCCGATGAGCTGCTGTGTAATTTCATAAATCCTCCTCGAATCCGCTGACATTTTCTGCCGGGCAAATCGAAAGCGATCGACCTAGTTGAGTGGTGTTGTGCCACAATCAGAAATCCCTTGAGGCGGTGTCTCGTCTCCCAGACATCTCTGCTCCGCTTCCTCGCGCGAGGTAAGTCCGGTTGCGACGATCGATGGTTCGGCTAAAAGTTCTCGCAGCGCCCGCTCGCATTCGTAAGCGAGTACAAAGCGCTCTGTTGTCGTATCACTGTGAACGATCTGGATCGCTGCATATTGCGTGTGAGCAGCATTGATTTGCGTTTCCATAGCCTGCTTCCTCTCAATTGCTTCTCCAGAGAGCGATCACGGTTCGACAAAGAGCAAGTCAAATACCAAAACCAGATTTGAATAAGGACAGTCCGTCCAGCAGAGTTTAAGGATTGTTCGACCTCAGAAGACATGTTTGGCTGTCTGAAATGACGCCATCGTGTCGGTCAGATGACACTCGCGTTACTTGAAGGACCAACAGATTTCCTTGTTTTGGGAAAACTCCTTTTATTTAGATCGATTCCTCGCGTGTCTTTTGTGGAAGGAAACGTGCGTTGGCAAGAGAGCAGGGCGTTTGGGAAGAACGGGCCCAGGAAAAGGGTTGTGAGACTGTGGCACGTCGAGATTCATGGTGAACTGTTTGCGCCCCAGCATGGAGAACGAAATGAAATCGTTCATCAATAAGATAATTGGCCTCGCTGGAAGCAAAGCTTCAGTGGTCTTGCTATACGCACTAAGTTCCATCCTGTTGCCACCTGAGCTTTGTGCGTCAGCGTTCGACCATATCAATCAGAATGCCACCTCCGACGCCCGCTTTGAATCAATGGGGATTGTGCGGATCGCGGAACGTGGGCGCTGGGAACGCTTTTCTTCAGACACTCCCCGGCAAGATTGTGTCCCGGTTCCACGCTCGCGAGCTGCAGCCAAACTCAGACATTTTGTTCGCTGCTCCCTCGGCCTCCATCTTCTCTTGTAGTTGGTTGCACCATTCCTCTCTCATCGCGTAGTTGATAGAATGGCCGGGGTGGGACGTGGCACCTTTTTCCGAACTACAGGACTATCTCAATTCACATGCAAAAGCTGCTGCTCGCGTTGCTCGTCGTCTTCTCTGTTGGCGTGTGTTTTTCGCAATCCCTCAATAATCCTTTATCCCAAGGCATTCCGTCTCAGAGCACGCAGACAGATTGTTCCGATCCGTCGATGGCGGGGAGTCCGCAGTGCTATGGGCAGCAAGGGTCAAGCGGCACTCAAGGACGCGAGAGTAGCGCTTCACCCGTCACTCCGCCGGTTTTGATAAACCCGGGCGGCCAAAATGTAGATCAGTACCGCCCGAGTGCACCTCCGACGAATCCCTCGCAGTTGCCGCATGCCTCCTCGCCTACGCGGCCGGAGACTGAGTTTGAGCAGATGGTCGCCGATTCGGTGGGTCGGCCGTTGCCGTTGTTCGGCGAGTCGTTATTTCTTCAGCCTCCAAGTACGTTTTCTCCGGTGGACTGGATGCAGGTTCCCAGCGATTACGTCATTGGGCCCGGTGACGAACTACAGGTCAAAATATGGGGCCAGGTTCAGGCCAACTTGCGGGTAATCGTCGACCGGTCCGGGCAAATCTATATCCCACAGGTGGGAGAAGTATCCGTTGCCGGCCTTCACTATGGAGATCTGGAACAACATCTGAAAGGCGAGGTTTCGAAGATATTCAAGAATTTTAACCTCACTGCAAGCCTTGGCCGCTTGCGCTCGATTCAGGTATTGGTGGTCGGTTATGCCCGTTACCCGGGTACCTACACGATCAGTTCGCTGAGCACGCTGGTCAACGCGATTTTTGCTTCTGGCGGTCCGTCTCCGCAGGGAAGTCTGCGGCATATCCAGGTCCGGCGCGATGGGGCCACCATTACCGATTTCGATTTTTACGATCTGGTGATTAAGGGTGACAAGTCAAAGGATGTACGCCTGCAGCCCGGTGATGTGCTGTATTTCCCGCACGTCGGCCCGTTGGTCGCGATAGCAGGATCTGTCAATTCCCCGGCAATTTACGAAATGAAGGATGGCTCGACGCTGAACGATTTGATTGAGATTGCCGGCGACCTGAGCACGGTTGCCGACACCAACAAAATCACCATCGACCGCTTCGTGGAGCACACGGCCCGCAAGACTTTGGAGTTCCCCTACGACGCGCAATCGCGCGCGCTGCCGCTGCAGGATGGCGACATTGTTCGCGTGTTTTCCATCGTTCCACGTTTTGAAGATACGGTAACCTTGCGCGGCAACGTGGCCAATCCCGGTCGTTATCCGTGGAAGCCGGGCATGCGGGTCCGAGACCTGATTCCGGATGCGCAGGCATTACTTACACGCCGCTACTGGCGGAATCGGGCTGCCATTGTCACCGGACGCGCCACTGAGTATCCGGTCCCCGCGCAGATTCAACAACCCAACGGCAATGCCCCAAATCAACCTGCTTCTACTGGCACGAACACGACCGGGGTCGCAACCGCAGGGGCTCGGGATTCAAATGGAAATTACATTGCTCCTGGGGAGTTGCCTGAAGGCGCGAATTCTTCGGATGCGGCCGCTTCGCTCTACGCGCAAAATATGCAGAACGCTCAAGCTAACCAAACCTCGCAAACCGGACAAGGCGGGGGAACGCAACCGGCTGCTCCGTCAACGGCGAATAATCCGAGTCCGACCGCAGTCAGAGACGTTGCGGAAGATGTGCGGCGTTATGCTCCCGAGATCAATTGGGACTACGCCATCATTCAGCGAGTGAATCCCATCGATCTTTCTTCCAAGCTTATTTGGATTAACCCGCGCAAGGCGATTATCGAGCAGGATGAGGCCAGCAATCTTGAATTGCAGCCGGGCGATATCGTTACAATCTTTTCTCAGCGAGATATCAGCGTGCCGCAGGTGGAGCGCTCGCAGTACGTAATTATCGAAGGCGAAGTGGTCCGCCCCGGTGTTTATAAGCTTGAAACCAACGAAACGCTGCGCTCGGTGCTGCAACGCGCCGGTGGCTTGACTCCGGACGCGTATGTATACGGTTCGCAGTTGACGCGCGAATCATCGCGAATCGACCAGCAGAAGAGTCTCGACGAACTGGCGAATGAGATGGAGGTACAAATCCGCCAGTCGGCAGTGATCGTGGCGGCCTCGAGCAATCCGGGAGATTTGGGACAAATGCAGGCGGCACAGCAGGCGATCATCGATAAACTGCGCAATACTCGCGCCAGTGGGCGCGTCGCGCTTCCGGTCAACCCCAAGGACCACAATATTGATGATTATCCCAACATGATCATGGAGGATAGCGACCGGCTGGTGATTCCTCATATTCCCTCCACGGTTTCTGTGGTAGGAGACGTTTACAATCCCGGGTCATTTATTTTCGAGCCTCGAAACACGGCCGGAGGGTACCTCGAAATCGCCGGCAAGGGGAAACCCCAGTCCGACATGCACCATGCTTTTGTGCTGCGCGCCAATGGGTTCGTGGTCGCCGCCAATAACGTGAACGGACTTTTCACGGGAACAAGATTCGATCGGATCAGACTGTACCCCGGCGACCAGATCGTTGTGCCCTACAAGTTGCCGACCGGAGCGTTCGTCCGCGGCCTACGCGATTGGACGCAGATTTCATCGCAACTGGCAATAACCGCGGCCGCCCTCGCGGTTGTCCACTAAGTGATGAAGGGCAGCGCCGGTTAAGCCTGACATCCGCAGGTTCGTTTCAAGTACGAGCTCGGATATTCGTAATGGGCTGTAGCTTGCCCGGATATCGCACCACTTGACTTCATGTTGCCGGCCGGACCCAGCGAGTGAAAAAAATCTGTATCAACGGAAAATTCTTTTGTCAGAGAATTACGGGAACGCAGCGGTATGCCCGGGAATTGCTCAGCCAGATTGATCAACTGCTTTCGACAGTTGAATTTGGAAACCTCGTGGTCGAGGTTCTAATTCCGAAGGGTGCGCGATCTGTTCCTGCCTATGACAATGTCGAAGTCCGCACTGTCGGCTGGATGACCGGAACCAGGTGGGAACAGGTAGAACTTCCCCGGTATTGTGATGGAGAGCTTTTATTTACGCTCAGCGGAGGAGCTCCGATTCTGCATTCGCGCAACGTGGTCACAATTCACGACGCGGCGGTAGTCGCGGCGCCGGCAGGTTACTCTCTAGCTTATCGGCTCTGGCACAGGTCGATGTGTCGCAATATGGCGAGGACCGCCCAGCACATCTTCACGGTATCCCATTTTTCGAAATCCGAGATTGTGAAGTGGTACGGGGCCTCTCCGGAAAACATTTCGGTCATATATGTCGGCACCCACTTCCACACCGTTGAAGCAGACCCCTCAATGCTTTCGCGTTCACGCATCTTAGGAAAGTACGTTCTCGCCGTAGGAGCCTATAACCCAAACAAAAATCTCGCGCGAGTAGTGCAGGCGATGGACCTCCTCAAATCGGAAGGGCTACAGCTGGTAATCGTCGGCGGGCATGATAAGAGTGTCTATCGGCAGAGCCACAAGATACCCGCTCATGTTCACACGGTCGGATATGTAAGCGATGCAGAGCTGAAATCTCTGTATCAAAACGCGGCCTGCTTCGTGTTCCCGTCTCTATACGAAGGCTTTGGGTCTCCACCGCTGGAGGCTCTGTCGAGCGGGTGTCCTGTTGTCGTTTCCCAGGCAGGCTCGCTACCGGAGATTTTCAACGGAGCGGCGTTCCTCTGCGATCCCCACAGGCCCGAGGATATTGCGGCAGCCATTCGGAAGGCGGTCGAGTCTCCTCCTGAAGCCAGCCTGTTAAGGGCTTTTGCTGAAAAGTTCAGCTGGCGCCAGTGTGCTCGCCAAACCCTGGCAGTGCTTGAGCGGCTTTGAGCCGTAAAACACACGGGAAAGAAGTTCGATCTTGGGGAGGGTGCGTGAAAATCGTTCCCATAGTCGAGGGGTTCAGCACCACAAAACTCTTCGTGAAGGCGAATGAGACCGTGCGGCAGTGATCCACATTCTGTGCATATTCCTAAAGCGGTATCCTTATGAACCTGGGCTTTGACCAATGCGAATAGCGATGCATATTTGTCCCACCAAGTTCCTATATGCGAGGAAAAAGCTTCGGGATCCAGCGATACGGATACTGGATGTAGGCTGCGGAAACAATTCGCCAAGTACCACCAAGCGCTGGTTTCCGGGCTGCCACTATTCTGGCGCCGACATTGAGTCCTACAATCTGACTGATGAAGACTCCAGGGCGATGGATGATTTTTATCCTTTAGGACCCGACGGCTCCGGCTACTCAGCGGTCCCAAACGACAGCTACGATTTTGTAATCCTCCACCACGTGCTGGAGCATATGAGGGATCCGACAACGACATTGAGCACGATTTGTTCCAAGCTGAAGCCGGGTGGATACATATGGATAGCCTTTCCTTCCTTGAGAAGCCTTTCTCTGCCCTCGGCCGAAGGAACACTACAGTTTTGCGATGACCCAACTCATATTTATGTCCCGCACATTCGCGAGGTCTCGAACGTTCTCTTGACGAGCGGAGTACGAGTTCTCCACGCGGGACGCTCCCGAGATCTCGTCAGGGAACTGATCGGCGCTGTACTGCTGCCATGGGCTTTGTTGAAGAGAGGGGCTACCGGCAAGCTGTCCAGCCGGGGCTTGTGGTATATCCTGGGATTCGAGGATCATGTATTTGGTCAGCGGACGTGAGAGGTTGCCGACTGTCGACTACGTGGTAGGAGCGCGGTTCAATAAATTCAGATAAGCGATCGCTCATCTCACTGGAGTTCCCTTCCATGAGTCGGGAACGGGAACCAGAGTTCGCCTCGACCTCGGTCTAGAATGGTCGCGGCTCGCGGCAGCAAACGATAGTCCCAGGACCACCCAATAAAGTCCAAAAGAAATGTGCCCCAGAAGTGCACTGTTAATGAAACTTGCCGGAAGGATGTAGGCGTGAAAGGCCAAAGTGGCAATGGCCAATGCACGGTTTTTCGATTCCTGGCGCAAAACGTACTTCGCAATTGGAACCAGCACCAACAGAAGCACGATGACAATCAGTATCGTGAGCGGGATTCCAAACTCCAGCAGAAGTATCCACCAAGCTCCGTCCGTGATAATTACGTTGTCCGGCCCCATAAAGTCGCCTTCGCTTCCCATGCCAGAGCCCAGCCACGGGTGAGAAACAATCTCTTCGCTGGCGTTTTGAATTTGCCGGTAGTGATCGAGAGTAGATACAAGGGATTCTGCATTTGAAGTCTGAAGTCTTTGAACCATGACTAAGTTGTCGCCGTAGACTAAAAGGGCTTGCCCAGCGGCAACCGCCAGGATGACGCTGACCAGCGCAATCACTTTGTGCTTAATCCGAAATCGGTTGTGGAATAGCCATACAAGGGTGAGAACAGGGATAACCGAGACAACCGAGGCTCTCGTATAGGTAAGATAGTTAGCCGCCAGCGAAAAAAGCAGCGCCAGGAGAAATCTCAACCGGCGTTTTTCCAGCCATACCGCCGCGAAAAAAGCCGAAGCGAAAACGAGGATGGAAGAAAATATGATGGGATTGCCGGTCAGTCCCGTGGGGCGAAATTGATCCTCGCCCACTCCGAACGGATTATCTCCTCGCAATGCGAACAGGCTTAGTGGCAGAGAGCTTGCGAAGATGGCCTGAAAAATGCCGAACGCGCTTAACCCCAGAAGACCGATGGCCAGTGTTTTGAGAAGCCGCCGCCGGATCTTTGGATTATCGATCTGAATAAAAAAGAGAAAAGGCCACACCCCCAGGAAATAGATGACCAACTCCTGCGCTCGTTGACCCACTGGATTTGAATCAAAGGCGGCCTTGAGAACAGTCAAACCGCTGACTGCCAGAATTAGCAGCGCCGTAGTCGCAATCCATTTGGGACGCGGAAAAAAGAGGTATAGCACGCCAGCAAGGGAAAGGAAACATGCCAGCAGATACAACAAAATTGTGCCTGTATTGACCGTTCCAGTCGGCAGAAAGTTCGTCAGGAATCCAGCAGCGAAAAGCGCGATCAAATACCCCACGCCAGCCGCCGATATAAGGCCCTCTGAAAACAGCTTCGTCTTTTTAGCTTCAGCCACCGGGACGAACCTCGCGATAATAATCTCGCACCCCTGCCCACACACTTCCGCAACGCGCAAACTGAAATCGAAGCAGACGACGACTGAAGCGCACTGTGAGAAACAGTAACGACGCCAAGCCGGGCATCGGAGAATGAAGCCGGAGCAGGCGCAAACCCGAAGCAGTTTGGTAACGGTCCAAGGTTAAGCGGTTCCCTCCGGTGCTTGCGTTTACTTTGTGCAGTACCCGCGAATCGGGGCCGGCTGTAATCAGCCAGCCTTTCTTCCGCAGGCGCAGACAAAATTCCGTATCTTCCCAGTAAAGAAAGAACCCTTCGTCCAGCAGCCCTACGTCCTCTAAAGCGGCGCGAGACACAAGGATGCTGGTTCCGTTGAGCGCGTGGAACCAGTCGTCGCTGCGGGGCACGGTGCTGTTGCGCCCGTAGCCAATCCAGAGATTCACCTGCCCGCCCGCCCACGCTTCCACGGTCGAGGGCTCATCCGCGTAATAACAAATGGAAGCGACCGCTCCGATTCGTTGATCGGTCAGGGCCTTTGCTACCAGAGCCGAGAGCGCCTCCTGAGCGGGTTTCGTATCGTTATTCAACAGCCAGACGTACTCAGCCCCATGCGCGAGGGCATAGCGGATGCCGATATTGTTTCCACCCGCGAAGCCCAGGTTTTCTCCGCTCTCGAGCAACAGTATGTCGGGATGAGCGGCCCGGATTCTGACGACCGAATCGTCGGTAGAACCATTATCGACCACAATAACGGTCAGTTTGGGGTAGGTACACGTTTTCAGTGTGTTGAGGCAGACCACAGTGTCCTGCCAACCATTCCAATTCAGAACAATACAGCCCACCTGCGGATTCATAGGCCTTCGCGTTTTCCCATCCTTCCCCTAAGCCCGTCCCACGTGCCCAGCAGGAAGCTGCGAAATTTACGCAGCCGATCGTGATCGCCGATGAAGCATTTTATCGTCTCCCGGAAGCAGTCGTACGTGAAACGCGAGATCCAACCAGGAAAAACGCGAAAGTATTTTCGAACGACTGCAATCCGATTACGCGACATGTAGTATCGCCTCATCGGGCTGTGATGCGTCGGGCGAAAGCTGAATCCGAGAAAGTTAAGGGTGCGTTGCGCATTGCCGGCTTTATGCAGCAGCACGGCTTGTCTTGAGTCGGCGATGAGGTATCCGGCGGCGCGCAGGCGAAAACAGTATTCGAAATCGACACAATCGATAAAATATTCAGAAGCGAACCATCCAACCTTGTCAAAAATCCACGTTGGCATCAACGCGCCGGAGGTCAGGGAGATTACCGGGCCGCCGTCCTTGGCACGCCAAACCGGTGGCTCAAAGCCAGTTTCCGGATCTAGGTATCTGGGGTGAAGCGAACCTACGCGTTGGCGATGGGGACGTGACTCCCATGCCGCGAACATCTGAGCGATGAAGCTATCGGTGATCCGGCTGTCCTGATCAAGGAGAACCACCCAAGAATACCCCTGGCTCTCCGCCCACCGGATGCCCTGATTCAAGGCATCGGCGATGCCGAGGTTCTCGCTATTTTCGATCAGATGAAAGCCCAGGGTTTGGCTCGCGGCGCGCAATTGCAGAAGTTCCTCCGCCCGTGACCCATTGTCCACTACTACCATCTGCTGCACCTGAGGAAGCACGCTGGACATGAGTTCAATGTTTCCAGCAGTGGGATGATAGGTGACAATCACCGCGCAGACAGACCGCGACGTCATGTAGCCGCCTTCATATGCCTGGTCGCCTGCCGATCCCTAGAGAAGGGCTTTGCGATTTCGACTGGGAGGTTGGGAAGTATCTGAACGCGGTGTGCTTCACTGTCCACTTGCCTTCGGGCATCCTGAAAGCCTCGGGTAAGAACAAGGGCGCCAGTTGACGAACTTCGAGAAATTGTGCGACCACAATCAAATATAATCAAGGTTCGGCAAAAACAAAATACCGGTACATCGCGGAAAACAGAAATTGTCAATGGATGTAAACGAAATCAGCCCTCCCTGCGCCCCTGCCTCCAGGCCACGACGGTGGCAGAGTTTGGCAAAACAGCGACTCGGGCTGGACCGGGCAGTAGGCTTCACCGTGCTCGCCCGAGCGTGGACAACAGGGTCCGGTTTGGTCACTGTTTTTCTGATTGCGCGTTTCCTCTCGCCCGCCGAGCAGGGATACTACTACACCTACGCGAGCCTGATTGCTTTACAGATGGTCTTCGAGCTCGGCTTTTCGCAAGTCATCATGCAACTCGCAACTCATGAGCGGGCCCACCTTTGGATCGAAGCCGACGGCGCAGTGGCTGGCGACAAAACAGCCCATGCCAGATTGGCTTCCGTGTTGCAACTGGCCGTGCGCTGGTACGGACTCGGCGCTTTGCTTCTCGGCTTGGCCCTTATTCCAGCGGGCCTTTATTTTTTCTCCTCCCATCAGCATTTGGGGGAAATCGTTGCGTGGCAAGTTCCCTGGATCGCAGCCGCTACGGCAGCCGTCTTGGCCTTTCAGTTAGATCCTTTGTACTCGTTTTTTGAGGGCTGCGGGTTCGTTGCCAACGTCGCCCACATGCGTTGGATGCAGGCCGTGGTCGGGAGCGTGCTTGCTTGGACAACCCTGGCGACTCACCACGGGCTCTACGCTCCCGCTGCGGTTATTGCGGGCCAAGTCGTGGTCGGGGCCGCATGGCTCTTTTTGCGACGAGGTTTGCTGGTTGATCTGCTGACCCACAACACCAGAAACGCGCACATATCATGGCGAAATGAGATCTGGCCTTTTCAGTGGAGAATCGCGATCAGCTGGATCTCGGGGTATTTCGTCTACCAAACCTTCAACCCGTTCCTTTTTGCCTACAAGGGACCAGTGGCTGCCGGCCAGATGGGTATGTCACTCAGTTTCGCCAATGCCTTGATGGTGATCGCGATGTCTTGGGTGTCGACGAAAAACGCCCCGTTCGGAACCCTCATCGCGCTGAAGCGCTACCTCCAGTTGGATGAGCTTTTTTTTAGAGCTCTCCGGCACTCGATTCTTGTGGCAGCATTGGGCAGCATAATTATCTGGTCAGCTACCACCTACCTCCATTCCACGCACAACCGCTACGCCGGGAAATTGCTGAATCCGTTGCCCTTTGGGCTTCTGCTCATTGCGGCGGTCTGCAATCACGTTTTCGCGTCGATGGCCATTTACCTCAGAGCGCATAAACAGGAGAAGCTCTTCGAGCTCTCGCTATCCATAGCCATCGTTGTTCTTCTCTCCAATTACTTCTTCGCCCGAATATCGGGGGCCTTGGGGATGATCGCGTCTTACCTCATGATTATGCTTATCCTGGGCTTGGGAGGCGGCACGCTGATATTTAACAAATACCGCAGCTTGTGGCATGCTGATGAATGTGGCGGCTAACCCCAATGCCAGGGAATTGGAACAGGGCAAGAAAGATTAATGAATTTCGACGATTCGCGACTCGTAGACCTGCTGAAAACTATCCGCAACAGGGGACTCCGTTACGGTATGGGCAAGGCTGCTGCGAGCCTCACTCGAAGGTATTTGAGCGTTCCCCGGTCTGTTCTCCCAGATTTTGAACGGGTATTAGATGTTGAGCGCCCAGCTTCCCTGTCAGTTTCCCAATCCGAATCTCTTCCTATCAACTGGATTGTGCCAGAGCTTGGTCCCGCAGGAGGGGGGCTTTTAAATATATTTCGGACCATTCAACAATTGGAGGCTTGGGGACACGAAAATCGCGTCTACGTTCTGGGGAAGCTGCCGAGAGGATCAACGCCAGCTAAAGAGCGTATTAAGGAGTGGTACTTCCCCATCAATGCAGAGGTGGAAGTGCTGTCGGATAACATCAAAGACTCCAGCGCTCTTATTGCTACTGCGTGGCCTACTGCATATGCCGTCCGAAGCATCGGAAATACCGCGCAGAAGTTTTATTTCGTTCAGGACTTGGAATACATGTTTTATGCCCCCGGCAGCCTGTATGAGTTTGCCCGGCAGACTTACCAGTTTGGTTTCCGGGGAATAACACTGGGCCCCTGGATTTCAGATGTGCTCAGACGAGAATTTAACATGGACTGCTCGGCTTTTGGCTTCTCTTATGACCGCGAGGCTTACGCCAGCACAGGAACTCGTCTACTGCCTGCGGGAAAGAAGCGAGTCTTATTTTATGCGCGTCCTGAAACTGAACGGAGAGGTACCGAAATAGGCATTCTCGCGCTTTCGCTGGTGGCTGAGAAAATGCCGGAAGTGGAGTTCGTATTGGTCGGACTTCCACGTCAATCCTGCGAACTGCCGTTTGCAGCGGTTTTTCCTGGAATTCTTCCCATTCGTGAGTTGGGCGCCCTGTATCGCAGCTGCGACGCCGCGTTAGTTCTTTCCCATACCAACCTGTCGATGCTACCGCTGGAGTTGATGGCGTGCGGGTGCCCCGTGGTATCGAACAACGGGCCCAATGTCGAGTGGCTTTTGACCGATCAGACTGTGCAGCTGGCGAAGCCGGATCCTAAGTCTCTAGCGCGCGCGATTATCGAACTTCTCCAAACAGAAGAACTGCGGCGTCGGAAGATCGAAGCCGGCCTTGCGCTCGCGCAATCCACCGACTGGATGAAAGAAATCCGTATGATAGAATCTGCGCTTCTTGCCAACAGAGAAGCTTCACATCGCTTGGCCCTGCACGTTTAGCGCATTCCCGGCTGATCAACAGTCGCCCTCAGAGCGGCCGGGCGCCAGATTCGGTTGCTTGCTTGAATCGGCGAAATCTATTCGTCCGGCTTTGTGGTTGTTCCAGTGAACAACGAAATCTATGGGAATTATCTATCGGCAAGCGAAGATGCTACTTGACGCTCACCAGTCTGGTATGCAGATGGATCATCTCTTGATGATCGGTCGTCAAGCTCTGCTGCTTCATCCTCCTGAGGTTCGGGCGATACGAAAAATATGTCCAGGAGCACTCGCCGGTTACGAATGGGGCGAGTACGCCGACCGTTTTTTTACAGAATGTCTCGGTGTTTCCTATGTGAGCGCGCTGGACTACTCTTCCTATGAAGGTGCAGACATCTTGCACGATCTGAACCAGCCGGTTCCGGCTAACCTTAGAGAACGATTCGATGTGGTCGTCGAAGGCGGATCGCTTGAACATGTCTTCAATTTTCCTGTCGCCATTGCAAACATAATGCAGATGACTAAAGTGGGCGGGACCATCTGCGCCTCGACTGTCTCGAACAATTTGTGCGGTCATGGATTTTACCAATTCAGCCCAGAGCTTATATTTCGAGTATTCACGGCCGAAAATGGATTTGAACTGGGAAAGGTTCTGGCTCTTGAGGCGCGCTATCCAGGTATAGAGTTAGCTCCGATAACCAGGGTCTTTGAAGTCGTAGATCCTGCTCTTGCCAGGGTCCGGGTGGGATTGATGACCGCACATCCAATCATGCTGCTTTTTAGCGCGCACAAGATTGCCCAGGTAGCCATCTTCTCGAATGCGCCCATGCAGAGCGACTACGCAGCGGTTTGGGCCTCTCCTGGCCAAGCCACATCTCCAAGGATGCCAAAATGGGTAAGAAGTCTTCCATTCTATTCGTCGTTCCGTCGCAGTTCCATTGTTCACTCGTTCAAGAACTGGCTCACTGGCCGGCGTCAGCTTAAGTGGTTTTCACTCGAGAACAAACGGTTATTCAAAAAGCTCTAAAACCGAAATCGCAGGAAGACAAGTCGTGACGCTCACTCAGGCGGGTGATTTGGTTGTCGTCTCGACAGGCTTCCGGCGAGCGTAGATCACGCCAGCGCCCACACCCAGCATTTGCGCACAGGCACGCGCCGCCAGCAGCGCTGGAGAGAGAGCGCTGCGACGATTGGGTCTTCCGGATTGCCCGCAGCGCGAATGGCAGCGCTGGCGAGAAACCCAGCCAACACCAGTTCCGGAGGCAGGCACCATCGGCCGCACCGCCGGTCTAGTCTCCGCCTTGAGGGCTGGGCACCGCGGTCACGCCCTCTCGCCGGGGCGCCGCAGGCTCGGGAACTTTGCTTTCTTCGTGCTGGCTGCCGCGCAACAGATATTTCGACAGCGTC
>Ga0181522_10001427_pt1 | contig 14589 bp, 13 predicted proteins | sample PEATcosm2014_Bin_27_FD_121103 | JGI IMG/M metagenome (GOLD analysis project Ga0181522, IMG submission 121103) | Peatland microbial communities from MTU Mesocosm Facility, Houghton, MI, USA - PEATcosm2014_Bin05_10_metaG | ecosystem: Environmental > Terrestrial > Soil > Wetlands > Peat | place... | reverse complement strand
GCACATCAACTTGCCGAAGCTTCGAAACAATCTCTTCAGCCTTATGCCTCTTCCTTCCCATCTCCATATCCTCCTCTGTCAAAAACATACATCAGGGAGGACCACTTCAAAGGGGGCAGATCAGTGTCGGTGGTTCGATTCCGCCCCTGGGCACCATTAGAATCAAGCACTTAGACAAAATCGGTTCCTTGTTAGACATTTCAGACGCTACTTGTCGCATGCTCGCAATGTCCGTGCTCGTTTCAAAATCTGAATCGCGCACTGGGCTGATTGATTTTCAGCTGTCAGCCTTGAGTTCGCCGACGAGGCGAGATGCGGAGTAGGGCGGTTGCTCGCTGATGCCAAATGCCCGCTATTAGAGTAACAGCGGACAAATTTGGATTTTGGCCCGAGATGGTTTGTCCGCTAATGACCCAAAAGCGACATTGGGGACGTTTCCTTGTTGGATTGCTGGCGCGCTTGCCAAGCGAGCCGACCAGGAATTTCGTGCATACGAGATGGCCCGGTTCGGGCGGACGGCAGTGATAAGATATCGATCCCAACGGCTAGGACTTCCGGAAACTGCCGCCCGTTTATTGTTCCTAGGCTGCTAGCCTCGTCTCCTTCAAATCGATGACGCTGAGCCCAAGCTGCTGCAAAAGACGATAGATCGTATCGATTTCAATTTGTTGTGGTTTTGGCATGGGTGCCCGCATGAACGGGTGAGGGATCAATCCGCGCAGCCAAGCGGCAGTTTTGTAGCGTATGTGTAGGCGGCCCATGTCGGCGACATATTCGTGCAAGTGAGAAAGTCCGCCGTCCCAAATCTCGCGGGCCTTGTCGATGTCTTTATTGTCCCAAGCTTCAAGATGATCGAGCATCGGATCGAGCGCGAAATTCCAAAAACCCGATAGCGTTCCATCGAACATCCCTGTCGCTTTATACTCATGAAACCGCGAGGCAAGGGCACCCATCACCGCGACATGGCGGTCCAAACCACGAAGACCCTGTGCGATGATTCGGAAGCCATCATACATGTAGGTCATCTTCCAGCCGACAATGTTTTTAACTTCACGACAAATTTTCAGTGTCGCTCCGAGTGGAAGTCCGGGAGAGAATGGCGGCTTCGCACCACCGACCGGGTGGGTCACTATCGGCAGGTCAACTGTACGATCCTGAGCAATGATCTGGTCGAGCCAAATTTCGGGATAATTGTCGGCATCCCAACATGATGTGACGTCCTGCGCCCCACCCGGCGGTGTGACGAAAATGCCATTGACGCCAAGCGCCTTGCAGTCTTTAGCCGTCTCCACTGTCTCTTCGGTCGTCAGTGCCCAGGTTCCGGCTATCACCGGGACCTTACCGTTAATCTCTTCCATCGCGATCTCGAGGACGCGGCGCTTTTCAGCGCGTGTCAGATAGAAAATCTCGCCCGCCTCGGGATTGATGCACAATCCGCCACCCATTCGGACGAATTTTTCATTCTTGAGGAAATGTTGCAGGAACTTGCGGTAAGCCGATTCATCAACCTTCATTTGACGATCGTAGGGCAGCAAAGCCGCAACGTAGAGATGGTCTCCGATGGTCTTCATGATGATCCTCGTTCCTTTAGGCCTTGGCCTGAGTTAGGGGGATACTTCTTCGAGCACTCGGCCTTTTGTCTCAATCGCAAACAGGGCAGTCACCACGGCGGCGAGTGCCGCGATGAGACCAAACGCGAGAAAAACGTTTTCTAGTCCGCCGCCGATCATCAAACCAACGACGCTCGGTCCAATCATCGAAGCGAGCCGCAACCAGGCCGTTGCTATTCCGACTCCCATTGCTCGCGCGCGCGTCGGATATAATTCCGGCGTGTAAAGATAGACGCCGATCGACAAAACGGACGAAAAGAAGAAGGCAATGCTCACCAGTGCCAGGACGCGCTCAGGCGAGCTCGCGCCGATAAACCACAACGTGCCTAGCGCAATGGCTGAACCGGCAAAGGCAGCTGCAAACCAAGGACGGCGGCCAAAATAGTCAATGGTTAGCGCGCATGTCAGAGTTCCAAGCAGGCCTATGATTTGCGTGAGTAAGCCATATTGCAGCGACTGGGCAAGCGGCAAATGGAAAACCGTGCGATAGATTGTGGGCAACCAGACGGTCAATCCATAGGTGATGAGATAAGCCGCGAACCACATGAGCCAGACGACCAGGGTCCGCGGCAGATATTGCGGACCGAATAGGTCCGACCAGGACGCCGATTTTCGATGCGTGGCGACGACAGGTTGCACCGGAGGCAGCGGGCTCCCACTTGCCTTCTCGGTTTCTCGTTCGATGTAGGCGATTGAAGCCTCCGCTTCATTGTCGCGCCCACGCACCGCCAGCCAGCGCGGTGATTCCGGCAGCAACCGCTGCATGAATAGGGCAAGTATCGCAGGGGCAGCGCCAATGATAAACATATAGTGCCAGCCGAGATTGGGCACGACCCAACTGCCCAACAGTGCCGCGCCGACGAGGCCGACTGGAAAAACCAGCTCATACAAAAGCACGAACCGGCCGCGCCCTTTAGCGCGTGTGATCTCACTTATGTAAACTGCCGCGATCGGAACTTCGCCGCCGAGCCCTAAGCCCTGCAGCGTTCGGAACACGATGAGCGACTGGTAGTCCCACGCAAACGCGCACCCGATGCTCATGACGGAAAACAACAGCACGGACCAAACCATCGCTTTGACACGTCCGAAACGCTGCGCTAGCCAGCTAAAAAACAACGCGCCAAACAACTGGCCGAGATAGCCGACCGATATCATGAAGCCGACTTGCGGTGCCGTGAGTTTCCACAGAGGCACCAACACCGGCAACACGAACGCAATTGCCAAGGCGTCGAAGGCGTCGAAAAATGTGGCGACGCCAATAATCACTCGTGCTTTGACGTGCCAACTTGAAATCGGAAGTCGTTCAATCCGCGAAACGACCTCATCGACTTTGGAGTCTACGATAGCTGAATGGGTTACGCTGCTTGCGGCCATGATATTCCCTCCCAGAAACGACGCTTTTTGTCGTTGAGACCGTTTTTTGCGTCAGCTCAAATAATGGGCCATCTACCAAGAAATACAATTCAGCTTGTTCTCATATTGATATGAATATAATTCATGATAAAATTGCCGCATGAACCTGAAATCAATCGATCTTAATCTGCTCGTTGCCTTTGATGCACTAATGTCCGAACGCAGCGTCTCACGAGCGGCCGCGAAGCTCGGAATTACGCAGTCCGCCGTTAGTCACGCGCTCAAGCGCCTGCGAATCATGTTCGGTGACCCGCTTATGCGTCGCGGCTCGCGCGGCATGGAGCCGACTGAGCGCGCGCTGTCACTTCAGCAGCCCGTAAAGGGCGTTCTTGCCCATATTCATTCCATAATCAGCACCAAGTTGGCTTTTGACCCCGCGACAACAAAGCGCACTTTCAAGCTGTCAATGAGCGACGCGATGAGTGTCGAAGCGCTTCCTTTGATCGTCCGCAAACTGCGCAAACATGCTCCGAATATCGATTTGTTGGTTACATCGTCGGGACCAAAAGATGCTTGTGCCCGGATTATCAATGACGAAGTCGAGATTGCAATCGGTGTTTTTCCGCACGTACAGCCAGAGCTCTTGCGACGCGAGCTCTATCGAGATGAGCTAATATGTGTGGCCGATAAAAATAATCTTCTGTTGAGGCGCGGGCGCATGGATGAGAAATCATATCTCGCATCCCCGCATGTGACAGTCGCCCCCAATCTAGATTCTGGCGTACAGCTAGATGAGATATTTGTCGCGATGGGGCTGAATCGTCGCGTCGTTGCCACCGTTCCACATTACATCGCACTTCCCGCATTGATACGAGGAACGGATCTGATCGGACACACGCGCTTGCGTCTCGTCAACGTGCTTCGTAGCTCATCCAACCTTGTTGTGTTTCCAATCCCGGCGCGAATTCGCGTTCCTGAACTGTCGTTTGAAGAGATTTGGCATGCTCGTTATGAAGAAGACCCCGGGCACCGCTGGTTGCGCGATCTCATAATTGATGCCGTGCGTAACTAGGAGGTTTTTAGCAAGCAACGACAGAAGTCTGCCACCGCGGTGCGGGATCCCCCACCAGCTTTGAGGCTCACTTCTGGCATGAACCAGACATAAAAGATGTCCGTTCCTGGCACTTAGCGAACATTCCAGCCGCGCCCGTTTTTGTCCGCTTTTGGACCAACGCGGACATTGGGCGGCTCTGTCGCATTGACTGGGCGCACCAAAGAAAAAGCCCGGCGACTTGCCGGGCTTTCCGTTGGAGGCTTACAGAATATTACTTCTGGTTCTGCTGGCCTGGCTTCTGGGTGTGATCACCCTGTTGTCCGCCTTGACCGGGGTTCTGCGTCTGCTGGCCTGGCTTCTGGGTATGGTCACCCTGTTGTCCGCCCTGCTTGCCACCCTGGTTCTGCTGATCACCTTGGTTCTGCTGGCCGCCTTGGTTCTGATTGCTCATGGGAAAATACCTTTCAATTCGATGTTGTGTTGAACATAGGTAAACGGTCCGCACAGAACTTATGTTCCATCGCTCATCAGCTTTTTGTCTATGAAACTCTGGCCTTTTGCGTGTGAAGCAACCTTGTGCGGTCTCATTCGTTGTATCCGCAGTCACCGGGACCGGCTTAGCGCGAAGCGGCATTGTCCCAGAGATCGAAGCCCCCGCTGCCCCCCCGGCCGGGGCTTCTTTGCTGTGAAAGGCACTCGTCTGTTTTAAAAATGCCGGTGACCTAGTTTGAAAGTGGTCAATTTTGACCAGACATAGACGAGCTGGTCCTGGGCCTTTCCATAACGGGAGAGAATAGTGGTCCCTTTTGAGAACAAAGGAGGCCCCTATTGCGTTGTAGTTTCAAATTGCTGCCTCACGGGTACAAAGGAAGGTTTCAATCATGCCCACTGATCGCGTTACCAAAGCCGAGGATGCCGATTTTGATAAAACTATAAAAATAAGCGGAATTGTTATCACGCTGATCGTGATTGCATTCGCGGCGTTCTGGTATTTTGGATAGTCGCGCCAAAGTCTGACGCTGAAGCGGGGCCGCCTCAGTTGGCGGCCTCTTTATCTTAGGGAGGGCCGCAGGCGCGATGTCTGCTGTTGGCACTTAGCGGACATTCGCGGCACTGCAACAATTTGTCCGCAATTAGCCAAGAGCGGACAATTGGTCGGTGGCTCCGCTCGCTAGACAAATCTGTGCTAACCCATTGATCTTTGTTACTCAGTTAGACACTTTTATTTTTGTAACTCTCTGATTTCTATAATAAAGTTCAAGATTGAAAGTCGCAGTGTCGGTGGTTCGATTCCGCCCCTGGGCACCAGGTTTTTATTCCTATCACAGTATTTTCATTCGATTTTATTGTCGTATGCAATAGGGACGACGCCTACTATTTTGGAGCGAAGCTGAATTGCCGACCGCAGCGGTGAATGTCCGCCAATGACCCAAAATAGACATCCCGCTCTCTCGAGCGGTTCGGTCACGGGGACGCAACGGATCGAATGCGTTTGTGAGGACGGCGGTTACGCCTCCCGGCTACGACGCGCGCCAATTCTCGGGTCGATGGCATACGCATGTCCGCCGCCCGTTCATCGCGGGCAAGATTCTCGATGATAGACAGCAGCACGGCACGCGTCGTGGCAAGGTCCGCATGTTTTAGGCCGCGCACGGCGATGCGGTTAATGTCCTCGGCCAATGGCACCAGACTAATGCGCAGTCGCCGCCCTTTTGGCGTGAGCAGGACATAGACTTTCTTGCGGTCGCCACCTAGTTGGCAGCGACGGATGTAGCCAAGACGTTCCATGGCCTTAAGCGCGGAAAATGTTGTTGGCTCCATGACGCCCGCCTGATCGCTTAGTTCGCGCTGAGTAAGCCCATCGCCTTCCCAAAGGATCCGCAAGAAGCTCCAGTGGCCGAACGAGACGTTGTGCTCGGCCAATCGCATCTGCAAGGCACGCACCAGTGCCCGCGTCGCATCCTTCACCAAATGGGCCAGGCGGTCGTTTGGCACCGCTTCGCGCCAGTGGCGAAGGATCGAATCAGTGCCCGGGGGTGAACGGCTCACGACAGTCCGACCTGACGGGTGAGCGCCACTTCGTGGCCTTCGCTTGCCGAGCGCAGGATCGCGAGCACAACTTCAAGCGTCGCCATGGCCCAGCTACCATTATGCAGCGGTGTTTCGCCGTGAACGACGGCGCGATACAGCTCGTCGATGACCTCGGCGCGCGGCACTGCGGGCGGCGCGAGGGATTCAAGCCGCGCCACTCCGTGTTGATAGATCATAACGCCGCTCGGAAGTGCACGTAGGTCGGCGCGCTCGCAGCTTACGAGCAATGTTCCGAAATGATTATGCATTGGCGCCTGTGCAGCTGAAGGACGATATTCAGGTCCGCCATAGCTTCGCGCATTCTTGAACGCAGCTTCTTCTTGCACATTGGCAAAACGAGGCCGTGACGGTCTAACATAGGGTTCTTTCTTCTGCCCCATCTCGCCGATCCAGCCCTGAAACTCGTCTGAGTCGAAATTGCCGTATCCGTTATAGGTGATTGAGGCGAAGGCCCCTTCTTCGAAAGTGAGCAAAGCCGCGTAGGCGCCTTCAGTCGGCCGCGCCGCGTCCCAAGCCCCGGTCATCGCGCGCACGCTGGTGGCGCGTCCGCCGCCAATCAGTCTAACAATATCAACCTGGTGCGCCGCCTGATTGAATACCGCTCCGCCGCCTAGCGCGGTATCGAGTTCTTCCAACCGACGCGGGCGATACAGATAATTGGTGTAGTTGATGGCATTGATCATGCGCACAGCGCCAAATGCGCCGCTTTTGACCAGCGTGCGCAAGCGCTGGATCGGTGCATCGAACGAATGGCTGTGGCCGACAACAAGCTGAACTCGGGCGCGACTTGCTGCTTCAATGATCGCGGTACATTCGTCGAGCGATAGCGCGATGGGCTTTTCGACCAGAAGATGTTTGCCGTGCTCCGCTGCAAGAATGGCGTGGCGCGCATGATACTGGTGCGGGGTTGCCACATAGACGGCCTCGACCGCAGGGTCGGCGCACAGCTCCGCCACGGTTTCATAGGCGTTGGCTGAGAAATCCGTTGAAAATAGCTGTCTCGCCTCCGCCCGGCTATCCGCCGCAGCCACCAGCGCAATGCGCCGATCGCGGGCAAACGTTGGCAGCATCACGGTAAAGGCGCGGCCGAGACCGGCAACGCCCAGGCGGAGCTTGCGTTCGGTTGCGTTACTCAAAAATCGGCCTATCTCGACAAGATCGCTGACATTCAATAGTCTTATCTTAGATATCTAAGGATTAGCACGCGACAGAATTCGTACAAGTCGCGCGCCGAGGAAATTCCCACCATGATGACACCCGAGGAAAACGATCTCCTGTGCCGCGTCGAGGGCGACGCGCCGATGGGCCAGATCATGCGTCGCCACTGGATCGCCGCCTGCCTGTCGGAGGAAGTGGCCGAACCCGACGGCGCACCGATCAAGGTTCGCCTGCTTGGCGAGGATCTGGTGGTGTTTCGCGACAGTAAGGGCCGCATCGGTGTGCTGGACGAATATTGTTCGCACCGGCGCGCGTCGCTGGTGTTCGCCCGCAACGAAGAGTGCGGACTGCGTTGCCTCTATCATGGTTGGAAATTCGACGTCGATGGCCACGTGGTCGAGATGGCATCGGAACCTGCCGGCAGCCTCATCCCGGACCGCGTCAAACACAAGTCCTATCCGGCGCGCGAAGCCGGCGGATTTGTTTGGGCCTACATGGGCCCCCTCAGTGAAATGCGCGAATTCGAAGCGCCGGCTTTCGCGCCGACGCCGGACACGCGCGTTAGCGCCACCAAGGTAAGAGTGCGCTGCAACTGGGCGCAGATTCTCGAGGGTCAGATCGACTCGGCGCATTCCTCCAGCCTGCACTCGTCCGACATGGTACCAGCACAGGTCGAAGGCGCCGAGGCGACCGACGTTAACTGGCTGCGCCCCTCCACTGACAAGGCGCCGCGCTTTCAGATCGAGCGCACCAGTTACGGATTCCGATACGCGGCAATCCGCCGGCCGATCATGAACGAGGCGACGCACGACTACATCCGCACCACCGTCTATATTGCGCCATTTACAGCACTGATCCCGCCGAACAACGTGCACAATGTGGCGACGTTGCTGACGCCGGAAGACGATCACAGCACCATCTTCTATTTCATTGCCTGGAATGACTCAGACAAACCTGGCATCGACGCGAATGCATGGCGAAAGTTCAACGTGCTGCAATGGGGCATCGACGTCGATCGGAATTTCGATGGCATTCGCCAGCGAGACAATCTCTACCAACAGGATCGCGCCGCGATGAAACAGGGAAATTTCACTGGCATAAGCGGTATTCCGAATCAGGACATCGCGATGTGGGAGGGCATGGGGCCGATCAGCGACCGCTCCAAGGAGCGTGTCGGCGCCAGCGACGTGGCGGTGGTTTCATTCCGGCGCCTGATGGTTGAGGCCGCGCGCAATATGCAAAAAGGCGGGCTGGCGATCGGCACGGCCGAGCCGCACATTACACACGCAACCATCAGCTCTTACGAAGGCGTGGTGCCGAAAACCACAAACTGGCGAAGTCTTGGCGGTGGGAGCGAGGCGCCGCTCGAGCGCGCCGTCCGAAAAGCCGCCACATAACGATAAGAAATCTAAGGGGAAGAAGCCATGAGAATAAAGATACACAATTGCGTACTAGCAACTTTGATGCTTGCCAGTGCCGCGACTGCCGCCTGTGCAGATGACACGTTGAAACTGGCAGTCGGTCAACGCGGCAATTGGGACACGTCGGTCTCGGAAGTCGGCCAGCTTGCAGGGATCTTCAAGAAGCACGGCTTGGTTTTAGAGATCGTCTACACCAACGGGGCGGGTGAGACCCAGCAAGCAGTAATATCGGGCAGCGTTAATATCGGTATCGCTGCGGGCGTCATGGGCGTGCTCAGCGCTTATTCCAAGGGCGCGCCAGTGCGCGTGATTAGCGCTGAGACTACTGGCGCCAATGACCTTTATTGGTACGTGAAGGCGGATTCTCCGATCAAGTCACTGAAGGATACCGACGGCAAGATACTCGCCTATTCGACTAACGGCTCATCGACTCACGGCATCGTCACCGCCTTCATGAAGCAATATCAGCTCACAGCAAAGCCGACCGCGATGGGCGGACCTGCAGCGAATTTGACGGCGGTGATGTCGGGCCAGATCGATGTTGGCTGGGCGGCACCTCCGTTCGGTCTCGACCAACTCGACCAGAAGCAGATCCGTATCATTGCAACCGGTAATGATGCCGAGGCCTTCAAGGGCCAGACGGTACGGCTGAACATCGCGAATGCCGAATATCTGAAGGCGCATAAGGATCTCATCGATCGCTACATGAAAGCCTATCGCGAGACGGTCAACTACCTGTACACCGATCCGAACGCACTGAAGGTCTATTCGGACTGGCTGAAAATAAGCGAGGCTAAGGCCAAGCGCACCCGCGATGACTTTTTCCCGCGCGCGTCGATCGAGCCGGATAAAATCGTCGGTCTAGATGTCATCGTTAGGGACGCGGTCGCCTTGAAGTACACGGCCGCGGAACTGACCAAGGCGCAGCTTGATGATCTGATCCAGATTCCGCCGCGGTAATTCCGGCTAGGCACATTCGCAGATATTCGAAAAGTGAATGACTAGACTTTTGGGCTGCTGATCAAACCGTTTCGGAATACCCATGGCGGCTGGCACGATCAAAGTCATTGTCTTTCCGGGCGGCTTTAATTTGCCTTTGTGGACTGCGATCGATCGACAATTTTTCAAATCATATGGAATTGAAATAGAGCCTCATTATACGACCAGTTCTGTGGAGCAACTCTCAGGATTGATCTTGGGGCGTTGGGAGATTGCGCTCACCGGCTTTGACAACATTGTAGCCTATCAAGAGGGGCAGGGCGAAGCAAAGATCGATATTACGCCGGATCTTTTTGCATTTATGGGCGGCGACGCGGCGTTCTTGCGGCTGGTGGTTCAGCCCGACATAGCGTCTTACACCGATCTCAAGGGCAAGACGCTTTCGGTTGATGCGCTCACAACTGGGTTTGCCTTCGTGCTCAGAAAGATGCTGGCGTTCAATGGTTTGAGGGACAACGATGTTTTGTTCGAGCGGGCCGGGGGGGCTTTGCAGCGTTTCGAGGCGTTAAAGGTGGGAAAACATGCGGGCACACTTCTGGTCACCCCGTTCGACCTGATCGGGAAGGAATCAGGCCTTCGCGTTTTGCAGAGCGCATCTGAAGTCCTGCCGCATTATCAGGGTATATCGGGTGCGGCGCGGCGAAGCTGGGCAAAGGACAATGCGGATATGCTGTCCGCGTTTATTCGTGGCTATCTCGATGCGCTGGACTGGCTTTATACGAGAGACAACAAACAGGCGGCGTGTGAGTTGCTTGCGGCCAAGGTGCCAGGAATGTCCGCGCATTTGGCCTCGTCGACTTACGACGTATTGCTGGATCGCAATACCGGGTTTGACCCTAAGGCAGCTTTGGATCTCGATGGCATTGAAACCGTATTGAAATTACGCAGTGAGTATGGCCGCCCGGCGAAAAATCTAGCCGATGTGCACAAATACGACGACCCAAGGTATTACCAAGTAGCGCGAGCCAGCATCTCAAATCTTTGAATAGCGCGACTCTTTTCGTCCTGCACGAGAGGATCGCCGACTCCAAGATCCTTGGAGTCGGCAACGCTCGTTTCATTTTCTTGCGGATTCGAAGGGATAAATGAGATTGCCGGTCTTGTGCTGGGGAGGCCAAACGACGACCCAGTTCTTGAGATCAGTCACCTGACCCAGGTCATTACCCGTGATGTTTTGCCACTGCGTAACAATCGTACGCGGCTTCGCCCATTCACCATCCTTTCCGAATTTTATCTGGCCGGCCACGGTGTCAAACGTGTGCGTGCGGATGTATTCCGCGATCTTGGGATGATCGAGGCTCTTGGCCCCCTCGACGGCGGCGGCCAACACTTGGCCCGCTGCATAACCATACGGAGCGAAGTTATATCCGAATGGATCTACGCCTTGTCCCTTTGCCCGTTCCCGATACTTGTTCAGCAGCTCCCGTGAGCCTGCGAAATCAAATGTCGGGATTGGCATAAAGACTTCGGCGTTGTTCAAATAGCCGTTCATGAGTGGTCCCATCTGGATCTTTAGTGGCGTAGCAAGGAGACCAATCATCGCGCCGCCCATCAGTTTTGGCGCCAAACCGGCTTCGCTTGCAGCGCGCACGAAACCGACGGTGTCAGGCGGGTATGCGGCCACGAATACGATATCTGGGTTGGTTGCCTTGATGGCGCGCACAACCGGCGTCAGATCGATGGTTGCTGGCGGATAACGCTGATCGTAAACGATTGTCAGGCCAGCTGCCTTGGCGTTTTCGCGCGCGCCGTCCGTTCCATTCTTTCCAAACTCCGCATCGACGCCGACAATAGCGACTGTTTTCGGCTTTGGACTTTGCGCGACCGCAACTTCAAAGAACCCACGCGAAAATTCCCGCTTCGGATCGGGACCTAGCGGTATCATGGAAAAATAATTTTTGTAATGCGCATCGCTGTTTGCAGCGATGCCGAGTATGCCGATTGTCGTCAGGTTGCGCGGTGCAAGAACGGGGAGGGCCGCGCTGATCTGATTGGTGCCATATGGCCCGAGCAGTAGGTTGACCTTGTCCACATCGAGCAACTTCGCATAAATATTGTTCTCGTTTGAGGGATTTGTTTGGTCGTCGTAATAGACCAACTCCACAGGTCGGCCGAGCAGCCCGCCTTTAGCGTTTACGTCGTCGCGCCAGACTTCAAGTGCAATCAGTAGTTGTTTGCCATTCGGCGCATTTGCGCCGGTCAGTCCCAGACTAAAGCCAACCTTGACCGGGTCTGCCGCCACAGCTTCGCGCGCAAATACCTGCGGTGTCGAAGCTAAGAGAATCCAAGCAATGGTCCAGATTGCCACGCGCAAACGATAGGTTGCGCCCATAGTTTTCCTCCCAGGTTTTTGCCCAGTCTTGTTTTGGCACGTGCTATAGGGCGGCGAGCACATACTCCGCAGTTGTCCGCCAATGTCTATCCAGCGCGCTTCGCGCCATTGAGAAATAGTCTCGCCGCAGCCTTGACGGTACGTTCGATTCCTTCCGGTGAAGGAGATCCGAGCGACGACGTCAGAAGCGCAAGCTGGTGCTGGCCAGTTAACATGTCCAGGAAAAGCTCAGCCAGCAGTGTAGGATTGCCAGGACCAAGCTTTCCCGCTTTTTGCTGACGTTCAATCCAGCCAGCGACCAAGCCATATGCTGATATTGGGCCAAGCTGATAAAAGAGGCTGGCAACCGAGGGAAAGTTGCGGCCCATCGATACCATCAAGCGATGCAGCTCGAGGATACGGCGATGCAGGATCATGCAGAGAAAATGCTTTCCGATCGCCGTCAGCTGCTTTTCGAGGCTAGCATTCTGATCGACCGCCGCAAACAAGTCGCGTTGCACGCTGGCGCAGTATTCGGAAATGACGATTTCGAACAGGCCAGCTTTTCCACCGAAGTGCTCGTAGAGCGTACGCTTTGAACCGCCAATTCGCTCGACGATGTCGTCAATACTGACCTGCTCGTAGCCACGTTCAATGAACAACGGCGCAACGAGTGCGACGATCTCGCGTCGGCGATCTTCGGTCAGTCGCCCGCCGCGTCGAGGCCGCAATCGCTTTGCGGCGTTTCGTGTGGCGCGCCGCCGAATACTTCTGATTTCGTCTAAAAAAATTCCCGGCATTCTAGCCCGCTTGACGAAGAGCGACCAAGGCATCCGACACAAGAGGGTGCACGATAAGCGATTGCCAATGCGCCGCGCGAACCTCACTCTTGCAAATAAGCAAGTATACGGTAACGTACATTACACAGACTGTCTGCTCAAAAAAGACGGCGTGGGAGGAAAAATTGAATTCGTCATTGCGGCTAGCGTGCTCATCTTGCTGAGCCGCCGTTCCAGAACCCCTAAACGTCGCGGATGTTTCGTGGGCTGCGTAGCCCGAAAATATGCACGCGCTGCGCGCCGGGAGGTCTGTCATGGCTGAGGAAGGCCCACTTAGCGCGGTGGTGAATTTCTCCGATCGCTCTATCAAGATTGCCTAGTACAAGGTGCCACTGCGCGAGAGGACGTGATGGAAACTATCGGATTTGTAGGTATCGGCAAAATCGGATTCCCAATCTGCCGACATCTCATCAAGGCCGGACACCGCGTGCTCGGTTATCGGCGCAGTTCGCTCGCTGAATTCGAAAACGTCGGAGGAATCGCGGCAAAATCGCCGGCCGACGCGACTGCCAACGCCGACCTTGTCTTCACTTGTCTGCCTTCAGACGAAGCGCTTGAGGAGGTTGTGAATGGTTCGCACGGGATCGCCAGTGCGGCGAAGCCGGGTCAGATCGTCGTCGAGTTCGGCTCGCATGCCATTGCGGTCAAGAAAAATTACATTGCTCCTTTGGCCAAGAAGGGTGCCATATTTATAGATGGAGAGGTCGGTGGAACGCCCGGCATGGTCGAGGGCCGCAAAGGAGTTATTTATCTCAGCGGTGACGAGCAAGCGTGTGGGCGCCTTGCGCCGATCGTGAAGACGTTTGCTGAGGTCTCGATTTTTCTCGGTCCGTTTGGTTCCTCGACCACGGTCAAGATAATCAACAATATCATGGTTGGCCTGAATATAGCCGGCACCGCACAGGCGATGGCGATTGGGCTTCGCGCCGGCGTCGATATCGACCTGATGATCAAGGCGATCGCCAATGGTAGCGGTGGCTCGACGCAGTTTGGAATTCGTGCGCCCTGGATGGCACAGCGCAAGTTCATGCCACAGCAGGGCTCGGCTCAGGGCCTTGCGCACTATCTCGAGCGTGGCAAGGAATTGGCCGACGACGTGGGCGTCGACGCGCCCCTAGTCGATTGTCTGCTGGACATTTTTAATCGCGCGCTGCCGCAGATTGGCGAGCGAGACGTTGCGTCTATCATTGAGATTTTCGAAGTCGAAGCAAAAACAAAGAGCTCAGGAAGTAAAGCGAGGTGATGCAATGATTGGTGTGCGCAAAATCGCTCATGCGACCTATGAAATTCCCGATCTCGACCGGCAACTTGAGTACTACACAGATATTCTTGGCCTCACGCTCTCGTCCAAGGAAAAGGATGCAGCTTATCTTTCAAGCACGATCGACCATCACTCGATCGTCTTGAAAAATGGTTCTCAGGCCAAATGTACGCGGATCGGATTTCAGATCGGGCCGGACGACGATCTCAACGCGTTTGAAAAGCAAACCGCGGCAATGAATATCAAGACCGCGCGCAAGAAGGATCCCGAGCCGACGATCGCGGACATGGTGTGCTTCGAAGATCCGAAGGGCACCATCATGGAGGTGTTCAAGCGGGCTGATTTCCAGCATCAGAAGTTCCAAACAAAGGGTGTTGTCCCGCACAAACTTGGACACGTCGCATTCCACTGCGAGGACGCAAAGGCCGTCACCAAATTCTATTGTGATGTGCTGGGTTTCCGCGTGTCCGACTGGATGGGCGATTTCTTCTC
>Ga0181522_10001426_pt1 | contig 14593 bp, 15 predicted proteins | sample PEATcosm2014_Bin_27_FD_121103 | JGI IMG/M metagenome (GOLD analysis project Ga0181522, IMG submission 121103) | Peatland microbial communities from MTU Mesocosm Facility, Houghton, MI, USA - PEATcosm2014_Bin05_10_metaG | ecosystem: Environmental > Terrestrial > Soil > Wetlands > Peat | place... | reverse complement strand
TGGCGGATTCGCCGGGGATCAGCGATTAACGACTTGCCTCTCACCGACAAATTCGGACGCGCCATTACCGATCTGCGGATCTCCATCACCGACCGCTGCAACTACAAGTGTGTCTACTGCCGGACCGGGGACGAAGGCGCGGTCTACGGCGAGTTGCCTTTTGCGGACTATTTGCGGATGGCGCGAGTGTTGGTCGGCATGGGGATATTGAAAATCCGCCTCACCGGCGGTGAGCCGCTCTTGCGCAGAGGCGTGGTCGACTTCGTGCGTGAATTATCGAAGCTGCGACCTCAGGGGCTAAAGCCTGCATCTTCTCTCGGCGCGAGCGGCACGGCTGAAGCCGTGCTCTTCCCAGCCTTGCCCTTTCCGAACCAGGACCCCGATCCGCTCGACATTGCGCTTACGACGAATGGACATCTTCTGGCCGATGTGGCGCAGCCGCTGAAAGACGCGGGCCTTACCCGCGTCACCGTTTCCATGGACGCCGTCGATCCCGACCGCTTCGCCCGCATCACCCGCGTGCCCAATGGATACGATCACGTGCTCGCCGGCATCCGCGCCGCGCGCCGCGCCGGACTGTGGCCGCTGAAAGTCAACTGCGTCCTGATGCGCGGCTTCAACGAAGACCAGATCATCCCCTTTGGCATGTTTGCCCGCGAAGAAGGCGTGACCGTTCGCTTTATTGAATTCATGCCGCTGGAGGAGGGCCGCACCTGGTCGCCTGATACCGTCGTGACTCTCGATGAAATTGTCTCCCGTATGAGCGAATATCGGCCGCTGGTCGAAATTCCGCACGCGCGCTCGGAAACCGCCCGCCGCTATCGCTTCGACGACGGAGTCGGCGAAATCGGAATCATCGCTCCGGTCTCGCATCCCTTCTGCGGCCACTGCAGCCGCATCCGCATCACTAGCGACGGAAAAATTCGCACCTGCCTGTTCTCCGCCTGGGACCACGACCTCCACGCCCAAATGCACCGCGGCGCCAGTGACGAAGAGTTAGAAGATTTCATCCACGCCGTCGTCCAGAAAAAAGAAAAACGCCACCACATCGGCGAGCCGGATTTCGTGCCCGCTTCGAGGACTATGGTTCACATCGGGGGATAGGCATTATCCGCCGCCTCCGAGCGCTATCCATATTGATTTTGCGATTTTCTGCAGATGGCCGAGTTGCGACCCGCCTAGGAAGAGAAGGACTGCAAGCAGTGGGCTGCCCAATGTGATCACCGCAGTCCTAGTCTGTCCTTTCTTTCGTGTGATCCAGGAAATCTGCACTAACGGCGGGGGCTGCGGATCATGCTTATCACTCTTCATTGTTCGTCCTCTCACATTGCCCAGTAGCTCTTCCTCGGGCATATCGCGAGTGTGGACTGTCTAAGATTGCCTGTAAAAGGCACAGCGAAAGAATTTCAGGCAGGACTTTCGTGAGGATTGTACCCCTGATTCGGTTTGAAGCGGCCAACGGCGACATGGACAGCGTCACATCCCTGCGATTTGCCTGTGATGTACTTCGCGCTGTACTTGACCTTGCTAACACCGTGCTCTGTCCAGAATGTATTTCTCAGCCGTCCCACGCGCACCTCTGACTCATTGCCGCTCAAGCTGCATTCGTGACGGAAGAACCAATAGAGTTGCACCATCCCGAACACTTCAGCGTCCTCGTCTTCGGGTGCCAAAGACTCACTAGCAAGTTCAATATGTTCTCGCGCATCGGGAAGGCCCTTTATGTCCAAAGCTCTTAGAGCTTTGCCCGCCGCAAATCGATATGGTTGCCCCAACACTAGCCTTGCTGAATGGCGCGATACGTCAAGGGCGTTCCCCTTCCCCGAATCCTGCGCGTAGGCCACCAGTTCTTCTATAGATTGTCGGGCCTTCCGGAGCTTTCGATTCAGTACCCTTAGCCGAGTTGTTGCCTCATTGCGAATCTGCCTCTTAAATTGCGCACTTCGGGCTAAGGCAGGACGCATTTCCAGCGCAACCCTTGTGTCAAGCAAGAGAGCGGCAAGCTGTCTCCGTTGCTCTGCGCTAAGCCCCTCAAGGCAGGGAGCCGCTACTGTCTCTTGTGCAATGCGCGTCTCCCACTCCGCAAACAACTGAGCGGCGGTCCTTTCTCCGGATTCACACATGATCCGGCTGCGGGCATCGCCGCGAAGCGGCCGGGGGTGGAGATTCGGGTATCTCGCAAGCATGAACGGACCGTACTGTCCGAGCCAGTCCGTCGCTCTTGGCAGCGTCTTCGCTGCTTCACGCTCCCTCTCAATCAGACCTTGCGCTATCCTTCAATCGTCGGCTAGGTGGGAGCACCGAGTAGCGGGCACATCCCTGCCCGCCTTCGCAGATGCCGTACCGGGAAGCCACTCTGGAGGTGGCAATTTGTCCAGCTGCGATACTGAAAAGCGAAAGCCTGCTTGCCTTTGCAATTGGTTGATGCTCAACATAGGTGAGGCTGTGCCGATCAGTGACCTTTCTTGGCCTGACATTCCTCGTATTCGGCCTCTTGGCTGTCGTATTCTTCGCATCCTTCAGTGAACTCGGACGAAGAGACATTACAGGAACGGCCGTGTTCCCCTGCCCACTCGTAGCCTTTGTATTTAGCCGTTCCGTAACTGTAGGGGTTCTCTGGCTCCGTGCAGACAGCATCTTTGCCCTCATCTGAGGAACGATCAGAGGATTGGGATGACGGCGAAGTGCAACCCGCGAGGAAGCCGATCCCCGCGAACAGCATTAGAATAATCCATAAGGGTATGCGTTTCCGCATGATGTCTTCCCTCCTCGTTAAACCAACTTGCCATCGCGTGTCGCATTTCTGAGTTCAGGCACAGGATCCCTCGGCTGATTAAAGTAACATAGTTGCAGTGAAGCGAACCTTTTCGGCGCTGATCGTCTGGCCCGTTATTGCTCTGATTCTCCCCGCTTCTGCGCTGGGACAATCCAATTCCGTCCCCTCCTACCTCGGCTTCGACCGCAACACCTACCCCGGCGACGCCAACCTCAAAGCCCTGCACCAAACTTTCTCCTACACCGGCTACTGGCTCAACAACCCTCCCGGCGAAAAAGCCAACAGCTGGACCGGCCACCGCGCCGCCGTCGAATCCGCCGGCTTCGGCTTCCTCGTCCTCTTCAACGGACGCCTCTACGCTGAACTCAAATCTGCCGACCTGAAATCCGTCGCCAACGCCACCAAGCTCGGCCAATCCGACGCACATTCCGCCGCGGCTGCCGCGCTCCGCGAAGGCTTTCCCGCGCAGACCATCATCTTCCTCGATCAGGAACAAGGCGGACGCATGTTGCCCGAGCAGCAGGCATACATCTACGCCTGGGTCGACACCATTACCGCCGCCGGATTCCGCGCCGGCATCTATTGCTCGGGCATCCCGAACAAAGATGACGACAATGTCGTAACTGCCGAAGACATTCGAACGCACGCCGGAAACCGGGACATTGTTTTCTGGTCGATTAACGACGCCTGTCCTCCCGCGCCAGGCTGCGCCTTTCCAGCCCACCCGCCGCGCCCCTCAGACAGCGGCGTCCCCTTCGCCGAAGTCTGGCAGTTTGCGCAATCGCCGCGCCGCAAAGATGTCGCCGCCCACTGCACCAACTACAGCCGCGACGGAGAATGCTACCCGCCAGAAATTCCCGCCGCACAGCAAGTGCATGTGGATGTAGACACCGCAACCTCGCCCGACCCCTCGCACGGCAGAACGCGCTGAGCTTAATCGGGAGTCTCGCTTGCACCGGCCGGCTGATTGCTCTTGTCCTTCAATTTACGAATCATCAGCGTAGCGCATCTGGCCAAAGGGTCGGTGGTCATGGCAATGCTCACCATGGTTGTACGGCGCAGGAACTTGAAGAGGAATTGGATCTGGCGACGCTCCGGTCTCGGGCTGGCCATCATCTCTTTCAGTTGGCCTTCAAACTCATCTACGCAGGTGCAAGGAGCGATGGTCCGAAAGAAATTGTTGCCCAGCACACGCTTTCGCGGCAGGCCAGACAGAGCCGATTCCTCCGTGTTATAAGCCAGCACCCGGCCTTCGGAATTGAGCCGAATGAAACCGAAAGGCAGTCGATTGGCGGCGCGGGCACTAAGGGTGGAGACGTTCTCAATGGGACGGCGGAACCCGGAGCCGAGGCAGCCAAGACAGAGGCCATAGGAGCTCAGCTCCCTCGAGCTGCCTTCGCGGATACGAGAGGAACACCAGGCGCACGTAATGGATGCATTCGAGGGAATTGCCATCATCAAGGCGGATGTAAGTAGTACGCCTGCCCAAAAGGCAACAGTTTATCACTTGGCGGCGAGGGGAACTTGAAACGCTCTGCCGGCTTTCGCTTCGCTGAGGCCGGTCGAGTATTCCCCTCTGCGCGGAGGGAGTCGGCAAGAGCCACGGCAGGAGCGGACTGTAAGTAAAATACAGCGGGTGATAAACTGTGGCGGCACGGATTCCAACTGGAGCTACCAAACTATGTCGCGCACTCTCTCCGCCGTCTCAACTCTCTCCGTAGCTTTGCTGTTAACGCTATCCGGCGCTGCCCAGGATACCTGGCAGATCGATCCGCCGCACTCCTCGGCGCAATTCGCCGTGCGGCACTTAGGAGTATCCACCGTGCGCGGCGCCTTCAGCAAGGTAAGTGGCACGGTGCAGTATGATCCGAATCATCCGGAAAAGACTTCCCTCCAGGCGACCATCGACCCCGCTTCCGTGGATACCCGCGTCGAAATGCGCGACAAGGACCTGCGCAGCCCCAACTTTCTCGACGTCGAGAAGTATCCCACCATTACATTCAAATCCAAGAAAGTGGAAGCGGCCGGGGCAGGCAAGCTCAACATCACCGGCGATCTGACCCTTCACGGCGTAACCAAGGAAGTCGTTCTCGATGTGGATGGTCCGTCCGCTCCGGTGAAGGATCCATGGGGCAACCAGCGCATGGGCGCTTCCGCATCCACTAAAATCAATCGTACGGATTTTGGAGTCGCCGGAGCTGCCGGCATGGTGGGCAACGATATCAGCATCACCATTGACATCGAAATGACCAAGCAACCGAAATAGCAGTTAGCGCTTGGCAGTTAGCGCGAAGCTGCCGACGTCGTGGATACGGCGGATTGCAAATTGCTAATTGCCAACTGCTGGCTTCCCGCATGCGGTAGAATATAAGCATCCGCCATGTCCGACCGAACTTTTACTCTCGATGAAGCAAAGTCTCTCCTTCCGGTGCTGGAATCCCTTTTGCGCGCCGCGATCAGCGGCAAGAAACTGATGGACGAAGTGGAAGGGGAAATGCAGGAACTCAGCCATCGCATTTTTCTGAATGGCGGCACCCGTGTGGATGTGGTCGCGGTGGCGCGCAGAAAAGCCGAACGCGGCAAAGCTGAGCAGCGCGCCAAGGATGCCCTCGCCGAGATCGATTCCATCGGCGTGCAGGTGAAAGATCTCGACATCGGCCTGTTGGATTTTCCCTGCGAAGTGGAAGGACGAACCGTCCTGCTCTGCTGGAAGATGGGAGAAGAATCCATCACTCACTGGCACGGTACCGATGAGGGCTTCGCCGGACGCAAGCTGATCGACGAACGCATCGCGCGCTCGAAGCGGGCGAACTAGAGATCAGTTGCCAGTTCTCGGTTCTCAGTTCTCGGTTCTCAGTAAGACCCTCCCAGTCAGCCTCGCATTATCTTCTTTTCACCCAAATAGACAATTCATCGTCTCTCGAATCGTTCCGTTTTGAAAACCGAGAACTGAGAACCGAGAACCGAGAACTTGCTCAACCAGTTGACAAAAGTTGACATTCCAAGCAACTTATATCCCAGCAACATACTCAAACCCTCGGTGTTTTAACCGAGTGAAAGCATTTTGAACCATCTTCCTGGCACTGACGTCGATCTCCAGGACTTGTTGAGCTACATTCGCCCGCTTGCGATGCTGCCGTTTCCAGGCAAGCTCGCCGGGCCCGAGGAAACACAAATGAAATTCCCCCACGCAGTTCGCTGGTTCACTTTCGGTCTTATGCTGCTGATGATTCCGGCAGCTCTCTCTTCTCCTTCCGCGGCGCAAATCGGAATCGGCATCGGCATCTCGGTTCGCATCGGCCCGCCCGCGCTGCCGGTCTATGAGCAGCCTTTCTGCCCCGGTCCCGGCTTTCTCTGGACCCCCGGCTATTGGGCCTGGGATGACGACGAGGGCTATTACTGGGTTCCCGGCACCTGGGTGGAAGCGCCCGAACCCGGCTTCCTCTGGACCCCCGGCTACTGGGGATGGAACAACGGCGTCTACGCCTGGAATGGTGGCTACTGGGGCGAGCACGTCGGATTCTACGGCGGCATTAACTATGGCTTTGGCTACGGCGGCAACGGCTTCTTCGGCGGCGAATGGCGCGGCGGCTCTTTCTTCTACAACACCGCCGTGATGCGCGTGAACACAACTCAAATCACTAACGTCTACGTCAACCGCACCGTCATCGTGAACAGCGAATCGCACGTCGCCTTCAACGGTGGCGAGGGCGGCGTAAGCGCGCGTCCCACCGCGGAACAGGAACAATGGGCCCACGAGCGCCACATTCCTCCGGTCGCCGCGCAGGTGCAGCATGTCAAGGAAGCAAGCCAGAACCGCGCGAACTTCGCCCGCGTCAATAACGGCAAGCCCGCCATCGCGGCCACTCCCCGGCCCGGCGTGTTCAAGGGCCCCGGCGTAGTCACCGCCAAAGCCGCGGGAGCCCCGTATCACGCTCCAACCATGTCACCCAAGGAAGCGCGCGCTCCGGCGCCCGCGGCCAACCGGGGTGCGGAGGGCAAGCCCGCGGAAACTCGTCCTGCGGAGAATCGACCGGCGCCCAAGGCTGCAGAATCTCGACCGGCTGCCAATCGTCCAGCCCCGAAGCCAGCAGAAAGTCGGCCCGCGGAGAACCGGCCTGCACCGAAGCCGGCCAACCACCCGGCTCCTGCGGCCAATCGAAGCGCACCGGAGCGCCCCGAGAACGCTGCCAAACCGAGCGCTCCCCGGGAAAGCGCGCCGCGTCCAAGCGAAAGCCACGCTGCCGCGAAACCCGCTCCCAAGCCAGCGCCACGGGAGACTGCTCGTCCCGCCAGCCAACCTCGCGCGGAGAGTAAACCCAGTCCGGCTCCCAGGGCGAGTGCCCCAAAAGAAAGTGCTCCGAAAGAGAGCGCTCCGCGCGCGGCCACCCCGAAACCAGCGCCCGCTCCCAGGCCGGCTCCGGCTGCCAAGCCAGCTCCCGCTCCGAAGCCGCAGCGAAGCGCTCCCCCGAAAGAGAATCCTCCCAAGGAAGAACGTAAGTGACGGCTGTCCCTTCTTGAAAACCAAAGGCCAGTGCCGACTGAGCACTGGCCATTTTCTTGCAAGCTCTTCGTCGGACTACGTTCTTCCCAAGGAGAGCGTCGATTGGCGGACATTGCCCTGGCTGGTTCCATATGTGCACGGGAGTGCAGGTTGCGGTGGCCGCGGAATCTTGTTCTGCTACAATTTTTTACATCCGCAGAGTCGCATAAATCGTATTGTAAGGAAGCAGAGCGTAGGGAAAGATCCCTGGTTGCGTCTCAATTGCGGCGCACAGGCTAGGTTTTGAGGGCGGGCGCGTCCAAGGAGTCTAAGATAACTATGTCACCCACGAAAAATAACCGGCGTCTAGCCGTCGCCTTCGCCATGCTCGCCACCTTGGCCCTCACCATCAGCTGCAAGGGATTTTTTCAGAACGCCACCGTTTCCACCATCACGATTGATCCTCCCACTCCCACGGTAGGTTTTGGGTCCGGCGCCAACACGATCCAAATGACCGCTGTGGCGACGTACAGCGATGGAAGCACGGGTAATCTCACTGGGGGCACGAGCTGTACGGGCAGCGTCGTGTGCTGGTCCAGTTCGGATTCGTCGGTGGCAACCATCAGCACCGGCGGCGTCTTGGCTGGCGTTTCGGCCGGGACGGCGTCGATCACAGCTGCCTCCGGCGCTGTAACCGGCACCACAACGGCCACAGTAGCCGAGACTGTGACAGCGATGACGATCACTCCAGCTACCACGAGCGTACCGGCCGATGGCGAGTCGGAAGCACAGTTCACGATTATGGGCACAACGCAGTCGGGAACGCAAAATATCTCGGCGCTGGTCACGCTCACGCCTGAGCTTAGCGGCACCGCTTCCACGAATGTCACATGCACAGCCGGCACAGACACCGCCGGAGACCCCGATCAAAACTGCATCGCTGCAATTGGCACAACCACAGGGACCTACAGCATCGTGGTCACCTACGGCGGATATACAGGGTCGGCCGTAGTCAGCGCAACCCTCAATGTGACCACGCCTCCATAGGGCTAACGGGGGCAAGCAGCTGGTGTCCCACACCTCAGGTCGCGAAACAAATCTGTGTGCCCCATTTCTCCCGCGCGGTTTTTGCGCGTAAAGAAGTGGGGTTTTTGACTTCCCAGGCTACGGGCTGATGCTAAACGAAACCTCATTGGAACCCTGGGCGCCACAGCCATTTGTGGTGGTGGCCGTGACTGCCCCCGTACCAACGGTTTTTTCGGTCCCCGCTGTTGGGTTGTATACGTAAACCAGCGCTGTGTTCGGCTGTGCGATCTGCGTCGCCGAAATCGCAGCGGTAAGCTGGTTACTATTGACGAACGTCGTCGTCAGGGGCGTGCCATCCCAAACCACCACGGCGTTGCTGCTGAAATTGTGGCCGTTTACGGTGAGTGAAAATCCGGCTGCCCCAGCGGCTGCAGTGCTCGGCGAGATCGAAGTGACCGAAGGCGTCGCCGGACAGCCGCCACACGAGACCACAGGAAGCAACAAAATCGCTAACGCCGCCGCACAGGCCGACGCTCTTATCGCCATCGGCGCGCACACCCGCCAAATGAGCTGCCGCGCACGGTCCCAAGTCCGGAATTTCGAGAGAATCATCCGCCCCGCCAACCAGCTCGTCTGCCGGATTGACCTGATTATATAGCCCAGCGTACCGGGGAACACGGTTTGCCCGACTGTGATATATTGAATACTGGTATTCAACTTATCGCTATGGCAACTTCCATCCGACTATCCGCCAAAGCCGAACAACGTCTCGACCGGCTTGCCGTCCAAACCGGACGCACCAAGGCCTTTTACTTGCGCCAGATGATCGAGAACGGCTTGGACGATCTCGAAGACTACTATCTGGCAGCGGATGTTCTTGAACGCGTCCGCAAAGGCGAAGAGAAGGTCCACTCCAGCGCCGAGGTGAGAGCGGACCTTGGCTTGGGTGATTGATTAGAAAGCTTGATTACAAAGATTGCCTACGAAAATTGTTTACACCCACACCGCCAGACAGCAACTAAAGAAGCTGGATAAGACGATGGCGCGGCGCATTCTGAATTTTCTCGACGAGCGCATCGCACCGCAGGAAGACCCCCGCACCCTTGGCAAGGCGCTCGCCGGCCCACTCGGAACTCTCTGGCGCTATCGCGTCGGAGACTACCGCGTGATTTGCGACCTTGACCACGGCAAAGCAACCGTCTTGGTGCTCCGAGTCGGCCACCGCCGCGAAGTCTACCGCTAACCCAGAACCCAAGCAGTTGGGGTTGGCCCAGCCCTTACTCCAACACGAAACTGGATGCCCCACGCGTGGCGTTTCACAGGTGGGCCACTGCGACGTCGCTGCCACGATTCGTCGTTCAGAGCTCCCATAAACCTGCCACTCCAGCCGCAGATTACCTGAGTCCCCGACGCCCTACGAATGATCCGCGCTCCCGCCAACCCTGCCGCACCTTCAACTTAGCGCGATTGTAAGTACAATTCCATCCGTACACGAATACCTGTACAAAATGTTCCACTGGAACATAATTCCTAATGTTCCAGCCGGAACATTAGCCATAGGCGGCCCCACATCCTTGGTTCGAGACAAGTTCGAGTGTTCCGAATTAACCCAGCGACCCCTTCAACTTCTTGGACTTCTCCTCCACCCCTCGCGCCAATTTCTCCTTATGCCCTTCCATCTTCTTGGCAATCGCCGCGTCGCCCAACGCGAGGATCTGCGCCGCCAGAATCCCCGCGTTGGTCGCTCCCGCTTTCCCAATCGCCACCGTCGCCACCGGAATCCCCGCCGGCATCTGCACCGTCGCCAGCAAAGAATCCATCCCTTGCAGCGAGGTCGAAGGAATCGGCACTCCAATCACCGGCAGCGTGGTGTGGGCCGCGATCACGCCCGCCAGATGCGCCGCCCCTCCCGCGCCCGCAATGATCACCTGAATCCCGCGCCCCGCGGCCTTTCGCGCGAACTCCGCCGTTCGATCCGGCGCACGATGCGCCGAGGTCACGTCCATCTCATACCCAATCCCAAAAGCTTCCAGCGCAATCCCCGCCTCGCGCATAATCTCCAAATCCGAATCGCTCCCCATCACAATCGACACCAGTATCTTGCTCATGAATCTCCCCTGAACTAAATTGTCATCCTTAAAATTGTCATCCCGAGCGAGGACTTTGCTTCGCGAAAGCGAAGCAAAACCGCAGTCGAAGGATCTCTATCATTCGAAACCTATTTCCCCAACGCCCTTCCCGCAATATCCTTTCGATAATGCGCCCCATCGAATCGAATCTTAGCGCAGGCTTCGTACGCCCGCTGCACTGCCGTCTCCAACGCCGCCGCCCGCGCCGATACTCCCAGCACCCGTCCACCCGTCGTATAAAATTCTCCATCCCGCTTCGTCGTGCCCGCGTGAAACACCTTCACTCCTTCCACCGCCTCTGCAGCCTCAAGTCCGGTGATTTTTTTCCCCGTTTCAAAGCTGCCCGGATATCCTGCCGACGCCATCACCACGCAAACTGACGCATCCGTCGACCATCGAAAATCGCCCGCGCTCACCCGCCCCTCGATCGACGCTTCCAGCGCATCCACCAGATCGCTCTCCAGCCGCATCAGTATCGGTTGGGTCTCCGGATCGCCGAATCTACAATTGAATTCCAGCACCATCGGACCGCGCGCCGTCATCATCAGCCCGCAATACAGCACGCCCTTATACGGAACACCCTCGGCGTTCATGCCTACCACCACGGGCTCCGCGATGTGCTTCACCAACCAGTCCCGCATGGTATCGTCCACAATCTGCGATGTGGAATACGCGCCCATACCTCCCGTGTTCGGCCCCGTGTCTCCGTCGCCCGCGCGTTTGTGATCCTGCGCGGCCACCAGAGGCGCAACTCTTTCCCCGTCGCTCAACACCAGGAATGAAACCTCCTCGCCCTGCAAACATTCTTCCAACACAACCCGCGCACCCGCATTCCCGACCATGCCCCCGCTCAACATCTCCGCCGCCGTTTCCGCAGCTTCTTCTTTGCTCGCCGCAATCACCACGCCCTTCCCCGCGGCCAGCCCGTCGGCCTTCACTACCACCGGCGGATGAAAATGAGTCAGACCTTCGCGCACCTCTTCCACCGAATCGCATATCGCATAGGCCGCCGTAGGAATGCGATGGCGCTGCAAGAATTCCTTGGCGAAACTCTTGCTGGCTTCGAGTCGTGCGGCGGCTTTTGTCGGTCCAAACACCCGCCAGCCGCGATCTGTAAATTCATCCACTACACCCAGTGTAAGCGGCAGTTCCGGGCCCACCACGGTCAGGTCCGGCCGCAGTTCCTCAGCCAAAGCGATCATCGAATCCAGACTTTTCAGGTCGACCCGTATGCATTCCGCTTCATCCGCAATTCCTCCATTGCCCGGCGCACAGTAAATCCTCGACACGCGGGGGGACTGCCGCAGCTTCCACACCAGCGCGTGCTCGCGCCCCCCACCGCCTAAAACCAAAACTTTCATAAGAGAGAGAGATCAAGGTTAGGGGAGACCGGCAAAACCTGTCAAACATTCATTGGCCCCTATTCTATTTCGGGAGTGGCAGAGCTTTTCGCATTTGTCGCAATTAACCATGCTTAATCCCGTCGTATAATGGCCTCAAAATGATCACCGTCTCCAAAGAAGACTATCTGAAAGCCATCCTCGAGGCGGAGAGCGAAGGCGAATCCGTGATTTCCGCCCGTCTCGCCGACTGGCTGAAAGTATCCGCGCCCGCCGTTACCATGGCTGTGCGCCGCTTGAAGAAGGACGCTCTAGTGCGCGTTCAGGGCGATGGCCACGTCCGCCTCACCGCCGCCGGCCGCAAGATTGCCCGCAAGCTCACGCTCCGCCATCACCTCATCGAGCGGATGCTGGCTGAACTCTTCGGCATGGAGTGGTACAAGGTCCACGATGAGGCCGAACGCCTGGAGCACGCCGTCTCGCCTGATTTCGAGGCGAAACTCCTTGCCAAGCTGGGCAAGGGAGGAATCTGTCCCCACGGCAACCTGAGTGAAATGGAACGCCCGGCCAGTCGCCGCCAGCGCGGACTTCTCCTTCTCGCCGATGCGCAACCGGGCATCGCCTATATCGTCAGTGGAATTTACGAGCGCGACCGACGCCTGCTCGAGTTCCTTGAAGCCCGTGGTATTCGCCCCGCCGCCAAGCTGCGGATTCTCGAACGCAACTACGATCAGACCCTCACTCTATCCACCAGTTCCGGTACCGTCTCTCTCGGCCGCGCCGCCGCTGAGCGCGTCTGGATCTCCGCCTCCGAACCGCGGCCTTCCCATTAAATCGCACACATCGCCACGGTGGGGCACCCGCATCCGGGGCTTAACCATAGTTTATCCCTTCGTGTATACTTACGCTAATCCGCCGCCGCGTGCCGTGCAGCCATCCATCCAATCCGACGTGGTAATCACCCACGAGGACGTAGACCGCGCCCACGACCGCGTTCGCGTCTCCCGTGCCCGCGCCCAGCGCGGCTTTTCCTCCCGCGCCCGTCTCCTGTGGCTGCTCACCGGCCCCGGCGTGCTGGTCATGCTGGGCGAAAACGACGGTCCCAGCATGCTCGCCTATGCCGCTACCGGAGCCAAGTTCGGCATCGGATTCTTCCTGCCCTTCGTTGTCCTCACCTTCTGCATGGCGATCGTCGTTCAGGAAATGACGGTGCGCCTTGGCGCCGCCACGCATCGCGGACACGCCGAACTCATCTTCGATCGCTTCGGACCGTTCTGGGGATGGTTCTCCATGATCGACCTGGGCATCGGCAACTTCCTGACGCTCATCACAGAATTCATCGCCGTCCGGGCCGGCCTTGGCTTCTTCGGCGTGCCCCCCTGGCTCGCGATTTTGTTCGCACTGGTAATCCTCTATACCGCGCTCTTGAGTCATCGCTACTGGACCTGGGAACGCATCACCCTCGCTGCCGCCGCCTTCAATCTGATCTTTATTCCCGTCGCCCTGATGACTCACCCTCACTGGCACTCCGTCGGCCACGCCTTCATCACCTGGCAACCGATGCCGGGCATCAACAAAGAAACTCTGTTAATCCTGCTCGCTGATATCGGCGCAACCGTGACTCCATGGATGCTTTTCTTCCAGCAGAGCGCCACGGTCGACAAAGGCATGACCACCAAGGATATTCGCTTCGGCCGCATCGATACGGTGCTGGGCGCCACACTCGCCGCTGCCGCCGCCATTGCTACGATCGTCGCGACTGCCCCATTATTTGCCCACACCATGACCGCGGACAATTTTCAGGCCGCCGAATTTGCCCAGGCCCTTCAGCCCATCATCGGCCGTTTCGGCGCATCGCTCTTCGCACTTGGCATGGTCGAGGCTGGAATCGTCGCCGCCATCACCATCTCCACTTCTTCCGCTTATGCGTTCGGCGAGGTCGCGCGCAAACCGCACAGCCTCAACCTTCCCATGGCCGAAGGCAAATCGTTTTACGCGGTGCTCACGCTTTGCGCCCTGGCGGCCGCCGCCATCGTCCTCATCCCCGGCTTACCTCTGGTCTATGTTGTCTTGGTAGTTAACGTAGTCGCTGTCCTGGCGATGCCGCCTGCGCTGGTATTTCTTTTCATGCTGGTCAACGACAAGCAAGTGATGGGTGACTTAGTAAGTCCGCTCTGGGCGAATATCCTCGCCACCGGAGTAGTCTTCATCCTGACCGCATCCGGCATCCTCTATGGCCTCAGCATCATCTTCCCAAATATTTTCGCGGTATTGGGAGGAACATGAGAATAAGTCTTCCCCGGCAGAAGTCGATTTCAAATCTTTGTCATTTCGAGGTCCGTCTTTCTGGCCTGAGGAATCTGCTTCCCGTGAGAATCTGCGAATGTATGACTCAAGCAAGAACGGTAGCCCGACTAAGATTCAGAGGACTAGCCTTTGACTAAAACGCAAACAACGCCGCTGGGCATCTCCTCCGCCGACGAAACCCTCGTGCTGAATTCCCTCGAGCCCGACCAACTCGTCAGCGCCAAAAAACACCACATACCCCGCCGTAAACTCAAAGGCCCAGAGTTAGCCATGCTCTGGACCCTTCGCCTCTATCTCATTTTCATGATGGCGGTCGTCGCCTACCAGGCATGGACCGCGGCGCATTAAACCTTCGGCAACCCAGCCCACCTCTCCGCAGAAAATCGTGTCTTACCTTTGGGCGATCGAAGCTCAGTCCCCTCTTGTTGTGGCAACATGATTCTGTCACCCTAACAGCAACATGAAAATGTCACCCTGGCGAAGCCAGGGTGTGTTGCAGGCGAGTATCGCCGTAGTAGAGCGAGACGCGCCC